>Ga0075429_100001343_pt1 | contig 20113 bp, 11 predicted proteins | sample RhiMetdeltSRZDD3_FD_75295 | JGI IMG/M metagenome (GOLD analysis project Ga0075429, IMG submission 75295) | Populus rhizosphere microbial communities from Tennessee, USA - Rhizosphere MetaG P. deltoides SRZDD3 | ecosystem: Host-associated > Plants > Roots > Rhizosphere > Soil | place: USA... | reverse complement strand
CCACACCAAGAAGAGTGTCTATATTAGTACCGGGAAAGAATGGCAGCGGGATATGATGGACAAGCTGCTTGGCACACCCGAAACGGTTGCACGAATTAAGCACGCCTTCGATCAACATCCGAACTGGGGTTTAATTGGACCTCAAGGCCATGTGGTTCCTCATAATTTCTACTGGACCCAGAATGCAGAAAATGTGATCAGGCTTGCACAAGCCCTCGACATGCCAACAGAGGCAATCCAGTTTTCGTACGTTGCCGGATCCATGTTTTGGTTCCGCCCCGAGGCTCTCTCACCAATCCTCAAGTTGGGCTTTCACACGGAGGACTTTGAACCTGAGCAAGGGCAAATTGACGGCACCCGAGCACATGCCATCGAGCGCTGCATTGGCATGTTCGCGGAACACATCGGCTACAAAATTGCAGAAAGCAGTTCAATCGATGTAAGGCTTCCTGATCTCCCATTTCAATTTGGACTCCTGATCGAAGCGTTTCAGCAAAGAGAGCAGACGTTTTCAACTCAAGTCATACAACTTAACGAGAGGCTACGAGGTCTGTCAGAACAAGTTTCAACCTTAAAGGTAAAGGTTTCGGAACTGACAAGGCGGGTATCCAATAAGGAATGGGAGTTGAATGAGATTTACCGAAGCAAAGCCTGGCGGTTGATCCTTTTGATGAGGCGGATGCGTCTATCGCTGATTCCCCTCGGCAGCACCCGGGAACGCCTCCTGCGCTGGGCTATTCAAGCTGCACGTATCCTACGAGACGGGAACTTCAACCTCCTCCTTCGACAAGTGATGGACAAATTTAGACAAAGCACTAGTTCCCGGCACGCTCGCAGCGTCCCTTCAGGACTGCGTTTCTCTCATCAGGCTCAGCTCGAGGTTTACGTTCCGATCAACGAAGATAATGTAGATCCAACAAATGTATCTGCCAGGCTCATTGCTTTTTATCTCCCGCAATTTCATCCTATCCCTGAAAATGATGAATGGTGGGGTCAGGACTTTACAGAATGGACCAATGTAACAAAGGCACGTCCAATTTTTGAGGGCCATTATCAGCCTCACATTCCTGATGAGCTGGGCTATTACGACCTTAGATCTGCCGAGATCCAAAAACGCCAGGTGGAACTCGCAAAGAAATACGGTGTGTACGGATTTTGTTTTTACTACTACTGGTTCTCAGGGAAAAGACTCCTTGAGCGGCCCATCGATCAATATCTTGCCAATCCTGACCTCGAGCTGCCTTTCTGCCTGTGCTGGGCAAACGAGAACTGGACGCGCCGCTGGGATGGGGCGGAGCATGAAATTCTCATCGCTCAGGATTACAACGATCAGGAGTATGCACATTTCATCCGCGACATATCCCCCAACTTTTTAGATCCCCGGTATATCCGCGTGGACGGAAAGCCTGTCCTGCTCGTGTATCGCATCAACCTCATCCCGGATCCACAAAAAGCCACTGAAATCTGGCGGCAGGAATGCAGGAGGGCAGGAATTGGCGAAATCTATCTCATCGCGGTGCAGAGTTTTGGAATTAGCGATCCGCGTCCCTTTGGCTTTGATGCAGCCGTGGAATTCCCACCCTCCTATCTTGGGCAAGCGAAAATCAGTAACAATTCCGTTAAGATCACAAACCCTAATTTCAAGGGACAGATTTTCGATTACAACATCGCGGCACGTGTCATGCTGGAAAGAAATCATGAGGGTTATACTGCATTCAAGGCAGTCATGCCGTCCTGGGATAATACAGCCCGAAGACAAAACGATAGTCATATCTTTATAAATTCATCACCAGAGAATTATCGCAATTGGCTATCTAGGGTGGTCCAATATACGATGCAAAATTTGCCAGAGGACAGACGATTCATTTTTGTTAACGCCTGGAATGAATGGGCTGAAGGTACACATCTCGAACCGGACGGACTCCGAGGGTATGCATACCTCCAGGCAACGGCGGAAGCGATTACCCGAGGCAAGTTCCGCTCCGCCACGACGCCACACTGGACTATATTGTTCGTTTCCCATGATGCTCACAAGGGAGGGTCTCAGACGGTTCTGCTAAACACAATAGCATGGTTTAGAGCACATACCGCAATTTCTATAAAAATCCTTTGTCTGGAGGGGGGAGATTTGCTGCCTCAATTCCGAGAGCTGGCCGATACAATTTTGCTCAGCGATCTGCAACCCAGGGGGCTGCCTCTATCTGATGATGACTTGGCAAAGCGCCTGTTGGATGCACTTGACCAGGAGATACCCGACTTAATTTATGGAAACACGATCGTAACCGGGAAAGCCTATCCGTGGCTCAACAAACTGGATGTACCCATTCTGACTCATGTCCACGAAATGGATTCGAGCATCAAACATTATGGCGCAGATTCGATAGAACATGTTTTGGAAGATTCAGCCCACTTTCTGACCTGCTCGAAAGCAGTTCAGAATATCCTGATCCGAAATTACGGGATTTCCGCTGACAAGATTTCCATTGGTCATGCATCCATCTATAAAGCTCCTGGTCTAAAAAAGTTGGATACGATCGAAAAGAACAGGCAAAGGAAAAAGTTGGGGCTTGTTCAAGACAAGCATTTAATCTTTGGCTGCGGGATTGGAATGCCTTTTAGAAAAGGGGCAGATCTGTTCATCAAGCTCGGACAAATTATCAGAAACAAAGGATATGATCGATTCCACCTTTACTGGATCGGCGAGTTTGATAAAAACGCCAGCGATGCCAGCCACGGGATCTGGTCAGACCACCTTAGACGTTTGGAGCAGAGCGATTTAAGAGATTATGTAACCTTTCTGGGATACAAGCATCATCCGAGGGAATATCTCCAGGTAGGAGATGCCTATGTCATGACCTCACGCGAAGAGCCTTTTGGGCTTGTCGCTCTGGAGGCAGCGGATTGCGAGATCCCCACCATCTGTTTCGAGAATGCGGGCGCAGCAGATTTTGTCGGAGACGAGGCAGGTTTTATTGTGCCATTTGAAGATGTGGAAGCCATGGCGGAAAAGCTTATTTATCTTATGGAGAATGAGGCTCAGCGAGAAACTCTTGGGCGGCAGGCAAAAGAGAGATTTCTCGATGCGTTTACCGTGGAACAGACAACTCCTCATATCCTCTCGGCCTGCCGCGAAATTGCCGGCAAAAAACCGGGTATTTCCATCATCGTTCCAAATTACAATCATGCACGCTATCTCCCCCAAAGATTGGAAAGCATCTTCGGTCAAACATACCAGGATTTCGAGGTGATCCTGCTGGATGATTCTTCTTCAGATAACAGCCTGGAAATCCTTAAAAAATACTCACATCGGGCTGATGTACAGATCATCGTAAATGATCAAAACAGCGGTTCGCCGTTCCAGCAATGGTTAAAAGGCTTGGATTTGGCAAAAGCAGATATCTGGTGGATCGCCGAGTCAGATGATATTTCGGATCCGGCTTTTCTTGAGACCCTCCTGCCTGCCTTCAACGATCCGCGTGTAAAACTTGCCTACGCAAATTCTCATGTAATCGATGAAAGCGGGGCTGTCGTCGGGGATTATCTAGGCTCAGACTATCTCACAGCTCTCTCCAGTACCAAGTGGAGCACTAGTTATAAAGTCCCTGCCGAACAGGAGATTAATGATGCGCTGGGGATTAAAGACACAATTTTAAACGTAAGTGCCGTTCTGTTCAGAAGATATAAGATGGATCCCATTGTGCGGAGCACGTTGCAGGAAATGCGGAGTTCAGGAGATTGGTATTTTATTGTACAAGCCATTAAAGGCGGCGAAGTCTACTATGATGCCCGGAAGCTCAACTATCATAGAAGGCATTCAGAAAGTGTGATCGGGAAACTACTGAAAAGCAACAAGGTAGAAATATTTTACAAGGAAATGTCGGTCGTACATCAAGCCGTCGCAGAGAACTATGCTCTTTCGACACCTTTTTATGAGAAATGGGACCAATACCTGCGCGGACAATGGAAACAGTTTTTTGATGATCGTCCCTTTGATGAATTGAGGCTGTACTACCCGATGGATGACAACAGCAGCCGAATCAGAGAACGGATAACAAATAAAGGTGTATGAAGACACCCGATGGAATAATGAGTACAAACGTTTTTTCTTAACCATCCAAAGATGAAGAAGCTTATTCACAAAATCTCCTCCCGGTTACGAAGCACACTCATGACGTTTCAACTGCAAAATGCAGGCAATGATGAATTTGTCAGTTTTTGTTTTCGAACGATTCTTGGCAGAGAGCCAGATGAAAAGGGGAAAGACGCCTATCTCAAAGCGTTGAACACAAAAGCACTGACGAGGGAAAAGGTTCTGCTTCAGTTTCTCCTGTCCGACGAATTTAAGCTCAAGACAAAAAACAAGGAATTCTTTCCTCCGGGTCATTATTATTCGGCAATCCCATCTGTGGAAGACCGCGAAGCATTTCTCGCGCAACATTCACTGAAGCAGGAGATGCGCGGAATCTCTTTAAATGCGGAACAACAATTTGATCTGTTAAGGCAGTTCAAGGACTATTATGAGGAAAGCCCCTTCCAGGATACAAAATCTGACGATCTGCGATACTACTATATCAATCCATCTTATTCTTACACAGATGCATTGACTCTCTACAGCATGCTCCGGAAATACAAACCGCGCCGAATTATCGAGATTGGCTCTGGTTACTCCTCTTGCGTTATGCTGGATACTGCCGAACGTTTTTTGGGTAATGCCGTCGATTTCACTTTCATTGAGCCCTATCCCGAACTCCTTTATTCCCTTATCAAGGAACGCGACAAGAAACACTCTATTTTGCCACTACGGCTGCAGGATGTTGACAGCGAGATCTTTCGGTCACTGGACGCTAACGATATCCTTTTTGTTGATTCCACGCATGTATCAAAACTCGGGAGCGATGTCAATGGGATCATGTTTGAAATCCTGCCGACGTTGAAACCAGGTGTCCTGATTCACTTCCACGATATCTTTTGGCCATTTGAATATCCAGCCGATTGGATAAAAAAGGGCTTTGCCTGGAATGAGGCTTACATGTTGCGAGCTTTCCTGGAATTTAATGACAGCTTCGAAATCCTCTTCTTCGCCAGTTTCCTGCACAATCATCATCATGCCTGGTTTGAAGAGAATATGCCAGTCTGGCTGAAAAATAGCGGCGGCAATATTTGGCTAAGGAGAAGCCGATGAATTTTTGAGGCGATTTATCATCTCGAAAATATCCTTCCTTCCCACAACATGAACGTGGGAAGAAAAAGATGGACACAAAGCAATGTCATTGGACCAGACCGGTATGAATCATTCGATATGACAAAATGCTGTGACAAGTGTCATTTTGGGAGCAATTATAATAAGATGATTTGATAAAGTTCCTCATCCAAGGATGGAGCTCCATGCTTAATTTCATTAACAGATTCACTAAAAAAAAATCCGCCCGAAGCCCTATTGACCCAATCATCATTTATCAGCCCGGGAAAGTGGGTTCCTCTACAATCCTGGCATCTCTCAATCATTCCCTGAATTCAGCAGCGATCTATCACGCCCACCATTTGAATCACCTGGAACAGATGGAAGCGGATATCAAAGCCAAGTTCCCCAACCCACAGAAATCACTAGAAAAGCTGGCAATTGACAAGGAACTGAGAAAAAGAATTGATGAAAACCCGAACCAAAGATGGAATGTTATCAGCTTAACGCGAGAACCCGTCGCAAAAACGATTAGTACCGTTTTTGAAATGTTAGATGTCGTCTTCCCCGGCTGGAAAGCGAAATATCAGGCAGGCCAATGGGATCTGTATGAGATGCGGGATACTATTGTGAAGCGCTACGTGAGCGGCCCCGGACGTGGAGATTGGTACGATACCCAAATGAAAACTGTTTTTGATATTGATGTTTATGCTCAACCCTTTCCGCATCAACAAGGCTATGAAATTTATCATGGAAAAAACAATTCCAGGCTGCTCATGCTACGATTGGAGGATCTTAACCGTGTGGGGCAAAAGGTGTTACGCGACTTTTTGAATCTAAAACAATTCCAGTTGGTGCAGGCAAATGTTGGTGAGCAGAAAGAGTACTCTGATTTGTACCGCGAGTTCAAGAAAATACCACTCCCCGCTTCTTATTTGGAAAAAATGTACGCCTCGATGTACGCTAGGCAGTTCTATACAGATGAGGAAATTCAGGGCTTCTATCAAAAGTGGATAGCCGGGCAGGCTTGAACCCGATAAAAGGACATGGATCCGCCAGTACAGGCATGGTCCATTGAATCAGGTCTGACACTGATTAATCTTAGGTCACACAGTCCAAAGACACCGGTTGCTATCTAAGGCGTCCCAGTTTTATAATGAAGTTTTAGGTTTGTCTATTTGTCCAGGATCTTCCGTCTCAAACACTACTAAAATTAACCTGCTTACTCACAGTTTTGAACAGCTATTTGATCCAGTACATGCTTCGTGAAATCGTAAAAACACTAAAACGCGACAGGTATCGATTTCCACATCCTGTGCTGAGCTCAAGTGAATTTACACAACGGTCAATGATGGATATTGACATGCGTAAAAGAGGAATATATGCGGACCATACGTGAATGGCTTCAACGAAAACCAACATTGTCATCGAGATCAATGAATGCGAAATTACAGCAAATCGATAAGACGGTCGTTTCGACCCCGCCGGGCGAGATACCCTTGCTACTGCAGGAAATTCCCATGGATCTGTTTGGGAAATTATTACTGGATGTGCCATCCCAGTATCCAAATCTTAAGGCATTCTTTCCTTCGATGCCGCCAGACGAAATCCAGGATCGGTGGACAGGCAATCATGGTCTAGCGTTGTTGGGTCAGTCTCTGGCATTTGCAAAGACACTAATCGCTGGTTATCAAGAATTAACGGGCAAAGACTTGAAGGCTTCAACGGTGCTGGACTACGGATGCGGCTGGGGCAGATTGATTCGCTTACTCTATAAAAATGTTCCTTATGACAATATTTATGGGGTCGATCCCTGGGATAAATCGATTGATTTGTGCAAACAGTATGGGCTCAAGGCTAACCTTGCGATCTGCGACTATGTTCCTGAAAGCCTCCCATTCGAGCAGCAATTTGACTTGATCTTTGCGTTTTCTGTATTTACACATTTGAGTGAAAAGACAGCCAAAACAGTCTTATCAACCTTAAGAGAATATATTCGTGAGGATGGTATGCTGGTGATCACAGTTCGCCCCAAAACATACTGGCAACTTTATAAACAGGGAGAATTCAAGGACAAGATGTATGAGGTCCATGATAAGGATGGCTTTGCATTTATTCCTCATCATCGAAAACCGATCGAAGGGGATATTACTTACGGTGATGCCTCTATATCACTAGGTTACATCGAGAAAAATTTTCCTCGATGGGAGGTAGCCCGAGTCATTACCAATCGTGTTGACCCGTATCAAACGGTATTGTTTCTGCGGCCCGCCTAAGAACCGATGGCAACGGTTTTGAGAAATCTCAAATTTCCCACTTCCTCTTGAAGGATTGCATTTCAAAGCCGATTTCCATAAATGAAAAGAGCTTCATGACGCACAACATCTACGGAACTTCGTCAATGGCGCGAGAAACAGGCCATCCCTGACAAAACAAAATGAAACATTGCCGACTGAAGCTATAATTTCCGGAATGAAACAAGGGGCAATGCACACTGGCTTTCGGGACGAAGTTCTGGAAGAATCAACATTGGATCATATGTGGATTGATTTGCACGTCACGCCGGATATTTGAACCTGTTTTTGACCCAATCACAAGCATTCAGGGAATTGTCAGTATATCAAGACTTGGTAAAGCTCACCTGTCCCCCACATCGCTCGTTGGCTAGGTAAGATTTCCCCAACTCAGTCATCTGCAGGGCTTGGCTCAAATGGAAGGATGAAACCTTTGATATCCTCGCCAAGATATCATGGCAACCTTCTTTCCGCAGATGGTCCTCGCACGGCGGTTGACTGGCGCTATGATACTGTGAAATCTCTACAACCGGATTTTAGCCAGGGCTCTTGCAGTATGGCCAGGGACATCACATAAGTTCCGAGATAAATGATGCTAGAAACTATACCATTTGTCATTACTCTATTCAGCGACAGCAGGGTATACTTGCCGCCGCGTTTGAATATCTGATCGAAATCCAGGAATAGGCATCAGGACCTGAATGAAACGGGTAGTCTGAGTATGATGATCAAGGTCAAGAAGGAATTAATGCTCCTTGTGGGAATTGTCCTCCTAGTTCTTTTAATTGAATTATTGGTCTTTAATCACGGCGCCCTACTGGATCGGTTCTCCAAATTGGAAGAGCAGCGGTACACAGTTCACGATGGCATCCTGTATCAATTGGAACTAAAAAACGGAAAGCTGTTTGCATCAGGACCTCGTCCCAACATTACATTCAAAAATATTAATATGCCCGTGGATCGTATCTCGATTACATGCCAAAACTCCAAACCAAAGGAACGTGGACAAGTTTTTTTTCGTGCCGGCAATGAGATCTTCACCTGGGAAAAGTCTATCAGTTACGAGACAAGCACAATCGTAAACAGTCAAATCATCGATCTGCCGGGTATCCAAATGGTATCAGGTTTGCGATTTGATCTCACCCATTCCCATCAAGATGTGATTAAGTGTCGCGAGTTTGTGATCAACCCCCCGAATCCCTTTGGCATTCGCTTTCGTCGGGTTGCAGTTTACATGATCTTCGTGGTGCTTGCTGTTTTCGAAATTAGCAGAAAACTCTTTTTCAAGTATGAGAATCCTCGTGAGCCATTCCCATCCTTGCTATTTCAGAGACTGGCAATTCCCCTGCTTGCTGTCTGTCTGGTCTTTCCTGATGTGATATTCCTGGGTGCAAGTCTGCGTACCACCGAGCAGGTGTACGGAAGCCGCATTCGTTCTCAGCCCATCACATTTTATCCTCATTATCCCCATCAAACGTGGAATGCCGGTAAATGGGACTACGGCGGAGCATTTTACCAATCAGAACCGATGATGGAGTTTATGGTGCGTTCTTTACGCGAGGCGGAATCCCCTTATTGGAATCCATATTCCGCTGCGGGAAGTCTGGGACCGGAAACGCTGGTCGACAACAAGTTTTCCGCGTTCACGTTGGCATATGCACTCCTTGGTGGAGGCCAGAAGACCTATAACATTGTATTATTATTCCTCTATTTCTTGGGAGCTTATTGCATCCACCGTCTTATCAGAGAAAACCTTCAATTGTCTTTTCTCGCTTCCCTGGCAGGGGTATTTTTCTTCTTACTGAATGGCTTTTCTACAGCAAATGTTGGAAGTAACGTAACCCAGAGTTACTTATTTGTTCCCATGTGTCTGTATACTTCATTATGCTTGATCGAAAAACCAACTGCGCTTCACATCTCAGGTGTGATACTTTCCTTCGCGGCGTTTTTTTCCTGCACATTCATTCCCACAACATTTACTGGCTTGATCGGAATGTACGCCGTGATTCTGGGTTATGTCTTCCTGCTTTATCAAAAGGCACAGATGAGCAATGGATGGCTACTTCGAGTCCTGGTTATTCATGCGGCAAGTGTATTTGCATCCCTCCTGCTCTTGGCGTTTATGTATTTTCCAATCGTTGAGAATATACACAGCACCGATACCGTCAATGTATATTCAGGCAGGACATTCCAACCTCTATCCTGGATCGTGATTCCCTCTGTATTTTCCTCTTCTCATTTCTTCGAGTCCTATGATGCCATCGAAAAGGGAGTAGCGGCGTATGCAGGCCAAAGTAAGAAAATCATTATAGCTTATCAGCTAGGAACTACTGCACTGATCCTTGCCTTATGCGCCGTCAATTTAAAGAGGCGAGACCTTGCACCGTTAGTCCTGATTTGTATGGCCGTCACCTTGATTGGTTTTGGCAGGGTATTTGGCCTTCCTGGAATATCTTCTTTGATCTCGCAAATTCCCGTAATCTCTTTCATGATCGGAAGCCAATACTGGTGGCCCATGATTGTGATTTCTCTTATCCCTTTGATTGCCGTTGGCGTGGACAATTTGCAGAAACGATTCGTCATACCTTTCGCGCCATTTTTATTATTGGCACTCTTAGTGGGTTCGCTGATTGGGGTGGAAGCGGTCTACGGGTTACACGAACCAAACCTTTGGTACAAGGAGTGGTCGATAGGACTGCTCCTTGCTACGGCCATCGTTGCCGTCCTGGCAACGGCTGCCACAGCCTATACTTCTCATCCTGAATTGCGAAATTGTGTCGCCGCTGCTTTGGTGCTCCTGGCGTTTGTAGAACTCACGATGGACAGTAAAACAATGCGCTATGCGCCCGATGACCTGTTCACAAATCCTCCTCCTGAAATAAATTTTATTAAGTCAAATATAGGACACTACCGCACCCTTACTATGGGATATGATTTTGGCGTGCGGCATGAACTTGGTTCGGTCTTTGGAATTCAGGAAGCCACGGCAATCAACCAGGGAACCCTGCCCCATTACATGGATTATTTTCATAATATGATATCTTTGGACAAGAGCCAGCGTGTTTTCTATGATTATTATCCCAGCCTTCGGTCCATGCGCGATACTCCTGAGGCAAATACCCTCAATTGGGCAGCCGTTGACCTTCTAGGCATAAAATATATTATTGCTCCCACAAGTTTCACTCGATATCGGCAGCTGTTTATCGATCATGGACTTGTCCCCGTTCGTGATGCAGGAACTGTATACGTATATCAAAATCCGAACGTGCTCCCAAGAGCCTTTACGGTTGGGATGGAACCGGTCCCTGGAAAGGAAGCGATATCTTTATCACCGGCTGTTCTTTCGAATCTTGAATCTGCCGCCATTACACTTTACCGCAACAATAAGGTGGTTCTGAAGGGGACGGCGAATCAGCCTTCCCTGCTTGTACTTACGGATAACTGGCATGCGAATTGGAAGGCGTTCGTCAATAATTCACAAACGGACATCCTGCGTGTGAATGGGACCTTCCGAGGAGTTCAGGTGCCCGCGGGTGATTATGAAGTTCGTTTTCATTATCAGCCACGCACGTTGAGTGTAGCACTTCTTACTTCAGGAAGCATGATCTTCTTCATTATTTATATCTTAATAGACTACAGGCGGATCGACCGTTTTCTAGCTGAGCGTTTTGCACGGCCTTCGCCTTGAGATTCGAATACGTCGTCAGATGTGAGAAATCCTCTGCTCTATGCAAATGATTGCCAACCATCCCTCTTTCATACTTGCCCTTCCTATGTATAACGAAGAGGCGTACGCAGAAAGGTGTCTGCGTACTATTTTCCCCGTTTTGGATCGGATCAAGGTCCAGAATGCCATTGTTGCGGTGAACGACGGGAGCCGGGATCATACCTTAACCATCTTGGAAAATATGAACCGGGAATTTGAGCGACTGCATGTGGTGAACCATCCTGTCAACCGCGGTTACGGTGCTTCCATTCGAACAGCATATCAATTCGCGATAGAGCACGAGTATGACTATGTGCTTTTTATGGATGCAGACCTTACACAGGATCCTCTGAGTATTCTGAATTTTCTTCCCCATATGGCAAACGGGATTGATATGATCAAAGCATCTCGTTACATTGAAGGTAGTCGGGTCATTGGCGTCCCTCGGTTTCGAGTCGTGGTTTCTTCGTTTGGTAATGCGTTTGCCAGGCTTGCCTTTCGTCTGCCCATTACCGATTATACAAATGGCTTTCGTGCGGTTAAGACCAGTCTTGCCAAACAATTCGACCTAGAAGAAAATCATTTTCCGATTCTGGTAGAGGAAATGTGGCAGGCCAAGCTCTTTGCCAAAAGCTATGCGGAAGTGAGCTATTCCCTTACTACCCGCCAAAGTGCTGAAGACTCAAAATTCAAATATGATTATCAAGTTTATGCACGCTATCTAAAGTTCTGTATTTTGGCACTGCTGAATATCCATAAATCCAGAATCTACAAAGAACCTAAGGAAGAGATTTGATGATCGATACAAACCGAAATCTTTGCAGAGCATGCGGACACGCTGGGCTTGAATTCCTGTTGGATTTAGGGCCTCAGCCATTAGCAGGGGGGTTTCTATCGCGTGACGAGAATGCGGAACTTCATGAACGAACCTATCCACTCCCTATCCATATATGCCGGAACTGTGGTTTGGTGCAAAGCACGTTTGTGATCCCCGCCGATAGTCTATTCGTAAATTATTTCTTTTCATCCAGCACCGTCGATTATTTAGTCCAACATTTTTTGGATTATGCAGCTTGGATCAAAGAAAAACTCGATCCGCACTCTGTTGTCGAATTTGGCTGCAACGACGGGATCCTATTGGAACCATTAGAAAAACTGGGGATCCGAACTTGTGGGGTTGATATTTCGCACAATATCACAGACCTTGCGCGCAAAAAAGGTCTGAATGTTATGACAGCTTATTTTGATATAGATGTAGCCAAGCAGATTCGTCAGGAATTTGGAGCAGTAGATGTAGTTACGGGAAGCAATGCGTTTCCTCACAATGACCATCCTGAGGAAATCCTGCTTGCGGCCCAAGAAGTCCTAAATGATTCTGGGCACATTTGTCTTGAAGTCATGTATTCTGGCAGTTTGCTGGAACAGTTGCAATGGGATTCAATGTACCATGAACATCTGTCCTATTTCTGTCTTTCAACTCTCGAAGTGTTACTCAATCGTTTTAGTTTTCACACGGTCCATGCTGAAATTGTGCCGATGCATGCTGGCTCCCTTCGAATTGTGGCAGCTAAAGACCCAAATGAAAAACCAGATGCTTCTGTGGAAATTCTTTTGTCCGGGGAAAAGGCACTGGGGCTCACTACTGTTGAAACCTGGCAAAAATTTTCCAGGGCCACCCAACGACAGATACATGTCGTCAAAGAAACTCTGGAGAATCTGGGAAAAGATAAGCGTATTTGGGGGTACGGAGCGGCCGGGCGCGCGACAATGTGGGTGAACGCCTGTAAAATGAATTATCTGGAAGCGATCGTGGACGCCAGCCCATTGCGGGCAGGAAGGCTAATGCCAGGGACACACACTCCGATTGTCTTTCCGGATGCTTTACGCGTAAATCCTCCAGATTTTATTCTTGTAACTGCCTGGAACTATTTCGATACCATCAGAAGTAAAGAGGCTTGGTACGATGGGATCTGGATCGTGCCTGCACCTTCCCTGCGTTTCCTATGATTCCGGCCGCGAGTTTCTTGGGAAAGAATGACTAATTTAAGAAATTAAGATTTGAGGAGAATTTTCGAGCATGCCAAAGAAAAAGATTGTTACTGTCCATGGGATTCGTCCCGATCTCATCCGTATGAGCATCATTCTAAAAAAGTTCTTTGAAACAGATGAATTTGACGTTGTTTTCATTTGGTCGGGACAGCATTATTCTGATAATCTTAAGGATGTATTTTTCAGGGAGTTAGATGTTCCACGTCCCACGATGGAGTTGAATGCAGGAGGCGACACGGATGCACAGACGGTTTCGTCCATTATTTCAAAATTGACGCCCGTCTTGGAGGAGATAAAGCCAGAAGCTGTGTGCTTCCTTGGGGACACAAATACGGTGATGGGCTGCCTTGCAGCAGCGATGCTCAACATTCCAATTGTTCACATCGAAGGCTGCATGCGCTCTTATGACTGGCGAATGCCAGAAGAAAAGTATCGAACAACGATAGACCATCTTTCCGATGTGATCTACACCTATTTTGATGAATATAAACAGCAAGGCATCGCGGAAGGACTAAATCCAAAGAATATCGTGGTGATACAGAATTTGCTGGTTGATGTTTTGGATGAGTACTATTTCAAACGGAAGAAGTTTTATGACGAAATGGCCACCAGCGCATTCTTTCAGGAGCATAATATAGAAAAAGGCGAATATTATCTGATGACCTGTCATCGCCGTGAAAACGTTCATAACAGATCTTCTTTTGAGAATATCCTCAAGCTGATTGCGGCGACGGATCGGAAAATCTACTTTCCTGCCAGCTACCGTACGCAGAAAGTGCTCAGAGAATATCAGTTGGGTGTACCGGAAAATGTCATTATGGTGGACCCTATCGGGTATAACGAAATGCTCACCTTGATGCTAAATTCACGGGGTGTCATCACGGATTCCGGCTCAGTCGTCGAAGAGACTGCCGTTTTGCAAATTCCCGCCATTCAAATGCGTAAATCCACCGAGCGTCCTCAAGTGTATGATTGCGGCTCAGCAGTCAAGTTTGACCCAGCAGAACCCTCAAAATATCCTTTTGATGTGGTTTATCAAAAACTGGAAAGCCTGCATGGAAAGACCTGGAACCATAATTTGGGTGATGGCAAGGCCTCCCAGCGAGTTGTGGACGATTTATCTCAGCGATTGCAAAGTGGTCAATTGAAGGGACACCGTCCCGAAGATTACCATCTCGACATACGAAGGAGTTATATTGAGGATGGACTCTTAACGATGTCCAAGATTTGACCGGCAAGTCCGTTGATAACTCTATGAATGAAAAAAAAACCTTAAACCGCTTCGCCTACGTCGATACACTTCGAGGTCTGGCGGCACTGTATGTGCTTTTCTATCATCTGGCCTTGCTCCCCAATCCGGATCTTGAGGTTCCGTATTGGGCAAAACGTATTGTGCTCTCAGGAGGAACCGGCGTCACTCTGTTTTTTGTAGTGAGCGCATTTACATTGTGTTACTCAATGCGTGCGCGCAGCAATGGTCCAGATTATATCTATGGATTCTACGTGCGACGCATATTCCGAATTGTGCCGCTCTTTTATGTTTGGGTGGTTATTAGTCTTATTCGCGACGCGTACCTATACGGTGCAAAGCGTTCCCTGGTCGATGTCCTGCTGAGCTCTTTTTTCGTCTTTAATCTAATTCCAGGAAAAGAAGCTGGGTTTGTCTGGGCCAGCTGGACATTAGGCGTAGAGATGCTGTTCTACATGATCTTTCCCCTGGTCTTTCGTTTTGTTACTGATTATCGCCGGGCGTTGTCCCTTTTTCTCATAACAATCGTTACTGCTAGTGCCTTCGAATACATTCTGGTGTATCTACAACTACCGGATGTACAGCTTCACAGATACTACCACTTTAGCTTCCTCCATCAACTACCGATTTTTGCAGCGGGCGTGCTGGCCTTTTATTTATATGAAGGCTTTATAAAAGATAAACAAATAGATAGTTCTTGGGGAATTGTATTACTGGGAATGTTTTTATTTATTTATACTGCTCTCCTGGGCGGAAAATTAAATGTAGTTATGGATTCCCTCTACTGGCAGGCGATCGCTTATGGCTGTCTTTTGCTTGGTCTGTCGATTTTTCCGTGGAGGCTTGTTGTTAACAAGTTTACTGGCTTTCTTGGCTTAATTAGTTACTCGTTTTATCTAAGCCATACGACAGTCATTACAGTATTTAGACCTCTTTATTCGAATTTCTACTCCCTTGAAATTCCAACAACCTTCCGGTTCTTTTTCAGTGCAGCCACCACAGTGGCAGTTGTCATTCTTATCTCTTACATCTCTTATAAATTAATTGAAGAGCCAGGAATGAATCTGGGACGCTTACTCATTCGCAAAAGGAATGCCTCAATTCGCCAAGCCGCTCCAGTGAGTCCTGTAGAAACCAAATTGCTTAAGGAAAATCCGCCTTCTGCAGAGTAAATTGCTTATACATATTTGTGTTAGGGTGACATTTACGCCACAACAGCCTCCTGCACCCAAGAATTGACGGTGGAAGCGATCAAATGCCTTACGTTTATTGAGTATGCCGGTCATATTCTGGTTTACAATGGAACGCATCAGAATCAACTCCTTTTCGAGCCAGTTATGATCCTCCACCTATTTCCATTGATATTTTGGGCAATTCTCGCAACCCTGGTAGTCACTCCCATCGCCATTCGAGCGGCAATTCGTTTTCAACTGATTGATCACCCCAACACATCGCCACACAAAATCCATCAGCGGCCGGTACCGAAGGCCGGTGGCTTAGCAATTAGCTTTGTCATACTTTTCATAAACCTTCTCAGTGGGAATCTCCTCTCAAGCACCATTCGCACAATCTTGCTTGCTGCCATAATTATCTTTCTTTTTGGCCTTTGGGATGACACTCATCGCTTGTCCCCCAGGTGGAAACTCGTGGGGCAGATCCTTGCAACGATTCTCCTTATTTCGCAGGGTGTGCACATACGAATGCTGGGCAGTCTGACCATGCTGAATATGGCACTCACTCTGCTCTGGACAATTGGAATTACAAATGCATTCAACCTGGTCGATAGTATGGACGGATTAGCCATTGGACTGGCTGCGATTGCTTCCGCGTTTTTCATGCTCGTTACAATCGATGCGGGTCAACCAACACTGTCGCTCTTGAGCGCAATCCTCTTAGGCTGTTCGATTGGCATGTTATATTTCAATACCCTGCCTGCTCATACATTTCTTGGCGATTCCGGAGCACAATTTCTCGGTTTTACCCTCGCTGCGCTGGCGATAGCCTACACGCCTCCCGGTCTCCCCCAGCCGTCCTCCTGGTTTGTACCCATTCTCCTCCTCAGCGTTCCGATTTTTGACACCACCCTTGTGGTAATCTCCCGCCTCAGGCAAAAGAAGGCGGTGTATCAGGCAGGGTTGGATCATACATATCACCGTTTGATAAACTTGGGCTTACCTTCTTCTCGTGCTGTGCTAACCATGCATTTGTTTGCTATCGTCAGTGGTTGCCTGGCTTTCATGGCATTGCCGCTGCCTCCGTTGTGGGCGAATGCTATCTTCATTTCGGCACTGTTAGTAGGATTGCTTCTGCTTTTTTGGTTGGAAAAAAAAGAATCTCACTAATGCCCGCATCGCCTCTGATTTCTGTGATCATTGTTTCCTGGAACAGTGCTGAACATTTACCGCGTTGTCTGGAGAGTCTGATACTGCAAACGGTACAGCAGTTCGAGATCATTTTGATCGATAATGGATCGATGGATCGAGGGGCAGAGGGACTGGAACAGAAATATCCAAAACTTGATCTACGGGTAGAGCGCCTTCCATCAAATCTGGGTTTTGCCGCGGCGAATAATATAGGTGCACGTCACGCACGCGGGAGATGGATTGCTCTTCTTAATGCCGACGCCTTCCCCGATCCCGATTGGCTGGAAGCCCTGCTCCAAGCAGCGGAAACTAACCAGGAATTCACCTTTTTTGCATCTCGCCAGCTTCAAGCACATGCTCCAGAGTTCTTGGATGGTGCGGGGGACGCGTATCACATCAGTGGATTGGGCTGGAGGCGCTACTATAACCTTCGATCTGAAAACCGCGCCCTTCATGCCGAGGAGGTATTCAGTCCGTGTGGTGCTGCGGCACTCTATTTGCGAGACGACTTTTGGCAGGCAGGTGGGCTCGATGAGGATTACTTCTCCTATTTTGAGGATGTAGACCTGGGGTTTCGCCTACGTCTGAACGGAAAAAAATGCTTGTACGTGCCCAGGGCTGTAGTACGGCATGTGGGATCCGCAAGCACGAAAAAAAGAAGCAGTTTTTCTGTCTATTATGGCTACCGAAATATGATATGGACGTTTGTAAAAGATATGCCAGGAATTCTCTTTTGGCTGTGTCTACCCGTCCACATTGGCACGATATTATTTTTTATCTTATACTTAACCGTGCGAGATCGAAATAGTGTGGTTTGGCGTGCAGTTTTTGATGCTCTATCGGGATTGCCCGAGATTGCGGCAAAACGACGGATCATCCAACAAAATCGAAAGGTCAGACCACAGGACCTCAAATACATCCTATCAACAGGTTTGTTGGAGCCCTATCTGGAATTCATCAAACGAAACGGAAGAAAATGAAGGAAATAGGAATTTGTACTGTTACCCACAATTCAAAGGAAAAAGTGCTAGCGTGCCTTTCTTCACTTTTCGAACAAACCCCAGATCTGGAAACTGTTGATATCGTTGTCGTAGATAACAATTCGCTGGATGGGACCGTTGATGAAATCCGCGATCAATTTCCCAAAGTCCGTCTCCTTGTAAATGATCATAATTGTGGTTTTTCAAAAGCCGTCAACCAGGGATTGAGAGTACTTGAGGCGCGCTATTACGTCTTGCTCAACCCTGATACTCTTGTGCGCGATCAGGCTCTGATTCGACTGGCAAAATTCATGGACGAGAATCCGCAGGTGGGGATTTGTGCCCCCCGCGTATTGAATCAGGATGGCACTGTGCAGTATCAGGCCCGACGGGGTGAAGCACGCCCCTGGGACGTATTTTCCTATTTTTCCGGCCTATCGAAGCTCTTTCCAAACGATCCTCGGTTTTCAGGATATCTGCTGACTCACATGGACAATACGAAAGTCAGTGAAGTACAGGCGGTATCAGGCTCTTGTATGATGATCAGGAAGGAAGTGATTGCTCAGATTGGATATTTGGATGAGCGTTATTTTGCCTACCAGGAAGATACCGATTACTGCTTTCAAGCACGAAGAGCTGGGTGGAAGGTCTATTATGTCCCTCAAGCAGAAGTGATTCATTACGGAGGGCAGGGTGGCTCCAATATTAATCCTTACTTTAGCTCCTACCATTGGCATCGTTCTTATTTCTTATACTATCAGAAAAATCTTGCCAAAGATTATCCCTTTTGGTTCCACCCACTCTACTATCTGGCGATGCTGCTTAAGTTTCTGGTTGCACTCATAGGACTGATCTTTGGCAAAGAGAAGGTCGTCGGTACACGCAAACCCTGACAGAATTAATCATCCCGTAAGCAAAAGTGTTCCGATGCAGGCAGCGCTCCGGGATAAAGGTGGGATAAAATAAGTCTGTTAAGATCCTCAAACGAACCCATGCAGAAACTCAAAGAGTCCTGGAATTTTTTTTTAGTCTATAGTTCGTTCCTTGCCATCCTTGCAATCTTTGTCTTAGGTGGGATGCTCTTATCGCCATCGGAGCCTGAAAACAGCTTATTCCTAGGACTTTCTCTGCCTCGCCTCATTTTGGCATCTGGTTTGTTCATCGCGTTGGTCTTCTCTACTCAGCTGATCTTCAGGGCACAAACAGATCGCAGGTGGGCAGAGCAAACATCTGAGCGGTGGTTTGGAAAGAGTCGCCTTGGCCTGGCAATCTCCTGGGTAGCCGGAATTGGTCTCGGGCTTGGATGGATGGGCTGCTTTCTCCCCTTCTACCGGGCCGGTATTTTAGCAATTCATTGGCAGCGTATCCGTCCGCTGATGGTATTCATCCTGCTTGCCAGCGCGGCCACATTGGCAATGGCGGTTCTCAGGCGAAGCGATTTCTTAAATCCGGATTTGAAACGTGCAAAGCTTTACAAATCCAGCCTGCTATTATTTCTCCCAAGTATCTTGCTGTTCGGTATCATGCTATGTACGGACTTTGGTGTCTCTGCACCAGAGGACTACTGGTATGGAGCCGGGGTTCCGATCCTAGTATCTCAATTGATGACCGCGCTAGTGGGCGGCATTATCTTTTTGCAGGCGGAACAGGTATGGAGATTCAAGCGCTTTGATCTGGTTATTTTCCTAACCATTTTCCTTGTGACGGCCGTTATGTGGGCTCGTGAACCGCTGGAAAAGAGCTTTTTATTCATCGGCCCTTATGCTCCTAACCGGGAGTTATATCCATTTGCAGATGGGGCTCTGTACGATACAGCCAGCCAGTTTGCGTTGATCGGTCAAAATTACCTGTTTTACAACGGGCTATTCTTTGAGCGAGCCCTTTACGCAAGCTTTTTGGTCTTCCTGCATTCTCTGTTCGGTCAGGATTATGAACTTTTGATGGCCGCTCAGGCGGCCATCTTTGCCGTCTTCCCTGCGCTCGTCTACCTGATTGGACGATCTCTTGACACCCGCCCTATCGGCTTTACCGCGGCGCTCGTTGCGATGTTCCGCGGGGCAAATTCCATTGCAGCCAGTAACATGATCGATATGGCAAATCCCAAGATGATGTTGACTGATTTTCCAACGGCTATTGGAGTGGCTCTGATTGTTTTGCTTATTTGTCACTGGTTGAAAAAACCGCGTGAGAACTGGCATTATGCTTTATGGATTGGTGGGGTCATTGGGCTGTCGCTCATGCTAAGGACCAATGCCCTTGTATTTCTCTTACTTGTCCCTCTCCTGGCGATTCT
>Ga0075429_100001339_pt1 | contig 20118 bp, 16 predicted proteins | sample RhiMetdeltSRZDD3_FD_75295 | JGI IMG/M metagenome (GOLD analysis project Ga0075429, IMG submission 75295) | Populus rhizosphere microbial communities from Tennessee, USA - Rhizosphere MetaG P. deltoides SRZDD3 | ecosystem: Host-associated > Plants > Roots > Rhizosphere > Soil | place: USA... | reverse complement strand
CGGATCGAATCATTGCCATCGGCGAACGAAGAGGTGACGTACGCCAAATTGCACTGGGATTAATGGCTAGGGGGGATGCACTAAAGCTGTTCGGTCACGCAGCAGAGGCGTGGGAAACGCTGGATCAGGCGGGAAGATTATTTCAAAGTGTGGGGGATGAAATTGGGTGGGCACGCACTCGAATTGGGCGCGTGTACCTGAGCACGATGCTGAACTACGTGTCCGAGGCTCTTGCGGACGCCGAGCAGGCCCGCACAATCTTCAGTAATCACCATGAGCATGAAAGACTTTTGCGCCTCGATTTGAACACAGCACTTGTGTACAGCCTGCTGGGGGATCAACTCCAGGCGCTTCGTTTATATCATTCAGCGCTAGCCATTGCAGAAACCTTGGGCGAGGCTGGAGAACAATATCTGGCAGCCCTTCATACAGATATTGGGTTAGCCCACGAATCTTTGGGAGATTTTTCTCAGGCACTGACATATTATCAACGTGCTCGAGAACTATACGTGGCACGAAATGAAACTCTGTACGTCGCAGTGAGCGAATTGAATATTGCCTATATTGCCCAGGCACAAGGCCATTACCGCCGCGCACTACAAATGTTATATGGGATCCTCGAGCGAGGAATGGAACAATTCCCTGTGGAGCATCGGGCAGTGAAGCGGGATATGATTGAGTGTTTTCTTTATCTTAATCGTTATGCCGATGCTCGTGATCTGGCAAAGCAGATTGTCGACGATTACAGGATGCTTGGGGCTACGCATGACACGGCTCGAAATCTTCTTCATTTGGCTACCGCGGAAGCGGAGTTGAATAATTTTGATGCGGCCAGAGCCGCCCTGGAAGAAGCCGAACCGATTTTTACATCTCTGGGCGCCTCCAGCTGGATTGCTACAGTGCAGTTACGACGCGGCCGGATCGCACTCAAGCAAGGTGACATCAGAACCGCTCACGAGCTGGCGAGGATCGCAGCGAATTGCTTTGAACAAAACGGTCAAAGGGTAAATTATGCAGCTGCTGCTCTCCTGGAGGGGCAAGCCTGGCTGGCGATGGGCCTCTTCGTAGAGGCATCAGAGGCGGCCAGCAGCGCCTTACAAACCGCCCAGCGCTTCAACGTCCCCTCGTTACGCTATGCTTCTCACCTTTTGCTGGGGAACGTATCCATCGCGCAACAGAAAGTGGCGCGCGCTGTTCGTCATTATCAAGCTGCAAATTCGACGATCGAACGCGTTCAACGCGGTCTTACGATTACCCTTCGTCCAGGATTTTTGGAAGACAAGGGAGAGTCATCGAAAAATCTCATTGCACTTTATTTGCAGAATGATCAGGCGGCATGTGCCTTCCAGACATTGGAACAAGCCAAGTCACAAGTTTTGCTCAATTACTTGGCCAATCGAGAACAATTCCGCTGGGCATCGGATGGCAACAGCCGTACACAGGTAATGATCAAGGAGCTCAATACACTGCGTGCAGAACACGAGTGGTTCTACAGGCTGGCGCATGAGCCCCCAAGAAGTACAGAATACCCTAGTGCAATCCAACCGGAACAGGCATTGGCAGAGATCGCGATCCGTGAAAAACAGATCCGATCCATCACCGAACAACTCTACCTGCATAGTAGTGACAGTCATCAAGCCAGGCAGGTTGAACCGGCATCTCTACATGATATTCAGTCTACTTTGAACAGTGACACGTTGATGATTGAGTTCTACAACGATGGTTCTTCACTGTGGGCGTTCCTCATCGATGGGCAAACCATCAGGGTGCAACCGTTGCCCGTGAATGCTGAAACACTAAATCAATTGTTGCTTCAGTTGAAAGGAAATATCGGTGCCGCCCTCAAAATGGATTATCGAACAGCTGTAGGTCGCAATCTTGCCCAGTTGGCACGTCGTATTCTGAACAGGCTTAATTCCCTTTTGATCGAGCCATTAATGCTTCATCAATATAAACCGCACAAGCTGATCATCGTGCCCTATGGTTTGCTCCATTACCTTCCGTTCCACATCTTATATGATGGTACCGAATATCTGCTCCAAAAATACGAAATTGTTGTCCTGCCTGCTGCTGGATTGGCGACGCAGCCCACACTCCAGCGCGAACCTGGCGCCCTGATCCTGGCGAATTCCTGGCAGGGACGACTGCCGCATACACTTGCGGAGGCGCAAATGATCCAGCGGTTGTTTGGCGGTATGTTGTGTGCCGGAGATGCTGCAACTCGTGATGTGCTGCAAACTGCTCCCAAACAGATATTACATATCGCGACGCATGGCGAACATCGCCTGGATCAGCCTGATCTTTCGTATCTGCAGCTAGCGGATGGTCAATTATATGCAGATGATACCTTGCAGCAGGATATGAGTTATGAGCTGGTCACGCTCAGTGCCTGCGAAACCGGACGGGCCAATATTGCCGCCGGGGATGAATTGATTGGACTGGGTCGCGGCTTTTTATATGCGGGCGCCGGCGCTCTCCTGGTTAGCCTGTGGCAGGTGGCCGATACGTCAACACTCTATTTCATGGAGCGCATGTACATGGCTCTGCACCGGGGAGCTTCCAAGTCTGCGGCAGTGCGCGAGTCCCAGCAATTTATGCTGGCAGAGGATGGGTGGCAGCATCCTGCATTTTGGGGCGCATTCCAATTGATAGGGAATGATCGACCACTTTCTTCTGGAAACTAAAAATTCTTCATTCTTTGATCCCTCGAGAGGTCATACACAACGGTTTCAAACAAGTTCGAAAGGAGGACAAAATGATACTCGAAAGTGGAGATGAACATAAGAAAGAGCATGCATCCCGGTTACCCAACCGCAGGTACGGGTATTTCCGCGATGATCAGATAATGTTCCTTTTAGCGCATTCTGCGAATTCAGAAAAGGACACGAAGGTCCAGAATTTTGCTGCAGACATCAATGGCAAGCTAGAACAACTGCGTGTCGGGACCATTTTGAAGTCACCTCAGGCGATCTCCTTTCCAGAACTAACAGATGAAGAGATTGAACAGAGCAAAGATTTCCTGTCAGCGGATGAACTTGAAATAGCCAAGAGAGCATTTTCCATCATTAAATGTGATTTGGAGCAAACTCCCGACGATCCAGCCAAACTATTGAAAGTGGTTGATGAACTAAACAACCAACATGCACAAGATCCTCAAGCGTTTGCTGCTGAGAAAAAGTCTGCAATCCAAAGCACGTCCCCTAACTGGTTAGTGAGTGTTGCATCCCAAGGTGCTGGAACGGGTGGCCCGGGGGGACGGCCATCTCCTTATTATGGCAGCCGCAAAAATGCGCCATATCATTTTGATTTGGTCACGAAGCTCAAGAACAATGAAATATATGGTGATGGGGAAGGCGTGGATGTTGTCATTCTTGACAGCGCGCCTTCTGCGCAGGACTTGGTTGCCGCCTACAAGGAATGGCCCGATCATCCTCTCATCCCTACCCTGCTTGGCCCAGAGGGCAAACTCCATTTATACCCTGCATCGTATGAAGAACTTTTGCGCTTGAGTTGTACATCACTTAACGACCATGATTACAAGATGACAGACCATGGCCTGTTTATCGCGGGCATCATTCACAGCATAGTGCCAAAAGCAGAAATTCACTTGATCGAAGTGTTAAATCAATATGGGGTTGGGGACTTGACAAGTTTCATTCAGGGTTTACAAAAAGTATATAGTGAAAACATTTATCAACGACATCGCAAACTTGTAATCAATTGCAGCTGGATGCTTGAATTTCCACTGGATGACCTTCATACCCGTCATATGGATCAAATTGAGGATCCAGATGCTGAATTCGAGAGGGCAGTGCGGTCCTTTTCAAAAACCGATCAAGCTACACTCGTTCTACTCGAGGCGTTTTTTTGTCGGTTTTATGGATTGGGCAGACAGGCAATTGCTGCGGTTGGAAACGATCGCAGAACAGGGGATGAGGCACCAACTCCGGCCCGGTATCCTGCCGCCCTTAGGAGAGTTACTGGGGTCGGTGCCCTGCCCAAATCACTCGAAAAACTCCCTACCGGAAAATATCGAACCAGTGTATTTTCAAATCTATCAGAGAGTCCGGACGGCAGAGGAGTTGTAACAAAGGGGATTGTGACTCTTGGCGGGGAGGAAGGGGACGGCAATGGGGTGCTAGGTCTCTATATCGGAGAGTTTCCAGATAATTCCCGAAATGAGTCGAAATGGGCCTGGTGGGCCGGCACCTCTTTTGCCACACCTATTCTTACGGGCGCGGTTGCGTCTATTCTCAGTAGAGGAGAGAACAACATTACCAGGACACAAGATGCTATTAAGAAGCTCTATGGCACGGGTGTGAAGCTCATCATCGATGCCGGGGCAGGTAAACAGGAAGATGCTTTACCTGTTATTCAAAGCTGATACAGAGCTTTTCCACAGGTTATGAGTGATGAGTTAGGAAGACTCACTGTATGCGAAACTATGACAGCGAATGCAGTCGCCTTGTTTGTCAACGGGTGGCGGTCGCGGATGCATCGATTCTCTATTTCATGGAGCGCATGTATAAGGCATTGCGGATGGGCATCTATAAGTCTGCAGCGGTGTGTTATGCGCAACCGTTCGTGTTGGCGGAGGATGGGTGGCAGCATCCTGCATTTTGGGGAGCCTTCCAGCTGATTGGGAATGACATTTCACTGTCTTCTAACCAATAATGGTGTTTACGGCAGCCCTCATCCAGCAAAGGGTTGCCTTTCAAGGGAGTTGATTCAAAATTGAAAGGAGCAGAAAATGGCACCAAACGAGGATAATGGCAGTAAGAAAAAGGGTCACGCTGATAAATTGCCGCACCGCAGATATGGGTATTTTCGAGATGACCAGATCATGTTTCTGGTCACGCACTCGACCGACACAGTATCCCCTCGCCTGTTGGAAATGTTCAGGGAAGTCATAAATGAACACTTGGGAGGAATGGATGGTGGAGCAATTGAGGCTTTGCCTCTACCATTCTCATTTTCAGTCTCTCGGGATGAATATTTTCAGCAGCGCTTTGCTGAATTGGAAAGACGCGAGCGGTTAGCATATGAGGAAAAAAAGAAACGTCTGGAACAAGCGGGAAAAGAAGTGCCTGCTTTTCAACGGCCATTCGACGTGAACTTTTCCATGTTGGTCTGCAATCTTACCGGCGCACCTCAGGAGCCAATCGACTTGCTAAACAACATAAGGAAGCTCCGTGAGGCTGTCGTTGGAGAAGTCATTGCAGTGGATGGCGGTGAAGGGCCCATTTATATAGCCAAGGAGGGGGAAGGAGAAACGCCGCCCCCCGATGTAGCCACACTTGGCGAGTCTGGCAACGGAGCCGAAAGCATGACGATTCAAGATGCATCGCCCAACTGGCTGATGAGTGTTGCTTCTCAGGGCGCGGGTACCGGGGGACCCGGTGGATTGCCGAGGCCTTTCAAAGGTACGGATTTGGAGGGTTCTGCGCTATATAAATTCACCGAGTTCATAAAAAAGCTTGACGGACTGGGCCTATATGGAACAGGTGAAAACGTTGACGTTGCAATCCTTGATACAGCGCGCCCAGAAGAGGACCTTGTGTTGGCACCGAAGGATCACCCAAACAATAGATTGCTTCAGGAATTGGTGGGTCCGAACGGTGTATTAACCTCGTACCATCTCACACCTGCGGAAATGTGGCGGATGCAAAATACGTCACTCAACAAACATGACTATCCGATGAGCGATCATGGTATTTTTGCTGCTGGAATTGTTCACAGCATTGTGCCAGACGCAAAGATCCATCTTGTCCAAGTGCTGAATCAATTTGGCGTTGGTGATCTTCAAGCTCTAGCCGAGGGTTTGAAAAAAGTGCATGACGAAATCTATAAGCCAGGATCAGGACGAAAACTCGTGGTCAATTGCAGTTGGATGCTTGATTTACCACCCACACCTGAACACTGTTGGGCAGGGGAAGAGGATCCAGAATTTGACTTTGAGCAGGCTGTGAAAGAGTTTAATGAAGAAGAAGAAAGGGAACATGCCTTGGCGATCTGGACAGCCTGTAATGATCTTTTCTGTGCCGGCGCACAGGTCGTTGCTGCCGCAGGCAATGATTGGGACTGGGCAAAGCAGCGTAGAGAGACACAAAGAAATTCACAGGCCGGTAATACCAGGACACAGGCTGATGATGAAGCAAGGGGGAACGCACCGGAGGCCCGCTACCCCGCTGGTTATGTTTCTGCTGTAGGTGTAGGGGCACTTCCGAAACACGTAAGGCTTCGGAACGGTAAGTACTCCGCCAGTAAGTATTCGAATTTAGGAGATAAGCCTGCTGGAGATGCGATTATGACACTGGGTGGTGAGCATGGCCGAAAAAAAGGAGTCTTGGGCCTTTACCTGAGCCAAGAGTATCCCGTAGAGAAAAAGCCCGCTCCTCCTCCGCCTCCAAATGATCATAGAAGAGAGTTTAAAATGGTTAGAAGAAGTGGGTCCGAGAGGAACAGCTGGGGTTGGTGGGCAGGTACATCTTTCGCTACCCCGATTCTCACGGGAACGATTGCAGCAGTTTTAAGTAGTCCCAAGCGTCCCGCCGACACGCAAACAGTGCTTGAATTGTTGGCTCATGAGGATTATCGCATCATCCAATCTGCGATGACGGATGCTGAAGAGGACGTCATGCTTGTGACGCAGGATGATGAGCTCTTACAGCGACCCGACGACGACGACGACGACGATGATTAGGAATTGCTCTTCAGCCCCTGGTGAGGAACCAGGGGCTGATTTTTTAAACTTCAACTCCTGGCAAAAAATCAGTCGATGACTCTTTATGGAGTTGCACGAATGATCTTCCTAAGAGGATTTACCAAAGAAAGATTTGGAAAGGAACTGCCGGGAACACTTGTATGCAAATAGATGCCTGCACTTACTGCATTGCCATCGTGCTGATTTTCCCTGGGGAGTGTGGCTGGCTTTTTCATTATTAAGGAGACTGAGTCAATCCATGCCTAAAAATCAAACAAGTTTTCGTTCATAAAGGTAGAAGCAAGAATCAGAAAGGAACTGACATGAACAACGATTGGCTTAACGGTTTCCAGCGATACAGCTGTGCGTTGCGCGGACAGTCCACCGCGAAAGTGGTTGTCGTATTGCGTTCGGCAGCCGTCGAAGACTTGACTGGTCTGTCCGCTCGCCCGCCTTTAATCCGATAGTCGTTGGGAAGAGCAGAGGTCCTGCCCTCGAAGCCCCGGCTGTCGCTGCCCGGGGCTTCTTTCTTCTGATGAGTCACAAGAAAGTTGGAGTTGTATTCGTGATCTAAAAAGGAGTGTGCCACCATGTTTCGGAAGATTTTGATTATCCTAGTCATGACCCCCCTCATCATCGCTGCAGCATCGAGCGATACGTCTTTTCCTGTTCTGTTGATGATGATCAGCCTGTTCCTGATTGCCGTGATGGAATCCTCCACGCGCGATGAACAAATAGACTAAAGATTCAAAGAAACTCCTGGTCGTTGTGCCAGGAGTTTTGCTTTGGTTGCGCAGCATATCCGAAAATCCGACAAATCTCCGTTTATATAATCAGATACGTGTGCAGATGAAAGAGCGGGCCCCTCCGACATCGGCGCAACAAACAAAATTCGACTAACCAGTATAGGAGTAAATAAAATGCCGTTCGAAACCCCCTTCCCTCCAGCTCTTTTTGCTGGAACCATCACAGCCGTGGAGCATGAGCACGGTGGCGTGACCCCGCCGTCGATCATCCGCACGGACCAGAGTTGGGCTGTTAACGTCAGCTGGACAACGACCGGTCTTGCGACGAGCATGATCTGCGGTGACTGGCATCTACATGTATATCTGGAGTCCATTGGTCCTGGACCAGACCTGGATCTGATCGATGCCGTTAATCCTGGGCATGTCATCCCTTTGACTCCGGGAATCTCTCCTGTCAGCTACTTTGTTCACTTTGATGTGCTGGCAGGTACCGTAACGGCTCCCCCGGCGGGTAGCCTTTACAAATTAGCCGTCACGTTGACCTACTTCGACGCTTCAGGCGCTCCCGGTCCCATGGCTGCTTTCGAGGAAGGTCCGCTCCTGCAGTTCTACAACCCGTAATCTGCATAGGTTCGACCTTGCACCCCCTGATCCTGGATACTCCCAGAATCAGGGGGTGTCTTTTATCACTCTGAAACTACTAGGTTTCCTCATTCCAAAGATCGTCCCAGTTCATTTTATCCAGCCACCGTACCCAGGGTTCCAGATAGGGGTCTTCGAAGGGTGGCTCCGCGGCGGATAACGAGCCATATTCATTTCCCAGATTGAGCTGTAAAGGACCTATGTTCAGGATGCCTTTGCTCCCGCCGTGTGCAGCATGGAGATCACCAGGTTCCAGAATGACCTTTTTCCAGGGTTGCCATGTGATTGTCATCCGTCGCCCGCACGTCGGGCAATACCACTCCTCGGCCCCGGAGGGATGGGTAGTTTCCAAAACCATTTCATGTCTTTGCTGTTCACTCATTAGTTCACTCCTTGTCTAAAACAATGCTGAACAAAATTACCTAAAATTCAGCATAATAGGCATGTAATCTCTGGGCATTCCCACCGTCTCGTTCTAATTATCCTGACGGACAAAATCACAGTTCGTTGCGCACTTTTAACCCCCTGATTTGTGCCTAAAACTAGCAGCGAATGATCGAATTAATTAGAAAGAACTTGTCACTGCACTGCGTGGCAGGCCACCCAGTGATGGGGTGCTGCTTCACGCCATTCAGGCACCTGCTGCCGGCAAATATCCATCGCGATCGGACAACGCGTGTGGAAACGGCAGCCAGCCGGCGGGTTCAAGGGGCTGGGCACATCACCTGTCAGGATCGTCCGTTTGCGGGCGCGATCCTTGCGCGGGTCGGGGATGGGGACAGCCGAGAGCAGAGCCTGGGTGTAGGGATGCAGGGGATGCTCGTACAACTCATGGCGATCTGCAAGCTCTACCATCACCCCCAGATACAACACCGCCACGCGGTCACAAATATGGCGCACCATGCTGAGGTCATGGGCGATGAAAAGATAGGTCAAGCCAAATTGATCCTGCAGCTCCTCCAGCAGGTTCACCACCTGCGCCTGAATGGAAACATCCAGCGCTGAGATCGGCTCGTCGCAAACGATAAAGGAAGGGTCAGAGGCGAGTGCCCTCGCGATACCAATGCGCTGGCGCTGACCTCCGGAAAACTCGTGCGGGAAGCGATTGATGAGGTTTGGGTTGAGACCCACGAGAGCCATCAACTTCCTGGCGCGCTCGGTCCGCTCCCGGTCTGAGGAAAATAGTTTGTGGACGCGCATCGGTTCGGTGACAATAGAGCTCACGGTCCAGCGCGGGTTGAGCGATGCATAAGGGTCCTGAAAAATAATCTGGGCCTTGCGGCGGATGTTCAGCATATCCCGACCTCTGGCATGCAGGATATCATCCCCGTCGATAACGACTCTGCCGGAGGTGGCGGGGTAGAGACCGAGCATTGTACGTCCCACCGTGGTCTTGCCGCATCCGCTCTCTCCCACCATGCCAAGGGTTTCGCCGCGTTGAATCGTGAACGAAACTCCATCCACGGCGCGGACGAGTCCCACACGTCGCTGCAGGATCAACCCGCGCGTGACGGGGAAATGTTTCTTGAGGTCCTGCACCTCCACCAGCGGAGTCGGGTCACTCATCGAGGGAGTCCTGTCTTCACGGCCACCCAGCAGGCGGAGGCATGATTTTTGCCAACACTCATCAATGGCGGATTTTCAGCAAGGCATTGCTCGATCACAAATTCACAGCGTGGTGCAAACGGGCAGCCGTGCGGTTCTACTAGAAGATTCGGCGGGGCCCCCGGAATGGATTTGAGGCGCTGGTCGCGGCGGCGGTCGACGCGGGGCAGGGCGGCAAGCAATGCCAGTGTGTAGGGATGGCTGGGAATGTCGTACAAGTCATCCACATCCGCTTCCTCCACAATGTAGCCTGCATACATCACGATCACGCGGTCTGCCATCCCTGCCACCACGCCAAGGTCGTGGGTGATCCAGATAATCGCCATGTGCAGGGACTCGCGCAACCGCGCCACGAGCTCCACGATCTGCGCCTGGATCGTCACATCCAGGGCGGTGGTCGGCTCATCGGCGATCAGCAGGCTCGGCGCACAGGAAAGCGCCATGGCGATCATGACACGCTGGCGCATACCGCCTGAAAACTGGTGCGGGAAATCTCCCAGACGGCGGGATGGGTCAGGTATGCCCACCTGCTCGAGCAAACTGATGGCGCGCTGTTCGGCTTGCTCCTGGGTCATGCCCAGGTGGAGTCGCAGCGACTCCGTGAGCTGGCGACCGATCGTCAGCACCGGGTTCAGGGAGGTCATGGGGTCCTGAAAGATCATGGAGATCTCTCTACCGCGCACATCCTCCATCTCCTGCTCCGATTTTTTCAACAGGTCGTCATTGCGGTAGATCGCAGTCCCGGAATATATTTCGCCCGGTGGCGTGGGGATCAGTCTCAACAGTGACAACATACTAACGGATTTGCCGCAGCCGCTCTCTCCGACAACCGCCACGGTTTCCCCTTCATTCAGGTGAAACGAAATACCATTCACCGCGTGGACAATTCCCTCCGGCGTATGGAAGCGTGTCTTTAGATCGGTGACTCGAAGCAGTGAATCAACCATGGGCATGCATCCTATATCACCCGGCTGCGTGGGTCCAGGGCGTCGCGCAGGCCATCGCCCAAAAAGTTGATGCTCAATACCGTCAGCAGGATCAACATGCCCGGGAAGAACCACAGCCAAGGCGCCGAGTCGAGGTACTTGACCGAGTTATCCAGCATGTTGCCCCAGCTGGCAGTGGGCGGCTGCACTCCCAGGCCCAAAAAGCTGATGTATGCTTCCGCAAGGATCGCGTTCGCGACACTCAGCGTGGAGGATACAATGATCGGGGCAATCGTATTAGGCAGGATGTGATAAAAAATGATCTCGAAGTTGGATGTGCCCGTGGCGTGCGCCGCCAGAATGAACTCACGCTCCTTGAGTGATAGAAATTCGGCGCGGACAATACGCGCCAGGTACATCCAGCTGGTCGCGCCGATGATCAGGACAATCACAATGACGCTCCCGCTGAACGCTCGATTGGCAATGTGGATTTCCGGGACATCCCCTCCGTAAAACTTTGCCAACACGAGCAGCCAGAAAATTGTGGGAATGATCAGGAGGGCTTCGGTGAAACGCATCAGAATGGAATCCACCAGGCCGCCATAATACCCGGCCAGCGCGCCGACCAGGATGCCCAGGATTGTTTCGATGAGTACGGCGACGAATCCAATGAAGAGCGAGATCTGACCTCCGTAGATCGTCCTGGCCAGGATATCTCTGCCAATGGAGTCTGTGCCGAAGGGATGCTCCGATGAGGGAGGCTCGAGGCGCTGGGACGTGTCATTGAAATTGGCATACTTCTCCGTATACAGAAACGCTCCACCAAAGGAGAAGATCATTAATACGATCAACAGGACTCCGCCAAAGAGCGCCATCTTGTGACGGCGGAACCGCAGCCAGCCGAGCTGCCAGAGGGTCAATGGCTCGGTGGCAAGGTCGTCTGCAGGTTGAGGGACAGAAAGGGAAGTGGAATGGGCAGTCATAGGCTGGGAATTAATCGTAACGTATACGCGGATCGAGCCACGCGTAGACAATGTCGGTAAGGATCTGGAACACAACCACAGCTACGGCGACCAGCATCATGATTCCCATGACCACCGAAACATCGGCGCGTGAGAGATGGTCCAGGAAGAGCCGTCCCATCCCAGGCCAGGCAAAGATGCGTTCTGTCACCACAGCACCCCCGAGGAGGAAGGGCAGGTCAAGACCCACCAGCGTCACAATCGGCAGGGACGCGTTCTTCAACGCGTGGATATACACCACCTGCCGTCGCGGCAGACCTTTCGATTTGGCGGTTCGAATATAGTCCTGGCTCATCACTTCCAGCATGGTGCTGCGAATGTAACGACTATACCCGGCAAAATAGATCACGGACAGGCTGAGCACCGGCAGGACCATATGCCAGAGCACCTGCCCCGTGGTTTTGCCCACCTGGGGGTCGAACATTCCCACGGTTGGAAGATATGGCAGGCCCCACTGTTTGAACAGGACGGCAAACACGTACATGGACATCAGGGAAATAAAAAAGATCGGCATCGAATAGCCGATGAACAACAATGCAGTCAGGATGTTATCCAGCGTGGAATATTGTCGCAGGGCGGAATAAATCCCCAGAAACAGGGCAAACAGGATCGTCACAATTTCAGAAGCCAGCATCAGGATCAGCGTATTCGGAATGCGCTCGCCGATCAGTTTTGCCACCGGCTCTTTCGTCACGAGGGAAGTGCCCAGGTCTCCGCGCAGGATGCCCCGCCGGGTGCCGCTCTTTTCAGGGATCCCATCACCGTCCGCATCGATCTTCGTCCAGTCGTTTCCGATCAGCCAGTAGAGATATTGAACGGCAAGAGGTTTATCCAACCCGAGCTGACGGGTGAGTCGTTCGCGATCATCCGGACGGGTGATGGTGCGGCCTCCCATCGTGGCAATCGGGTCGCCCACCTTCATCATCAGCAGGAATAGCGTCAGGCTGACGATGATGAGCAGAGGAATGCCTTGAAGCAGGCGCTTAATAACGTATTGAAACATTGACAGTCTTCAATAATAACAAACACATCATTGCATCATACTCATTCCATGAAATATCATACCAGCTCCTCAGGAACTGAATCACTTTACACGGGAATACTTCGACAGGTTCCGGATAACAATGGTGGCAGGCCGGGCGCACCCGGCCTGCCACAGATCCTTGCCTAATCGTTACTTAATATCCCATTCTGTGATGTTATAGAACGGAGTGACGCCCGAGAACTTGACGTTCGCAAGACGAGGACCAACCGCCCATACATCCGGGTCCTGCCATAGTCCAAGCCAGTAGACTTTATCGTAGAAGATCTGGTTGATCTGTGAAATCGTCTCCTGGCGTTCCACAGGATCCAGTTGCGTGGCTTGCTTCTGGATCAGGGCATCCAGCTCCTCATCGCATAGGAAGAAGCTGTTGGAACCGCTTGGGTTTTCAGCCGTTGGGATTTCACTACACAGCCAGTAGTAGATGTCGGGGTCGGGGAAACCGGAAGGTGAATCAGACCATTCCTGGAGGTCCAGCTCGCCGGAATACGTAGGTCCCTGATCGGCATAGGATGAGAAGAAGAGATCTGAATCGTAGTTCAGGATCTCCAGCTTGATACCCACGTCTGCCAGCTGCTGCTGGGCGACTGCCTGGAACTCCTGGCGCACTTCGCGGGTGGTAGCGCCATGCTGGATCACGAACTCCACACCATCCTTATCGCGAGTGCCATCGCCATTCGAGTCCACCCAGCCCGCTTCATCCAGCAGTTGCTTGGCAGCTTCGGGATCAAAGGGGTAGGGCTCGGGAGCCGGGTCGTTATAGTAGGGAAGCGCGTCCCAGAAGCTGGCAGGAGTCTTGACCACGCCAAGGTTCACATCCTCGTTAAAGGCATCACGGTTGATCGACATGGCAATTGCCTTGCGGACGTTCACGTCCAGCATGGCAGGGTGTGAGAATTCATCATTCACCTGGAAGAAGATGCCTTCGTTATACCCCGAAGGCTCGACCATGATCTCAAGCCCGGCTTCCTTCAATTTGGGTGTTTCACTGTAGGGAACGAACAAGCCGAGGTCTGCATCGCCAGCCACCAGGGCGTTGGTCTGGGCAGTATCATCCGGCACGAAGCGGATGAAGATCTCGTCGATCTTAGCGGGAGTATCATAGAAATTGTCATTGCGCACGAAGCGGGCAAAGCTGCCCGATTCCCATTCCGCAAAATTATACGGACCACAGCCCACAGTCGGGTTGTTGTTCCATTCGGCATTATCAAGTGTCCCGTCGGCATCGTAAACCGGTTGAAGGACATGCGCCGGAATGAGACCGTACCACAGGGTTTGCCAGGGAGCGAACGGTTCGTCAAATTTCATGACAACGGTCAGCGGATCCGGCGTCTCGACCGCGGTGATCAAATCGTAGGGGTAGGTGGAGGCTACGGTGTTTTTGGGGTCAACGGTCATTGCCCAGGTGAAGCGAAAATCTTCCGAGGTGAGCGGCTCGCCATCTGACCACTTGAGTCCATCGCGCAAGTTCATCGTGATGGTCAGCCCATCTTCACTGATCCCCCCATTTTCGAACGTGGGCATTTCGCTCACAAGGGATGGGAAAGGCACATTCTTATCATCATACAGCCAGGCGTAGCAATTCCAGAACTGTTTGGTAATAGTGGTGAACCAGCCTGTCGCATACAGGGGATTCAGGGTGGTGAACTCCTGGGTCCAGCTGAATGTGGCCACCTTCTTATCCCCGGTGGGGGCTTCTGTGGCGGCGGGGGGCTCCGTCGCGGCAGGCTCCGTTGCAGCGGGCTCCGTTGCCCCCGCAGGCTCGGTAATGGCGGGCGGTACCTCGGTAGCGGGTGCGGCTCCCCCGCAGGCTGCCAAAACCATGCTTGCCAGTACGACAAGCGACATCAAAAGGTATAGGTTACGTTTCACGGTTCTCCTCCTGAGAGAATGGATTGATTATTAGCGTTTGGAAATTAGAAGTTATCTTTGAGGCGGAACCTCCTTCCGGCTGGGTTGGAAGACGAACACTCAAGTTGAAAACGGATTCAAAGTCTCCTGACTTTGAAAACCAACGACGGGCCCTTACAGGATATTGCGTGAAATCGTTGGCATCCTTCCTACTTACAGTGCAATGTCGATCCGCTCCATAAAACTCAGCCAGAAAAAGATAGTCTCATAGAACAGATTCCGCTTCATTGATATTGCCGAAACGTGCACGGCATGAATTTTCGCCCCCAGCTTGTGTTCTAACTGATATGCGCCAGCCGCGGGTCCAGTGCATCCCGCAGGCCGTCGCCCAGAAGGTTAAAAGATAACACAGTCAGCGCGATGGCGATGCCCGGCAGGAAGACTAAATGCGGCGCGGTAAAGACTTGATTCCGTTCCGCGCCGAGCATCGCACCCCACTCGGGTGTCGGTGGCTGCGCGCCCAGCCCCAGGAAGGAGAGTGCCGCCGCATCGAGGATGGCGGTGGCAATGCCCAGCGTTCCCTGCACAATGAGAGGCGTGAGAGCGTTGGGCAGGATGCGCCGAAAGAGGATCTGCAGCGTATCACCTCCGAGGGCGCGCGTCGCAGAGACGTATTCCATTTCGCGCACGGAGAGCACACTGGCGCGCACCACGCGCGCATAGGCAGGGATGGAGACAATACCAATCGCCAGCAGGGCATTTTGAAGCCCGGGGCCCAGCACCGTGACAATGGCGATCGCCAACAGCAAGGATGGGAAGGCGAGCAGAACATCCATGATACGCATGATCAGGTTGTCGATCCAGCCGCCGAAGTAACCTCCCAGCGCGCCGAGGACGGTTCCGATCACGATCGCAAATGAGACGGTTGAGAGACCGACAATCAGGCTGAGGCGGGCGCCGTATAAGATACGGCTGAACTCATCGCGGATGTTCCCATCCAGGCCCATGATATGTTGAGGTTTATCTTTGGGGCATCCAAAGGCATGGATGCAGGGTGATTGTCTTTTTTCCGGGCGAACAGGATAATCCTTCACATCCAGCATGGACCGGGTGGGACTGTAGGGAGCGATCCATTGGGCGGTCAGCGCGATGACGACAAGAATCCCAAGGATCACCATGCCGATAATCGCAGATTTGCGACGCAGAAGGCGGTGCCAGGTGAGGTTCCACAAACTTACAGAATTAAGGGCTAAACCTTCGGCATCCAGGCTTTGGATGACTTGAACTTCTTGGCTCATGGCTTATTCCAGTCGGATGCGGGGATCGAGGTAGGCGTATGAAATATCTACGATGAGATTCAAGATCACGAAGAAGATGGCAATGACAACAGTAAATGCCTGCACGATCCCGTAGTCGCGTGCGGTAATGGCTTCATATAGAATGCGCCCCACTCCGGAAAGGTTGAAAACTGTTTCGGTCAGCACAGCACCGCCCAGCAGGCTTCCCAGCGACAGACCGATCACGGTGACCAGGGGAAGCTGAGCGTTGCTGAAGGCATGCTTCATCACCACCACCCTCTGCCGCAAGCCCTTTGCGCGTGCCGTGCGGATGTAATCCTGCCCGAGCACCTCCAACATTGCGGATCGTGTCATGCGCGCGATCAAGGCCATCGGGATGGTGCCCAGTGCCAGCGCCGGCAGGATCAAATGGACAAGCGCATCCTTGACAAGTGCAAAGTTGCTGCTGAGCAGCCCGTTCAAAATATTCATGCGGCTGAGGAAATTGAGGATTGTGAAGGTCGTGGTGCCCTGCGTCAGTTCCAGCCCCCAGATCTCATAGAACGGAACCGTGATCAGCCCGGGGGAAAGCCTGCCAGAGGGAGGCAGTTGGAATGGCGTGTCTTTCAGAGCCAGGGCGAAGATGTATGCCAGCATCAGGCCCAGCCAGAAGACCGGCATCGAGACCCCCGTATTCGCCCAGAGCATGGTCAGCACATCCACCCAGGAATTGTGACGGACTGCCGAGATCACGCCAAGGGGAATACCGACCAGGATACTGACGAAGAGGGCAGCGAGGCTCAACTCCACGGTGATCGGAAGACGTTCCATCAAAAGCTCGTCGACCGGCTTTGAGAAACGGAAGGAACGCCCAAAATCACCATGGGCAATTTCATTTGCGTAGTAACCAAATTGAACAAGGATGGGTTTGTCCAGCCCATGACGGTGAATAAATTCATTGCACACGATGTCGGTGGCTTTTTCCCCCAGGATGGCGCGGCACGGATCGCCCGGGATCAAACGTCCCAGGGCAAACGTGGCGAACAAAATTCCAAACAAAACTGGGATGCTGAGAAGAATGCGACGGAGGATGTAAGTGGTCATGGGCTTTTATGGTTCCCCCGGTGAGGCTTGCTCACCGGGGGAAAATAGCCTGGATCTCAGAATTACTGAGGCGGTGCATTCAGGAATGGGCCGAAGAGACCACTCCAGTAGGAGAATGCGCCTGTGTTGCCCGTATGGAGCGGATCCGCCGCGTCCCATTGGACTACCAGGGATTTCACAACGTCATTCGCATCGAGCGTGGAGCCATCGTGGAAGGTCACGCCCTGGCGCAGGCTGAACGTCCATTCGGTGAGATCTTCATTGGATTCATAGGATTCAGCCAGAGCTGGCTGGACTGCGGTACCGCCGACTTCATAAGCAAGCAAAGCCTCTGTCACCTGTTCACAGGCACGCAGGGATTCGCCGTCGGTTTCGTCCGCGCAATAGAGCGAGATGGGTTCCGCGTTCTGCATCCAGACGAAGGTATCCTGATCGGGAACACTCATCACAGAGAATGCCTCATTCCCGAGCGGGCTGGCATGAGCACCTTCCACGGTCGCTTTGAATGCCAAAGCAGAACCACCATGTGCCACAGGGATCATCGGGACGTGCTGTTTGATGGCATTGTTTGCCGCCTCGTAGTGAGGTGCGCGATCGTCATCGGAAGCCAGTTGAGCGCCCTGAGCCAATTCCGAGGTAATGTCCTCAAACTTGTCACCAAACTGTGCCGAGGCGCCTTCACCAAAGTGATAGCCCAGGAAGTTGGTCTGATCGGGATAGTCAGCACCCCAGCCGAGCAGATAGATACCGGTCAATTGACCAGAGTCAGCAGCATCGAGGAAGGCACCCGATTCCATGACCTCGATGTTGACAGTGATGTTCAGGTTCTCCTTCAGCTGCGCCTGGATATCCTGCGCCACAACGTTCGGATCGGGCAGGTAACCGCGCACAACATCGCGGTAGTTCAAAACGGTCTCGAATCCGTCGGGGTAGCCAGCTTCAGCCAGCTTAGCCTTGGCCGCTTCCACGTCGAACTCGTACCACTCTTCACCGACACAGCCGTTCGGGATGGAGCACGGTGTGAAGTGTGAAGCAACTTCAGATCCAGGGGGGTAGAACTGATCGACAATGCGCTGGCGGTCAATACCCATGGCAATCGCCTGGCGGACTTCTTCCTTGGCCAGCGGGTTCGTGCTGTTGTCAAAACCTTCCGCGGTTGGGTGGTTATTGAAGCCAATGTAGAAAGTATTCAGAGCCGGGCGGACGAGCAGTTGCAAATTCGAATCACCCTGAACTGTTTCGAAATCATCAGGGCCGACATTGTCGATACCATCTACGGTACCCGATTGGAGTTCGAGCAGGCGCTGCGCCGACTCAGTGCCCCAACGGAATACAAGCGTCTGGTTGGCAGCGGGCTCACCCCAGTACTCATCATTGCGGGTGAAGACCACCTGGTTGCCACGCTCCCAGGACTCGATCTTATAAGGGCCAGTACCGATGGGGTTCTCCAATGGTTTGCCTTCTGTGGCTTCGAGGTGTTCAGACGGCTGAATGGCAAAGGATGTAAAGGCGATCTTTGAGGGGAAGGCAGGATCAGGTACACACAGGCTGATTTTCACAGTGAACTCATCTACTGCTTCAATCGACTTAACCTCGCCGCCATATTCACAATCGGGGGCTTCGACCATCATGCCCTCGTACGCTGCGGGGGCTTCGGTCGCGGGCGCCTCAGTGGCTGCCTCGGTTGGTGGTTCTGTGGCAGCTTCGGTGGGTGGTTCTGTAATAACGGGCGCTTGGGTTGCGGTCGCAGGGGCACCACCACACGCTGTGAGGACGCTGGCAATCACCAGAAGCGACAACAAAACAAATAGGTTGCGTTTCACGTTTCTCCTCCTGAGAGAAATTTAAATTTGGATTCAGTTACGTACAGTGAGGGAAATCGGAATTAATTCGTGACGAGGCACCTCCTTCCGAAGTGAGTGAGCAGATTATACAGCAAAAAGAAATTTAGTGAACGGGTAAGGGTATACCCAATCCATTTAACACTACCTGAGAGGGGTCACTGGGCCACAATCCGGGAATCTTTGTACGGCAATTCGGGCACTGACCTTCCCCGGTGATGTGGTATTCATGGATGATATAGCCGCTCCTGCCGATCAGGCGGTGGTTGCAGTGTGGGCAGAACGTGTCTTCATATTCCCCCACTTGCCCCGGCAAATTACCTGCGTACACAAACTGGAGCCCGGCCTCGCGCCCGATCTCCGCCGCGCGCAGGAGGGTCTGTGCATCTGTATTATCGGGGTCGGTCATCTTGTAATCCTTGTGGAAGGCTGTCACGTGCCAGGGGATATCCCTGGAAACTCCGGCAATGAAGCGTGCCGCATCCCATAGCTCTTCACTTGAATCGTTGAAGCCGGGAATGGTCAGCGTCACGATCTCCACCCATAAGCCCAGCTCATGCGCTCGTTTGATCCCATCCAGGGTGTTCTGCAGCACGCCGCCCAGCTTGCGATAGTTTTTATCCTGCATACATTTCAAGTCCACTTTATAGGCAGAAATATAGGGGCGGATATATTCCATCACCTCGGGCGTGTTGTTGCCATTGGAAACGTAAGCGCACATGAGACCTGCCGCTTTAGCTTCCTTGAAGATTTCCACCGCCCATTCACTCGTGATCAGCGGCTCGTTGTAGGAGGAAACCACCGTCGAAGCATACGTCCGGTGGGCCAGCCGCACCATCTCTTTTGGAGACATCTTTCGAATGTAATCGATTGACGCATCCGAAGAGGGATCGCGCATGGCTTGAGAGGTCAACCAGTTCTGACAGTAGCCGCAATGGAAATCACAACCGAGCATCCCAAACGTCAGCGCGTTCGTGCCGGGCATCACGTGAAAGAAGGGCTTCTTCTCGATAGGATCGCTTTGCAGCGCCGCCACATAGCCCCACGGCACGCGTAATTCCCCTCCTTCATTAAATCGCACCTGGCAAATCCCACGTCTGCCCTCACGGATTTTGCAGCGATGTCCGCAGGCAAAACATTCGATTGTCCCGTCTGGGAGTTTCTTGTATAAATCACCCCTTACAGTCAAGGTATCCAGTAAATCGCCAATTGTCGTAGCCATTCTAACCTTCTATCTATATCTGTACCTTCTACTCTCTAATCTGTGCTCTCCCCTCCTCCCTTATAATACACCAAATGCTCACAGTGTGCATCCAGGCTGGTGGTGCGTCTTCCCGTATGGGAGAGGACAAGGCGCTC
>Ga0075429_100001338_pt1 | contig 20124 bp, 19 predicted proteins | sample RhiMetdeltSRZDD3_FD_75295 | JGI IMG/M metagenome (GOLD analysis project Ga0075429, IMG submission 75295) | Populus rhizosphere microbial communities from Tennessee, USA - Rhizosphere MetaG P. deltoides SRZDD3 | ecosystem: Host-associated > Plants > Roots > Rhizosphere > Soil | place: USA... | reverse complement strand
ATGTCGCCCGAGCTGTGGACGCAGTTCCTCAACGGCCAGGCGCCGGTGGTGCAGGGGCTGATGGGCAACTACCTCGAGCAGTCCAAGCAGATGTTCGTGCAGATGCAGGAACAGATGGCGAAGCAGGCGGAGACCCTGTTCCCGGGTCTCCCGGGAATAGGGTCTCCGCCGAAGAACCGGCCGTAGGCCGGTTCTTCGAGGCGGGACAGGACGGCTCCCCCAGCCCCCTCCGGGAGGGAGCTCCAGCATGAAGGACGAAGACCGGCCTGCGGCCGGTCCGAAGCCATCCTTTCGCGGTCTGGGCGAAAATCGCGCGCTATGACGTTCGAAACCCCGGCCGCCGCTTCGGCCGCTCCCAAGATCGGCTTCGTGTCGCTCGGCTGCCCCAAGGCGCTCACCGATTCCGAGCTCATCCTCACGCAACTGCGCGCCGAGGGCTACGACACCTCGAAGACCTTCGCGGGAGCCGACCTCGTGATCGTCAACACCTGCGGGTTCATCGACGACGCGGTGAAGGAAAGCCTCGACACCATCGGCGAGGCGCTGGCCGAGAACGGCAAGGTGATCGTCACCGGCTGCCTCGGCGCGAAGGCCGGCCACGGCGGCGGCAGCCTGGTGCAGGAGATGCACCCGAGCGTGCTCGCCGTCACCGGCCCGCACGCGACGGCCGAGGTGATGGACGCGGTGCATCGCCACGTGCCCAGGCCGCACGACCCGTTCGTGGACCTGGTGCCGGCGCAGGGCGTCAAGCTCACGCCGCGGCACTACGCGTACCTCAAGATCAGCGAAGGCTGCAACCACCGCTGCACCTTCTGCATCATCCCCGGCCTGCGCGGCGACCTGGTGTCGCGGCCGATCGGCGACGTGCTGGGCGAGGCGCAGCGCCTGTTCGAGTCCGGCGTGAGGGAGCTGCTGGTGATCAGCCAGGACACCAGCGCCTACGGCGTCGACGTGAAGTACCGCACCGGCTTCTGGGACGGCAAGCCGGTGAAGACGCGCATGCTCGACCTCGCCGAGCGGCTGGGCGAGCTCGCGCAACCGCACGGCGCCTGGGTGCGCCTGCACTACGTGTACCCGTATCCGCACGTCGACGAGATCCTGCCGCTGATGGCGTCGGGCCGCGTGCTGCCGTACCTGGACGTGCCGTTCCAGCATTCGCACCCCGACGTGCTGAAGCGCATGAAGCGCCCGGCCAGCGGCGAGCGCAACCTGGAGCGCCTGCAGCGCTGGCGCGAGGCCTGCCCCGAGATCGTCGTGCGCAGCACCTTCATCGCCGGCTTCCCGGGCGAGACCGAAGCCGAGTTCGAGCACCTGCTGCAGTTCATCCGCGAGGCGCGCATCGACCGCGCGGGCTGCTTCGCGTACTCGCCCGTGGAGGGCGCGGCGGCCAACGAGCTGCCCGGCATGCTGCCCGCCGAGGTGCGCGAGGAGCGCCGCGCGCGCTTCATGGCGGTGGCCGAGCGGGTGTCGGCCGACAAGCTGCGCGAGCGCGTGGGCGCGACGATGCAGGTGCTGGTCGATTCCGCGCCGGCGCTCGGCCGCAAGGGCGGGGTGGGGCGCTCGTACGCGGACGCGCCGGAGATCGACGGCACCGTGAGGCTGCTGCCGCCGCAGAAGGCGTCGAAGACCCTGAAGACGGGAGAGTTCACCCGCGCGCACATCGTCGGCACGCAAGGGCACGACCTCATCGGCGTTCCCGTCTAGGCATGGCCAAGCGTTCCGAGCGCCCCGGGCGCGGCGGCCCGTCGCTGCCCACCGCGCTGATCCACCATCCCTACCAGCCGCCCGCGGGGTTCGGCGCGCCGCAGCCCGGCGTGCACAAGGCCTCCACCGTGCTCTTCGCGAACACCGCGGCGATGCGCGCGCGCACGTGGAAGGAGAAGGTCGGCTACACCTACGGGCTGCACGGCACGCCCACCACCTTCACGCTCGAGGAGCGCATCGCCACGCTCGAAGGCGGCGCGCACACGCTGCTCGTGCCGAGCGGCCTGGCGGCCATCGCGCTGGTCGACCTGGCGCTGCTGCGCGCCGGCGACGAGGTGGCGATCCCCGACAACGCCTACAACCCGAGCAAGGAGCTCGCGCGCCACGAGCTCGCGCACTGGGGCATCGGGCACCGCTTCTACGACCCCATGGACCCGGCGTCGCTGCGCGCGGCCATGAACCCGGCCACGCGGCTCGTGTGGCTCGAGGCGGCCGGCTCGGTCACGATGGAGTTTCCCGACCTGCGAGCGCTGGTCGGCGTCGCGCGCGAGCGCCGGGTGAGGGTGGCGCTGGACAACACCTGGGGCGCGGGCATCGCGTTCCGGCCGTTCGAGATCGGCATCGACATCTCCATGCACGCGCTCACCAAGTTCCCCTCCGGCGGCGGCGACGTGCTGATGGGCTCGGTGACCACGCGCGACGAACCGCTGCACCTCGACCTGAAGATGACGCACATGCGCATGGGCTGGGGCGTCGCGGCCAACGACGCGGAGACGGTGCTGCGCTCGCTGCCGTCGCTGCCGCTGCGCTATGCGGCGCAGGACGCGGCCGGCCGCGCGCTGGCGCAATGGTGGGCCGCGCGGCCGGAGATCGCGCAGGTGCTCCACCCGGCGCATCCGTCGTCGCCCGGCCATGCGCACTGGTGCGGGCTCTGCAGCGCGGCCGCGGGCCTCTTCTCGGTGGTGTTCGACGGCCGCTACACGGCCGCGCAGGTCGACGCCTTCGTCGATGCGCTCCAGCTGTTTCGCATCGGCTATTCCTGGGCCGGACCGATGAGCCTGGCGGTGCCCTACGACGTGATGGCCATGCGGCCGAAGTCCGGCTATCGCGGGCCGCTGGTGCGCTTCTCCGTGGGGCTCGAGGCGGTGGAGGACCTCATCGCGGACTGCGAGCAGGCGCTGGGCGCGCTGCCGCGCCTCACGACTTCGCGCTGACCTTGTGCCGCATCAGGCGGCTCTTCTCGCGTTCCCAGTCGCGCTTCTTCTCGGTGTCGCGCTTGTCGTGCTGCGCCTTGCCCTTGGCCAGCGCGATCTCGGCCTTCACCCGGCCGCCCTTGTAGTGCAGGTCCAGCGGCACGAGCGTGAAGCCCTTCTGCTCGACCTTGCCGATCAGCCGCCGGATCTCTTCCTTGTGCATCAGCAGCTTCTTGGTCCGGTCGGCCTCGGGCACGACGTGGGTGGAGGCGCTGCGCAGCGCGTTGATGCGGCAGCCGATGAGGAAGAGCTCGCCGTCGCGGATGACGACGTAGCCGTCGGTGAGCTGGACCTGGCCGGCGCGCACGGCCTTGATCTCCCAGCCTTGCAGCACCATGCCGGCCTCGAAGCGTTCCTCGATGTGGTAGTCGAACCGCGCGCGGCGGTTTTCTGCGATGGACATGGTGATTGGGGGCCGGACCCGACGCGGAGCCGGCATCGTGCTCCCTACAATCGCCGCATTGTATGAAGCACGTGAAAAAGTCCGTCCTGCTCTGGTACTCCCCGCACGAGATGTACGAACTGGTCACGGCCGTGCCCGAGTATTCGAAGTTCCTGCCGTGGTGCGAGCGCGCCGAGGTGGTGGAGCGCCACTCCGGCGGCATGACCGCGCGCATGCACCTGCACTACGCCGGCGTGCGCCACGCCTTCACCACGCGCAACACCCACGAGCCCGACGAGTCGGTCATCATCACGCTGGTCGACGGGCCGTTCTCCGTGCTCGACGGCACGTGGAAGTTCCTCCGGCTGGGCTCCGGCGACGCCTGCAAGGTCGAGTTCGACATGCGCTACGCGTTCTCGGGCCGCGCGCTCGAGGCGCTGGTGAGCCCGGTGTTCGACCGCATCGCCAACACCTTCGTCGACTCGTTCGTGAAGCGCGCCGAGCAGGTGTACGGGCCGCGCTGATGGGCCACGCGGGCGCGCCGCCGGCGCCGCCGCTGCGGGTGGTCGTGGCCTACAGCCCGCGCCCGCGCGTCGTGGACCTGACCGCCCTCGCGCTGCCCGCGGGCGCCACGGTGCGCGACGCGCTGGCGGCGAGCGGCCTGCGCGAGCGCCATCCGGGGCTGGATTTCGAGGCGCAGGTCGTGGGGGTCTGGGGCCAGCGGCAGGCGCTCGACGCGCCGCTGCGCGAGGGCGACCGGGTGGAGGTGTACCGGCCGCTGCAGGTCGACCCGAAGGAGGCGCGGCGGCAGCGTTATCGGCGCCAGAAGGAGCGAGGCGCGGGCCGGCCGGGCCGCTCGCGCGCTACTTGCACTCCGACGCGATCACGTCGCGCGTGCGCCGGATCTCTTCCGCGCGCTGCTTGTCGTCGAGCACCTCGCGCTCGCCCTTCTCGTTGATGCGCACCAGGCGCATGCCGTCGTCGAGCGTGCGCAGGTGGCCCTTGGCGCGGGCGCAGTTCTCGGCGCGCGTGGCGCCGGCGCGCTCGTCGTCGGCCTTCTGCCGGGCCGCCTGCTCCTGCTCGGCCTTGCGGCGCCGCGCCTCGAGCTCGGGGTCCACGCCCTTCGGCGCGGCAGCGCCGGGAGCGCCCGCGACGCCGGAGGCGGCCGACGCGGGCGCGGCCGGCGCCGCGAGCACGCGCGCCGACGGCCGCTGCAGGATGTCCTGGTCGGAAACGCCGGCCGGGGGAGGCAGGTCGCTGTACTGGATCTGGCCGGTGCGGTCGCGCCACTTCCATTGCGCGGCAGCGGGCAGCGCGAGCGTGGCCCCGATCAGGGCCGAGAGGATGACGACGCGCAATGACGGCATGGCGATGGGAGCGGGAATCGGTGCGTTCGAGTGTACGGGGGGCCCCCGCGCAGTGACGGGCCGCCGCCACAGCCGGGTGTGACTTGTTTGGCATCCCTATAATTCGCTTTTGCCCGGAGCCCTCCTCATGCGCCTTCTCGGCAAAGCGCTCACCTTCGACGACGTCCTGCTGGTGCCGGCGTTCTCCCAGGTCCTGCCCCGCGACACCAGCCTCGCCACCTCGCTCTCGCGCAACATCCGGCTCAACCTGCCGCTCGTGTCCGCCGCCATGGACACCGTCACCGAGGCGCGCCTGGCCATCGCCATCGCGCAGGAGGGCGGCATCGGCATCGTGCACAAGAACCTGTCGCCGAAGCAGCAGGCGGCCGAAGTGGCGCGCGTCAAGCGCTACGAGTCGGGCGTGCTGCGCGACCCCATCACCGTCGCGCCGAACACGCCGGTGCGCCAGGTCATGGAGCTGTCGCGCCAGCACGGGGTGTCGGGCTTCCCGGTCGTGGACGGCGCGAAGGTGGTCGGCATCGTCACCAACCGGGACCTGCGCTTCGAGTCGCGGCTGGACGCGCCGGTCAGCGACATCATGACGCCGCGCGAGCGGCTCGTCACCGTCGGCGAAGGCGCCACGCTCGAGGAAGGCAAGGCCCTGATGCACCGCCACAAGCTGGAGCGCGTGCTGGTGGTGAACCACGCGTTCGAGCTGCGCGGCCTGATGACGGTGAAGGACATCACCAAGCAGACGAGCTTTCCCAATGCCGCGCGCGACGCGCACGGCAAGCTGCGCGTGGGCGCCGCGGTCGGCGTGGGCGAGGGCACGGAGGAACGCGTGGATGCGCTCGTGCGCGCCGGCGCCGACGTGCTCGTGGTGGACACGGCGCACGGCCACAGCGCCGGCGTGATCGAGCGCGTGCGCTGGGTGAAGCGGCGCTATCCCGACGTCGACGTGATCGGCGGCAACATCGCCACCGGCGCGGCGGCGCTCGCGCTGGTGGAAGCGGGCGCCGACGGCGTGAAGGTGGGCATCGGCCCGGGCTCCATCTGCACCACGCGCATCGTCGCGGGCGTGGGCGTGCCGCAGATCACCGCCATCGACAACGTCGCGAAGGCGCTGGCCGGCAGCGGCGTGCCGCTGATCGCCGACGGCGGCATCCGCTATTCGGGCGACCTGGCCAAGGCGATCGCCGCCGGCGCCAACACGGTGATGATGGGCGGCATGTTCGCCGGCACCGAGGAAGCGCCGGGCGAGATCGTGCTGTACCAGGGCCGCAGCTACAAGAGCTACCGCGGCATGGGTTCCATCGGCGCGATGCAGCAGGGCAGCGCGGACCGCTATTTCCAGGACAACACGGGCGCCAACCCGAACGCCGACAAGCTGGTGCCCGAGGGCATCGAGGGCCGGGTCCCGTACAAGGGCTCGATGGTGACCATCGTGTTCCAGATGGCGGGCGGGCTGCGCGCTTCCATGGGGTACTGCGGCTGCGCCAGCATCGACGAGATGCGCACCAAGGCCGAGTTCGTGGAGATCACGTCGGCCGGCATCCGCGAGAGCCACGTGCACGACGTGCAGATCACCAAGGAAGCACCGAACTACAGGATGGAGTGAGTCGGCTGCGCCGCCTCGCTCCATCCCTCCGTTCGGCGCACGCGCCCGTACACACTGCTCCCCCCAGCCCCCTCGACGAGGGGGCTCCAGCATGAAGGACGAGCCGGCCTGCGGCCGGCGAACACGCAACCCGATGCCGACGCCGACCGATACCGCCGCTGCGACCGTGCGCCCGGCAGCGATGCGCTTCATCATGATCACGGTGCTGATCGACATGGTCGCGATCGGCCTGATCATCCCCGTGCTGCCGCCGCTGGTCGGGCGTTTCGCGGGCGCGCCGGCCGACCAGGCGTTCTGGTACGGCGCCGTGACCTTCGCCTTCGGCTTCGCCAACTTCTTCGGCTCGCCGATCCTCGGCGGGCTGTCGGACCGCTTCGGGCGCCGGCCGGTGCTGCTGCTCGGCTTCTTCGGGCTCGCGCTCAACTTCTTCGTCACCGCGCTCAGCACCTCGCTCGCGATGCTGCTCGCCGTGCGCGCGGCGGGCGGGGCGCTGCAGTCCAACGTGGCCGTGGCCAACGCGTACGTGGCCGACATCACGCCGCCGCAGGAGCGGGCGCGCCGCTTCGGCCTGCTGGGCGCGATGTTCGGGGTGGGCTTCATCCTCGGGCCGGTCGCCGGCGGCCTGCTGGGCGCGATCGACCTGCAGCTGCCGTTCTTCGTCGCCGGGAGCCTCTCGCTGCTGAACCTGGCGTACGGGTACTTCGTCCTGCCGGAATCGCTGCCGCCGGAGAAGCGGCGGGAATTCGAATGGAAGCGCGCCAACCCGATCTCCGCCCTGCAGGCGCTCACGCGGCTGAAGGGCACCGGGCCGCTGGTGCTCGTGATCGCCTGCGTCGGCCTCGCGCAGTTCATCCTCTACACCACGTGGGTGCTCTACGCGACCTTCAAGTTCGGCTGGGGTCCCCGGGAGAACGGGTGGTCGCTCGCGGTGGTCGGCATCATGTCGGTGATCGTGCAGGGCTGGCTGCTCGGCAAGCTGCTCAAGCGCAACAGCCCGCAGCGGCTCGCGCTGATGGGGCTGGCGTCGTCCACGCTGGCGTACGTGGGCTACGGCGCGGTCACCGAGGGCTGGATGATGTACGTGGTGATCGTCCTCAACCTGCTCGGCTTCACCGTCGCTTCGGCGATCCAGAGCATCGTGTCGAGCGCCGCCGACGCCACCATGCAGGGCCAGACCATGGGCGCGGTGGGCTCGATGAACAGCCTCATGGCGGTCGTCGCGCCCATGCTCGGCGCGCCGCTGCTCGGCATGGTGTCGCACCTGCCGCCGGGCGACTGGCGCATGGGCGCGCCGTTCTACCTCTGCGCGCTGCTGCAGTTCGCCGCGCTGCTGACGGCGTGGAGCCATTTCCGCGGCCAGCGCCTGGCCCGTCTCGCCGCCACCGCCCAGCCCACCGCCCAGGGCCTGGACCGGCCCTGACCCCCGAACGCCTGCCGCCATGCACGACAAGATCCTCATCCTCGATTTCGGCTCCCAGGTCACGCAGCTCATCGCGCGCCGCGTGCGCGAGGCACACGTCTACTGCGAGATCCATCCCAACGACGTGAGCGATGCGTTCATCCGCGACTTCGCGCCGAAGGGCATCATCCTGTCGGGCAGCCACGCCAGCACGTACGAGGACCGCGGGCTGCGCGCGCCGCAGGCCGTCTGGGAGCTGGGCGTGCCGGTGCTGGGCATCTGCTACGGCATGTTCGCGATGACCGTGCAGCTCGGCGGCGAAGTGGAGCCCAGCATGCACCGCGAGTTCGGCTATGCCGAGGTGCGCGCGCACGGCCACACCGAGCTGCTGCGCGCCATCGAGGACTTCCGCACGCCGGAAGGCCACGGCATGCTGAAGGTGTGGATGAGCCATGGCGACAAGGTCACCCGGCTGCCGCCCGGCTTCAAGCTGATGGCTTCCACGCCCAGCTGCCCGATCGCCGGCATCGCCGACGAGTCGCGCCGCTGCTACGGCGTGCAGTTCCATCCGGAAGTCACGCACACCGTGCAGGGTCGCGAGCTGCTCAGCCGCTTCGTGCTCGGCATCTGCGGCGCGCGGCCCGACTGGGTGATGGGCAACTACATCGAGGAGGCGGTGGCGCGCATCCGCGAGCAGGTGGGCGGCGAGGAGGTGATCCTCGGGCTGTCGGGCGGCGTCGACTCCAGCGTCGCCGCCGCGCTCATCCATCGCGCCATCGGCGACCAGCTCACCTGCGTGTTCGTCGACCACGGCCTGCTGCGGCTGAACGAGGCCGAGCTGGTGATGGAGATGTTCGCCGGGCGGCTGCATGCGAAGGTGGTGCACGTCGACGCGAGCGCGCAGTTCCTCGGCCACCTTGCGGGCGTGAGCGACCCGGAGGCCAAGCGCAAGATCATCGGGCGCGAGTTCGTCGAGGTGTTCCAGCGCGAGGCCGGCACGCTGAAGACGGCGCGCTGGCTGGCCCAGGGCACCATCTATCCCGACGTGATCGAGAGCGGCGGCGCCAAGACCAGGAAGGCCACCACCATCAAGAGCCACCACAACGTCGGCGGCCTGCCCGAGACGCTGGGCCTGAAGCTGCTCGAGCCGCTGCGCGAGCTGTTCAAGGACGAGGTGCGCGAGCTCGGCGTCGCGCTCGGCCTGCCGCACGACATGGTGTATCGCCACCCGTTCCCCGGGCCGGGCCTGGGGGTGCGCATCCTCGGCGAGGTGAAGCCCGAATATGCCGACCTGCTGCGCCGCGCCGACGCCATCTTCATCGAGGAGCTGCGCAACACGCGCGACGAGGCGAGCGGGCGCAGCTGGTACGAGCTCACCAGCCAGGCCTTCGCCGTGTTCCTGCCGGTGCGCAGCGTGGGCGTGATGGGCGACGGCCGGACCTACGACCACGTGGTGGCGCTGCGCGCGGTGCAGACCAGCGACTTCATGACCGCCGACTGGGCCGAGCTGCCGTACGCGCTGCTCAAGCGCGTGTCGAGCCGCATCATCAACGAAGTGCGCGGCATCAACCGCGTGACCTACGACGTGTCGAGCAAGCCGCCGGCGACGATCGAATGGGAGTGACCCCAGAGCCGCCCGCCCCGGCGGGCAACCCCGCCGACGAACACGCCATGCGCATCGCGCTGGACCAGGCGCAGAACGCCTGGCTGGTGGGCGAGGTGCCGGTGGGCGCCGTCATCATGCGGGCGGGGCAGGTGATCGCCACCGGCTACAACCGGCCGATCACCGAGCACGATCCCACCGCGCACGCCGAGATCGTCGCGCTGCGCCACGCGGCCACGCTGCTCGGCAACTACCGGCTGCCGGAGTGCGAGCTGTTCGTCACCCTCGAGCCCTGCGCGATGTGCGCGATGGCGCTGATGCATGCGCGGCTCAAGCGCGTCGTGTTCGGTGCGCCGGACCCGAAGACGGGCGCCGCGGGCTCGGTGGTCGACCTGTTCGCCGAGGCGCGCCTCAACCACCACACGCAGGTGACGGCGGGCGTGCTCGCCGACGAGTGCGGCCGCGTGCTGCGCGACTTCTTCGCCGAGCGCCGCGAGCTCTACCGGCAGCGGCGCTCGGCCACGAGCGACGCCGACCTCCCGATCCCCACCGGCGAGGCGGTGGAGGTCGACCCGCCGCCGGCAGGCACCGCCTGAGCGCGGCGCCCCGGCTTTCCGCTGCGACCCTCACGCTGCTCGCCCCCACGACCGTGTCCACGCTCTGCCTGTTCACCCCCGCCGGCGTGCTCGCGCGCGCCACGCCGCTGCGCCGCGCAGCCCGCCGCCTGGCCGGCCACGGGTTCGCGGTGAGCGTCGACGAGGCCGCGCTCGCGCGCCACCAGCGCTTCGGCGGCGACGACGCGACGCGGCTTGCCGCCATCCACCGCATCGCCGACGCCGCGCCCGGCGTCGCGCTCGCCACGCGCGGCGGCTACGGCCTGTCGCGCCTGCTCGATGCGATCGACTGGCCGCGCATCGCGCGCAGCGTGGAACGCGGCACGCGGTGGGTCGGGCACAGCGACATGACTGCGCTGCAGCTCGGACTGTTGGCACATGCGGCCGGCGTCACCTGGGCGGGTCCGCTCGCCGTCGAGGATTTCGGCGGCGACGTGGTGGACGAGGTGACCGAAGGCTGCTTCCTGGAGGCGATGAGCGGCGAGCTCGAGGCCGTGGGCTTCCGCACCGAGGCGGGCTTCGACGGCCTGCACGCGCGCGGCACCTTGTGGGGCGGCAACCTCGCGCTGGTGAGCGCGCTGCTGGGCACGCGCCACTGGCCCCGGCGCGCGACCCGCGGCGGCATCCTCTTCCTCGAGGACGTGAACGAGCATCCGTACCGCGTCGAGCGCAGCCTGCTGCAGTTGCACCACGCCGGCGTGCTGGACGCGCAGAAGGCCGTCGTTCTGGGCGCCTTCAGCGGCTGGCGCAAGTCGCCGCTGGACCGCGGCTACACGCTGAAGGCGGCGGTGGCCCACGTGCGCAGCGTGACCGCCACGCCGGTGCTCACCGGCCTGCCGTTCGGGCACGTGCAGCCGAAGGTGACGCTGCCGGTGGGCGCGCGCGCGGAGCTCGTCGTGGACGGCCGCAACGCGCTGATCGGCTGGTCGCACTGAAGCGCGGCAATCGCGCGCCGGTGAGCGACAGTCCCTGCTGGCTGTACGGTCATGCGCCCAATTGTTGCCGCGGGCCAACGAAGCGGCCGCTAAACGATTAGGGACATGCCCTGATGCCGGGCGTCACCCGCGCCGGCCGATCCGGCCGGCGCTGCGGGGACCGACCCCGCGCCCCGGTCGCAAGCGCGAAACGCGAGGCGTTGCGCACTGGTCTAGACAGGCGAGCCGAAAGCCGCTAGCCGGTCATCAAGGAATACCCTGAAAAGGGGTCCGGGAGCGGCTGTGACAATTCGTTTACAGGTCTTCGCAGACGAGCCGCACGGATCTATCCGACCCGCATTGCGTCTTGCTCAGGGGCCGGGTCTATCGATCAACCTTTCAGCGTTCCAGAGGAGATCACATGTTCAAGAGGACGAAGGTCTGCACCGGCCTCATGCTCGCCTTCAGCGGGACACTCGCCGTGACGGCGACGCCCGCGCTCGCGCAGCAGACGCTGCAGCGGGTGGAGATCACCGGCTCGAACATCAAGCGGACCGACACCGAGACCCCGGTGCCCGTCACGGTGATGACGCGCGACGAAATCGAGCGCACGGGCCGGCAGACCATCCAGGAGGTGCTGCGCGGGCTCACCACCGACAGCCAGGGTTCCATCCCGACGTCGTTCACCAACGGCTTCGCCTCGGGCTCCGCCGCCGTGTCGCTGCGCGGCCTGGGCGTCAACTCGACGCTCGTGCTGCTCAACGGACGGCGCATGACGACGTACGGCCTGGCCGACGACGGCCAGCGCACCTTCGTCGACCTCAACTCCATTCCGCTGGAAGCGGTGGACCGCATCGAGGTGCTGAAGGGCGGCGCCTCGGCGATCTACGGCGCCGACGCGGTCGGCGGCGTGGTGAACGTCATCCTGCGCAAGAGCTACATCGGCAAGTCGATCGGCGCCTCGTACGGCCAGACGCAGAAGAACGACGGCCAGACCACGCGAGCCTTCGGCACCCTCGGCTTCGGTGACCTGGATGCCGACCGGTACAACTTCTTCGTGAGCATCGAAGGCACGAAGCAGAAGGACATCATGGCCACCGACCGGGGGTTCATCGGCCAGGACGACCTGCGGTCCGAGGGCTTCTTCGACACGCGCCTGGGCGCCCCACGCCCCTGGCTCGGCGCGGGTGCCAGCGTGCAGACGCCCTTCGGAACGGTGCGCCAGCCGGGCCTCACCGGCCCCGCCTCGATCATCAACCTCACGCCGTGCCCGGAGATCCACCCCGTCTCGCTGGAGTGCCTCTTCAACATCCGCAACTTCCAGCAGGTGCAGCCCGAAACGGAACGCATCAACCTGTACAGCCGCGGCTCGTTCCAGATCAACCCGGCCACCACGGCGTACGCCGAGCTCGGCTACTTCCAGACCAAGTCCCGGCCCATCGGCACGCCGGGCGCGGGCAGCGACGGCGGCGTGTTCAATCCCTCGAACCCGACGGACCCGATCATCGTCCACGGCCTGCCGATCCTGCCGGCCGGCCACCCGGACAACCCCACCGGCCAGGACCGGGCGCTCGGCATCCGCACCAACGACCTCGGCGGCCGCAACAACGACACCGACAGCAAGGTCACGCGCCTCATCGCCGGCGTGACGGGCACGGCCCTCCAGTGGGACTACGACGTGGGCGTCGGCTGGATCGAGAGCCGGCTGAAGGACACCAACCACGGCTTCATTCGCGCCACCGAGTTCCAGGCGGCGCTGGACAACGGCACGTACCGGATCAACCGGCCCGACCTCCTTGCGCCGGCGGTGCGCAATGCGATCTCCCCGGCGCTGGTGCGCAATCCGAAGAGCTCGGTCGGGCTGATCGACGCCAAGGTCTCGCGCGAACTGTTCAACCTGCCGGGCGGACCGCTCGGCATCGCGCTGGGGGCCGAGTACCGCAGGGAGAAGAACGAGACGCCGCCGGTTCCGTTCACCGACATCGGCGACATCGTCGGCCTGGGATTCTCCGCGTTCAACGCGAAGCGCGACGTGACCGCGGTGTTCGCCGAGGCGACGGCGCCGGTGCTGAAGTCGCTGGAGCTGAACGCGGCGGTCCGCAACGACCATTACTCCGACTTCGGCAATTCGACGACGCCGTCGTTCCGCTTCAAGTTCAAGCCGGTCGACCAGTTCATGCTGCGCGGCTCGTACGCCGAGTCGTTCCGTGCGCCGGGGCCGGCCGAGCGCGGCGGCTCGACCCTCGGCTTCACGACGGTCGCCATCCTGAGCCTCGGGAACCCGAATCTGCAGCCCGAGGAGTCCAAGAGCTACGGCCTGGGCTTCGTCGTCGAGCCCATGGCCGGAACCAACGCGACCGTCGACTTCTACCGCGTCAAGCGGAAGAACGAGATCGTGCAGGCCGACACGGGTCCGATCCTCCAGGGCGCGTCCCTGACCGGCACGCCGCTGAGCAGCGTCCCGGGCGCGCAGGCCGGCTCGTTCATCTTCTACGACTCGCAGGGGCAGCTCTCGCTGGTGTCGGCGCCGTACCAGAACGCGGCCAGCACGACGACCAGCGGTGTCGACGTCGAACTGCGCCACCGCATGAACATCGGCCAGGCCGCGCGGATGTCCGGCCAGCTGTTCTGGACGCACGTGAAGAAGTTCGAGCGCACGCTGGTCGACGGGACCACCCGCGAATACGCCGGAACGCACGGCCCGATCGTCCTCAGCTCGGGCTCCGGCACGCCGAAGGACCGCGCGACGTTCGCGCTGACCTACGAGCGCGGTCCGTGGACGGTCAGCGGGGCGATCAACTACGTCGGCCCGCTGCGTCTGGTGGACCACCAGGGCGAGCAGGCGGTCGACCAGGGCGACGGCACCGTGCTCGACGAGACCAACGGCCTGCTCTACACGACCAACCGGACCGATTGCGCCGTGTTCCTGACGAACGGGCAGCCGCCGAGTGACTGCACGTTGCCGTCCTTCACGACGTTCGACCTGTTCGCCAAGTGGACGCCGGTGAAGAACCTGGACATCAACTTCTCGATCCAGAACGTGTTCAACCGCAAGGCGCCGTTCGACGCGTACCTCGTGAACACGTACGGCGACAACTACAACCAGGGCTGGCACCAGGCGGGGGCCATCGGCCGCTTCTTCACGATCGGCGCGAAGTACTCGTTCTGAGCCCGGGCGGGGCGGTCGCCTGCCGGCGGTCGCCCCCGCGCCGGCCCTCCCGGGCCCGGTGCGGCTCGCCGCCCCCCCGCGGCCGCATCGACTGCGGGTCCGTGAGGGACTTCGGCCCTTCTCTACAATTTCTCGTTGCGTTTGCTCGCGGCGCCCTGTCAACCACAAGTTGGCGGGGCGTCGTTTCTCAACTCTGTCGCTTCGCAAGCCGCCCTCTGGAGATCCCAGGCCATGGACTTTTCCAAGCGACAAGCGGACCCCCGGCGGCATCTCGTCGGGATCACGTTTGTCATCGGGTTTCACGCCTTCATCGTCTACGCCCTGGTCACCGGGCTGGCGACGAAGGTCGTCGAGGTGGTGCGCGCGCCCATCGAGACGAAGGTGATCGAGGAGGTCAAGAAGCCGCCGCCACCCCCCGAGGTGGTCGTGCAGCCGCCCCCCCGCCTCGAAGCGCCGCCCCCGCCCTTCATCCCGCCGCCGGAGGTGCAGATCGCCGCGCCGCCTCCGCCGCAGCCCACGATCACCGCCGTCACCCCGACGCCGCCCCCGGCGCCGGTCGCGATCGCGCCCGTCGTGCCGCCGGCCCCGCCCGCGCCGCCCGCGCCCCCGGCACCGGCTCCCCCGGCGCCCGCGGTCGTGTCCGCGTCGGTGGTGTGCTCCAACTACTCGGAAAAGATGGGCGACGCCGTGTTCCCGCGGGAGGCCGCGCGCCAGGGCATCGAGCGCGGCGAGGCCGTCATCCAGTTCACGCTGAGCGCCAACGGCGAGGTCCGCGACGTGCGGACGGTGCGCGCGACGCATCCCGTCTTCGCGCGCAGCAGCATGCGCATCGTCAGCGAATACAAGTGCCAGGGCCAGGGCCGCGACGTCGTGGTCACGGTGCCCTTCGGCTACAAGCTGGAGTAGGCACGCCTCCCGCAGGGGATCATGGCCTGCCATCCGCGGGCCCGCGTCATTCGTTCATACCCAGATCGGAAACAGCAACATGTCCTTTCGCCAATTCGCCGCTTCGCTGCTCGTGCAGCTCACCCTCGGCGTGGCCGTGCTGACGGCCCAGCCCGCGCTGGCCCAGGCCCCCGCCAGCGCACCCGCCGCGACCGCCGACGCGGGGGCCACCGCGCCGGCCGCGCCGACGCCGCCGCCGCCCGTAGCCACCACCACCAAGGAAGTCATCGACAACCCGTACGGCCTGTCCGCGCTGTGGGCGCAGGGCGACTTCGTTTCCAAGGGGACGCTCATCATCCTGGTCATCATGAGCATGGGGAGCTGGTACATCCTCATCACCAAGCTCTACGAGAGCCTCAAGATCAGCAGCGAGGCGCGCGCCGCCCGCCGCGGCTTCTTCAAGCATTCGAGCCTGGGCGATGCCACCAAGACGCTCAAGGAGGGCAGCGCCTTCCGCTTCATCGCCGAGAGCGGCATCCAGGCCAACGAGCACCACGAGGGCACGCTCACCGAGAACATCGACCGCAACACCTGGGTGACGATGAGCGTGCAGCGCTCGGTCGACGACGTGCAGTCGCGCCTGCAGGACGGCCTCGCGTTCCTCGCCACGGTGGGCTCCACCGCCCCCTTCGTCGGGCTGTTCGGCACCGTCTGGGGCATCTACCACGCCCTCACGGCCATCGGCATCGCGGGGCAGGCATCGATCGACAAGGTGGCCGGCCCGGTGGGCGAGGCGCTGATCATGACGGCCATCGGCCTGGCGGTCGCGGTGCCGGCGGTGCTCGGCTACAACTGGCTGGTGCGTCGCAACAAGGTCACGATGGAAGCGGTGCGCAGCTTCGCGGCCGACCTGCACGGCGTGCTGATGGGCGCGCGCGCGACTCGCTGAACGGCGGCAAGCATGGCGGCCCGTCCCCACCACCCCGGCCCGCCTCCAGCGGGGGAGGGTGAGAACCGTGCGCTCGCGCGCGAGGAGCAGACATGGCGATGAACGTCGGCAGTCCCGACGGCGGCGAAGACGAGGTGGTCTCCACCATCAACACCACGCCGCTCGTGGACGTGATGCTCGTGCTGCTGATCATCTTCCTGATCACCATCCCGGTGGTGAACCAGACCATCGCGCTCAACCTGCCGAGGGAGAACAACATCGCGCGCCAGACCAAGCCCGAGAACATCGAGATCTCGGTGAGCAAGGACGGCGACGTGTTCTGGAACGCTCAGCTGGTGCCGGACCACGAGGTGCTGTTCCAGCGGCTGGCGAAGGTGGCGGTGATGAACCCGCAGCCGGAGATCCACATCCGCGGCGACGAGCGCACGCGCTATGAAAGCGTCGGCCGGGTCGTGTTCGCGTGCCAGCGCGCCGCGATCCAGAAGATCAGCTTCGTGACCGAACCGCCGCCCAAGGGCTGAACGAACAGGAGAGACACGACGTGGCCATGAACCTCGGCTCGGGAATCGGCGGCGCCGACCCCGACGTGATGGTCGACATCAACACCACGCCGCTCATCGACGTGATGCTGGTGCTGCTCATCATGCTGATCATCACCATCCCGATCCAGCTGCACTCGGTGAACCTCAACATGCCGGCGGGCAACCCCCCGCCGCCCACGGCCGAGCCGGTGGTGGTCACCGTCGACATCGACTTCGACGGCACCGTGCTGTGGAACGGCGAGGCGCTGCCGGACCGCGCGGCGCTGGAAGCGCGCCTGTCGCAGGCGGCGGCCGTGCCCGACCAGCCCGAAGTCCACATCCGGCCCAACAAGCTGGTCGAGTACAAGGCCGTGGCCGGCGTGCTCGCGTCGGCCCAGCGGCTCGGCGTGACCAAGCTCGGCATGGTGGGCAACGAGCAGTTCGTGAAGTAGAGAGGATCCACTTCCCATGCGACGGCATTCCATGTCCTTCCTGGCCGCGGCGGCGATCGCGCTGGCGGGCGCGTCGTTCGTGCCCGCCACGGCGCGCGCGCAGGCGGTGCGTCCGGAAGTCGGCCGGCCCCTGCAGGCCGCGCAGGAGCTCGTGCGCGCCCAGCGCTTCCGCGAGGCGCTCGCCAAGGTCCGCGAAGCCGACGCGGTGCCCAACAAGACGCCCGGCGAGACCTCCCTCATCGAACGCATGCGGCTCGCGGCGGCCAGCGGCGCGGGCGACGTGGACACGGCGGCGCGCTCGTTCGACATCGTGGGTGGCCAGGTCGGCGCGGCCGACCGCCTGCGCATGATCGAGTCGCTCGCCGGCGGCTACTACCGCGCCAAGGACTACGGCAAGGCGATGCAGTGGGGGCAGCGCTACTTCAAGGAAGGCGGCACCAGCGGCTCGGTGCGCACGCTGCTCATCCAGAGCCAGTACCTGTCGGGCGACTTCGCGGGCGCGGCACGCGAGCTGCGCACCGAGGTCGAGCACGCGGAAAAGGGCGGCGCCACGCCGGGCGAGGACCGCCTGAAGCTCCTTGCCAACGCCACGCTGAAGATGAACGACACCAACGGCTACGTGTGGGCCGTCGAGCGCCTGGTCACGCACTATCCGAAGAAGGAGTACTGGGTCGACCTGCTCGGGCGCCTGCAGCGCAAGCCGAACTTCAGCGACCGCCTCGCGCTCGACACCTATCGCCTCTCGCTGGCCACGGGCAGCATGAGCGCGGCCAACGACTTCATGGAGATGGCGCAGCTCGCGCTGCAGGCGGGCTTCCCGGCCGAGGCCAGGCAGGTGGTTGACCAGGGCTTCGCCAGCGGCGCGCTCGGCGCAGGCAAGGAAGCGGAGCGGCATGGGCGGCTGCGCGACCTGGTGAACAAGCGGCTCGAGGAGGACAGGAAGAGCCAGGCCGCGAACGTCGCGGAAGCGCAGGCTGCCAAGGACGGCACCGGCCTGGTGGACGCCGGCATGAACCTGGTCTTTGCGGGCGACGCGCAGAAGGGCCTGCAGCTCATGCAGCAGGGCATCGCCAAGGGCAACCTCAAGCGCCCCGACGACGCGAAGCTGCACCTCGCGATCGCCCAGATCCGGGCCGGGGACCACGCCAAGGCGCAGGCCACGCTGCGCGGCGTGGGCGGCCACGACGGCACCGCGGACCTCGCCCGCCTGTGGATGCTCTACGCGAAGCAGCGCAAGTGACGCGGCGCGCGGCGCACCCGCAAGAAGGGCCAGCTTGCGCTGGCCCTCTTTCATCGCACCTCGGTTCCGGTCGACCGGCTCACTTCGGCGCCAGTCGGATGGCGCCGTCGAGGCGGATCACCTCGCCGTTGAGCATCTCGTTCGTGATGATCGCGTGCACGAGCTTGGCGTAGTCCTGCGGCGTGCCGAGGCGGCTGGGGAAGGGCACGCCGGCGGCGAGCGCGTCCTGCACTTCCTTCGGCATCGCGAACAGCATCGGCGTGCCGAAGATGCCGGGGGCGATCGTCATGTTGCGGATGCCGTTGCGCGCCAGGTCACGCGCCACGGGCAGCGTCATGCCGACGACGCCACCCTTGGACGCGGAGTACGCGGCCTGGCCGATCTGGCCGTCGTACGCGGCCACGCTGGCGGTGGAGATGAGCACGCCGCGCTCGCCGGTGGGCTCGGGCTCGTTCTTCGCCATCGCGGCCGCCGCGAGCCGGATCATGTTGAACGTGCCGACCAGGTTCACGCCGATGACCTTGGCGAACAGGTCGAGCGCGTGCGCGCCTTCCTTGCCGACGGTCTTCGCCGCCGGCGCGATGCCGGCGCAGTTCACCAGGCCCATCAGCTTGCCCATCGCGGTGGCGCGCGCCACCGCGGCCTGGCCGTCGGCTTCCTGGCTGACGTCGCACTTGACGAACGCGGCGCCCGCGCCGAGTTCCCTGGCGAGCGCTTCGCCCTTGTCGGCCTGCAGGTCCGCGAGGACGACCTTGCCGCCGTTGGAAGCGAGCATGCGCGCCGTGCCTTCGCCGAGGCCCGACGCGGCGCCCGTGACGATGAAGACCTTGCCTGCGATTTCCATGTCTCTCGTTTTCCTTTCAGGACAGCGCGGCGAGCGCGCGCGCGGTGATTTCCTCGACGCTGCCGGTGCCCGCGATCCTGCGGTACTTGGGCGCGGCCGGGTCGCCGGTGGCGCTCCACTCGGAGTAGTAGGCGACCAGCGGGCGCGTCTGGCTCTGGTACACGGCCAGACGCTTGCGCACGGTGTCTTCCTTGTCGTCGTCGCGCTGCACGAGCTCCTCGCCCGTCACGTCGTCGCGGCCGGGCACCTTCGGCGGATTGAACTTCACGTGGTAGGTGCGTCCGGACGCGACGTGCGAGCGGCGACCGCTCATGCGCTCGATGATGGCCTCGTCGGGCACGTCGATCTCGAGCACGTAGTCGAGCTTCACCCCGGCGCTCTTCATCGCGTCGGCCTGCGGGATGGTGCGCGGGAAGCCGTCGAACAGGAAGCCGCTGGCGCAGTCCGGCTGCGCGAGGCGCTCCTTCACGAGGCCGATGATGATCTCGTCGCTCACGAGGCCGCCGGCGTCCATCACCTTCTTGGCCGCCAGGCCGAGCGGCGTGCCGGCCTTCACCGCCGCACGCAGCATGTCACCGGTGGAGATCTGGGGGATGCCGAACTTGCTGCAGATGAAGGCGGCCTGCGTGCCCTTGCCGGCGCCGGGCGCGCCCAACAGAATCAGTCTCATCGATCGTCCTCGTGATGTGCATCTCTCGTGCGCCGGCCCCTCGAGATGTCTGCTCTCCCTGCCACGGCGCGATCGAACCAGAATAGCATGCACCCCCTGCGCGAAACTGACGCTCGGGCTGACGCGCGTCAGGCGCTCGCGCCGGCCCACGCGGCGCGTACGCGCTCGAGGTCCTCGGGGGTGTCCACGCCCGGGCCGGGCCGCTGCTCGCTCACGTGCACCGCGATGCGATGGCCGTACCACAGCACGCGCAACTGCTCCAGGGACTCGAGCGCCTCGAGCGGGCTGGCGGCAAGCGCAGGGAAGCGCGCGAGGAAGCCCGCCTGGTACGCGTAGAGCCCGATGTGGCGCAGCGGCGCCGGAGTGCCCGGCGTCGCCACGCCGCGCGCAGAGCCGTCGCGCCACCACGGGATCGGCGCGCGCGAGAAGTAGAGGGCGCGGCCGCGCTGGTCGCACACCACCTTGACGACGTTCGGATTCGCGAATTCCGCCGGATCGTGGATCGCGTGCGCCGCGGTGCTCATGACGCAGTCCGCGCTGCGCGCGAGCAGTGCGGCGCAG
>Ga0075429_100001337_pt1 | contig 20134 bp, 23 predicted proteins | sample RhiMetdeltSRZDD3_FD_75295 | JGI IMG/M metagenome (GOLD analysis project Ga0075429, IMG submission 75295) | Populus rhizosphere microbial communities from Tennessee, USA - Rhizosphere MetaG P. deltoides SRZDD3 | ecosystem: Host-associated > Plants > Roots > Rhizosphere > Soil | place: USA... | reverse complement strand
ACGCGCAGCGCGAGCTTTACGAGCTACTGCGCACGCGTTTGCCACAGACGACGGTGGTATCGATCGGCCACCGCGCAAGCCTCGCCGAGTTCCATGCGCGGCGGCTGGAGTGGAAAGGCGGCGGCGAGACTTCACGCCTCGCCGCCGTTCCTGCGGCCTAGAAGCCGGCTTTTGCGCTTGCGTTCGCCGAGCCACCGGCGCTCACCGACGCCGAGCCTGCCGACGCGCCGCCTTGCGCGGAGGCATTGCCGTTCGCCGACGCGGCGCCGGAGTTGACGACGTCGCCGACCGTCCCGATGTTCGACTGCGCACGGTCGCGTACCGACTGAACCGTGCCCGTTGTCCTGCGTACCGGTGCAGCCGGGACGTTCAGCTCGGGTCGCGAGATCTCGCCTTGAGCCTGTCCCGCCGCGTCGAGCGCTCCGCCCGCGCCAATGCCGAGATTCGGCGTCACGCTGGGCAGTGCGGGGCGCTGCATGGCGAGGTTCGGCTGCGTGATTTGCCCCGTGAACTGGCTTGTTCCACCAAGCATGCCTCCTGCGCCTGCGCCGAATGTCGACACGGGGCTGGAGAGCGTCCCGCCCAGGGTGCCCATCGCACCGCCGCCAGCACCGCCCGAAAGGACGCCGAGCGGCCCAGCTGCAATCGCCGGCGTCGCGATGGCAAGCGCGCCAGCAAGCGTCGTCGCTGCGAACATCGAATGACGTTTCATGGATCGAGCTCCTTGTCGTAAACGGGCCGCGGCCGATCCGCAGCCCCATAGGACGACAACGAACTGCGGAGCGCTTTTTTTCCCTCGGCAAATCAACGCAAAGCGACCGGGTCGACGCGCAGCCGCTCGCCGACGAGCCCATGGCCGTACGTCGGGTCGCGGCCCGGAGGACCAAGGTCTACTGCGTCCTGAACCAGCGCATCGATTGCGCGCCGTGACGCGCCGGCCTGCATGGCGCTCGCCGGGTCGTAGGCGATCGCGAGCAATCCGGCAACCAGCGGCGCAGCGAACGAAGTACCGCGCGCGCGGGAGAAACCCTTCTCGCCGCTTGCTGCGACCGCCATCTCCGCGCCAGGCGCCGAGAAGACGACGTGCGGCCCTCGCACGGCTTCCGGCAGAACCTGCTTGCGTACATCCACTGCAGTGACGCCGATGACGTCGGCGTACGCTGCCGGGTACAAAGGCGGCGATGCAGGCCCGTCGTTGCCGACCGCGGCGACGATCACATGCCCGCGCGCAATGAGCGTGCGCAACGCACCTTCGAGCGTGCGATTCGCCGGCCCGACGAGGCTGATACTGATCACCGGCACTTTCTCGCGCGCCATCCACGCCAGCGCTTCGACGATCAGCGTGGCTGTGCCGCCGGTTGGAGAATTGCAATAGATGTCCGCCGCATAAAGCGTTGCTTTCTGCGCCGCCCCGCCAAAGCCGGGTGCGCGTCCTACGAGGAGCGACGCGACGGCCGTCCCGTGCACACTCGGCACCGCTGCTGCATTGCATCCGGACGTGCGAACGTCGGCGGCCCGCAACGCCGGGTGGCGCAAATCAAGGCCGCCGTCGATGAGCCCGACTTTCAAGCCGCCGGCCTGCGCTTGCGGCTGCGCGACTGGAGCGCGCGCAGCAGCGGAACCAGGGGGACTTGCGTCCACTCCGCCCGCCGGAAGGTAGACGTGGTTGAAATCGTATTGGCCCTTGGCGTCGAGCGAGCGAAGTCGCGCGAGTGCTTCGGCAGTTGCAAGGCCTGCCGGCGCGCGCAGCACCGCGATCCGCTCGTCCACGCCTGGAAGCATGCGCTCGCTCGTGATCGTGAAGCCTGCGGCGCGTGCCGCATCGAGCGCAGCCGCGCTAGGCGAGAGAACCACCACTTCGCTGCGTACGATCAGCTCGCCAGCCGGGTCGGATTCGAGGACGTCGCGGTGCTGCCGTAGCCGGTCGCGGATCGCCAACCTGCGCAGGTCTAACAGGTTGCCGGGATCGAGGATGCTCTGCGCGCTGCGCGCTACCGTATTCGGTGCGCTGGTGAGGTCGGGCGCGACAGGGATCTTCGGCAGTTGCAGCGGCACTTGTGGCACCGGCGGCAAATGCAACTGCGCTGCTGCGGAACCCGCAGCGCTGACCAAGGCGATGGCTGCAAGGCGCCACATCGCTCAGCGCTTCCAGCGGCTCTGCTGTGCTGCCCGCTCTGCGGCGGCATCGAGCGAGTTGCCCTGAATGCGCTCATCGACCTCGCGCAGCACCGCGGGCGGCAGTTGCGCGGCTGCGGTTCGATATTCTCCCGCCTTGCCGGCGCGATCCGCCGGCGCGATCACCTGGACGTGCCAGTCGCCGCCGCTTGAGCAGGCGAGGCCCGCCGCCGCGCCTTTCTCGAGCGCGAAGGTGCGGCAGTATTCGCCGCCTTTCGACACGAACGTCAACCCGATTCGAACGGGCGCATCGGCTTTCTGCGTGCTGGCGAGTTGCTCGGACAACGCGATCGCGAGCCTGCCGCGCGCAACCACGTGCCCGCGTTCGGCGACAAGGTCGGCGCTGGGGGCGGCCACAGGTGCACGGCGCGAATCGCCGATGTACGCGCCGCCGATCAGCACGCCGAGCACCACGCTGGCCGCCATCGCGCTCCATTCGAACCAGGTCCAGCGTCGCGGTGCGTGCGCGGCCGAGAAGACCGCGCCGGTGCCGCTCGCCGCTTCGAGCAACCGCTTCGGCATCGGCTCCTGCAGGACGGGCTCGAACGCCGCATGCACGGCACCGCGGAGCTTTCGTTGACGCTCGACGCGGGCGGCGAGTTCGGGATCACGTGCGACTGCTGCCTCGATCGCCGCGCTCGCGTCGGCGTCCAGCTCGCGATCGACGTAGGCCATCAGCGTTTCGTCGGAATAAGTCATCGCGCAACCTCCGCGCCAGAGAGCAGCGTTTGCAACTGCTCGCGCGCGCGAGCGATCCGGCTCGTCACCGTGCCGATCGGAACGCCGAGCACTTCGGCGGCCTCCTTGTAAGGCAGCCCTTCGACGAGCACCAGCCCGACGGCGATGCGCTGCTCGTCGTTCAGGCGCGCGACCGCCTTGCGCACCGCAAGCGCGTCGAGGTGAGCGTCCACCGGCGTGATGCCGACGTGCTCGCCCGCTTCCTCGGGCGCGAAGATCTGGTCGCGACGCGTGCGCGCGCGCATTTCATCGATCCACGCGTTGTTCATGATCTTGAACATCCAACTCAACATCCGCGTGCCGGGCTCCCATTGCTCGCGGCGCGTCAATGCGCGCTCCACGGCGACCTGCACCAGGTCGTCGGCATCCTCGCGGTTGCGCGCAATCGCGCGGCCGAAGCGCCGCAATCTGGGCAGCAGGCTGACGAGCTCGGCGCGGAACTGCTGCTCCTCGGGCGTCATGTCCTAGTGTGACAACGACGCAGCGGACCCGTTTCTTCCGTTACCCGCCGAGGAGGATGCAGGTCGTGGTTGCGTGCGCGTACAGCGTCCCGGAAGCATCCTCGAGCCGCGCTTCGGCGGTGGCGGTGCTCTTGCCGGCGTGCACCAGCTTGCCGATTGCGCGCAGCGCGCCGCTCTTCAGCGTCACGCCTCGCACCAGATTGATCTTGAACTCGAGCGTGGTGTACCCCCGGCCGAGCGGCAGCGTCGAGTGCACGGCGCACGCCATTGCAGAGTCGAGCAGCGTCGCGGCGATTCCGGCATGCGCCACCCCGATCGGGTTGTAGTGCTGCTCGCCGGGCACCAGCTCCCACACGGCACGCCCTTCGTCGACCTCGGCGAGCTTCATGCCGATCAGTTCCTGGATCGGTGCGGGCGCGAGCCGGCCGTCGCGCACGGCGCGCAGGAATTCGATGCCGGACATCGAGCGTGCGGCCTGCGCAAGCGGCATCGGGTCCTGCCAGGTGAGTGTCAGCGAGCGGCTCATGGGGGTTCCTTCAGACGTCAGGCGGCAGCTGGTTCGCGCAGCGGGATACCGAGCGTGCGCCGCAGGTAGCGCCCGGTGTGGCTCTTCGGATGGGCCGCGACTTCCTCCGGGGTTCCTTCGGCGATCACACGGCCGCCGCCGTCACCTCCTTCCGGACCCAGGTCGACGACCCAGTCTGCGGTCTTGACGACATCGAGATTGTGCTCGATCACCACCACCGTGTTGCCCGCGTCACGCAGACGCTGCAGCACTTCGAGCAGCAGCTTGATGTCGTGGAAGTGCAGGCCGGTAGTCGGCTCGTCTAGGATGTACAAGGTCTTCCCGGTATCGCGCCGTGACAGCTCGAGCGAAAGCTTGACGCGCTGCGCCTCGCCGCCCGAGAGCGTGACTGCCGATTGCCCAAGCTGCAGGTAGCCGAGGCCGACCTCGACGAGCGTGCGCAGCCGGCGCGCGATCGCCGGCACCGCCGAAAAGAACGCTTCGGCTTCGCTGACCCGCATCTGCAGCACATCGTGGACGCTTCGCCCCTTGTAGCGGATCTCCAGCGTCTCGCGGTTGTAGCGCCTGCCGCGGCATACGTCGCACGCGACGTACATGTCGGGAAGGAAATGCATTTCGACCTTGATCAGGCCGTCACCCTGGCACGCTTCGCAGCGCCCGCCCTTGACGTTGAACGAGAAGCGCCCCGCGCCGTAGCCGCGCTCGCGCGCCTCGGGAACGCCGGCGAACAGCTCCCGGATCGGCGCGAAGAGGCCCGTATAGGTTGCCGGGTTGGAACGCGGCGTGCGTCCGATCGGGCTCTGGTCGACGTTGACGACCTTGTCGAAGTGCTCCAGCCCGGCGATCGAATCGTGCGGCGCGGGCTCGGTCGACGCGGCGTGCAGGTGGCGCGCAACCGCGGCATGCATCGTGTCGTTGACCAGCGTCGATTTGCCCGACCCCGAGACGCCGGTGACGCAGACGAACAGCCCTGCGGGAACCGTGAACGTGACGTTCTTGAGATTGTTGCCGCTGGCGCCGCGCACGACGAGGCGCGCTTCCCGCGGACGATTGCGCCTGCGCGGGATCTCGATCCGCAGCGCGCCGCTCAGATACCGGCCGGTGAGCGATTGCTCGGCGCCGACGATCGCCTGCGGCGGACCTTCGGCGACGATACATCCGCCGGCTTCGCCCGCGCCAGGTCCCATGTCCACCACGTGATCCGCGGCGCGGATCGCCTCTTCGTCGTGCTCGACCACGACGACCGTGTTCCCCAGGTCGCGCAGGTGCTGCAACGTCTGGATCAGCCGTGCGTTGTCGCGCTGGTGCAATCCGATCGAGGGCTCATCGAGTACGTACAGAACCCCGGTCAGGCCGGAGCCGATCTGGCTCGCCAGGCGAATGCGCTGCGCTTCGCCGCCCGAGAGCGTACCCGCCGGACGATCGAGCGACAGATAGTCGAGCCCCACGTTGACGAGGAACTCGAGGCGGCTCGCGATTTCGCGCGCGATTCGCGCCGCGACCGGCGCGCGCGCGCCCTCGAGCTTGAACTCGCGGAACAAAGCCAGCGTTTCCCTCAGCGGCAGGTGCGCGATTTCGGGAAGTGCCCGCCCGGCGATGCGCACGTGGCGCGCTTCCTTGCGCAGGCGCGTGCCGCCGCAATCCGGGCAGGGACGCGTGTTGCGATACTTCGCCAGCTCGTCGCGCACGACCTGCGATTCGGTTTCGCGATGACGCCGCTCGAAGTTGGGAATGACCCCTTCGAACGCGTGCTCCTTGAGCGCGCTGCGCCCGCGCTCGCCCGGATAACGGAATGCGATGCGCTCGTCGCCGGAGCCGTGCAGCACGCAGGCTCGCACCGATTCATCGAGCTTCTCCCACGGCTCGTCGATGTCGAACTGGTAGTGCGCGGCGAGCGATTCGAGCAGCGAGTGGTAGAAATGGTTGCGCTTGTCCCAGCCGCGGATGGCACCGGAAGCGAGCGAGAGCTCAGGATGCGCGACGACGCGCTGCGGATCGAAGAATTCGACGCTGCCCAGGCCGTCGCACCTGGGACAGGCGCCCATCGGGTTGTTGAAGGAAAACAGCCTCGGCTCGAGCTCGGCAAGCGAGTAGCTGCATTGCGGGCACGCAAAGCGCGCCGAAAAGAGGTGCTCCCTGCCGGACTCCGCTTCGACCGCGATGGCCCGTCCGTCCGCGTGCCGCAGCGCGGTCTCGAACGATTCCGCCAGGCGTTGCTTCACGTCCGCCCGCACCCTGAGGCGGTCGATGACCGCCTCGATCGTGTGCTTGACGTTGCGTTGCAGGCGCGGCGAGGCGTCCAGATCGTGCACCTTGCCGTCGATGCGCACGCGCGTGAATCCTTGCGCGCGCAGCTCGTCGAGCAGCTCGGCCTGCTCGCCGCGGCGCGCGGCGACCACCGGCGCGAGCACCAGCAGGCGGGTGTCCTCGGGAAGCCGCAGCACGTGATCGACCATCTGTGCGATCGACTGCGCTTCCAGCGCCAGCCCGTGCTGGGGGCAGTACGGCGTCCCGGCGCGCGCGTAGAGCAGTCGCAGGTAGTCATGGACCTCGGTGACCGTGCCGACCGTCGAGCGCGGGTTATGGCTGGTCGCCTTCTGCTCGATCGCGACCGCGGGCGACAGCCCCTCGATCAGGTCGACGTCGGGCTTCTCCATCATCTCGAGAAACTGGCGCGCGTAGGCGGAGAGCGATTCCACGTAGCGCCGCTGGCCCTCCGCGTACAGCGTGTCGAAGGCGAGCGAGCTCTTGCCGGAGCCGGAGATGCCGGTGATTACGATGAGCCGGTTGCGCGGCAGGTCGAGCGCGATGTTCCTGAGGTTGTGCGTGCGCGCGCCGCGAATGCGAATAGAGTCCAAAGGCAGCCGAATCCGAAAGTAAACTTGGTACTATAACCTTTTTCTTTTGCGGCTCTCCAGTCATCCCATGGGCGCAGAACGTTCCGGCGCAGTCAACGGCGCGCCGCGACTCGCGTTGGACCGTAAGCAACTGCATTCAACGAGGGAGAACACATGGCTTCCGTGAACAAAGTGATTCTGGTCGGCAATCTCGGCGCCGATCCGGAGACGAGATATCAGACGAGCGGCGATGCGATCACCAACATCCGCGTCGCGACGACCGACAAGTGGAAGGACAAGGCGAGCGGCGAAATGAAGGAAGCGACCGAGTGGCACCGGGTGGCTTTCTTCGGCCGGCTGGCGGAAATCGCCGGCGAATATCTGAAGAAGGGATCGCAGGTCTACATCGAAGGGCGCATCCGCACGCGCAAGTACCAGGACAAGGAAGGCCACGAGCGCTATTCCACCGAAATCATCGGCGACCGGATGCAGATGCTCGGTTCGCGCGCCGGTGCGGGCGAAGCCCGGGGCGAGCCGCGCGACGCGCCAGCCGAGGCGAAAGGCGGGCCGGCGCCGGCGAAGAAAGGCGGCAAGTTCGACGACATGGAGGACGACATCCCGTTCTGAGGGGCACCGAGCCCTTGATCGGGGGGATTTCCACCCCCATATACCCCGTGCTGTTGTTGCGTTGCGGTATCATTTGAGTGCCTGACCGATCGGGGGTAACGCAGTCGTGCCAATCTATGAGTATCGCTGCCTGGAGTGCGGGTTTCAGGACGAATACCTGCAGAAAGTGACCGAGCCGCAGCTGACCGTGTGCCCGGCCTGCGGCAAGGAGACTTTCAAGAAACTCCTCTCGGCCGCCGGCTTCCATTTGAAGGGCAGCGGCTGGTACGCGACCGATTTCAAGAATTCAGGCGCGAAGCCGGCGAAGCCAGGGGATGCGGCGAAGCCGGAAGCGAAGAGCGAGACGTCGGGCGACGCCAAGCCGGACGCAGCGGGCGAGGCGAAAAGCGAGAGCAAGCCCGAGACCAAGAAAAACGAGCCCGCCGCGGCGTAGAGCAGAGCCCCATTGGCTGAGAATCCCGATGCCCGGCGCGCGCCGGGCTTTTTGTTTGCCGAGCCATGAAGAAATATCTGATCACGGGGCTTCTCATCTGGATTCCGCTCGTCATCACCATCTGGGTGCTGACGCTGGTGGTCGACACGCTCGATCGCACGCTGCTGCTGCTCCCCCCGCAGTTTCGCACCGAAGCCTGGCTCGGCATGCACGTGCCGGGAATGGGCGTCATCATGACGCTGGTGATCGTCTTCGTTACCGGAGTGCTCGCGGCGAACTTCATCGGCGAGCGGCTGGTGAGGCTGTGGAACGCGATCCTGCACCGCATCCCGTTCGTCAGCTCGATCTACTCGAGCGTCAAGCAGGTTTCCGACACGCTTTTTTCCTCGAGTGGCGAAGCGTTTCGCAAGGCGGTGCTGGTGCGCTGGCCGCATCAGGGGATGTGGACGATCGGGTTTCTGACCGGAACGCCGGGCGGGGACGTCGCGAATCACCTGCGCGACGATTTTCTTTCGGTGTACGTGCCGACCACGCCGAATCCGACCGGTGGATACTTCGTGCTGGTCGCCCGCAAGGACCTGATCGAGCTCGACATGAGCGTCGACCAGGCGCTCAAGTACATCATCTCCATGGGCGTCGTAGCCCCGCCGCCGAACGGCCGGCTGAAGAACGGGAAGAGTTGAACCCATGCGCACGCACTACTGCGGCGAGCTGAGAGCCGAGCAGGTGGGCCGGACCGTGACGCTGTGCGGCTGGGCGCACCGCCGGCGCGACCATGGCGGCGTGATCTTCGTCGACCTGCGCGACCGCGAGGGACTCGCCCAGGTGGTCTTCGATCCCGATCGGCCGGGCGCGTTCGGCATTGCCGACCGCGTGCGCAGCGAGTTCGTCCTGAGCGTGACCGGAACGGTGCGCAAGCGCCCCGGGGGCACTGCGAATCCGAACCTCCCGAGCGGCGAAGTCGAGGTCCTCGCGCAGTCGATCGAGATCCTCAATCCTTCGCTGCCGCCGCCTTTTCCGCTCGACGAGGAAAATCTCTCCGAGAACACGCGGCTGCAGTACCGGGTGCTCGACCTGCGGCGCGAGCCGATGCAGAAGAACCTGCGCCTGCGCTACCGCGTCACGATGGCGGTCCGGCAGGTCCTGGACCAGCTCGGCTTCATCGACATCGAGACGCCAATGCTTACGCGCTCCACCCCGGAAGGGGCGCGTGATTTCCTCGTCCCGAGCCGCCTGCAGCAAGGCTCGTTCTATGCGCTGCCGCAGTCGCCGCAGCTGTTCAAGCAGCTGCTGATGGTCGCCGGGTTCGACCGCTACTACCAGGTGGTGCGCTGCTTTCGCGACGAAGACCTGCGCGCCGACCGCCAGCCCGAGTTCACGCAGATCGACGTCGAGACCTCGTTCCTCTCGGAGCTCGAGATCCAGGCCCTGATGGAGCAAGCGGTGCGCAGCGTATTTCGCAGCGTGCTGGACGTCGCGCTGCCGGATCCTTTTCCGCGCCTGACGTATGCCGAAGCGATGCGCCGCTTCGGCTCGGACAAGCCGGATCTGCGGATCGCGCTCGAGCTCACCGAGCTGACCGACTTGATGAAGAGCGTCGAATTCAAGGTGTTCCGGGCTGCGGCGGATCTGGCGGGCGGGCGCGTGGCGGCGCTGCGCATCCCGAAAGCGGACTTCAGCCGCAAGGAGATCGACGACTACACGCGGTTCGTCGCCATCTATGGCGCGAAGGGGCTCGCCTACATCAAGGTGAACGACCGGGCGAGCCTGCCCGACGGGTTGCAGTCGCCGATCGTCAAATTCCTGCCCGGCGAGGTGCTCGCGCAGATTCTCGAGCGCAGCGGCGCGCAGAACGGCGACCTGCTGTTCTTTTGCGCCGACAAGGCGAAAATCGTCAACGATTCGCTCGGCGCGCTGCGGGTCAAGATCGGGCACGAGAAAGGCTACGCGGCCAGCGGCTGGCAGCCGCTCTGGGTCGTCGATTTTCCGATGTTCGAGTGGGACGACGCGGAACGGCGCTGGGGCGCGGTCCACCATCCGTTCACCGCGCCCAAGGACGGGCACGAGGACCTGTTGACCAGCGATCCTGCAAGCGCGCTCGCCAAAGGCTACGACATGGTGCTGAACGGCTGGGAGATCGGCGGCGGGTCGGTCCGCATCCATCGCGCCGAAGTGCAGCAGAAGGTGTTCGCCGCGCTCGGCATCACCGCAGCGGAAGCGCGCGGCAAGTTCGGCTTTCTGCTCGATAACCTGCAATACGGCGCGCCGCCGCACGGCGGGATCGCGTTCGGCCTCGATCGGATCGTCACGCTGATGGCCGGCGCGGAGTCGATTCGCGACGTGATCGCGTTTCCGAAGACACAGCGCGGGCAATGCCTGCTCACCGAGGCGCCGAGTCCGGTGGACGACAAGCAGCTGCGCGAGCTCGGGCTGCGTTTGAAGGAACCACCAGCGGCGAACCCCCGCGGCCCGACCTAAGGTCTATCCGTGGGCCTCACGGCCGGGCTACGACGCTACGCCCCGCACCTTTGCCTGGATAAATCCGGCGATTCGCGCCAGGGTACGCATAGCCATTGATGAAAACGCGCCGGGCGTGTCCGGAACGATTGGGCTTGCTTCCGTGAACGGTGTAAGGGCCCAGCAACAGCACCGAGCCTCGCTCCATCAGCACGGGCTGCGCCTGGCCATCGAAGAGCGCATCGACTGGAGCAGTGCGTTGCTTCAGGTATTGATGGCCGCTGCGACCGCTACCGGGAACCACCATCAGCGGGCCATTTTCCTCGTTCATGACGTCGACCGCGATGATCGTTTGCACGAAACTGCCGCGGCCATTGACGTCGGTCCACTCTTCGGTGCCGTAGCGACGATGGTCGCTATCCTGATGCCACCCGAATCCGACCCCGTCGGCGGGCAGCTTGAAGTGCGCCTGGCAGATCAGCTGCTCCATCTCGTTGCTGCCCAGGAGCTGGCTCGAAGGGACCGTCAGCCGCGCGTCCTCGCCGTACGTCAGCAGCACGGGTTCGGCGGCTCCACACCAGACAATGCGATTGATCCGGTGATTATTGACGACGAAGTAGGAGCCCTTGATCATCCTGGGCTCGGTCAGTTTCACCGCCGTCTCGCGGAGCCGATCAAAAGCCTCGCTGATCTCGCGGATTTCAGCGTCGCGAAAGACTCGCGGCAGAATGACATAGCCTTCGTCGTAGAACGCTTCAATTTGCGATTTGCTCAGGCGAGTCATGGAGTACTGGGAAAAGTCTATAAGAGCGCTTCCAAGGGGTCCGACGCGTGATCCTCCTACATAGGACCGCGTGGCTCGTACTTGCGTTCTCGGCCCAGGCGCTTGCTTTCTCGGCAATCGGCGAAATCAAGGCCTCGGCCCTGCCCGCCGAAGCGCGCGCGACGCTGGCGTTGATCCGCGCCGGCGGTCCGTTCCCGTACGACAAGGACGGCTCCGTGTTCGGCAACCGCGAAGCGCTGTTGCCGAAGCGCGAGCGCGGTTTCTACCGCGAGTACACCGTTCGCACGCCCGGCGCGCGCGACCGGGGCGCCCGCCGCATCGTCGCCGCACGCGACGGTGAGTACTACTATACGGACGATCACTACCGCACGTTCCGCAGGATTCGACAATAAGATGGCAAAGCTGCTGCAGCGCCTGAAGGACCCCTCCCGCTCCGGCGTCTATCGCGCCGCGCGCAGCGACGAAGTGCTCGACGCGACGCGCGGCGGAAGTCCGCGTGTCGCCCGCGTGTCGCTCGCCGGCGCGCTGGACAAGAAGGAGCTGCTCGCGCGGCTGGCGCGCGCGCTGCAATTCCCCGCCTGGTTCGGCGCCAACTGGGATGCGCTGGAGGATTGCCTGACGGACTTGTCCTGGCTCGACGCCGATGGCCATGTTCTGCTGCTCGAAGGCGCCTCCGGCCTCCCGGCAGATGATTTCGGCGTGCTGACCGATGTGCTTTCTTCCAGCGCCCGGCATTGGGCCGATCGCGGCCGGTCGTTCTTCGCGGTGTTCGTGCAGGGTCCGGAATCGCTGCCGCCGCTGATTCGCGAGAAATCCGCATGACCGCGAAACTTCCGGTTTCGGTGCTGGTCGTGGTGCACACACCGGCACTCGAAGTGCTGCTGCTGGAGCGCGCGGCGCGGCCGGGGTACTGGCAGTCGGTCACCGGATCGCTGGACCTTCCCGACGAAGCGCTCGACGATGCGGCGTTGCGTGAGCTGCGCGAAGAGACCGGGGTCGACGCGCCGCGTTCGTCGCTTGAGCGCTGGAACGTCGCCTATACGTTCGAGATCTATGCGCAATGGCGGCATCGCTTTGCGCCGGGAACCACGCACAACACCGAGCACGCGTTCAGTGTCGAGCTTCCGCAGCCGATCCCGGTGGCGCTTGCCCCGCAGGAGCATACGGCGTACCAGTGGCTGCCGTGGCGGGAAGCGGCGAACGAGTGTTTCTCGTGGTCCAACCGGGACGCGATCCGCATGCTGCCCGAGCGTATCCGAGCACGTACTGCGGCTTGACATGAATCTGCTGCGCGCGCTGATTCTCGCGGCGACCCTCGCGGGATGCGCGACGCTCGAGCGTCCGTTCAGCGATCATCTCGAATCCGCCGCGATCCCGATGCGCGATTGCGCGACGTGGTTTGCGGCGCTCGATGCCGCCGTGGACGGCGCCGGTGTGCGCGATGCGCAGGAAGCGCGCATCCGCGGGTTTCCCTATCTGCGGGTGGACCGATCGCTGAGCGCGCTCAGGGAACGTGCGGCAAGCGATGCTGCGGCGATGCATGCCCTTGCGCTTCGGCTGGCCGCGCTCGATTACGCCGCGCGCAAGGCCGAGATCGCGAATCTTCCCGACGAGCGGCTGGCCGCGCTGCCGCTGCTGGTCCTGTCCGGCTTGCGCCGCGAAGCGGTCGCGCGCACGCGCGATTGCGCGCAGTTGCTGCGCGAGATCGATCTTGCGAAACCCGAGCCGCGACAATGGCTGCTCGAGCGCGCCACAGTACCGGATGATTACTCGACGGCGCGGCGGGTGACCGGGTTGTACGCGCTGACGAGGATCCCGTTCGCGGCCGGCGTGCGGCGCTGGGAGTCGGAAACGAGCGCCGCGTTTGCGCGCGAGCCGCGCGGCACGACCCGGCCTCTGATCCGCTACGCCCCGCCCCCGGCGCCGCCGCGATCTCGCGACGCGCTCGAGCGCCTGCTCGCGGCGTCTTCGGCCAACCCACTGGGCTTGCCCGAGCCGGCGGCGCAGGATCTCGCCGAGCTGCTCGCCACATTCGCGCCGAGCTTCGAGGTCGAGGTGGCCGGCGATTACGACCGGTTCGGCCAACTGCGCTGGCTGCGCGGCCACGAGACCCCGAGCGTCGACGCTGCCCAACAGGTCGTCTATGCGCAGGTCGCGCGCACGCTCTACCGCGGGCGCGTGCTGCTGCAGCTCGTCTACACGATCTGGTTTTCGGAGCGTCCGCCGAGCGAGCCCGGCGATCTGCTTGCCGGCCTGCTCGATGGCCTGACCTGGCGCGTCACGCTCGCACCCGACGGCGAGCCGCTCGTCTATGACACGATCCATCCCTGCGGCTGCTACCACATGTTCTTTCCCACCCCGCGGGCGCGAGCGCTGCCTGCGCCGAATGGTTTCGACGAGTGGGCGTTCTCTCCGCATCCGCTGCCGCGCGTGCAAGCCGGCGAGCGCCCTGTGCTGCACGTCGCAAGCGGCACTCACTACATCGAGCGCGTGTCGATCGCCCGCGGGATGGATAGCGTGGCGCAGTACGAGTTGCGCGACTACGACGAGCTGCGCTCGCTGGCGCGACTCGACGGCGGCTCGCGCAGCGCGTTCGGTCCAGACGGCCTGATCGCGGGCACCGAGCGGCCCGAGCGCTACCTCTACTGGCCGACGGGCGTCCGCTCGGCAGGCGCGATGCGCCAATGGGGACGGCACGCGACCGCGTTCGTCGGACGCCGGCATTTCGACGACCCGCGCCTGTTCGAGCAGCGCTTCGAGTTCGACCTGCGATGACCAAGTCCCTCACGGTTGCGACGCTCAACATTCACAAGGGGCTGTCGCAGTTCAACCGCCGCATGGTGATCCACGAGCTGCGCGAGGGGTTGCGCGCACTCGCGCCGGATCTCGTCTTCCTGCAGGAGGTGCAGGGCGTCAATCAGCACCACGAGCGGCGCTTCGCGACCTGGCCGCTCGCGCCACAGCACGAGTACCTTGCCGGATCGGACTGGCAATACGCCTACGGCATGAACGCGGTCTACGACCACGGGCATCACGGCAATGCGATCCTGTCGCGCTATCCGATCGTCTCGACGCAAAACGAGGACGTGTCGGATCACCGCTTCGAGCGACGCGGGCTGCTGCATTGTGTCGTGGCGGTGCCGGGCTGGCGTCGCAACGTGCACTGCGTATGCGTGCACCTCTCGCTGCACGAGCGCGGCCGCCGCCGCCAGCTCGAAGCGATCGGCGGCAGGCTCGCGGAGCTTGCCTCGCGCGACTTGCCGATCATCGTCGCGGGAGACTTCAACGACTGGCGCAAACGGGCAGATGCGATCCTTCATGATCGACTCGGCTTGACTGAAGTCTCCACCGCGCACCATGGCAGAGCGGTGCGCACCTATCCCAGCGTGCTGCCGTTGCTCAGCCTCGATCGCATCTATGTGCGCGGTTTCCGCGTGCTCGCCATGCAAGTCCACCGCGGGGCGCCCTGGTCGCTGCTGTCCGACCATCTCGCGGTCAGCGCGGAGCTGGCGCGCTTCTGAGTCCCGACCGCGCCTATTGAGCGGGCGCGGCGGGCCGGCGCCTGAACAATCCCCAGCCTTCCATCGTCATCACGATCTCGCCGCGCTGGTTCGACGCTTCGGTGCGGGTGCGCAGCAGGCCGAGATGCGGCTTGCTCGCCGACGGCCGCGCTTCCAGGATCACGCGCCGATACGTGATCGTGTCGCCCGGACGCACCGGGGCGAGCCAGCGGATGTTCTCGACGCCGGGCGAGCCTGCGCTCGCGGATTGCCCGATGTACTTCTGCACCATGAGGCGCATCGCGATCGCGCACGTATGCCAGCCGCTCGCGATCAGTCCACCGAAGAACGAGTCCTGCGCCGCTTCCGGGTCGGTATGGAACGGCTGCGGATCGAACTGCCGGGCGAACTCGATCATCTCTGCTTGCGCGAAGGTGTGGCGGCCGATCTCGACGGTTTCGCCCGCCGCAAAATCCTCCCAGTAGAGCATCTCGCTCCTCATCAACCCTGCGCAGGGGCGACGCGTTCGTAGCTTCGCACGCGTTCGCGCAGATCATCGGGTAGCGGCGTGGGTTTTCCGGACGCTACGTCTACGTTGACGTACACGAGATCGGCAGTGATCAGCGGATCTTGCGAAGCGCTCGGTGCTTCGCGCCAGATCTCGAAGCGATAGTCCATGCTGCTGCGGCCGAGCCGCCCGACGCGGCAGAGCACCGCCAGCGTCTCGTCATAGCGCGCCGACCCGTGATATTCGACCGCGGCCTTGCGCAAGTACAGGTCGCACCCGTAGCGATCGACATAGCCGTCGGGGTACGGCAAGCCGATCTCGCGCCAGTATTCCGCTACTGCCGTATCGATGTAGGTCAGGTAATGGCCGTTGAACACGACCTTCTGCATGTCGATCTCGGCCCAGCGCACGCGCAGCCGGTACTCGCATCGGAAATCCGCCCGGGACATGCGGAAAGTGTACTGCGCTATGATTGCCAAAACCCGACCTTCCCACGTGAGCGCAAAACCACCTCCCGGACCTGCGCGCAACGAAGCATCGCAGGATTCGGACAAATTCCTGGAGCAGATGGATCATGAGCTCACGGGCTGGGGCGATCTCGCCGAGCGCCTGGAACGGGCGCTTCACCACGATGAGCTGCTGCTGTACGCCCAGCCGATCGAATCGCTGCGCGAGCGCGGCACGTTTCCGATTGCCGAGACGCTCGTGCGCCTGCGCGAGGAAGAGGCCGCGATGCTGCCGCCGGGTGCCTTCCTGCCGGTATTCGAGCACTGCGGAATGATGCCCGAGCTCGACCGCTGGGTGATCCATCGAGTGATTGCGGCGCTCGCCCGCGGGTCGCGCGTGCCGAAGTTCAGCATCAACATCTCCGCGCAGACGCTCGGCGACGCCGGCTTCTCGCACGCGCTTGCGAAAGATCTCGAGCGCGCCGGAGTCAGCCCCGACGCGCTGGTGTTCGAGATCGACGAGAACGACCTTCTGGCGCGCCCGGATGCGGCCGCGCGCTTCTCCGCCGCGGTCAAAGCGATCGGGTGCAGATTGTTGTTCGACGGCTTCGGACGCCGCTCGGTATCCTTTGAGCCGCTGAAGACGCTGCGCGTGGACTACGTGAAAGTGGATGGCGTGATCATCCGCAAGCTCGCATCGAGCGATGTCGCCCGCTCGAAGCTGAACGCGATCTCGCGCGTCGGCGAAGTGATCGGTGTCGGCGTGATCGGCGAGTGCGTCGAGGACGACAACGTCATCGCGCTGCTGAAGACGGCCGGCGTCGGATACGCCCAGGGGTTCGGCATCTCCGTGCCGCAGCCGATCGAGGGATTCGCCACCGCCTAGGGTGGATGAGATCGTTCTGCGCGCGCAGGCGAAGTGGCCCGACGTTCCCGATGTGTATGGCTGGCTTTCGCTCGATCGGCGTGGCCGCTGGCTGCTGCGCAATCCGGCGCGCGAGATCCACGAGCCGATCCAGAACGCGGCGCTGCGACGATTCATCGCGCGCAACTATGCGTGCGATGCGCACGGACGATGGTTCTTCCAAAACGGCCCGCAGCGAGTCTTCGTCCGGCTCGCCTATACGCCTCTCGTCGCGCGCGCCGATGGCGACACGTTCGTCGATCAGTGCGGTCGCCCCTTCGAGAGCGGTGATGCGATGCTCGATGAGGAGGGCTCCGTGCTGCTTCCAGCAGAAGGCTCGATTGCACTGCTCGACGATCGCGACCTCGCCGCGTACGCCGAAGCGTACGGCGACGCGATCGAACGACTGCCCAGGATCCAGTCTCGGGACGTCCCAGGGCGCTTTGGTTTCGTCCCCAACCCGGCGCCCTAGCATTGCTGCAGAGCAGGTGCGAGGCGGCTCGTTCCCGCACCGCAGAAATGTTGACGCTCGTTCGAAATTCTCTTTATAATCCGGCCTCTTTATTCAGCCGGGCGGCTACGGTCGTACGCTACGTGGCCGCCCAGTTTATTTCTAGACACGCAAATAATGCCTACCGTCAATCAGTTAGTGCGCCATGGGCGCGTCGCAAAGCCGGCCAAGTCGAAGGTGCCGGCGCTTGCCGGGTCGCCGCAGAAACGCGGCGTGTGCACGCGCGTCTATACGACGACCCCGAAGAAGCCCAATTCCGCACTGCGGAAGGTCGCCAAGGTACGGTTGACCAACGGCTACGAAGTGATCGGCTACATCGGCGGCGAGGGACATAACCTGCAGGAGCACTCGGTCGTGCTGATCCGCGGCGGGCGCGTCAAGGACCTGCCCGGCGTGCGCTACCACATCGTGCGCGGTTCGCTCGATACGCAGGGTGTGAAGGACCGCAAGCAGAGCCGCTCGAAGTACGGCGCCAAGCTGCCGAAGTCGGCCTGAGGAGACAGACGCAATGCCGCGGCGCAGGGAAATTCCGAAGCGCGAGGTCCTGCCGGATCCGAAGTTTCATAACGGCGACGTCGCGAAGTTCATCAACGTGCTGATGACGCGCGGCAAGAAATCGGTCGCCGAGCGCATCGTCTATGGCGCGCTCGAGATGATCAAGACGAAATCGGGCAAGGACCCGGTCGAGGTCTTCAGCCAGGCGCTGCAGAACGTCAAGCCGGTCGTCGAAGTGAAGAGCCGGCGCGTGGGCGGTGCCAACTACCAGGTGCCGGTCGAGGTACGCCCGGTGCGGCGCATGGCATTGTCGATGCGCTGGATTCGCGAGGCGGCGCAGAAGCGCGGCGAGAAATCGATGCGCGCCCGTCTGGCCGGCGAGCTGGCGGAGGCGTCCGAAGGGCGCGGCGGGGCGATGAAGAAACGCGAGGAAGTGCACCGCATGGCAGAGGCCAACAAAGCCTTCTCGCACTACAGGTTCTAGGGCCGGAACAGGAATGACCGTGGCACGCAAGACTCCCATCGAACGCTACCGGAATATCGGGATCTCGGCGCACATCGATGCCGGCAAGACGACGACCACCGAGCGCATCCTGTTCTACACAGGCGTGAACCACAAGCTCGGCGAGGTGCACGACGGCGCCGCGACCATGGACTGGATGGAGCAGGAACAGGAGCGCGGCATCACGATCACGTCGGCGGCAACGACCTGTTTCTGGAAGGGCATGGACATGTCCTATCCGGAGCACCGCATCAACATCATCGACACGCCCGGCCACGTCGACTTCACGATCGAGGTGGAGCGCAGCTTGCGCGTGCTCGACGGCGCGTGCATGGTCTACGACGCGGTCGCCGGCGTACAGCCGCAATCCGAGACCGTGTGGCGCCAGGCGAACAAGTACCGCGTGCCGCGGCTTGCGTTCATCAACAAGATGGACCGCGTGGGTGCCACGTTCTTCAAGTCCTACGAGCACATCAAGTCGCGCCTGAAAGGCAACCCGGTGCCGATCCAGCTGCCGATCGGCGCCGAGGACCAGTTCCAGGGAGTGATCGACCTCGTCACGATGCAGGCGATCTACTGGGACGAAGCCTCCAAGGGCATGAAGTTCGAGAAGCGCGCGATCCCGGCCGAGCTCGCCGAAGAAGCAAAGACCTGGCGCGAGAAGATGCTCGAAGCCGCGGCCGAGGCGAACGAAGAGCTGATGAACAAGTACCTCGAATCGGGCGAGCTGTCGATCGAGGAGCTGAAGCGCGGCCTGCGCCTGCGCACGATCGCGAACGAGATCGTGCCGATGCTGTGCGGCACCGCATTCAAGAACAAGGGCGTGCAGGCGATGCTCGATGCAGTGATCGACTACCTGCCGAGCCCGATCGACATTCCGCCCGTCAAGGGCGCGAACGAGCGCGGCGAGCCCGAATTCCGCAAGGCGGGCGACGAAGAGCCGTTCGCCGGTCTCGCGTTCAAGATCGCGACCGATCCGTACGTCGGCCAGCTGACGTTCGTGCGCGTCTATTCGGGCGTGCTCAGCTCGGGCGATACCGTGTACACGTCGGTGCGCGGCCGCAAGGAGCGCATCGGACGCCTGCTGCAGATGCACGCCAACGAGCGCCAGGAAATCAAGGAAGTGCGCGCGGGCGACATCGCCGCCGCAGTCGGCCTGAGGGACGTCACGACCGGCGAGACGATCTGCGACGTCAACAAGGTGATCACGCTCGAGCGGATGGAGTTTCCCGAGCCGGTCATCTCGCAGGCAGTCGAGCCGAAGACCAAGGTCGACCAGGAGAAGATGGGCGTCGCTCTCAGCCGGCTGGCGCAGGAAGATCCTTCGTTCCGCGTGCGCAGCGACGAGGAATCGGGGCAGACGATCATCTCCGGCATGGGAGAGCTGCACCTCGAGATCATCGTCGATCGCATGAAGCGCGAGTTCGGCGTCGAGGCCTCGGTCGGCAAGCCGCAGGTCGCGTATCGCGAAACGCTCAAGAAGACGGTCGAGCAGGAAGGCAAGTTCATCAAGCAGTCGGGCGGGCGCGGCCAGTACGGACACGTCTGGCTCAAGCTCGAGCCGCAGCCGGCCGGCGGGGCGTTCGAATTCGTCGACGCGGTGAAAGGCGGCCGGGTGCCGCGCGAGTTCATCCCGGCGGTCAAGAAGGGCGTCGACGAGGCGCTGCAGGACGGCGTGCTGGCGGGCTATCCGGTGGTCAACGTGAAGGTGACGCTGTTCGACGGCTCCTCGCATGAGGTCGACTCGAACGAGAACGCGTTCAAGATGGCCGCGATCTTCGCGTTCAAGGACGGCATGCGCTCCGCCACGCCTGTGCTGCTCGAGCCGATCATGGCGGTCGAAGTCGAGACGCCGGCAGATTTCGTCGGCAACGTGATCGGCGACCTTTCCGCGCGCCGTGGCGTAATGCAGGGACAGGAGGATGTGGCCGGGACCATGGTCGTCAAGGCCGAGGTGCCGCTCGCCGAGATGTTCGGCTACTCGACCACGATGCGCTCGCTGTCACAGGGCCGCGCCACCTACACGATGGAATTCAAACACTACGCCGAGGCGCCGAAAAGCGTTGCCGAAGCGGTGATCAGCGCCAAGAAATAACAAACCGGGACCCGTCATGGCAAAGAGCAAGTTTGAGCGCACCAAGCCGCACGTGAACGTAGGGACGATCGGTCACGTGGATCACGGCAAGACGACGCTGACGGCGGCGATGACGCACATTCTGGCGAAGAAGTA
>Ga0075429_100001336_pt1 | contig 20140 bp, 14 predicted proteins | sample RhiMetdeltSRZDD3_FD_75295 | JGI IMG/M metagenome (GOLD analysis project Ga0075429, IMG submission 75295) | Populus rhizosphere microbial communities from Tennessee, USA - Rhizosphere MetaG P. deltoides SRZDD3 | ecosystem: Host-associated > Plants > Roots > Rhizosphere > Soil | place: USA... | reverse complement strand
CGCCGACCGGCGACGGGGCGATCGGGTGCAGGCGTACCTTGCCGGCCGGGACGTCCATGTCTAGCCCGAGCAGCGCCGGTACGAAGGCCGGACCCACCGCCGCGGCCCACGCCTGTGGCCGGCACGCGGCCGGGTACGGCACGGGGCGGGCATGGGCCGTCGAAGCGAAGCCGCCGTACAGCTCGGGGAGGCGGTAGTCGAATGCCTCGGCCGCCGCCAGCAGGCCGCTCAGCAGACCGGCCGCCGGGCCCGGGTGGCCCGCCCGCACCAGGCCGAGTGCGGCGATCACGGTGTCGTGCGGCCAAACGGATCCCGCGTGGTACGACAGCGGGTTGAAGCCCACCGCGGTATCGGCGAGCGTCCGCAGGCCGTACCCGCTCATCAGCGCCGGCCCGGCCAGCCGCCGCGCGACCAAGGCCTCCTCGGTCGGATCGAGCAGCCCGGTGCCGAGCAGGTGGCCCATGTTCGACGACGGGCCGTCGACCGGCTTGCCGCCCGCCTCCAGCGCGATGGCCGGGTACGGACCGTCCACATCGGACACCCAGAAGGCGGACCGGAACCGGGCCGCGAGATCGGTAGCCCAGGCCCGCCAGCGCGCCCCGCCGTCCTCGCCGAACGCGTCGAGCAGGTCCGCACCGGTCAGTGCCGCCCGGTAGGCGTACGCCTGCACCTCGGCGAGAGCTACCGGCGGCCTCGCGAGCCGGCCGTCGGCGTGCTGCACACCGTCGGCGGAGTCCTTCCAGCCGTGGTTGACCAGGCCGTGGCCGGCGGGCGCGTACGCCACGAAGTCGTCGTGCGCGGTGAGCCAGCCCAGTGCGCGGTGGACCGCCGGCAGCAGCGCGGCCACCTCGCCCGCCGGCATGCCCCACCGCCACGCCCGCCCGAGCAGGATGACGAACAACGGGGTGGCGTCGACCGTGCCGTAGTAGACCGGCGGCAGGCCGACCGCGGCGTCAATCGGGCGCAGCTCGTGCGGGATCTTCCCGGGGGCCTCCTCGGTGTGCGGGTCGACCCGAACCCCCTGGTAGCGGGCCAGGGTCCGCAGGGTGCCCGCGGCCAGCTCGGTACCGAGCGGCAGGCCGAGCAGCGCCGTCCACAGCGAGTCGCGGGCGAACAGGGTCAGGTACCACGGGCTGCCGGCGCCGGCGTACTCGTTCGCGGGGTCGGTGTGATCGGCCAGCCGTAGCGCGGCCAGATCCGCCACGCTCTCCGCGACCAACCGGTCGAGCCGGCGGTCGCCGGCGTGGACTGTCAGCGGAGTCCGGCACCACGGAGCGGCCGCCACCGGAGCCAGCGGCCGGTACCCCTCGGTCGCCGGCGGCGCGCAGCTCACCGACAGCGTGGCCGTCCACGAGGCGCCCGGTGGTACGACGACGTCCCACCGCAGCGCTGTCTCCGCGATGTCCACAGTGGGCGGTGGCGTGGCGGTCAGCCGTACCGTCGGATCGTCCTGCCAGACGAAGCCGCCGCCGACCGCGGTGGCCTCTGCCGGCGGCGGCCGTTCGCCCGCCTTGACGAGCCCGACCGGTGCGCGGTCGGCGCCGACGAGCACCTCGACGGCGACCCGCAGCGGACCCCGGGACGCGTTGCGCACGGCGATGGTCTCCTCGCCCCCGTCCGGCCGGGCGACCCGGGTGCGCTCGCACCACACGGTCGGGTCGGGGCCACGGTCGCCGAGCCCGCGCAGCACGCCGACGAAGCGCGCCCGGTCGGCCGCGGCGACGTTGCCCACCAGGGGGACCGGCTCGGCGCCGGCGACCCTGACGATCAACCGCGACAGGATGCGCCGGTCCGCGACGTAGAGCCCGTCCGCTCCGCCGCGCAGCTGGCCGTCCGGCGGGGAGAGCCAGGTCGCGGGCGCGCGGAGGCAGGTGACGTGCTGGTCGAGATACGGCTGGCCCATCGGCGACCCCTTGACAGCGGTGTTTGTTGGGTGTCATTGTCCCGTTTGAACGTTCAAAACACCCTACCCGAGCGGAGGCGGCCTGTGAACGACCCCCAGCCGACCGTCTCCGACGTCGCCGAGCTGGCCGGGGTCTCCCGCCAGACAGTGTCCAATGTGGTCAATGCGCCGCACCGCGTGCGACCGGAGACCCGCGTGCGGGTCGAGGAGGCGATCGCGGCGCTCGGCTACCAACCGAATCGCGCGGCGCGGGCGCTGCGGGTGCAGGCTTCGCGGCTCATCGGCTGCCGGGTCGAACCGGAGAGCGTCGAGTCGCTGGCGAGCATCCACGACCGGTTCCTGCACGCGCTCGCCGAGGCCGGCCGCGAGGCCGACCATCACCTGTTGCTCTTCACCGCCGACGATCCCGGCGACGAGATCGCCGCCTGCGCGCGGCTGTTCCGCACTGCCGGGGTCGACGGCTTCGTCCTCTATGGAATCCAGCGGGGGGACCCGCGGCCCCAGGCGTTGCTGCGGCTCGGGGCACCGTTCGCCGCGTTCGGTCGCACCGACTTCGACTCCGACCACCCGTGGGTGGACGTCGACAACGCGGCCGGCACCGCCGCGGCGGTCGACCACCTCGTGGCCCGTGGCCACCGGCGGATCGCGCTCGTCGGGTGGCCGGAAGGATCGCAGGTCGGTGACTACCGGGCCACCGGCTGGCGCACCGCCCTCGACAAGCACGGTCTGCTCGCCGACTCGGCGCATCTCGATGTCCGCGGCGACGACTCGGTCGCCGGCGGCGCCGCGCTGGCCGGCTACCTGCTCGACCGCGATCCGGCGCCGACGGCCGTCGTCGCGGTCAGTGACACGCTCGCGGTCGGGGTCACGCACGCGGTCCGGGCGCGCGGGCTGGCCGTCGGACCGGACGTCGCCGTGGTCGGCTTCGACGACACCCCGACGGCCCGGGTACTGGAGCTGTCCAGTGTCCGGCAACCGATCGAGGCGGTCGGCCGGGCGATCGTCCGTACCCTCCTCGAGCACCTCCCGTCCGGGTCGATCGACCCGGAGCCTTCCGCGCGTCTGCTCGCGCCCGCACTCGTGGTGCGGGCCAGCAGCGCGGTGTCGCATTGAGTTCCCCCACGTTTGCAAGGAGATAGCGATGAACCGCCTCCGCGCGCTCGCGCTCACCGCCGTTGCCTGCCTGGCCGTCGCCGCCTGCGGCGACGACGGCGGCGGCAGTGCCGGCACCGAGACCGGTGTCAGCCTGTCGATGTACGCGTTCTCGTCGTCACCGGCCGAGGACCAGACCCTGCGCAAGATCATCGACGACTACAACAAGCTCGGCCGCAACACGGTGACGCTGAACATCCTGCCCGAGTACGACACCGCGCTGACGACCGCGCTCGCCGGTGGCCAGCCGCCGGACGTGTTCTACGTCAACGACAACAAGCTGCCCGACCTGGCGAAGGCCGGGACGCTCGAGCCGATCGGCGACAAGGTCGACAACCCCAGCGACTTCTACGAGAGCCTGCGGCAGTCGTTCACGTACAACGGCGTGTTCTACTGCCCGCCCAAGGACTTCTCGACGCTGCAACTGATCTACAACACCGACGAGCTCGCGAAGGCGAACGTCCAGCCGCCGAAGACGTGGGAGGAACTGTCCGCCGCCGCGAAGACGCTGACCAAGCCGGGCCGGCCCGGTCTGGTCATCAACCCCGAGTTCTACCGCTGGGGCGTGTTCATGGCGCAGGCCGGCGCCTGGCCCACCAACACCGAGATCACCTCGATGACGATGGACAGCGCGCAGATGAGCCAGGCGCTGCAGTTCGTCGCGGACCTCCACAAGGGAGGGTTCGCCGCGAGCCCCGCGTCGGTCGGTACCGGTTGGGGCGGCGAGGCCATCGGCAAGGGCAAGGCCGCCATGACCATCGAGGGCAACTGGATCGTCGGTGCGATGAAGAACGACTTCCCGACCGTGAAGTACGCCGTCGCGGAGCTGCCCGCCGGACCGTCCGGCAAGGGCACGATGGCGTTCTCGGTGTGCTACGGCGTAGCGAAGGCGAGCACGAAGAAGGCCGCCGCCATCGACTTCGTGAAGTTCCTGGTATCGCCCGAGAAGCAGCTCGAGTTCACGAAGGCGTTCCCGGTCATGCCGTCGCGCAAGTCCCTGGCCGGCCAGTGGCTCGCCGACAAGCCGGAGCTGCAGGCGTTCGTCGCCGGGGGCGACTACGCGAAGAAGTCGGTGTTCGTACCGGGATTCAAGACCGTCATCGACACCCTCAACGACGGGATCCAGGGCCTGGCCGCCGGTAACAAGCCGGTACCGGAGGTGGTTTCGTCGACCCAGAACGCGGGCAAGGACGTGCTCGGTGGTTGATACCACTCAGCTGCCCGGTACGGCGGAGACGGCCGCCGTACCGGGCCCCGCCGGGCGCCGCCGCAGAAACCGCACGAGCCGCATCCACGGCCGGCAGGGGCTGGCCGGCTGGCTGTTCGTCATGCCGGCCCTGCTCGGTCTCGGTACCTTCCTGTTGCTGCCGATCCTGCTCGCCCTGTGGGTCAGCTTCCGGGACTGGAGCGGACTGGCCCCCCTGGACACGTCGACGCCGGCGGGCCTGGACAACTACCGGGACCTGCTGGTGAAGTCCGGCATCGTGCAGAGCGACTTCGCCAAGAGCCTGCGCAACAACCTGTACTACGTCCTCGGCGTGGTACCGGTACAGACCGCGCTCGCGTTCTTCCTCGCGGTCGTCGTCAACGCGAAGCTGTTGAAGGGCAAGACGTTCTTCCGTACCGCGTTCTACTTCCCGTCGGTCACCAGCTCGATCGCGGTCGCGTTCATCTTCGTGTTCCTGTTCAGCCCGACCGGCGTGGTCAATGTGCTGCTCTCCGCGTTGTTGCCGGGCAGTGTGGAGACCGTCTGGCTCAACGAGCCGGACGGGGTGTTCCACGTGGTGCTCGGCTGGCTGGGTGTGGACACTCCGCCGGGCCTGCTCGCCGACCACCGGTTCATGGGACTGTCCTATTGGGACTGGCTGTCCGGGCCGAGCCTCGCGTTGCTGACCATCATGGCGCTGGCCACCTGGACGACCATCGGTACGTTCATGCTGATGTTCCTGGCCGGCCTGCAGAACATCCCGGAGGACCTGGACGAGGCGGCGCTCATCGACGGCGCGTCGCCGCGCCAGCGGTTCTTCCGGATCACCGTACCGCTGATGCGGCCGACCCTCTTCCTCGTGCTCACGCTAGGCATCATCGGCACCTGGCAGGTCTTCGACCAGATCTACGCGATGACCTCGGGTGGGCCGCAGAAGGCCACGCTGACGCCGGCGTACCTCATCTACCGCGACGGCTTCGAGAACTCCGCCATGGGCCGGGCCGCCGCCATCGCCTTCATCGTGTTCGCGATCATCCTGGTCTTTACCGGGATCCAGCGCTTCGTGCTACGCGGGAGGACAGAGTGACCGCCGTTCGCCGGGCCACCGCCTACCTCGTGCTCACCGCGGCCGCCCTCGTCTTCATCTACCCGTTCGTGCTCTCGCTGGCCACCTCGCTCAAGCCGCGCGACGAGGTGGCGGCCCACCCGGTGCTGCCGTGGCCGCTGTCGCCGTCGAGCCGGGCCTGGGAGGACATCCTCATCCACAGCGACTTTCCACTGTGGACGCTCAACTCGGTACTGGTGACCGTCTTCGCGACCCTGCTGCGGCTGTTCCTCGACTCGCTGGCCGGCTACGCGTTGGCCCGGCTCAACTGGCGCGGCCGCGGGTCGGTGTTCGCGCTCGTGCTCGCGATCCTCGCGGTGCCGCCGATCGTGCTCACCGTCCCGCGGTTCCTGGTGCTCAAGGAGATGAGCCTGCTCAACTCGTACGCCGGGCTCGTACTGCCACTGGCCGTGGACGCGGTCGGCATCTTCATCATGACGCAGTTCTTCCAGGGGCTGCCCCGCGAACTGGAGGAGGCCGCCCGTATCGACGGGGCGAACATCTTCCAGACGTACTGGAAGGTGGTGCTGCCGCTGGCCCGGCCCGGCCTGCTCACGCTGGCGATCCTGTCGTTCCAGGGTACGTGGAACGAGTTCCTGCTACCGCTGATCGTCGTACGGGCCAGCCCGTCGCACTGGACGCTCCCCTTTGGACTGTCCACATTGGGCAGAGGTGGCGCAGGCGGGCAGACGTACGACTACCCGGTGATGCTCGCCGGCTCGATGCTCACGATCCTGCCGGTGGCCATCATCTTCCTCATCCTGCAGCGCTTCTTCGTCCGCGGTATCGCCGCCGGCGCGGTCAAGGGGTAGCTTCGAGCACGTGAACCAGGTGCGGGTCGCGGTCGTCGGCGCGGGCTTCGGCGGTCTGGGTACGGCGATCCGGCTGCGCCGGGACGGCATCGACGACTTCGTCGTGTTCGACCGGGCGGACGAGGTCGGCGGCACGTGGCGCGACAATACGTACCCCGGCTGTGCCTGCGACGTGCCCTCCCACCTGTACTCGTACTCGTTCGCGCCCAACCCGGACTGGTCCCGGGAGTACTCCGGCTGGGCCGAGATCCAGGGCTACCTGCGCGACTGCGTGGACCGCTTCGGTCTCGCGCCGCACCTGCGCCTCGGCCACGAGGTGAAGTCGGCGACCTGGGTCGGGCAATGGCTTCTGGAGACGTCTGGTGGACAGTGGACGGCCGATGTCCTCGTCGTGGCGTCGGGACCGTTCAACGACCCGGCGCTGCCGGACCTGCCGGGGCTGTCGAGCTTCGCGGGCCGGGTCTTCCACTCCGCGCGGTGGGACCACGGGTACGACCTGACCGGTCGCCGGGTGGCCGTCGTCGGTACCGGCGCGTCGGCGATCCAGTTCGTGCCCGAGATCGCCGGGAAGGTGGAGCGGCTGCACCTGTTCCAGCGCACCCCGCCGTGGATCCTGCCGCACCTGGATCGGCCGATCAGCGAACGCCGCCGGCGACGGTTCCGGGCCTGGCCGGCGACGCAGCGGCTCGCGCGGACCGCCATCTACCTGACGATGGAGGCGTTCGGCACGGGCTTCCTGCGGCCACCGGTGATGCGCCTCGCGCAGTCGGTCGCCCGGCGGCACCTGGCGAGGTCCGTCCCCGACCCGGCACTTCGTGCGAAGCTGACGCCGGCGTACACCATGGGCTGCAAGCGCATCCTGCAGTCGAACAACTACTACCCGGCGCTACAACGGGACAACGTCGAGGTCGTGACGGACCCGATCGCCGAGGTGCGGCCGGAGGGCGTCGTCACCGCCGACGGGACCGTACGCGAGGTCGACGCGATCGTCTTCGGTACCGGGTTCCACGTCGCGGACGTGCGGATCGGGCAGCACATCCGCGGGCGGGACGGGCGGCTGCTCGCGGATGTCTGGCGGGGCAGCCCGCAGGCGTACCTCGGCATGACGGTGACCGGCTTCCCGAACATGTTCCTGCTGCTCGGACCCAACACCGGGCTCGGGCACACGTCGGTGCTGCTCATGATGGAGTGCCAGATCGGGTACGTGCTCGACGCGCTGCGGCACATGGAACGGCACCGGATCGCGACCGTCGAGCCCAGGGCCGCGTCGCAGCGGGCGTTCGTGTCCACTGTGGACGAACGAATGCGGCGTACCGTGTGGCTGCGCGGCGGCTGCCAGAGCTGGTACCTCGACGGCACCGGCCGCAACTCGACGATCTGGCCCGGCTACACGTGGGCGTACCGCTGGCGCACGCGCCGCTTCGACGCGTCCGCGTACGAGCTGGCCCGGAGTCCCGCCTAGGCGCCGGTCCCGCGGCGTAGCCGCTTGCCACCGCTGACGAGCAGGACCACGCCGACCAGAGCCAGGATCGGGCCGAGTACCGCCCAGATGGTCTGGTCGGTCATCGGGCTGCCCTCGAGATAACCCAGTCCCTGTAGGGTCCAGACGGCGCCGGTGAGGACGGCGAGCGCGCCGATGACGATGAACAGCCAAGCCTTCATGTCGCTTACGTTACGGGTATCGATGCCAGGAGGAAAGATCATGCCCCAGGAGGTACGGGCGGTTGTCGCGGCCGCCAAGGACGCGCCGGTCACGGTCGAGACGATTGTCGTACCGGACCCGGGGCCGGGGGAGGCGCTGGTCGCCGTGGCGGCGTGCGGGGTCTGCCACACCGACCTGCACTACCGCGAGGGCGGCATCGGCGACGACTTCCCGTACCTGCTCGGTCACGAGGCGGCCGGTACGGTCGAGGCGGTCGGGCCGGACGTGACGGACCTGGCGCCGGGCGACTTCGTGGTGCTGAACTGGCGGGCGGTCTGCGGCCAGTGCCGGTCCTGCCGACGTGGCCGGCCGTGGTACTGCTTCGCCACGCACAACGCCCGCAACCCGATGACGCGGCCGGACGGTACGAGACTCTCGCCGGCGCTGGGCATCGGCGCCTTCGCGGAGAAGACGCTCGTCGCGGCGGGACAGTGTACGAAGGTCGACCCGTCCGCGCCGGCGGCGGTCGCCGGGCTTCTGGGCTGCGGGGTCATGGCCGGGCTCGGTGCCGCGCTCAACACGGGCGGGGTTGGCCGCGGCGACTCGGTGGCCGTCTTCGGCTGCGGTGGCGTGGGCGACGCCGCGATCGCCGGTGCGGCGCTGGCCGGGGCGACGACGATCGTCGGGGTCGACATCGACGACCGCAAGCTCGGCTGGGCCCGCGACTTCGGCGCCACGCACACCGTCAACTCCCGCGAGCAGGATCCGGTGGAGGCGATCCGCGAGTTGACCGGCGGTCACGGCGTCGACGTGGCGATCGACGCGGTCGGGCTGCCGGAGGTGTTCACGCAGGCGTTCTACGCCAGGGACCATGCCGGTACCGTCGTCCTCGTCGGCGTACCGCGTCCGGACATGACGCTGTCCATGCCGTTCCTCGACCTGTTCAGCCGCGGCGGCGCGGTCAAGTCGTCGTGGTACGGCGACTGCCTGCCCGAGCGCGACTTCCCTCAGATGATCACGCTGTTCCAGCAGGGCCGGCTGCCGCTGGACCGGTTCGTCTCCGAGACGATCGGCCTCGGCGACATCGAGGAGGCGTTCGCCCGCATGCATCGCGGCGAGGTACTACGCAGCGTCGTGCTCTTCTAACGCGGCGCGGAGGGCGGCGGCGGCCGCGCGGAAGGCCTCGGCTCGCGGGGAGTCGGGACTTGCCACGACCACCGGGGCGGTGGCGGCCGCCGTACCGTTGGATGCCTCGAGCGGGACCGTCGCGAGCCGGGGGATCCCCGCGGACCAGATCGACCGTTCCGGCGCGACCGGCGGGAAGACCTCGATCCGGGTACCGCAGCAGGGGCAGCTCAGCCCGCTCATGTTCTCGACCGCGCCGAGGATGCGGATGCCCGACCGTTCGAGCATGGTGACGACCCGGCGGGTGTCCAGGTGCGCCACGTCCTGCGGGGTCACCACCAGCACGGCGGAGGCGGTCGGCAGTACCCGGACGATCGCCTGCGTGATGTCCGACGTGCCCGGGGGCAGGTCGACGAGGAGGCAGTCGAGCTCACCCCAGGCGGTCGACCAGATCAGCTGGTTGAGCAGCACCTCGACGAGCCCGGCGGTCCACGAGATGGACTGGTCCTCGGCGAAGAGGAAACCGGTGGACATGAGCGTGACGCCGTACCGCTCGACCGGCTCCAGCGCCGTGCGGTGCAGCCCGCCGCGGCGGGCGAGGGTCCACGAGGTGGCCTCCACACGGCGGGCGAGGCCGACCATCAACGGGATGTCGGGGGAGTGCACGTCGGCATCCAGCAGGCCGACGCGTAGCCCGTCCGCGGCGAGAGCGACGGCCAGCTCCAGTGCCACGGTGGACTTGCCGACGCCGCCCTTGCCGCTGCAGATTGCCACTACGTCGTGAGCCGGGGCGGGGAGAGGAGATGCCACGCCAGGCATCTTCCCCTGCCCGCCCCGGATTCTGGGGGTCAGGACGGGAACGCGGCGACGTACACGTCCTGGTTGGCGCTGTTCACGCCGGGCCGGCCGCGGAAGTCCGTCCACGCCGCGTGCGCCACGCCGTTCGAGCCGATGGCGATCTGCGTGTAGTCGCCGATGAACGCGCCATCGGCGAACTCGACGTGCGGGTTGGACGCCTCACTGGTCAGCCGCAGTTCGCTGGCGAACCCGTTGGACGAGACCCGGGCCGCGTAGTCCAGGCACGTCGACCTGGCCGTGGGCACGATCACGAAACCGGCTCCCGGGCCTACCGTGAGGTTGCAGATGGCCGGGTTGTGGGTGGCCGCGTAGTCGCGGGTGTAGTACGAGACCGCGATGCGCCCGTTGCGCATCGCGACCGCGGGGAACACCTTGTCGCCCGCACCCGGCGTGATCCGGGTCGGTGCGGACAGCGCGCCCCACGCGCCGGTCACGAGCTTCACCTGGGCCGAGGTCGTACCCACGAACGTCGTACCGCCGGAGCCGCAGTTACCCGCGCCCTCGTCGTCGGCCCACACCACGGCCAGCCGGCCGGTGACCGGGTCGACGCTGAACGACGGGTAGCTGTTGAGCCGCCAGTGCTCGTCGGTCAGCGTCTGCCGCCCGTTGAACACCGGGTAGCAGTCCAGGTCGTCGAAGACCCGGCCGACCTCCACGTTGGTGAAGGTCAGTCCGTCGTTCGTCGACCGGGCCACCACGGTCACGTCGGTCTGGTAATTGGTCGCGGGCGCGGACGCTTCGTACGCCACGTAGAGCGTGCCGTCGGAGGCGAACTGCGGGAACGAGGCCTGGTCGAACGGGTGCGACGGGTCGGATACCGCCGAGCCGACGCGGTTCCAGTTCGTGCCGTGGTCACGGGACAGCGCCATCACGATCGGCGACTCGCGGTACCCCGAGGCCTGCGGCCCCAGGTTGAACCGGGTCCAGGTGACGACGACCTGGCCGTTCGGGCCGGCGGCGATGAACTCCTTGTCGTGGAAGTAGTTGCCCGAGTCGACGAACGTCACCATGTTCGGTGCGCCGAAGGTCAGACCGCCGTCGTGCGAGACGCTCACCGCGATGCCGCTGGCGAACGAGCTCCGGCTGAACACGATGTTGGCGTAGTAGACGGTGCCGTCCGGGCCGATCGCCAGCGCCGGGTCACCGGCCGCGTCGGTCTTCTTGAACGGCCCCTGCCCGCCGGTCTCCCTCGTCAGGCCGGGCGCCAGGACGTTGGTCCAGGTCAGACCGCCGTCGAAGCTGGTGTACGCCCAGCCGGTGCTGTCGTTGAGAGCCTGGGAGTCGCAGCAGACCCGGTAGTCGTTCGACGCCGCCACGATGTGGTTCGGGTTCGTCGGGTCGACCGCGATCGCCGTCTCGTTCTGCGGCGTACGGCAGCCGAGGTTCGACGCGCCGCTGTTGTTGATCGGGTCGTTGACGATCGCGTTGACGTCGGTGGTCGGCGCGTACGCGAACGGTGTGTTGAACGGCGCCGATCGGCACAGACCCACCGCGGCGCTCGGGGTGTCCTTGCCGTGGCCGGGTCCGTAGTTGGCCCACGGTGCCTCGATCGTGGGCGGGAACTTCCAGCCCAGGTCCGTGACGCCGTCCGGCGCGGCCGCGGCGGCCGACCCCGTCACCGCCATGACGGCGACCGGTAGCAGCACCGCGATCCCCGCTATGAGACGCAGTCCTCTGCCCATCTGCCCTCCTCGTCGAGAAGCGTGCAGCCGGGTACGGCTGCGGGAGGGTAGAGCGTATTGAGGACGCTGGATCACCACAACTCGGCTGATCCGGTACAACCTTGCCTAACGCCGGCTGCGGTACGGCCGCACCGTCCGTTGAGTCTGGTCGGACGGCGGCCGCCGGCGCAGCATCGGGATCGCGGCGAGCATGCCGAACACGAAGCCGATGACGTGAGCCACGTACGCGACCGCGCCGCCGTCCGACACCGCCAAGCCGGACGAGAACACCCATTGAACGACGAACCACAGCCCGAGTACCAGCCAGGCCGGCAACCGCAGCGGAATGAAGAACAGGATGGGCACCAGGCTCCACACCCGGGCGCGCGGGTAGAGGACGAGGTACGCGCCGAGCACTCCGGCGACCGCGCCGGAGGCACCCACCAGCGGCATGGCGGAGTCGTGGTAGGCGAGCGCGAACCCGTACGTGGCCACGAACCCGCAGAGCAGGTAGAACAGCAGGAACCGGATCCGCCCGAAACGGTCCTCGATGTTGTTGCCGAACACCCACAGGAACAGCATGTTTCCGAGCAGGTGCAGCCAGCCTCCGTGCAGGAACATCGAGTAGAGCACCGACAGGGCCGGGATCTTCTCGTACGCCGGCGGCCCCGCCACGCAACCCGGGCCGTCCGGGCCGGTACCCACCTCGCCGGTGGGTACCACGGGCAGCTGCTCGTTGCCGATCAGCTCGCGCGGGATGGCACCGTAGTGGTCGAAGAACGCCTCCTGGCCGCACAGCTCGGCGAGCGGGACGTTCTCGGTACCGAGCAACGTGGCGGCCGGGGTCAACAGAAACACACCGATGTTGACCCCGATCAGCAGGTAGGTCACCACGGGCGTGCGACGCACCGGGTTGACGTCGTGGACCGGGATTACCACGTCGTGCGTATGCCCACGCGGCGGGTTTCCCACACCTGTCTCACGGCAGGGCGTGCGTGTCGATCAACTCCGCGGGTACCGGAGCGTGGATGGCGGTGAACAGCGCCACGGCTGCCCGTCGGTGCCGGCGTACGTCGTCCACATTGGACACCGCGCGCGCCAGGGCGGCGATCGCCCGTGCCTCGCCAAGGCGGTAGCCCGTCGCGCGGTGGTTGGCTACGGCCTGGTCGGCGGTCCTGACCGCGTCGACGGTGCGCCTCGCGGCGAGGTGGATCCGGCTGGCGGCGGTGAGCGCCCTTCCTTCCAGCATCCGGTAGCCGCGGGCCGCGGCCAGCGCGATCGCCTCCTGAGCGCAGGTCAGCGCCTCCGCCAGCCGACCGTCGCGCTCGCCGACCTCGGCGAGACCGATCAGCGCGTCCGCCTCGGGGTGAAGGCTGCCGACCTCGCGGGCGAGCCGGATCGCCGTTTCGTAGTCCTGACGCGCCAGGTCCGTCTCACCGCGGGCGCAGTGGATGGTAGCGAGAGCGACGAGGACAGCTGCCTCGTTGCTGCGGTCGCCGGTCTCGCGGGCGAGCGTCAGGGCGACGATCCCGTGTTCGGTGGCGGCGTCGTACCGTCCGACGGCGATGTGCAGCTGCGTGAGGCCACCGTGGGCGACGATCTGCCCGTAGGCATCGCCCATCCGGTCGTGGATGGCCAGTCCACGCGTGAGGTGGTCGAGGGCGTGGTCGATCTGTCCGAGGTGGACATAGTTGATTCCGAGGTTGGTTAGCGCGATGCCCTCGCCGCCCGGGTTGCCGGTCTCGCGGTAGAGGGCAAGCGCCGCGAGCCCATCCTCGTTGGACCGCCCCAAGTCGCCGAGGTCGTTGCGCAGCATGCTCATGTTGCCCAGGGCCACAGCCTCGCCAGCCCGCCGACCCATCAGCCGGTTGAGGGCCAGGGCGTCACCGAACCGCTCGACCGCCACGGCGGGGTCGCCCAACTCGGCGTGGCTCACACCGACGCTCACCAGAATCGACGCCTGCGCCTCCCGCCAGCACGCCGACCTTGCGAGGGCGAGCGCCTCGTCGAAGTGCTCCAGCGACGACCGGTACCGGCCGAGGCTACGGTGGGCCATGCCGAAGTTGAGGTGCATGGCCGCGAGCGCGTACGGGTCGCCGCGCGACTTGGCCGCGGCGAGCCCCGCCTCGCTGGCGGCCAGCCACTCCGTCATCGTGCGGCTGATCCAGAAGTAGCCGCGCAGCGCGTCGGCGAGCAGCCAGGCCATCTGTGCCGGTCCGTGCTCGGCAACGTGCTGGATGGTCGCGATGAGGTTGGGCCGTTCCGCGTCCAGCCACGCCAGCGCCGCTGTCTCGTCGGGGAACGCGTCGGCGGCACCGTCGTCGACCGGGATCCGCACAGTCTGCGGGTAGAGGAGCTTCGCGGCCGCGCCGATCGTGCGCAGGTAGTAGTCGCAGAGCCGCTCCAGGGCTGCCGTCGGCTCGTCGTCCACCGCTGCTGCGCCGTCCGCCAGCTCCCTGGCATAGCGGCGAAGCAGGTCGTGCAGGGCGTACCGGCCAGGCTGGTCTTGCCTCACAAGATGCGCGGCGCTCAGTACGTCGAGCAGGTCCCTGGTCCGATCGGGGCTTCGGACGGCCAACGCCGCGGCCGCCTCCGGCGTTACATCCGGACCCGGGCCGATCGATAGGAGCTGGAAGATTCGTTGGGCGTCCGGCCCGAGGTGCCGGAGCGAGAGCGTAAACGCGGCCCGGACCGACGCCTCCGCATCACCGCTCACCTCGAGCTCCGTGAGCGCACGGTCGGAGCACAGGGCGTCGACATACGAGTCGATGTCGGGGTGGGACCGTTCGGTGAGGTTCGCGGCGGCGATACACAATGCGAGCGGCAGGTGGCCACACGCCTCGGCGAGAGCGAGCACGGCGTCCGGCTCGGCGGCGGCGCGCTCACGTCCGAGTACTCCGGTGAGCAGCGCAACGGACTCGCTCGGTGCGAGCACCTCGAGCGTCAGCCGGCGGGCGTTCTGCAGGGCGACCAGGCCGGTGAGTCGATCACGGCTCGTCACCAGCGCCAGACAGCCCGGACTCGCCGGCAACAACGGGCGAACCTGCTCCGCATCGCGGGCATTGTCGAGCAGCACCAGCACGCGCCGGCCGGCGAGCACGCTGCGGTACAACCCGACCGCCTCGTCCAGTTCGACCGGCACTCGCTCGGCGTCCACACCGAGAGCGCGCAGGAACCACGCAAGGACGTCGATCGGACGCACCGGCGGCCCCGCCGCGTACCCGCGCAGGTTGATGTGGAGCTGACCATCGGGGAATCGGGCGGCAACCCGACGGCCCCAATGCACCGCCAGGGCGGTCTTGCCGACCCCGGCCATGCCGGCGACCACCACGACCACCGCCGGCGTACCGACGGTGTCGGCCGGCACCGTTGCGTCCAGCGAGTCGAGCGCATCGACGCGGCCGGTGAAGCCCGGGACGGTCGCGGGAAGCTGCGCCGGCACCAAACCCGGATGAACCAGCAGGTTGCCACCCGCGGCCGACACCAACGTCGCCCGTTCCCGGTCGACGAGGCCGAGGGCGTCGGCTAGGTAACGCACCGTCGCGCCGCGCGGGCGGCGGATCCTGCCCGACTCGACACCACGAATCGTGCCGACGCTCAAACCCGCCCGCTCCGCCAACTCCTCCTGGCTCAGCAGCGCCCGCTGCCGCCATGCGCGCAACAAGCTGGCCAGGGAAACCGCACTGGCCGAAGGGCGCACCGTATCGCGGGACATCGCGCCGTACCGCCGCCTCCCCCGACGTTGACGGTGAATTGACGGTCAGTTGCCTGGAACAGCCACCTCACGCCGGACAGAGTCTAAGCCGCAGTACGACGCGGCGTTGACCCTCGCCGGCGTACGAGGATCGAGGATCGAGGAGGTTCAGTGAACGTTGACACGGGGAGTAAACGGGGCCGGCGGCGATTGATGGCCAGGGCCGCGGTCGTCGCCGTCGCGATGGCCCTTGCGACGGGGCTGGCTTCGGCGGACGCACAGGCGGGCACACCGCAGCCCGAGTTCAAACAGAGCGCCGCGGTGCGCACACCGCCGAGCCTTATGTCCACGCACTTGAACTACGTCTACTGGGGACAGTGGTTCTACGGGGTCTACACGGTGGACATCTGGTGGGGGTTCGACTACAACCCCGCCAACAATCACCTGCGGGGTTGGGCACTGATGTCCGGCAACAGCCAGAGCATTCACGTGCAGTCCGAGCCGCTGAACCTGGGTGATCGCAACGGCGTACTGAAGTCCGCGTACGTCAACTCGCAGGTCGGCTACCTGGAGGTGTCGACGGATTTCGTCCTATGCAGTAAGCCCAATGGCGTGTACCGATCCAATCTGCATTACTCCATCCGATGGCCCGACGGCGTGCTGACGTCGGGCCAGCAAACCGGCCAGCTCGAACTTCCCGCGACCACGATCTGCGCTTGACAACGCAGGTCGTTCCCGCCGTCGCCGCCCGTCACGGCGGCGGCGGGTATCCCTTTGCGCCCTGGGCGGCGCAGATCCAGCCCAAGAACCTAGGCCGGGGCGTGCTCGGGCATCCGCAGGACCCAGCGGTACGCCTGCACGAGCCCGGTGTCGAAGCCGGCCGCCGATCCCCAGAGGAACAGCCGGAACCGCCGGTACAGCGGCTCGCCCCAGCGGCGGACCACGTCGTCGCGGGCCGCGTCGAGCCGGCGTGCCCATTCGCGGCAGGTGAGGAAGTAGTTGTGCCGGTCGTCGACGACGCTCAGCAGCTCGAACGGTGACCGGGCTACCTGTCGCAGGTACTCGTGCAACAACAGCGGCGCCGATCCGCCCGGGTACACGTACCGGTACATGAACGTCGACACGTTGCGCTTGGCCCGCATCGCGAGCGCGTCGAGGTAGACGGTGCCGCCCGGGCGCAGGAACTCGGCGTACTTGCGCAACGTCGTGCGGTAGTCGGGCAGGTGCTCGGTGACGCCCATGTTGACGACGGCGTCGTACTTGTGCGGGCTCGTGTACGCGAAGACGTGCTGCCGCACCACGTTGACCGACAGCCGCTCCCGGTCGAAGAGCTCGTTGAGGTACCGCTCCGACTCCTTCGACAGCGTCAGCGTCGTCACGTCGATGTCGCGCCGGGCGGCGTGCTCGGCGAACGCGCCCCAACCGCCACCCACCTCGAGCACCCGGTCGCCCGGCTTGACCCCCAGCGCGTCGATCGCGAGGTCCATCTTGCGGGTCATCGCGTCCTCGAGCGGCTCATCCTCGCGGGCGAAGACGCCCTCGGTGTAGCACCGGTGCCGGGTGTCGAGGAACGTCAGGAAGAACTCCGAGTCCTCGTCGTAGTGGTGCGCGATCGACTTGCGATCCCGCTCGGTGCGGCGCAGGAGCGACGGCGCGAAGTTCGACAGCCAGGCGATCGGATGGATGTCGCGGAAGAACCGGCGCATCTTCAGCGCCGCGGCTAGGTCGCCGTCGACATCGAGCCAGCTGCGCAGGTACGCCACGGCGACCTGGAACTGGTCGAGCGAGGCGAGCGCCTTGGCGCCGCGCGGATCGCGGACCCGGATGTCGAACGCCGGCACCCCCGAGCCGAACGTGTGGGTGGAGCCCTCGGCGGTAGTGAGGGCGAAGCTCACGGGGGGTCGCTGGGCGAAGTGAGCGCGATAGCGCCGCTCCAGCGCACGGATCAGGTCGGGACCAGCCATGTGATCCACTGTAAAGGATCGATAACGATCGAACCTATCGCGGAGTGCGGCCGTACTTAATGGTATGACATTTCGCACCGTCTCATCGGTGGCGGGAGCGGCGGCGGTCGTCGGGGTGTTGGCCCTCGCACCACCCGCACAGGCGGCAGACCTCACCGCACCGACCACCCCGCAAGGACTGCGGGTGACCGGTACGACCGACAGCACGGTAAGCCTCGCGTGGAACGCCTCCTCGGACGCGTCCGGCCGCGTTACGTACCGCGTGTACGTCAGCGGCACCTGGCGCAGCAACGCCGCGGAAACCTCGCACAGTCAGGGCGGCCTGAGCCCGGACACCAGCTACACGTTCGTCGTACGGGCCGTCGACCGGTACGGCAACGTGTCCCGAGCCAGCAACGCGGTCACCGCGTCCACCGCGGCCGGCGGTGGCGGGGTACCGGGTACTCCGGTGAACCTGCGGGTCACCGCGGTCGACTACGACTCGATCAACGTGGCGTGGGACGCCGCGGCCGGCCCACCGGTCGCGTACTACCTCGTCTACCGCAACGGTCTGTGGGTCAACTCGTCGTACGGCACCACCGGCAGCGCGGACTACCTCTCGGCCGGTACGACGCACACCATCCAGGTGCGCGCCCGGGGCACGGACAACAGCCTCTCCGAACCGGCCACGATCACCGCCACGACCCAGGCGGACGCCGGCCCGCCGACGGTACCGGCCAACCTGCGGATCGTCACCGACTCGTTCGGTCGGCCGTCCGGCCTGACCTGGGACGCGTCGACCGACGACCGGGGCGTGTCGAACTACTGGCTCTCCGCCGACGGCAGCGAAGCCTTCGGTGGTGGCCTGGGCGTGAGCTTCTACAGCCTCACGGACGAGTACTGCACGGTGTTCAGCGGCCAGACGTACACGTTCACCGTGCGGGCCAGGGATCTGTCCGGCAACCTGTCGGCAGCCGGTACACCGCTGACCGTCAGCGTGCCGTAAGGCCCCGGTAACATCGGGAGGTTGTCCAAGACCTACCCGAGGAGCCCACTGTGTCCGCTGTCGCCCGTACCCCCGCCGTGGCCGACCCCGTCGTCGTCCCCGCCGGGACGACGGCGGCGGACGCGGTGGCCTCCGCCGGTCTGCCGACGACGGGCCCGAAGGCCATCGTGGTGATCCGGGACGGCGAGGACCGGCTGCGCGATCTGGACTGGGTACCGGAGGCCGACGCGACGGTCGAGCCGGTGTCGGTCGATTCGCCCGACGGCTTGGCCGTGTTGCGCCACTCCACCGCGCACGTGCTCGCCCAGGCGGTACAGGACCTGTTTCCGGAGGCGAAGCTCGGCATCGGCCCGCCGATCGAGAACGGCTTCTATTACGACTTCGATGTCGCCCGGCCGTTCCACCCCGAGGACCTGGAGAAGCTCGAGAAGCGGATGCAGGAGATCGTCAAGGCCGGGCAGGCGTTCCGGCGCCGCCGGTTCGCCAGCCTCGACGAGGCGAAGCAGGAGCTGGCGGGTGAGCCGTACAAGCTCGAACTGGTGGACATCAAGGGCGATGTCGACTCGGCTGAGGTGATGGAGGTCGGCGGCGGCGAGCTGACGATCTACGACAACGTCGACGCGAAGTCCGGCTCCCGCGTCTGGGGCGACCTGTGCCGCGGCCCGCACCTGCCGTCGACGAAGCACATCGGGGCTTTCAAGCTCATGCGCACGGCGGCGGCGTACTGGCGCGGCTCGGAGCAGAACCCGCAACTGCAGCGGGTGTACGGAACGGCCTGGCCGACCCGGGACGCGCTGAAGGCGTACCTGTCGATGCTCGAGGAGGCCGCCCGGCGCGACCACCGCAAGCTCGGCGCGGACCTGGACCTGTTCTCGTTCCCCGACGAGATCGGCTCGGGCCTGGCGGTGTTCCACCCGAAGGGCGGGATCATCCGCCGGGAGCTCGAGTCGTACTCGCGGCAGCGCCACATCGAGGCCGGCTACGAGTTCGTCAACACGCCCCACATCACCAAGGGCGCACTGTTCGAGACCTCGGGACACCTGCAGTGGTACGCCGACAGCATGTACCCACCGATGTCGATGGAGGGTGCGGAGTACTACCTCAAGCCGATGAACTGCCCGTTCCACAACCTCATCTTCCGGGCGCGCGGACGGTCCTATAGGGAGCTTCCGCTGCGGCTGTTCGAGTTCGGGACGGTGTACCGGTTCGAGAAGTCCGGTGTGGTGCACGGGCTGACCCGGGTGCGCGGCATGACCCAGGACGACGCGCACATCTACTGCACCCGGGAACAGATGGCCGGCGAGCTGTCCTCGCTGCTGACGTTCGTGCTGAACCTGTTGCGCGACTACGGGCTCGACGACTTCTACCTCGAACTGTCCACAAAGAACCCCGAGAAGTACGTCGGGGCCGACGCCGAGTGGGACGAGGCCACCGCGGCGCTCGCGGCGTCCGCCCAGGAGGCCGGGCTGGAACTGGTGATGGACCCCGGGGGCGCGGCGTTCTACGGACCGAAGATCTCCGTGCAGGCACGGGACGCGATCGGGCGTACCTGGCAGATGTCCACGATCCAGGTGGACTTCCAATTGCCGCGGCTGTTCGAGCTGGAATTCCAGGCATCCGACGGGTCACGGCAGCGGCCCATCATGATCCACCGGGCGCTGTTCGGCTCGATCGAGCGGTTCTTCGGCGTGCTGACCGAGCACTACGCGGGGGCGTTCCCGGCATGGCTGTCTCCGGTACAGGCGGTCGGGATCCCGGTGCGGTCGGACCATGTCCACTATCTACAGTCCTTTGTGGACAGTTTGCGAACCGCCGGGATACGGGCCGAAGTCGACGACTCCGACGAGCGGATGCAGAAGAAGATCCGTACCGCGCAGCAGCAGAAGATCCCGTTCATGGTGATCGCGGGCGACTCCGACGTGGCCGACGGTACGGTGTCGTTCCGGTACCGCGACGGCTCGCAGCGCAACGGGGTACCCCTCGACGAGGCGGTGGCCCACATCGTCGACGTGGTCCGGTCCCGGACGAACGA
>Ga0075429_100001328_pt1 | contig 20192 bp, 18 predicted proteins | sample RhiMetdeltSRZDD3_FD_75295 | JGI IMG/M metagenome (GOLD analysis project Ga0075429, IMG submission 75295) | Populus rhizosphere microbial communities from Tennessee, USA - Rhizosphere MetaG P. deltoides SRZDD3 | ecosystem: Host-associated > Plants > Roots > Rhizosphere > Soil | place: USA... | reverse complement strand
CCGAAAGGGTGCGGACAACCACCCCGGGTCCGGGTGGATAGCACCATGTCCCGACCGGCATTCGTTGCAACACCATGGCGATAGGGAGGTGCCCAGGTGGCAGATGTGCGCGTGCTGGTCGTGGATGACCAGGAGCCGTTCCGCCGGGCGATCGCGACTGTCGTGGCAGAGACCGACGGTTTCGTCGTGGTGGGGTCTGCCATATCGGGCGAGGAGTCGCTGACCGCTCTCGCACGGCTGCAGCCGGACCTGGTGCTGATGGACGTCAACCTGCCCGGGATCGACGGCATCGAGGCCGCGCGGCAGATGACGCTGTCCGCCGACGCGCCGATCGTCGTACTGCTCTCGACCTATGACGAGGACGACTTCGACCTCGCAGGCTGCGGGGCGGCGGCGTACATCGCGAAGGCCGCGTTCGGCGCGGACCGGCTCGCGGCCGCGTGGGCGGCCGCCCTCACCTGACCGGGCTACACCGGAGCCGGCGCCGGCTCGTCAACGCCGACCGGGATGCTGACGGTGAGCACGCCCGCGTCTGTGAGCGACGGCGACCCACCGACCGCCTCGACGCGATCGACCATGGACTGTACGTCGACCTCGTCGCGGGCGAAGCCAGAGATCCGGACGATCAGGTCCTGGCCCGCCACCAGCAGGTCGATCCGGGCGGATCCTGACCCGGCGCTCAATGCTTCGGCGCAGCAGAAGTAGACCGCCGCCTCCACACTGGCCGGGAACCGCCGGTCGGCCGACGGCTCGACGTGGAGTGCGGGCGCGAGTCCGCGCCGGGCCAGGTGCGACGTGAGCGCGCGAGGAAGACCTGCCCGGACCAGCTGGGTCGGGAACACGCCGCGGGTCAGTTCCCGCAGCGACTCGAGCGCCGCGTTGGTCCGGGTCACGAGTTGCTCGAGCTGGTCTGACGCGACCGGGCCAGATGCTGCGACGCTCAGGCTGCTCAGCTGCGCGGGCATCGTTTCGAGGTGTGGCAGGACCTCCCTGGAGATCGCGGACTCGAGCTGGCGGCGTGCGGCATCGTCGGCCGCGATGATTCTGCGCCGGGACTCGGCAAGCGCCTGCGTGGTCTGGTTGAGGGCGGCCACGTGCCCGGCCAGCTCGGCCTCGATCGCGGCGTTGCGGAGCGCCAGCGCAGCCTGATCGGCCAGCCCTTGCAGCAGCCGCAGGTCAGCCGTCCGGAGCGGATGCCCCTTCGGCATGGTGACTCCGATGCTGCCGAGGGTGTCGCCGCCGTCGCGGACGAGGACCTCGTAGTCGGCTGTGCCCTCTGGTGCGCCGGGCGGCCACACCGCGGAGAGGCCTTCTGAGCCGGTCACCCGCAAGACCGCGGTCGAGCGTTGCGCCGACACCGCGCGGCCGGCCGCTTCGGCAACGGCAGGCAGCAGCGTCTGCGGCGACGGTGTCTCGGCGAGGCGCCGGCTGAAGTCCGCCAGAGCCTCGTACGGAAGTGCCCGCGAGCCGTAGGCGATCCGGTTCGCCAGGCGGACGACGCGTCGGCGAAGCGGCTGGAAAGCGATGGCGACCAGGGCGGTCGCCAGCAGCGACAGCCAGAAGCTGTTCGTCTGTGTATTGACGAGTGCGGCGATCGCCACGACCAGACCCGTGTAACCAACCGCGGCGAAGGTTGTACCGACGGCGAGGACGACCGTCCGGTTGATGATCACCTCGATGTCGTACAGCCGGTAGCGCAGCACTGCCACGGCGAAGAAGAGCGGCAGGCAGAGGTAGGAGATGAACAGCGGGAGCCCAGCCGCCCAGGTCTGTTCGCCGCCGTTGAGCGCCTGCACGACGAGCAGCGCGGCGAAGCCCACGACGACGAACGCCGCCGAGGCGGCGATCAACCGCAGCTGTTGCCGGAGCTCGCCCTGACTACGACGCAGACGGCGGACCATCGACACCAGAGAGGCGATCAGGCCGGCAAAGATGAGTGGGAATCCGACAAGGAAGAAAAGGGAACCGACGGGGCCGATCTCCTGACTGTCGATGTCGAACTCGGTCGGGGACAAGGTGAGGTGTCCCGCGGTGTAGCTGGCGAGCCCGACCAGGGTCACGCCGGCCGCGTAGCGCCAACGGCGGGACAGGAAGTGGCCGTCAGGCGCCACCAGGTACATGATGGCCAGCGCGGCGAGGATGAGCTGCCCGCCGAGCAGGACGGAGATCCATCCGGCGACCCCACCGATGCTCCGCGAACCGGGACCGTCGGCCGTGATCACCCACACGCTGTAGGCCTCGGCCAGCAGGGCGATGCTGGAGACGAAGCCGCTCAGGCAGAGCAGCCAACCGATCGGATGCCGCGCATACCGGGACACGATCAGCGCGCCCATCGCCGCCGATCCGATGGCCGCGCCACTGACGAAGGGGAAGCCATGGACCGCGACCGCTTCCTCGGACAGCAGCGGCCGGTACGCCGAGGTCACCCAGGCATCCGCGACCGCGAGCACCGCGGTCAGCGCTGTCAGTGTCCAGGCCACTCGGGCGTACATGTCAGCCCACCGGCAATCGCGCTTCGACGAGGGTGCCGCGTCCGGGCGTGGTCTCGATCGCCAGGGTTCCGCCGACCGACTCGACCCGGTCACGCATGTTGGCCAGACCGGCACCGGGATCCGCCGTAGCGAGATCGAAACCGGAGCCGTCGTCGCCGACAGTCAGCGTGAGGACGCCGGACACCTCGCGCAGGCTCACGCGGACGGTTCGCGCGGCCGAGTGCTTGGCGGAGTTCTGCAACGCCTCCAGCACGCAGAAGTACGCCGCGGCCTCGACCTCGGCGGAGTGGCGGCCGACGCCGGTCGCGCGCAGCTCGACCGGGAGCGGACTCGTCGAGACCGCCGTGCGCAGTGCCGGCACCAGTCCGTCGTCGACGAGCAGGCTCGGATAGATGCCACGCGACAGCCTGATCAGTGTCTCGATGGTCGTGGCCGCCGCGGTGCTCTGCGCCGCGATCAGCTGGTCGGCCCGCTCGGGCGACCGTTCGGCGAGCGAGCTGGCGAGCCGGAGGTTCACGGCTAGCGCCACGAGGTGCTGCTGGGCGCCGTCGTGAATGTCGCGCTCGAGCCGTCGCCGCTCGGCGTCCTGTGCGTCGACCAGTCGCTGCCGCGACACCCTCAGTTCCGCCGCCCGGGTGGACAACTGGTCGAGCCGGTGCACGAGCTCCGCACGGAGCCTCGCGCCGTGCAACACCAGCCCGGCCTGGTTCGCGAGTCCGGCGAACAGCCGTTCCTCGACGAGCGTGAGCGGCACGCCGTCGCGCTCCTGTACGGCCAGGACGCCGAGCAAGCGTCCGGCGTGACGCACCGGAAGCTCCCGCCGACCGGGCAGGTCGTCGGCTCCGGACACCCCGGCGCCGGGAGGCCAGGTGGCCGCGAGTCCCAGCTCGTCATCGACGACGAGCCAGACCTGCGAACGTTCGGCACCGGTGCCGTCGGCCAGCACCTTGGCCATTCGCGCCGGCAGCTCCTCGCTCGGATAGCTGCTGGTCACCGATTGCGAGAACCGGGTCAGCACCTCGTACGGCGACTGCCGTCCTTCGTGCACCAGCCGCGACGCGGTGTGCTCCAGCCGCGACTGCACCGGCTCGAAGCCCAGCGCGACCATCGCGGTGGCAAGTACCGAGAGCCCGACCTGTGGCGACGACGTGTGGCCGATCAGCGCGCCGCCGCCGAGGACGACGACGACGTACACGAGCAGCACGAACACTGCGAGTCCGGTCAGCACGAGCACACCAGCGAGCTGATCGCGACCCGACCGCCGTCTCCCCCAGAGCCTCCTCACCTCTGCAGTCTGCGCTCATCGGCGGCGGTGCGGGAGGGCTCTACCCGAACCCTTCAGGGTGGGCTAGCCGCACGATCGTCCGCAGATCGCCTGCGGCCAGCGCCTGTACACCGTGCGCCCAGCCTGATGGGCGCGAGCCCGCGGAACGCCTTTGCTGGTTACACGCCGCTCGACCGGGGGGCTGAAACCAGATGCAGGAGAAACAACACATGTCCGTCACCACCAGCACCACCATTCGAACCACGGCCGCCCGGGCCGAGGGCGTCAGCAAGTTCTACGGCAGCGGCGACGCAGCGGTCGCCGCCCTCAAGGACGTCGACGTCGATCTCGACGCGGGCAGGTTCACCGCCATCATGGGGCCGTCAGGGTCCGGCAAGTCGACCCTGCTGCACATGCTCGCCGGCCTCGACCGGCCAACGTCGGGCGAGGTGTACGTCGGGGACACCCGGATCACGTCGCTCAACGACAAGGCGCTCACGCTGCTGCGCCGGGACCAGATCGGCTTCGTCTTCCAGTCGTTCAACCTGCTGCCGACGATGACCGCGGCGGAGAACATCGTGCTCCCGATCCGCATCGCCGGCCGCAAGCCCGACGACTTCTGGGTGCAGTCGATCGTCGAGAAGCTCGGACTCACCGACCGGCTCGACCACCGCCCCACCGAGCTGTCCGGTGGCCAGCAGCAACGGGTGGCCGCCGCCCGCGCCCTGGCCTCCCGCCCGCAGATCATCTTCGCCGACGAGCCCACCGGCGCCCTCGACTCGACCTCGGGCACCGAGCTGCTCGGCTTCCTGCGCACGGCGGTCAAGGAGCTCGGCCAGACGGTCGTCATGGTCACGCATGACCCGACGGCGGCAAGCTACGCCGACCGGGTGCTCTTCCTGGCCGACGGCCACGTCGTCGACGAGATGGACGAGCCGACCGCCGACGCCGTACTCGACTTCATGAAGCACCTAGGAGCCTGACGCCATGTTCATCGCAACCCTACGAGGCATGCTCGCGCACAAGGTGCGACTTGGCCTGACCATCGCCTCGATCGCACTGGGCGTGGCGTTCCTGGCCGGCACCCTCGTCCTGACCGACACCATGCGCCTGGCCTTCGACCAGCTGTTCGGCAAGGTCTCCGCCGGCACCGACGCGGTCGTCCGCGCCGAGGCCGCCTACACCCAGTCCGAGGGCACCGGCACCAGCCGCGGACCCATCCCGGCCTCGGTCCTCCAGCAGGTGCGCACCGTCGACGGCGTACGGGCCGCCGAGGGCTCGGTCAGCGGCTACGCGCTCCTGACCGACAACGCCGGCAGGGCCGTCCTGACCAGCGGCGGAGCCCCCACGATGGGCTACACCATGCCGGCAGACACCACCTTGCGCGGCGACGTCAAGGTCCTCACCGGGGCCGCACCGTCGGGGCCACACCAGGTTGCGATCGACGCCACCAGCGCCGAGGAGCACCACATCGCGCTCGGCTCCACGATCAAGGTGCTGTTCCAGGGTCCGGCGCAGGAGTTCACGGTGGTCGGCACCGTCGGCTTCGGCGGCGAGAAGAACCTCGGCGGTACGACGTCGGCCTACTTCGACTCCGCGACCGCGCAGCGGGTACTCGGGTCTCCCGAGGTCTTCGACGCGATCAACGTCAGCGCCGACGACGGCGTGAGTCAGGCCGAGCTGGTGCAGCGGATCGACACGAGCCTGCCCGACGGCGCGGAGGCGGTCACCGGAGACACCGTGGTGAAGGAGTCCGCGGACGCGGTCGACAAGGACCTCAAGTTCGTCCGGATCATCTTCATGATCTTCGCCGGCATCGCGTTGTTCGTCGGCTCGTTCATCATCTGGAACACCTTCACGATGACCGTCACCCAGCGGTCCCGTGAGATCGCACTGCTACGGGCCATCGGCGCTACCCGGCGCCAGGTGAGCCGGAGCCTGATCATCGAGGCGCTGCTGCTCGGCGTCCTCGCGTCGGGGGTCGGCATCGGCATCGGCCTGCTCGTGGCCGAGGGCCTCAAGCTGCTGATGGACGTGATCGGCTTCAGCCTGCCCAGCACCTCGATGCAGGTCGAACCGCGCACCATCTGGGTCTCGCTGCTGGTCGGCACGATCGTGACGGTCGTGGCGGCGCTCGTCCCGGCGATGCGGGCCACCAAGGTGCTGCCGGTGGAGGCGTTGCGCGACGCAGTGCCCGGCGCCGGCAATCCGTCGAGGAAACGCGTCGTGACCGGAGTCGTGCTGACAGGTCTCGGTCTCGCCGGTCTGTTCTCGACCCTGTACGGCGACGTGAGCATGAAGCTGTTCGGCCCCAGCCTGCTGGGCATCATCGTCGGTGTCATCACGTTGCTGCCGGTGGCAGCCCGTCCACTCGCCTCGCTGATCGGCGTACCGTTGCGACTCCGCGGCCTGTCCGGCGAGCTGGCCCGGCAGAACGCGATGCGCAACCCGCGCCGGACCGCCTCGACGGCGGCCGCCCTGATGGTCGGCCTCACGCTGGTTGTGAGCATGGGCGTGTTCGCCTCCTCGCTGAAGTCCTCGTTCGGCGACATCATCGGAGGGTCGACCAACGCCGACCTGTTCGTGACCGCGTCGAGCACGCAGGCCCCGGGCTTCAGCCCAGAGGTGATCAAGGTCGTCAAGGACGTCCCCGGCGTCCGCCAGGTTTCGGCCAGCGCCTGGGGCCAGGCACGCTTCGACGGCACCGACTCCGGCTACTCCGCGATCGACCCCGCAACAGCTGCGGACGGCCTGAACCTGAGGCTGTCCTCCGGCGCGATCTCCGACCTCGGCACGGACGGGGTCATCGTGGCCCAATCGGCCGCGACATCGCACGGGTGGAAGGTCGGCGACACCATCCGGACGGAGTTCGCCGAGACCGGCAAGCATGTCCTGCACGTCGTCGGCGTCTACGACAGCAAGGGCTGGATCGGCGACGATTTCGTCATCAGTATCGCCGCTCAGACGGCCGCGGCTGGCCAGCAGCTGACCTCTTCCGGCCTGGTCACGCTCGTGGACGGTGCCGACACGGCCACCGTGCAGAAGGCCATCACGGCAGCGCTGGCCGACCACCCCGACGCGAAGGTGCTTGACCGGAAGGGCTTCGAGAAGGAAGCCAGCGGTTTCATCGACAAGCTGCTCACGTTCGTCACGGTCATGCTGGCGCTGGCGGTGCTGATCGCACTGCTCGGCATCGTCAACACCCTGGTGCTGTCGGTGTTCGAGCGGACTCGTGAGCTGGGGCTGCTGCGGGCGGTCGGCATGACCCGCGGTCAGGTCCGGGCGATGGTGCGCTGGGAGTCCGTGGTGATCTCGCTGATCGGTGCGCTGGCCGGCGCCGGCCTCGGCATCGGCCTGGGTCTGGCACTCTCGCAGGCACTCGCGGACGAGGGCATCGAGGCGATCTCGATCCCCGGCTTCCAGGTGGCTCTGTACGTGGTGCTCGCGGCGGTGGCCGGCGTGCTCGCCGCTGTGGGACCGGCCAGATCCGCGGCGAAGGTCGACGTACTGCAGGCGGTGGTCGCCGACTAACAGCACGCTGACAGGCAGAGGCCCTCAGACCGGCGTCTGAGGGCCTCTGCCGACGTCTCGATCCAGACCTCCGGCAACTGTCCATCCGCCGACAGGGCGGCGCCAAACCTGGGTCGCTGCACCCCTGTTCAATGACACCGCCATCGACAGAGACGTTGCTATGGGCAACGTTATCGGTGGTCCTGACCATCACGGTGATGTGTCGTCTCGAGGTTGAGCAACTGACGTACTACTTCTCGAGGTGAGTTCAAGCCATGCGGTGGCAAGCGCGAAGCATCCGAACGCGAGGGTGCCGAAAGGGAAGGGATGCCCTCCCAGCAGGAAGACTCCTGCCAGTATCAGCAACACGAACGGGCCCCGGGCTGCCCCGGCGCGGCGTAGAGCCACCGCCGCTGCTATCAGCGCCACCACCCAGCCAGCTGTGCCCACTATTGACAGGATGAAGATCAGGCTCACCTCGGGCATGTCCTTCACCATCTCGAAGACAACGGCTTGCTCGTCCGCCGAGAGCCCTTCCGCGCTGCGCAGGACGAAGCCGGTGGCTATGCCGGCTGCTGCGTCGTAGGCGCTGAAAAAGACGGCAAACACGCCCGCTGCCCAGCGGCTGACGGTCACCGCTCGGCCAACCAGGCCTTCAGTCAGCAGGTAGACGGCCAAGGCGATGAGACCGATCAGAGGGACCTGGATCATGTGGAACCAGAAGAACCACTCCCCCTGCTCCACGGCCTCAACAGCGCCAGTCGGCTGCGGGTGGAATATCTCGAGCACGGCAAGGGCAAGCGGCGTCCCAACCAGGACGAGCCTGCGCCACACCAAGCTGCCCGTCACCATCCTCCCTCCGGCCGCCCGTTCTCGTCCCGGAACCGCGACGAGAAGGGAGACCGACGCCACAACCATTGGTCAGGCGTGCGGGATTTCACAAGGCCACAGAGCAGCCTTTGTTCGCGGGGAAGCTTGGCCGACCGACGCTAGGTCGGGAAGGGCCGGTCGTCGACGATGTGCTTCATCACGAGCGTGGATGTGAGCCGTTGGACACCGGGTAGCGCGGCAAGCGTCTCGTCCTCGAGCGATGCGTAGCCGTTGAGGTCGGCTGTGACGACGCGCAGCAGGTAGTCGGGGTCGCCGAAAAGTCGTTGGGCTTGGACGACGTGCGGGATGCGCGCGACGGCTGCCTCGAACGCCAGCAGAGTGTCGCGGTCTTCCTGGCGCATGGTGACGAACACGAGGGCCTGGAACGCGAGCCCGATGGCCTCGGGGTCGATCACGGCCCGGTAGCCGGTGATCACGCCGCCGCGTTCGAGCTCGCGCAGGCGGCGATGGCAGGGCGACAGGCTGAGCCCGACCCTGGTAGCCAGCTCTGTGACCGTCAATCGCCCGTCAGCTTGTAGCTCGGCAAGAATCTGCCGGTCGATAGTGTCCACGGCGTCAAGTCTTCCACGTTGGGCAACGGATGGGGCAAGAATTGGAACCATCTTCCGGACGTTTCGCAATAGGCTCCTGCACACAACGAGACATCGGTGACGCCGCACTTGCGCCATCTCGTACAGAGCAGGAGAACGCTATGACAGACCCCGCCAGCGAGGTGCAGGCCTGGATGGACGAACGCGCAGATGAGATGGCTGAGCTGCTCACCCGGTTGATCGCCTGCGAGACTGAGAATCCGCCTGGGCGCGGCCTTGCCGAGTGCGCCGCAGTGCTGCGCGAGGAGATGGAGCGGCTCGGTCTGAGTCCGGAGGTCATCGAAATCGAGCCGACCGGATCGATCGAAGACCCGCGGATCGTGCGCGGCACCGTCGGCACCGGGAAAGAACTGGTCTACTTCCACGGCCACTTCGACGTCGTCCCGGTCCAGGACCGAGCCCAGTTCACCGCCGAGCGCCGCAACGGCAGGATCATCGGCCGCGGGACCGCCGACATGAAGGGCGGCATCGTCAGCATGCTCTACGGCGCAGCGGCAGCGAGGGAGCTGGGCCTGCTCGGCGACGGCCGCATCGTCATCCACCTGGTCTGCGACGAAGAGACCGGTAGCGCCGTCGGCTCCGGATACCTGCGCGAGCACAACCTCATCGCCCCGGGCGCGCTGGCGATGATGACCGCCGAGCAAAGCGGTGAAGTCATCTGGAACGCCGCCAAGGGCGCCCTGTCGATGCGCGTCGACGTGCTCGGACGCCCCATCCACGTCGGCCAGGCGTTCAAAGGCGTCAATTCCTTCCTGCACATGCTCAAGGTCGCCGCCCCGCTCGAGGCCTACGCGCAGGAAATGAGCCAGCGGCACACCAGATACCCGGTCGGCGAGGGCGAGGCTCTCGGCACGATGGTCGTCGTCGGCGGCGAGTCCGGTGGCGGCTCCAACTTCAACGTCGTCCCCGCACAGACCTACTTCACCATCGATGGCCGCTTCAACCCCGAAGAAGACATCGACGCCGAGCTCACGCGCATCACCGCCACCGTCAACGACGCCGCGAAGGACGCCGGCGCCGAAGTCTCGATTCAGGTCACCCAGGTCGCCCCGCCAGCAGACACACCGCTGAGCAACAAGGCGGCGCGGGTGCTCGGCGAATGCGTCACCGACATCACCGGTTCCCCCGCCCGCTACGAGCTGTGCGCCGGATGCCTCGACACGCGCTGGTACACCCAGCTCGGCATCCCCGCCTTCGGATTCGGGCCCGGTCGCCTCGAGGTCTCCCACGGCCCGAACGAGTACGTCGAAGAAGCCGCCCTACGTCGTGTCGCCGCCGTCTACACCCTCTTCGCCGCCAAGCTGTTCAACCGTGCGCCGGCATGAGACCCAGGCCCGCGCGGCTGGGTCTGGCTGACCTTATTGTGAGTCTCGTCCCTCCCGGCTGGGGGCGCACCCCATGCACAGCGACTCAGGTCTTGGATGAACCAGCCGTGGGCGAGTCGGCGTACAGCCGCAGGAGGATCGGCATACCCGGGAGGAGCGCGTGACACCGACGACGAAAAGTGAGCTGGTGCAGTTCTCGGCTGAGTACACCGACCGGGTGCTGAGCTGGCCGGCGGCGGCGCGCGAGCTGAAGTGGTGGTTCGGACTGACAGGCGATCCCCTGTCCGACCGGCCGGTCTTTCTCAAGTGGCAGGCCGAGGACGGCAACTCGTCGTACCTCCTGCTGGAGAACGACGTGCCTGTTGCGTACGGCGAACTGTGGCTCGAACCCGGCGAGGCCGAGCTTGCTCACCTGATGGTCGACCCCGCCCGCCAGCGGCAAGGCCATGGCATCCGGCTGGTGCAGGAACTGACAGCACTGGCGGCGCGGAATCCGCAGACGGACGTGTTCCTCCGGGTCCACCCCGACAACACGATCGCTCTCGGCTGCTACGCCCGTGCGGGGTACGAGCGCATGACCCGGGAAGAGGAGGCCGAGTTCAACGCCGGCCAGCCCGCCACCTACGCCTGGCTCCGCGCCGCCGACAGCAGTAGCGAGCTCCGGCTGGCTTGTGAAAGCCCGCGCTGACAGCCGCCCGCGTTCGTCGACCGTTCAAGCCGGCCTAGGCGCCTGTGCGGCATGGCGGATCTGCACAGCCGTACCCAGTTGACACGCCGCACCTGACCGACCTCGCGTTCCTGAACGACAGCGGGCTGGTGGCAGGTCCGCTCACGCAGGGCAGCCAGCCGGCCGGTGGCGGGGCTCGCCGCGGCGATGGCCGATCACGTCCTTACTCCAGTCCATTGACACCGCCGTTGCTATGGGCAACATTGTCGTGACCCGCCGCGGTGGACGTGCTCAGTCGTCAGCGTTCGTTGATGCCCGGGCTTCTCGGAGCCTCGGCATCCGTGAGACTCAAAGTTGCCGGCCGTAGGGTGACCGCATGCGAACCGACGATGTCACGAGGATCCTCCTAGGGACGTTCGTGCGACCGGCGGAAGAAACGGGGACGTCGCAACCGCGCGTGGAGGCGGTCTACGGCTACCTGATCCGCCATGACCGCGGCCTGTTGCTCCTCGATACGGGAGTCGGTGAAGGGGACGCCGAGACTGAGGATTGGTATCGACCACGGCGGATCCCTCTTGCGCAGGCGCTTGGTACTCGGGACGTCCTCCTAGAAGATATCGACGTAGTCGTGAACTGCCATCTGCACTTCGACCACTGTGGCGGCAACCCGTTACTCGCCGGAACGCCGGTGGCCTGTCAGCGACGCGAACTGGCTACAGCCCAGGCCGGGAACTACACGATGGAGCACCTGATCGACCATCCTGGTTCCAGATACGATTTGTTGGACGGCGAGGCGGAGATCTGGCCCGGGGTCCACATCATCCCCACTCCTGGCCATGTCGATGGTCACCAGTCGCTCGTGGTGGAGTGCTCGGACGGCTCGATAGTCCTTGCGGGTCAGTCGCACGACACGGCGTCAGCGTGGAGTGCTGATGCACTCGCCAGCTCCGCCAAGTCATTGGGCCACGCCGAACCATTGCCAGTGGCGCCCGTGTGGATGGAGCGGCTGCTGGCATTCGACCCAAAGCGAGTCCTGTTCGCTCATGACGCCGCCGCTTGGGAACCGACCTGACAGGTAGCCTCGCCATCCTTGCCCGCCATCCCGATCCCTGCCAAACCAGACCGAGCGTGAGCGATGAGGCCACTCACCGCCTTGCGATCGCAGAAGGTCGCACGTAAACCCAGCTGGCCCGGCCAACGTCTCAAGGCCGAGGTGATACTGGTGAAGAATCTGGCCGTTGCATCAGCCGTCTTGGCCGTGCTCGTCGGGCTCGGGGCCTGCGCCCGCGACAGCGACACCAGTGCCGGCACAGGGCCAACCGTTTCGACAGACCTATCGACGCAGGCCACCACGACCGATCCGCTTGTGCTGTGCCGGCAGGCACTGCCCGACCGAGTGGTCGTCTCCGCCACCCGAACCTCGGTGGGCGACCTACGCAGCTGGGGATTCAGCGGCCCTGTGCAGAAACGCCCATTGGCCAACGTGTTCCCCTCGGCCGCGGCCAGCGATCCGGCCGCCTGGTGCTGGACCAGGGCGGCGGTCGACAGCTACACCGCCTGGGGCGTGCACGCCTCAGACACGCCACGGCGTGCCATCACCGCGACCGGTCCGACTGACGTGGTTCCGGCCGGGCCACCCCTCATCCCGTGAACGCCGGCCGCACTGTCACCGCCGACGGCGCCACGTGCACGATGCCAGCACGATGCCGACACGGACGTCGTCGTGCGCCCGCCGACGTGGTCAACGCTCGTGGCGCTGGGTCGGTCACGAGCGGATCGACTCCTTCCCGTGCCGACGGTTCCGGCGGCGCTCCAGCGCGTCGACCGGCGCGAACACCAGGCAGCCGATCTGATCGTCGCGTCGCAGCACCCAGTTCGACACCGCCAACACCTCACAACCGGCGTAGCCGCGGGCCGCGGCCAGCAGCATCGACGCACCGTAGAAGATCATCGCCGCATCACTGGTCACCGACAACGCCGGCAGGTACCACGGCGTCGAATACAACGCCGCCACCGCCGCCAGGTTCATCACGCTCGCCACCGGACCCGTCGCCCGTAACGGCTCCGGGTGCCGCCGCGACCGCCACCACTGCCAGGCCAGCAGAATCGTGGGAAACCCCAGCAGGCCAAGCACCAACGAGCCGTCGACGCGGTCCGGGACCGGCGAACCCAGCACCTCCCACAACAGGTATCCGCCCACCAGCACCCGAGCACTCACCCCCATCGGCCCGAGCCGCCGCCGTGCCCGCGCCTGGCCGCCCACGGGACCACCTCTCCTGCCTGCACCTATGTCCATCGTCTGCCTCCACCAGATCGTCTGGCCGGCAGCCTCCGGGCTGTACCCCGGTGCGGAGTCAAGAGCACAACGCGCACACCTAGTGGAACCCGGGCGGCTTCAGGGTCAGCCTCGGAAACATTAGGGACACCATCGATCGGCCCCTCGCCGTTTGTAGCCACAGCGGATGCGGGCATCGGCGGGTGTGTATGACGCCTGCTGACGGATGGCCTTGCCGCGGGCGGACTTGACTCCGTAGTTGGGTACGGGGTTGAGGATGAGGACATGCGAACCAGCGAGCTGGCCGACAAGGTCGGGGTGAACGCCGAGACGTTGCGCTACTACGAGCGGCGCGGGCTGCTGACCCAACCGCCGCGGACACCGGGCGGCTACCGCGACTACCCGGCCGGGACGGTGGAGCTGTTGCGGTTCATCAAACGCGCCCAGGAGCTCGGCTTCACCCTGGATGAGGTGGGGGAGCTGGTGCACCTCAACAACGGGGGGCCGGACAGCTGCGACGCGGCCCGGGCGCTGGCCGAGCACCGGCGCGCCGACCTGGAACGGCGGATCCGAGACCTCCAGCGCATGCACGACTCGCTCGCCGACCTGGTCGCGACCTGCGACCTGCCCCGCGCCGACCGCAACTGCGCGCTGCTCGAAGCGATCGACCGCCCGGAGACGACCCGATGAAACTCGAAGTCCTGCACATCCCGGACTGCCCGAACCTGACACCGTTGATGGAACGGCTCGCCGAGGTGACCGCTCTCCCGGTCACCACCCGCGTGATCCGCACCGACGCCGAGGGCGCCGCGGACGGTATGGCCGGCTCCCCCACGCTGCTGATCGACGACGTCGACCCCTTCACCGCCACCGGCGACGCTGACTGCGGGGTGTCATGTCGTCTCTACCGCGACCCCGCCGGCCGGATCGTCTCGGCACCGTCTGTCGAGCAGCTGCGCGACGCGATCACCGCGCCCTTCAGCGCATCAAGCGCGGGCCGCTGACCCCACTCGGCGGTCGCGCCCGCCGAGTGGGCTCAGTACCAGTGTGAGGTAAGGCAGCCCACTACGCCCACGAACCGGCGAGGAAGCCAGCCGGCGCCCTCACGACCCGCTAGGAACCAAACCTAGGACGTTCCGTCAGCGGGGGTAAGCCTGCGGCCTACCGCAGCTGCAGTGTCGCGATCTTGTTCGCGGCCATCAGGTGTATCACGGGTCCACGTTGGGCGCGACGGTGATCGCGCTTGCACCGTGCCAGAGCCTAGACGGGTGGCCACCGCCGGTGAACAATGCGCCACGCAGGCGTCGGAGGGGTTCCCACGACGCTGCGAGCAGGCAACGCGCCGGTGCCGCACGGCGTCGGGTCGAGTCGAATTGGGGTGACGTACGTATATGGACGTTGCTGCGGTCGATCGCTCCCAGGCGCGGCCGGATCCATCGGGGTTGCGACTCACGGTCGTTGTCTTCAACGGTGTCTCGCTGGGCATCATGTCCTTCGCTTTCGGGGTGTTCGACATGGCCGCCCACCACGGCGCGTTGCCGCACCTGGATGTGCGGGTGATCGCGGGCGAGCCGGATGCGGCGATCCGCGGTGGCGGCCTGGAGTGCGCCGCGCCCTACGATCCTGCGGCGATCCGGGACGCCAACTTGGTGATCGTGCCGAACTGGCGGTCGGCGACCGAGCCGCCCCCGGCGGCGGTGCTGGAGGCCCTGCGAGCGGCCCACGCCAACGGGGCGCGCGTGGCGGGACTGTGCAGCGGCGTATTCGTGCTGGCCGCGGCCGGCCTGCTGGACCACCGGCCGGCTACCACGCACTGGGCGATGGCCGGGCTGCTCGCGGAGATGTATCCGAAGATCAGGGTCGATGCGTCGGTGCTGTACGTGGACGACGGTGACGTGCTCACCGCCGGTGGCGGGGCAGCCGGTGTCGACCTGGGGCTGCATCTGATCAGAGGCATCAGTGGTGCGGAGGCGGCCAGCCGGATGGCCAAGTTCATGGTGGTGGCGCCGCACCGGCCAGGTGGGCAGGCGCAGTACATCGAGTCGCCGATGCCCAGACTCGACGAGGAGGATCCGGTCGCCGAGACGATGTCGTGGGCGCTCGCCCGGCTGGAAGAGGTGCTGCCCGTTGACATGCTGGCCAGACGGGCGCACATGAGCAGGCGCAACTATGACCGGCGGTTCCGTGAGATCACCGGCGCTTCACCGGCGACCTGGCTGACCCACCAGCGCGTGATCCGTGCTCAGCGGTTGCTGGAGGCCACCGGGCTGCCGGTCGACCAGATCGCTCGTGATTGCGGCTTCTCCTCGGCCGAGACGCTGCGGCCGCACTTTCGCAAGCTGGTCGGCGTCGCCCCGTCCACCTACCGCGAGACCTTCCGCACCACGGGCGCCTGAACACTCGACGTCCAAACCGGTGTGTCCTGAATCCGTGGTCCGGTGGCCGGATCACCGCTCACGACCGTGGCCGCCGACCGCCGAGTATCGGTGCATGCGTAACGCCGACAACGACATCCGTCCGTTCCTCATCGCCGTCCCGGAGGCCGATCTCGACGATCTCCGCGTACGGCTGGCGCGCGCCCGGTGGACGGCCGGCCAGCTCCCCGGTATCGGCTGGGATCGCGGCGTCCCGCTAACTGAGCTCAAGGAACTGGTCGAATACTGGATTGACGGATACGACTGGCGGGCACACGAGCGGCGGGTCAACGGCTACCCGCAGTTCGTCACCCAGATCGACGGCACGAACGTGCACTTCTTGCACGTGCGCTCTTCGGAACCGGATGCCTTCCCGCTGCTGCTGACGCACGGCTGGCCGGGGACGTTCGTCGAGTACCTCGACGTAATCGACCTGCTGACCGACCCGCGCGCGCACGGCGCTGATGCGGCCGACGCCTTCCACCTGGTGATCCCGTCAACCCCCGGTTTCGCCTATTCCGGGCCGACCCCCGAAGTCGGCTGGACCATCCCGCGGATCGCCAGGGCCTGGATCGAACTGATGCACCGGCTCGGCTACGAGCGCTACGGCGCCGCAGGCAACGACGGTGGCTCGATGACCTCCCCTGTCATCGGCAGGCTCGATCCCGACCACGTCACCGCGGTCCACGTCACGCAGGTCTTCTCCTTCCCCAGCGGCGATTCCGCGGAGTTCGAGGGCTTCGGCGAGGAGGAGTACAGGAGGCTGGCCTTCCTGCAGCGCTTCATGGACGAGCATTCGGCCTACAACAAGTACCAGTCCACGCGTCCGGAGACGCTGGCCCACGCCCTCGCCGACTCGCCCGTGGGCCAGCTCGCCTGGATCCTCGATCTATTGCGCGGGTTCGGCGATCACACGCCCGAGGAGAACGAGATGTTGAACGCGGACTTCGCCCTCACCCTCGCCTCTACCTACTGGCTGACGAACACCGCGGGTTCATCCGCCGAGCAGTACTACGAGAACGCGCACATGCCCGATGAGCCGCAAGAGCGAGGCACGATACCGACCGGGGTCGCGGTGTTCGCCGACGACTTTCCAAGCATTCGCCAGCTCGCCGAGCGCGATCACAACATCGTCCATTGGTCGGAGTTCGACCGGGGCGGGCATTTCTCCGGCACCGACGCACCCGACCTGCTCGCCGCTGATCTCCGCGCGTTCTACAGCAAGCACCGCTGACACCTGGGGCCGCAGCCGCAGAAGCGTCGCTGCCGGGCGCCGGCGGGCGCGGCCGAGCGCGCACACGACCGCGGGCTTCAGGCGCAGGGTCTACACCCGCACTTGTGAGAATCCGGCGCGGCCAAGCGCCGCCAGTCGCTGTTCAGGATCTGCTGGGAGCCGCCGGGCGGCCCGGGGGGTCCTGTCGATCATGGACCTGACGTCCAGTATGTGGCTGGTTGTCGGTCAATGACTCACAGCCTTGCCTGCCGCTATGGCGGCAGGTCACACGACCCGCCCGGCGCCAGGCAGTGACGGTGTGGATCGGCGGCGAGATAGTTGTACCGCGGAGGCTGCCGTGGACCTGTCCTCGTTCTTTGAGTATCCGAATCTCGCACTGTGCGAGAGCGCGGGCGACCTGGTGTTCCTCGCCGACAGCAGCGAGGAGGACTGGCAGAAGCTGCTGGCACACACTGACGTGCGGCGGTTCAGGGCTGGTGAGGAAGTCATCCGCGCCGGCGACACCGACCGTGCGCTGTATATCGTGACGAAGGGCGTGCTCGAGGTGTTCCTGCCGCTGGCGGGCGGGGGGAACAGGCGGTTCAAGTCGATCGAGGCGCCGTCCGTCATCGGTGAGCTGTCGTTCGTCGACGGTGGTCCGCGTTCGACGACGCTGCGCGCGGTATCGGACGGCGAGCTGCGTCGGCTGAGCCTCGAGTCGTTCGACGTACTCGCCGCCCGTGAACCTGAACTCGCACGTGCGGTCCTGTTCGACGTCGCGCGGATACTCTCGCAGCGGCTGCGTACCACGACCCGCTTCATCTCCGAGTGGGTGGCGTGACGATGGCTGCCGTCTTCCCCAACTACATGCAGATGCGCAGGCGGGTGCCTCTGTGGGTGTGGCACGTGGTGCGCGTGTTCAGCGTTGCGGGCGCGTTGGTCGTGGTTGCGCTGCTGGTCGCGGTTCCCGCCACCGGACTGAAGGTCTTCTGGCGGTTCATAGTCCCGCTGCTGCCGCTGCTGTTCTTCATCGCACCCGGGTTGTGGCGGAACATCTGCCCGCTCGCGGCGCTGAACCAGATGCCGCGCAATCTGCGCTTCACTCGTGCCCTGGCGGCGCCGAAATGGCTCAGGGAGTACGGCTACGTGATCGCGATCGTTGCGTTCACCGCCGTGGTCGCATCGCGTCGGCCCCTGTTCGACCACAGCGGTGTGGCGACTGCGGTGCTGCTCTTAGCGGCGTTGGGCGGGGCGTTTGTGGCTGGGACGTTCTTCAGGGGCAAGTCGGGCTGGTGCAGCAGCATGTGCCCGCTGCTGCCGGTGCAGCGCATTTACGGTCAGACGCCGCTACTCACACTCCCGAACAGTCACTGCCAGCCGTGCGTCGGCTGCACGAAGAACTGTTACGACTTCAATCCGAAGGTTGCCTACCTGGCAGATCTGTACGACCGCGACCAGCACTGGTCCGCGTACCGCAAATTCTTCGTCGGGGCTTTCCCCGGGATCATCTACGCCTACTTCAAGGCGTCGGCGGGCTCAACCGCCGGGCTGTACGGCCAGTTCTTGCTCTCCGCGACGATCAGCGCGGGTCTGTTCTTCCTGCTCGAGGCGTTCGTCAAGGTCAGCGCGAACCGGCTGACCGCGCTGTTCGCGGCGGCCGCGCTGAACCTCTTCTACTGGTACGCGATCACGGTCGTGCTCGGCCCGTCCGTCCCGGACGCAGTCGTGTGGACCTTCCGCGGGCTGCTCGCGGCGGTGACGCTCATCTGGGTCTGGCGGACGTGGCGCAAGGAGGCGCCCTTCGTCGAGGAGGCGCTGGCACCCAAGCCGGTACGGATCGCCGGCGCGGCTGGCGAAGCACTGGCAAAGGCGGCGGCCCGCGGTCCAGAGGTCGAGTTCCTGCCGCGCGGAGTCCGGGTGGCGGTCGCGGAGGGGACCACCCTGCTCGAGATCGCCGAGTCGAACGACCTGCCGATCGAGGCCGGCTGCCGGATGGGGATGTGCGGCGCCGACCCGGTCGGAATCCTCGACGGGATGGCATCGCTCTCGCCGATCGGCGACGAGGAGTGCAAGACCGTGCAACGGTTGGGGTTGTCACCTGCCAGCGCACGCATGGCCTGCTGCGCCCGGGTGGTGGGCCCGGTCCGGGTCACACTCGAGCCACAGCGGCCGGAGCGGCCCTCTGCGGACGCGATCATCGGCCACCCAGTCGACACGTCGATCAAGCGCGTGGTCGTCGTCGGCAACGGGATCGCCGGCGTGAGCTGCGCGGATCACGTGCGCCGCCGCCACCCTGACGTCGAGATCGACCTTGTCGCCGACGAGACACATCACCTCTACAACCGGATGGCCATCACCCGGCTGATCTACCACCGTTCCGCGCTGCAGGGCCTGTGCCTGCTGCCGGACGCATGGTGGGAGGCGAACCGGGTGACACCGTGGCTCAACACCCGGGTGTCGCGGCTCGACCCGGAGGCGCGCCAGGTCGTGCTCGGGACCGGCGAGCGTCTTTCCTGGGACCGGCTCGTGCTGGCGATGGGGGCATCGAGTCGAGTCCCGGTACTGCCGGGCTACGGAGCACCCGGCAGCTTCGTGCTGCGGACCGCCGACGACGCGCTCGCCATCCGCGCCTTCGTGCAGCGGCACGAGGCGCGTCGTGCGGTCGTCGGCGGCGGCGGACTGCTCGGCCTCGAGGCCGGCTACGCACTCCGCAAGCTCGGCCTCCAGGTGACCGTCCTCGAGCGCTCGGCGAGCCTGCTGCGCCGCCAGCTCGACACACGAGCAGGCGAGCTGTTGCGCAAGTACCTGCAGGGCCTGGGCATGGACGTCTTGCTCCAGGCCAGCACCGCCTCGGTGTCGGCCAACGGTCGCGTCGCCGGCGTCGAGTTGACTGACGGGCGCAGCCTCGACTGCGATCTCTTCCTGGTCTGCGCCGGAATCACGCCCAACACACAGCTGGCCGTCGATGCCGGGCTGGAGGTGACCACCGGCATCGTCGTCGACGACCTGCTGCAGACGAGCGCACAGGGCGTCTGGGCGGTCGGGGATGTCGCCGAACACCGCGGCCAGATCCTTGGCATCTGGCCGGCGGCAGTCGACCAGGCCGAGGTCGCAGCGGAGAACCTGCTGGGCGGCGAACGCGTCTACCAAGGCACCGTGCCGGTGACCATGCTCAAGGTAGTCGGCGCCCAACTGACCTCGATCGGACGCATCGAACCGCTCCACGGCGACCAGTCGATAGCCCTCGAGGACGTCGCCAAGCACAGATACCGCCGCCTGCTGATCGGAACGGACGGCCGCATCGCCGGCGCGATCCTGCTCGGCTACCCCAACGACACGGTCTCGGTACACGAGGCCGTCAAGCGCGGCGCCGACGTCTCCGACCGGCTCGATGCACTGAGCGCAGGCGACTGGTCCGTGCTGACCACACACTCTGCCGCGGTAGCCTGACCCGCGATGCGCCGAGCCTCCTGCCTGGTGGGCTGGCCACCGGGGAGTTCCGGCTGGAGCCGCTCGGGCCGGAGCACAACGACGCCGACTATGCCGCCTGG
>Ga0075429_100001319_pt1 | contig 20238 bp, 21 predicted proteins | sample RhiMetdeltSRZDD3_FD_75295 | JGI IMG/M metagenome (GOLD analysis project Ga0075429, IMG submission 75295) | Populus rhizosphere microbial communities from Tennessee, USA - Rhizosphere MetaG P. deltoides SRZDD3 | ecosystem: Host-associated > Plants > Roots > Rhizosphere > Soil | place: USA... | reverse complement strand
ACCTGCGCGATCTCCTCCGGGGTCACACCCCAAGTCAACCAGCATCCACAGTGGACGCCACAAGCGACACATCACAAGCCGACAAACAAAACATAACGACTTAACAAAGTACTACTAGGCGCCACCGGTAAAGGATCAGCCGAAGCCGATCCGTAAAGCATCAGCCGAGACTAGGCAGTCCCGTTGAGGCAGTCCCGTTGGGAGCTGCATGCAGTTGAATCTCGCGGGGAACCGTAGCAGGACCTCGCAATGTGAGGCTCGCTGGGATGTGAGGTGGCCAAGTGGCATTTCATTGTTTCCGCTCGATGGCATGTGCGTCTCGGTTGGTGCACAGGATTTTCTGAACGTTTCTTAAGATCTCGTTAGCGTGCGCGTTAGCAAGCATCGCTCAAACACGATTGCAACTTGGGCGCCGGGCGGCGCCAAGGGACGTGAACGCCTTCTGGCAGCTGGAACGCTACGCTGGAGGCGTTCCGGGCTGAACCTGCGATTCGTTAGCTGTGGTTCAAGTGCCAGAAAGCGCTGCGACTGTTGCAAACCAGGAGCAAGAACTGAGGCGGGGCCGTTCCATTTCCTCCCCGTCTCACGATAGATACAACAAAAGCGGCGAGACCCTCCGAGGTCTCGCCGCTTTGTAGGCAGCGTGTCCATCTGTTGATCAAGCCGTGGTGCTTGTGTTTGTCCATGTGAATTGGACTTTCGATCAGAATCTCGGACCGAAGGTCGCAGGGAACAGGAAATAGTAGGATTAGGATCGGGTTTGATCGGTTGAACGTCGAGTGGATCGCGCGCGCTGCGTGCCTGCAGTAACGCTCGACCTGGCTTTACTTTCGCCTTCCCGAGATTGCCGACCAAAGTAATACCCCACAATAAGGGTGAAAACACCAAAGAGTGGAGTACCAATTGTCTTCAAGAAATCACCTATAACATCCGTCGGACCCCCTGCAAGGGTCACCCAGGTGAGTGCGACGAGACCCAGAACTATGAACGAGAAAATGAGGAGCAGACCTCGAGACGCAAGATGCGTCCGTGCAGCATCCTCAACTTCAAGACAGGCTGCCTCGCGCTTCGGAACCCATAGTCCCTGTCGAGGCACCTCGTCAATGCCGATAGTGGAATCGACCCTTGCCTCCCCCCGGCCCGTGGCGGAGGTAGGCACACCTCCGTCTCTGATCAAGCCGGGGCACAGTCGACCGTCGTTACACACTGCTGTGCTCTCCTCACTATTGAATTAGTGAAATACTAGCCTCTCTGTTTCTTTCGTCTCCAGATCCCTCAGCAATACGGCCTTTCCTTCACGCTGGCTGTCGCTGAGAAATTTGAAAGTGGAGATTGCCCGACGCAGAGCTTCCGTCATAGTGACATTATCTCGCGCCGCCATTTCTTTCAACGCGGCTAGCACTTCGTCCGATAGATTGACTGAGATCTTCTGATAACCCGTGCTCACTTCGCCTCCCGTTGAACGAACTGGCGAGCGGCGGCCGGGCGGAGCCCTCTGTGCCATTTGTACCTCTGTGTACTTATCAAGGAACGCTGCCTACCAGCTTCAGTATATACCGGATCCATACGTGGTCAAGTCGTCAGGTGGGTCGTCAGCGTCGGCGGCTGGGCGCCATCTCACAGCGGCGGGTCGCGTGGACGCCTTCTTCGTGAGCGGACGGGGTCATGCGCAGCAGCGGCACCCACGTACCCGTGGGGTTGCGCGGCAGGACCGTTCAACGACGATCCACGACACGAAGGGGTCCTTACGAACCAGTCAGAGCGATAGTAATAGGAAGTAACGGAACAAAACATAGAATCGGTCCTGGGTGACTCGATCGGAAGATCGAATAGAATCTGTCCGTCCCGGTAGACGTGGCGTTGTGGCGCGTCTTGCAGCCAGGCCGCCAGGGTGTCGGCGTCGCGGTCGGGCAGCACGTCGACCGGCCGGCGACTGTGCATGTCGATCAGGATCGTGGCGTAGCGGTGGCCGCGACGGGTGGCGAAGTCATCCACACCCAGCACGGTCGGTGTGTCCGCCACCGGGTCCGGGATGCGCCGCACCGCTCTGATCAACGTCATCCGGTCGACCGAAACGGCGAGCCGCCCGGCCAATTGCTGCCCGGCGCGGGCCGCGACCGCGCCGTTCCAGTGCGGTGCGGCCAGACTCGATGTCCCAGAACCAGGCCGTGATCTCCCACCCTTGCGGCAGGGCGGCCTGGCAGCTGGCCAGCTGGCGGGGCAGGGACAGCGTCGGATCTTGCTGGTCGTCGGTGGACACCCGGGCCAGGAACGCCACCGCGGCCCGCGGCGGCAGGCGGCGCGGATCGGCACCGGCGGTGGAGGGATGGTCTCGCACTCGTGTACTCCTCGGTCAAGGCGGTATCGCGGCAGGTCGTGTACCGGTAGGGAGGCCGGGCGGCCTCGTGCCGGGTCGGTGGTTCGACCCGCATGTCATGCCGCCCAGTCCTCGACGTGTCCGGTGTGGTCGGGTTGGGTCAATGCCCATTCGAGTACCTCCTTGATCGCTTCCAGTTGGACCTCGGCCAGGTGTACGGCGTCCGGGCCTCTCACCCGGACGATCTCTACAGTGGCGGCCAACCGACGGGGCGTGGCTCCGGGCGAGCGGGCCACGTTCACCATCGTCGGCGCCTGCTCGTCTCCGGCTTTCGCCATGCGCCTCCGTAGAACTCGATGGACTCCTCGGTGGCGGCACCGCTGCCCCCGGTGTCCCGGCTGGTCACGTCCCCGCTGGGGCCGGCCAGGGCGGATGGCCGCCACAGTCGATGAACGCTCGACCAGCGCCGAATGTCAAGCTCACATCGCGGCGGCGGGCATCCCGTCATGTCTGGTGATCGTCCGGATTGGTGGCGCGCGTCTGCGGGAAGACGAACGTTTCAGGCGATCGGCCGAGGAACCGGATCAACCTTCGTCGTAGCGTGTGTCGTCATGACGGTCCACGCAGAGCAGGGTGCCCCGCAATCCACGGGTGAACCGGCCACCCGGCGAATTGTCCGGCCCCAACGCGTGCCGATCCGCGAGGTTTGGCCAACCGAGGCCACGCATTTCACGCCGTGGCTCGCCGACAACCTGGATTTCCTTGACGAACTTGGCCTCGGCCGGCTTGATCTGCTCAAGGTCGAAGCCCCGATTCCCGGATTGTGGCGCTGCCTCGACATACTGGCGCAGACCGCCAACGGCCGCCGAGTAGCGATCGAGAACCAGTACCGGGCCGCCGACCACGACCATCTCACCCGGGGCCTGGCGTACGCGGTGGGCCACGATGCCCGGGCGCTTGTTGTCATCGCCGAGCAACACCACCCGGAGTTCATTGCTGTCGCCGACTATCTCAACCGGTGTAAGGAAGCGTTCGGTGACGAAAAGGGCATTGCCGTGTTCCTGGTTACGGTGTCCGTCGAGCAGATCGGCAACGCGTACGTGCCACGATTCGCGGTGCTGTCCCGGCCGAACACCTGGCGGGAGGAGGTCGCCACCTCCGGGGCCGGACGGCTCAGTGGTGACGACGAATTCCTTAGCGCATGCGATGAGGCGACCCGGCCGGTGGCGGAGGAGATCCTACGGAACTGGCGGAGCCTGTACGGATCGTCGGTCCAGTACGGCAAGGCGAATGCGTCCTTGAACCTGCGCAATGCCGCCAAGGGCTCGAGCGGCAGCACCTCGGTCTTCGCTCTGTACACCAACGGTCAGCTCTGGCTCAACCGTGGCTATCTCATCGACGGCCGCATGGCGCCGGAGGCTGAGATCGATGTGCAGATTCAACGCTGGTTTCCCGACGCTCGCTGGGGCGAGAAGCGCTACTACCTGTACGTTCCCACGGCCGGGCAGGCAGATGCCCAAGGCACCGACGCACTCGGTCGCTGGCTGGTGCACCAGACCACCGGCCCGGCCGTGCCGGGCGCGACACCTTCCGCCGACGGCGATTCGCTGGCATTGCCCGAATAGGTGGCCACCCAACAGGTGGTCGACATCGCCGTCCCGCACCATGGTCGCGCCAAGCCCGGTTTCGCCCGCTGGGTTGTCAAGCCTCGTCATGGGTGCCGGCGCCGAGACTTCGTCGTACGGCGCGTACGAAGGCCGCGGTGTCGGTCAGGTCGGGGAGAACCATCTCGGCACCTGCGGCGCGCAGGTCGGCTTCGCTGTCTCGTCCGGTGGCCACGGCAACAATACGTGCGCCGCCTTGGTGTGCTGCGGTGACGTCCTGGGCGGTGTCACCGACGAGGACCGTATTGCCGCAGTGGAAAGGGTGGCCGGCTACTGCGGCTGCTCTGCCTTGGGCGACGGGAACGAGACACGGGCGGTCGTCGGCGTCCTCGCCGTAGGCTCCGGCGTCGAAGTCGATGAAGCCGTCCAGCCCGAACACCTCAAGCTTGACCGCCGCCACCGGACGCAGATTACCGGTCAGCACCGTCTGCACCGCGGATGGCAAGTCGGCAATCGCGGCCAGCGCGTCGCGGGCGCCCGGCAGGATCCGCCCACGGCGGCGCAGCAGTTCGGCGTGCCGGCGATAGCGGTCGGCGAGTTCGGCGGCATAGCGGCGGCTCAACTCCACCGAGGGCTCGATGCCGTGCCGGTGCAGGGTTTGGGCGAAGATCGCCGGCTCGGTCCGGCCGGTCGGCTCGACCACCTGCTGGACAGGGCGGCCGGTGACCGCCTCGAACGCGGCCACGTACAGCTCGGTGCCCAGGCCACGCGTTTCGATCAGGGTGTGGTCGACGTCCCACAGCAGAAGGAACGGGCGATCGACGGGCGCGGGCATGCCGGTCAGTCTGCCACTGTGGGCGTACCCTGCCGTGGACACCCAGATCAGCCGGACGGGCGTGAGGACGGGAGCGATGCATGTCGACGAGTGGGCCATCGGTCAGCGGATCGCCAGTCACAGGGCACGGCGCGGACTGACCCAGGCCGAGCTGGCCGGCCTGGTCGGGTTGTCCGTATCCATGGTCAAGAAGATCGAGTCGGGCGACCGGTTGGTCACCCGGTTCTCGCAGTTGCTGCTATTCGCCCAGGCGTTGCGGGTCACCGACCTGCGGGAGCTGACCGGCGTGCCGTTGCCGCTGATGCCCGACGGGCGCCTCGGCCATCCGGCCGCCGATGCGGTACATCGGGCCCTGATGCACCGGAACCCGAGCAGCGACATCGGTGTCGACCTCGACGCGCTGTGCCGCCAGGTCGAGGACGCGTGGCAGACCTGGCAGGAGCCCTCGGCGTTTCGGTACGACGCCGTCGGGCAGCAGCTGCCCGACCTGATCGGCCGGGTGCAGCACGCGGTACGCGCCGCCGAGCCTCACCAGCGGCGACAGGTGTTGCGGCTGGCCAGCATGCTCTACCAGCTCACCCGCACCTGGACGAAGCGGGTCGGCGAATACGAGCTGTCGCTGGTCGCAGCGGACCGGGCGGTGTCCTGCGCGCTGGACGCCGACGACCCCGACCCTGGCCGCGGCAGCCGCCTGGAACCTCGCGATGATCCTTTCCGCGCAGGGCAAGACCCGCCAGGCACTCGACGTGGTGCACCGGGCCATCGCCGACCTGAAACCCCGGCTGGCCCACCCGACCGGCGCCCGGCTGGCCGCCTACGGCGGTCTACACCTGATGGGCGCCACCGAGGCCGCCCGGGACGACGCCGCCGCCGAGGCCCGCCGCATGCTCGACATCGCAGCCCAGGTCGCAGAGGTCACGGGCGAGACCAACCACTTCCGGATGGTCTTCGGACCCACCAACGTGGCCCTGCACCGTGTCTCGACCGCGGCCGAACTCGGCCGTACCAGTGAAGCCCTCGACCTCGCCGAGCGGGTCGCGGTCCTCCGGGCACCCGCCGTGGAGCGGCGGCTCACCTACCACCTGGACGTGGCACGCTGCTACGCCCGTCGCCGCGACGACCTCGCCACTGTCCACATGATCCAACGCATCCACCGCGAGTCACCGGAAGAGCTGCGCTACAGCCGGCCGCTGCGCGAAACGCTGCGCCAGGTCCAGGGCCGGGCCAAGCCGGCCCTGGAGGCCGACCTACGGCCCCTGCTCGACGCGGCGGGTCTGGCCGGCTGACACCGCCCCGCCAGCCGGCCAGGGACACCGCGTGTGTCCGTCCCCGGTGGTGACCCTGCACCGTCCCGCGCCTATCTAGCCTCACCACCGGCGCCGAACCGATCCCGGCCGCCGGGGAACGCGCCACGGCATGTGGCGGCCCGCTCCCGCCCCGGCATCCGCCGCACCCGGGCCTCGGACAGCCGGGTCCGACGAAGGCCCCGGCCGGACGCGACCTGCGGTGTCCGTCCGGCCGGGAGTCCACTCGCAGGCGAGGAAAGGGGCCGCACATGCCAACCGCCCACCCCACCGTGCAACATCGGGCCGCGACTGTGACGCCGTGGCGGGCGCCGGGTGCCCCGCACGCCACCACCGTCGCCATCGTCGACCTGCTCCCCGGCACCATGGCATACGCCGACACCTTCCGCGACGCTCCACCGATCCTCGTCATCGACACCGGACCCACCGAGATCCACCTCGGCCTGCCCGGCGACCCGATCACCGCCGATGACCTGCGCATCCTCGACACCCTCGTGGAGGCGCTGGCCGCCTACCGTGTCGCCGCCAGCGCGTATGCGGAATGACCATGCAGCTCGCGGACGAGCTCTATCTCATCGCCCATGACGCCGACGGGCGCTCACGACTGCCGATCCGCGCCACCGAACTTGCCCTGGCCACGGCGCTGCTCGCCGAACTCACCATGCAGGACCGACTGACAGTCCACGCCGACCGGCTAATCCTCCTCGACCCCTCGCCGCCACCGGATCCGCTGACCGCCATGGTCCTCGATCAACTGGCCGTGGTACGGCAGTGCCGCCTCATCAGGATTTGGCTGCCGGTCCTCGCCGGAACGGCAGTCGACGCCGTTGGCGGGCGGCTCTGGCAGGCCGGTCACGTCGCGCCCACTCAACGCCGATGGCGACGACCGGTCCGGTATGTACCGGTCGACCCATCCATCGCCACGCAGCCCCGGCACCGGGTCGCGGTACGGATCCTCAGCGGCGAACCACTGCTTGGTGCCGACCATGTACTCGCCGGACTGGTGCACGCCGCTGGCTTGGCCGACATCGTGCTGCGCGACGCCCCACCCAGCAGCTACCAGTACCTCGCCGCCACAGTCGCCGCCCTACCAGCGGCAGTGCAGGAGCTGACCGCTGCCTTGGCGGCCGCCGTTGACGCGGCGATCAATCGGCCGCCCTACCGCCCACGTCTGGCCATCCAGTACACCCGTTCGCTCCGCAGTCCTTCGGCGAGATCGCGGCTGCCCGTCCGTACGCGTGCGCCGCCCGGAGACCACGCCGGACTACCGGTCAGCCGCGCACACGATCGACTCACCTCATGGAAGGAGAATCATGCCAACCCAGACAGCGGTCCAACCGCTGGTGGACAGCATGCGCACCCGAGGCATGACCTGGCTGGAAATCGCCACCAGCCTCCGCGCCCGACACCGCGTCACCGCCCTCGTCGCCGCCCGAATGGCACACGGCTGGAACCACGACCAAGCCGCCACCGAGTGGAACACCCGCTGGCCCGACCAGGCCGTCACCGGCAAGAACTTTATGTTCTGGGAAGCCTGGCCCACCGACGCCGGCTACCCGCCACCGCTGAACACCCTCGTCCGCCTCGCCGAGATGTACCAGGTCGCCGTCTCCGACCTGATGGAAGACATCGGCGACTACCGCCACCTCGACCCCACCCGCACTGAACAGCACCACGAGGAGGACCCGGACGGTGCCACCGCCTAACCTCCGCGCCGTACCCGACCAGACAGACACCGAGCAACCGGAGCCCTACGGCCCGCCCGAAGCAACCAACAGCGAACCTGCCGCCGACCACGACCTGATCGAGATGCTCACCACTTACATCGAGGAACGACTTCACCTCGGTCAACAGGCCATGAACACCCACACCGAAGGCTCCGTCCAATGGATGTGGGGCCACATCGTCGTCGACGAAATGACCACCATCCTCGCGATGATCCGCGGAATCGGCTAAGAGATCTGTGGAGGGTCGGCACCGGTCGCCGGCCCTCCACCAGCCGACGGGCGAATCCGCTTTCCAGGCCTTTGGGTGGAGGAACGGACACTCAAACGCCCGTAGCCGGCGAGCGTCGACGGACAAAAGCCGGAGTCGTGCAACAACTCGGCGATGCCCCAAATGGTATTGATCGGCTAACGTTACGGTGTGTGAGCCCCTCGACGGACATTCGTCTTCAGGCCGAGCAGCGTGCCCGAATCATGATCGACCGGCAGTTGACGGAAGCCGGCTGGACGGTACAGGACAGGGCCGAGCTGAACCTATTTGCTGGCTCCGGGATCGCCGTCCGCGAGATGATTATGGCCAAAGGCCATGGCCGCGTCGATTACCTGCTCTACGTCGACCAGCGGGTAGTCGGGGTCATCGAAGCCAAGCCGGAAGGTACTCCATTGTCCGGGGTGGAGTGGCAGTCGGCGATTTACGCCGAGGGTCTGCCCGCGTCGGTACGGCTCAAGTCGCTCACCCGCGACGGCCGGTTGCCGTTCGTGTTCGAAGCCAGCGGATCGGAAACCCACTTCACCAACGGGTTCGACCCAGCGCCGCGGGCCCGGCGGATCTTCGCGTTCCCCCAGCCCGGAGCGCTGGCGCGTATCGTCCGCGACGCGGAGACCGACCCGCAGCGCCCGACCTGGCGCGCCAAGGTACGGCACCTACCGGCGCTGGACACCGACCCGCTGCGCCCGGCACAGATCACCGCGATCGAAGGTATCGAGCGGGCGCTGGCGGAGCAGCGGTTCGACCGGTCGCTGGTGCAGATGGCCACCGGCGCTGGCAAGACGTACGCGGCGGTGACCGAGTGCTACCGGCTGCTCAAGCATGGCGGGTTCACCCGCGTGCTGTTTCTGGTCGACCGCAACAATCTCGGCGATCAGACCCTGGCTGAGTTCCAGAACTACCGGACCCCGGACGACGGGCGGCGGTTCACCGAGCTGTACAACGTGGACATGCTCACCAGCGCGGGGATGCTCGGCAGCACCAGCGTGGTGATCTCGACCATCCAGCGGGTCTACCGGGTGCTGGCCGGCGACACAGCACCGGAAGGCGACGACCCCGGCCTGGACGACTACGTGCCCGACGCCCCGGTCACCGTGGCGTACAACCCGAATCTGCCGCCGGAGGCGTTCGACCTGGTCATCGTCGACGAGGCGCACCGATCGATCTACGGCGTGTGGCGCGGGGTGCTGGAGTACTTCGACGCCCACATCGTCGGCCTGACCGCCACCCCCGGCAAGCAGACGTTCGGGTTCTTCCGGCAGAACCTGGTGTCCGAGTACACCTACCCGCAGTCCGTCGCCGACGGCGTGAACGTCGATTTCGACCTCTACCGCATCCGCACCCGGATCAGCGAGAAGGGCTCGCGTATCGAGGCCGGCACGGTGGTGCCGAAAGTCAACCGCCGCACCCGCGTGCAGCGCCTGGAACAGCTCGATGAGGACGTCGAGTACACCAGCCGGCAGCTTGACCGGGCGGTCACCGCCGACTCACAGATCCGGCTGGTGCTGGAGACCTTCCGGGACCGGCTATTCAGCGAGATCTTCCCCGGCCGGTCCACCGTGCCAAAGACCCTGATCTTCTGCAAGGACGACGCGCACGCCGAGGAGGTAGTCACCCGGGTCCGAGAGGTCTTCGGGAGGGGCAACGACTTCGCCGCGAAGATCACCTACAGTGCCCGAGACCCCAAGGGGCAGCTCCAGGCGTTTCGCACCTCCGCCACGCTGCGGATCGCGGTTACCGTCGACATGATCGCCACCGGCACCGATGTCAAGCCATTGGAGTGCGTGTTCTTCCTGCGAGACGTGCGCTCGGCAGCGTACTTCGAACAGATGAAAGGCCGCGGCGCCCGGACCATCACGCCGGCCGACTTCCAGGCCGTCACGCCCGACGCCACCGAGAAGACCCGGTTCGTCATCGTCGACGCGATCGGCGTGACCGAACACGACTTCGTTGACCCGCCGCTCAACCAGGACAAAGGCATCTCGCTCAAGCAGCTGCTGGACAAGGCCGCCACGCTGACCCTCACCGAGGTCGAGACCGCCACCCTCGCATCCCGCCTCGCCGCGCTGGAACTGCAGCTCACCCCAGGCGAGCGGGCCGAGCTGGACCATGTCGCCGGTGCGGCGGTACGCGGCCTCATCCGCGGCCTCGTCGACGCGGTCGACCCGGACACCCAGGCCCGCGCCATGGCCGGCGCCGTTGACCCAGCGGCCACCGTGCAACAGCTGCTTGATACGGCTGTACGGCCGTTGGCCGCGAACCCAGCGCTACGGCAGCGGATCCTGGAACTGCGCCAGGCCCATGACCGGATCATCGACGAGACTAGCGTGGACACCCTGGTTGACGCCTACGGGGTCATCGACACCTCGCGAGCGCAGTCGATCGTCGAGTCGTGGCAGGCATACCTGGACGAGAACCGCGACGAGATCACCGCGATCCAGCTGCTCACCGAGGCCCGGGATCGGCGCATCTCGTTCGCGGACATTGAGGAGCTGGCCAAGCGCATCAAACGTCCACCGCGCAACTGGACGCCCGATCTCATCTGGTCCGCGTACGAGGTGGTCTACGCCGGCCACGTCCGCCACAGCGACCGCCACACCCTGACCGACCTGGTCTCCCTGATCCGCTACACCATCGGTCAAGATGGTGAGCTAGTTCCGTACGCGGAGAAGGTCCGCGAGCGGTACGCCGGCTGGCTGCTCCAGCAGCAGCAGGCCGGAGTCACATTCAGCGAGACAGAAAGGTGGTGGCTGAACCGGATGGTCGAAGTGATCGCCGTGTCGGCGGGCATCAGCCCCGACGACCTCGACAAGGCCCCGTTCACCGAACGCGGCGGCATCGACGGCGCCCTCCGCGAACTTGGCCCCCGGGCCGCCATCCTGATCGACCAACTCAACACGGAGCTCCCCGCGTGAGTACGCTGCGGACACTCGTCCTCAGAGACGTAGCAGAAGTGATCGATTGCGAACACAAGACAGCACCGCGCGCGCCGGTCGAAGAAGCGTATGCATTATCCGTCGGGACCGGAAGCATTCGTAACGGACGCATCGACCTTTCTGGTGCGAAGCCTGTCACATTGGCCACATATAGGGATTGGACTCGGCGGGCTGTGCCGCGTGCGGGCGATATTATCCTTGCACGTGAGGCTCCGATTGGCGAGGCTGCCCTGGTGCCGGAAGCGACTCCTATCTGCCTGGGACAGCGTACTGTTCTAATACAACCGAGTGAACACCTGATAGTACCCCGATATCTTCACTACTTTCTGCTCTCGTCAAATGCACAACGTTGGTTTCGGCATAGGGCAACCGGCTCCACAGTCCTTCACGTTAATGTCGCCGACGTGCGTAACACTCCATTCGGCAGGCTCCCGTCGCTATCGGAGCAGCGGCGGCTCGTCGATATCCTCGAAGACCACCTTTCGCGCCTCGACGCTGCCGAGAGTTCTGCAACGACCGCGACTCACCGTCTGGCCGCTCTCGAAGCTTCTGCTCTTTCCCGGTGTCGCGCTGGGCGCGAGCGCAGACTTGACGAGGTAGCGGCGATTCAAGGTGGCCTCCAGAAACACCACAAGCGGGAACCAAAGCACAACGCGTATCCCTTTCTGCGCGTGGCAAACATTACCAAGTATGGTCTCGATCTCAAGGACGTACACGAGATAGAACTTTTTGACGGGGAGCTAGACAAGCTTCGGCTGAGGGTGGGCGACCTTCTGGTCGTCGAGGGAAACGGCAGCCCGTCACAAATTGGCCGAGCGGCGACGTGGAACGGTTCTATCGATGACTGCGTCCACCAAAACCACCTCATCAGAGTGCGTCCTTCCCCGCAGCTCAACCCTGCTTACCTTGAAGCCGTTTGGAACTCGCCACAGAACCGCAAGAATTTGACGCGGCTAGCTAGTTCGAGCAGTGGCCTCCATACTCTTAGCGTTTCGAAGCTCAAGACTCTTAGTATTCCGGTACCTTCGTTAAGCCGGCAAACCGAACTGATGGAAGCCTTGGCTGTCGTTCGTGGTCGACGCAATCGGCTAGAGGCAGAACTTCGAATCGTTCGTGCAAAAGGAAAGCGACTACGGCACGCGCTACTCGACGCGGCGTTCTCGGGTCGGCTGACGGGGCGGGCGAGTGACATTGAGATCGTAGAGGAGATGACCAGTGTCTGACGCGCGGCGGTTGGTCGACAAGCTGTGGTCGTACTGTCATGTCTTGCGCGATGATGGGGTCGGCACAATCGAGTACACCGAGCAGCTGACGTACTTGCTCTTCCTGAAGATGGCTCACGAGCGGGAGATTCGGCCGCTGAAGAGTGAGCGAATCGTGCCGGAGCACTGCTCGTGGCAGCGGCTGCTCGACGCTGACGGCGATGACCTGGAGGTCACGTACCGGCACATCCTTGAGGATCTGTCCAAGCAGCCTGGAACGCTGGGCACGATCTACCGTAAGGCGCAGAACCGAATCCAGGACCCGGCCAAGCTCAAGCGGCTCATCGTCGACCTGATCGACAAGGAGAACTGGTCCGCTACCGGGATCGACATCAAAGGCGACGCGTACGAGGAGCTGCTGTCCAAGGGCGCTGAGGACATCAAGTCCGGCGCTGGGCAATACTTCACACCCCGGGCGCTGATCCAGGCGATAGTCGATTGCATTCAGCCGTCCGTGCGGGACACGGTGGCCGACCCGGCAGCGGGGACAGGTGGCTTCCTGCTCGCGGCGCATGAGTACGCCGCCCAGCATGCTGAGACGCTGACCCCGACCGAACGGAACCACCTGCGGGACACGTTCGTCCACGGCGTGGAGCTGGTTGACGGCACCGCCCGGTTGGCGGCGATGAACCTGCTGCTGCACGGCATTGGTACGCCCAACGGCAAGAGCCTGATCGAGGTCAAGGACGCGCTGATCGCCGATCCGGGCAGGCGGTACTCGGTGGTCCTGTCCAACCCGCCGTTCGGCCGCAAGTCGTCGCTAACCATGGTCGGTGCGGACGGCCGCGAGTCACGCGACGAGCGGGAGATCGAGCGTCAGGACTTCGTCGTCACCACGGCAAACAAGCAGCTCAACTTCGTTCAGCACATCGCCACGATCCTCGACATCAACGGTCGGGCGGCGGTGGTCGTACCCGATAACGTGCTTTTCGAAGGTGGTGTCGGCGAGACGCTGCGGCGGCGGATGCTGGCCGACTTCGACGTGCACACGATGCTGCGCTTGCCGACCGGCATCTTCTACGCCCAAGGTGTCAAGGCCAACGTGCTGTTCTTCGACAAGCGGCCGGCCTCCGAGCGGCCGTGGACCGACCGGCTGTGGATATACGACCTGCGCACCAACCAGCACTTCACGCTCAAGCAGAATCCGCTGCGCCGCCACCATCTCGATGAGTTCGTCGCCTGTTACCTGCCGGGCAAGCCGCGCGGCGAGCGGGTCGAAAGCGAGAGGCTCAAGTCCTTCGGGTACGACGAGCTGATCGCCAGGGACAAGGTCAACCTCGACATCACCTGGCTGCGCGACGAGTCCCTGGAGGACATGGAGAACCTACCCGCGCCTGAGGTGATCGCTCGGGAGATCGTCGAGGATCTCACTGCGGCACTGGCCGAGTTCGAAGCAGTCGCTGCCGCCCTGGAGGCGGCGGCGGAGTCTCGTCCCAATGATCCGTCGGTGGCGGGCTGACGATCGGCGCTGGCTGGTCCTGCTCGGCTCAGGTGCCACGCGGACCGCGGATCTCGTCGAGGCGCCGGCGGATGTGTTCGAGGTGTTCGGGAAGGGTCGAGCTGGTGGTCCGTTCCGGCCAGTCGAGCACGATGCCGTCGCAGTGAGCGCACCGGTCGGTTGCGACTTGGTCTGGCTCGGGTTGGGGTTCGGCGATGCCATAGGTTCCGCAGATGGCGAGGTGGGTGTCGTCGTAGGCGGCGCCGAGCTGGTCGCGGCTGGTGCGGCGGCGCTCGCGGCGGCTGAGAGCGTGCCACGCCCGATCGACATGAGCCGCGCGGCGTTTCGGGTAGTCGCGGAGGGCTACCCGCTGGATCTCCTCGCGTGTCTCGGTGGGTGGCGTTGCCAGGATGCCGACCTCGCCCCGATCGGCGAGATGGCCGCTGGCCAGCCTCTCGGCGAGCCCGTACAGATGCGGATGCCCGGCGGCAATGCACTCCTCGGCTGTAAGCAATTGGTGTGCCTGGTCCGCCCACAGCTGCGTATGGCGCTGCTCGAGTTCACAAACGATGGGTGCAGCGAGGTCGCGGGCGCGAAACCGGTTGGTCCGGCGCTGCTGGTCGAGCCAGTCGGCGATCTGATGGGCAAGGTCCGCTCGTTGTCGAGGAACGAAGCTGCGCCGTCTGCGACGAGCAATTGAAGGGCTTCGGCGGCGGGTTGGCTGCCCAACCAGTCCGCGAGCCTGGTGAACCTTTGGACCTGGTCGAGAGCGTCGATTGCGGCGCGGCGGCGAACGACGGTGTCCTGCTCGACCCTCCAGGCACTGGATGCAGCCTGGGCGTCGAGACGCTCGCCGAGCAGTTCGGCCAGGGTCAGGTCGGCCACAGCGGTGTCCGGCTGGCTCCAGCACGCCTCGGTGATGGCCCGGGCTGGGTCGTGTACCAGTCCGCAGGCGGCGACCACCAGCGCCGCCGCGGGATCGTTCGCGTCGATGCTCTGAATCTGCCGGGTCAGGACCGGTCCCGCCGCGCGGACGAAGCTGGCCGCGCGGGTCGCCGTGGTGGTGAGCAGGAGCACGGGCGGGCAGTGCGGGTGCGACCCTCCCAGGCGCGGTCGTCGGCGTAGGCAAGGTACCGAGCGACTTTCTGCTTGAGCAGGGTCTGGGTCATCGATGCCAGGTCGACCTCAATGAACACGGCCACGTTGGCGCCGTCGACCGTCAGTGTGGCGGCCGCGTCCGGAGTCAGCCGGTACGGATGGGTGGACCAGGCGCTGGCGCGGTCCCACTCCTGCCAGGCCGCCCGGTCGGTAAGCCAGCTCGCCACCTGAATGCCTTCGGCGGGGCCATATTCGCTCAGAGCGAGCCACACCTCGGTGAGGGCGGCGGCGTGGGCCACGAACATCCCGGACGGGCGGCCATCGGCGGTGGCGGTGCCGGCCACCAGCCGGGCGCCAGCTGGCCGCAGACACCAGTGCCGAGGCGCTGAACCGGTCTCACGCCCGGGGCGGACGCACTCGACCAGACCCGCAGTGTGCAGCCGGTCCAGCCGGTACCGGGTGGTCCGCTCGGGCACGGCGGTGGCGCGGGCGAGCTGGCCGGTGGTCATGACCCGATGTTTATCGAGCAGGACCAGCAGATCATGAGACGGACCGCCGGAGGTCCGAAGACGAGTCAGGTATGAACGGTCAGCCATGTCGGTACCGCCGATCAACCGCCAATGCATACGGGCTGCCTTGGGTGACACAGGAAGTGTCAGTCGCCGGTCGGCCATGACCGCCGGAGCCGGCGATCACCAGCGCTGACAGGCCCACCACGGTTGCCGTTCGGGTCCACAGCAATCGGCAAGCCCAGCAGGCCCAATCGAGGCGGCGACCTGACATGCTCTGACAGAGGAGTGCGGCTGTCCTTGAACCGGTGTCAGGCATCGCTGCCTCCAGGGGCGGGCAGAACATCCGCCCCGTCAGCACGGACGACCTGTAGCAGCTCGCCTATGCGCTCGTTGCCGACCCGATGACCGGCGGCGCGCAATCCCGCCGCCATGTTCCGCCGGTTGACCGCGGTCCCCGCCGCGACGAGCCGGTCCCGGACCAATCGAGCGGCCTGCTCCAGTTCGGTTCCCCCGCTGCCCGCATCGGACGAGCCGTCCCGGCCGGTCCCGGACCGGCGAGACTCGCCGGGACCATCCGGGACGGCAGAACCCCGGCCGTCGCCGTAAGGGACGGAGTCGAGCAGCCCGGACAGCAGCTTGATCGTGACCAGCAGCGCCACGGCAGGCCAGCCGGCCACCAGCCGCCCAACCGGATCCGACGCCCCGACCGCCACATTCGCGGCCACGCTGGCCGCCGTACCGGCCGCCAGCGCCGCCCACGGCAACCACCCTGCCCGGGTACCGGCCCGCCGGTGCGCCAGCAGCACCAGCGACGCCACGACCTCGATGCCATCGACAGAAAGCGGGAAAGCGTGCTGCCCGCCACCCAACCTCGCCGTGCAGCCGAGCCAACTCGGCCATGTGCGAGTACGAGATCGCACCGGCCACACCAGCCAACAGGGCCACCGTTGCGCCAGCCGCGACGGTGATCACCCGATCCGCAGTGGTCATCGGGCACCACCGCCCGAAGACAACGAAACGGTCGTCTCAATCACCAAAGATCGTGACGACCGTGCCCATGTTCTGCGTGCCCCCGGGCAGGGCACAGACCTGCGTCAACGTCATGCTGGCCTGACTCGATAGCCGTCTCTCCGCACCTTTGCATGAACCGCCGACACCGACAACAAGGGACCCTCAAGGCGGGTTGAGGGTTCGTATGCTGCCAGGTTGGGTGCCTCCGGCGGGTCTCGTCAAACATGGGAACGGGATGGCGGCCCCCCGACACCGTGGAGATCGTGGGCAGCTGGCACATGCCCGAACGGTAGGCACGACAGGCCGTCCTGAAGCGTCGACGGCTCAGACGGCGTCGTAAAGCTCGCCGACCAGCTCGGGTGGCCCGACGTGCTCGACGCCGGGTACGTCGCAGCGACTCAACTGCAAGCCGAGCGTTCGCCACGCCCGACTCGAAACTCGCCCACGCGGTCAGGGACCCGGTGAAGATCGTGCCCATCGACGTGTGTGCTGATCGACACACTCTTACGCCGGTCGCGCGTGCGCACATCGCCCGCAGAGCCCCATTACGGTGCGTAACGGCCTGGCGTGCAGGAGCCCTTGATCGACTCACTTATTTGCCGATGAGCGGATACCTGATCTTCACTGGTTGTGCGAATCGATCTTTGGTGTGGTGCCTGGGTTGTTGGCGTAAGGGTGATCCGGTTCGCGGTCGTCGGCACATCGGGGTGGGGTCATCGGGACGCAGGATTACGGCGAGCCACGCCGTCCGTGCTCGTGTCGTGCACGTGATAGGGGTCTGGTGGGATCGTTGCTGGGCACAGCCAAGCACGGAGTTGGTGGCGGCATATGGGTTGTTGGATCCTATTAGGATCGATAAACGGCCGTATGTCGTGCTGCTGCTTTGGCGTGGTGGTCGGTGGGACTACGCTGGCGTACCCGAGTCGAAGGTCGGGTTGGATACATGGGGCTTGAGTGGATCACTGGCATGGGCGATTGTGTCTGCGTCGATCGTTGTAAGAGCCGTTGTGCAGGTGCGGCCGGTTTCAGAGATTGGAAATCGCGTTGTGCCGGTTGGGCTGGCGGCGTTGCCTGCTTTGTTTGGCGTGGGTTCTCTCGGCCTAACTCGGTACGTTTCTGTGATTCCGGGGTTGAGCGATTTGGGGTAGGACATGGCGCAGGCGGTGCCGGTTTCCGCGAGTGGCGTGGAGTTTTTTGCCGAGGTGGATACGCCCTCGGGGCCGTCGAACGTTGCTTTGGACAGGGTGTTTTCCTTTGATGGGGTGCGCGAAACGGTGCAGGCGATCTCCTGGGAGTTGCTGCAGGCGTGGGAGGCGGTGCGTCCGGATGAGGCCAGTGTGGAGTTTGCGCTGACGTTGAAGGTAACGGAGGGGCGGCTGACCGGTCTGTTGGTCAGCGGTGGTGCGGAGGGCGCGCTGAAGGTGACGCTGTCGTGGAGACGTGGGACGGACTCCACAACGGACGCCGGAATCGCCGGCGGTGTTGTGGCAGGTTGACTGATCATCGGTCTGGGGCCGAGATGGTGACGGACGATCCATGGGGATTTCGTGGTTGAGATTCGGGTGGATACAGCGGCGTTGCGGTCGTTTGTCGTTCGGGTTCGGGACGTTCGCGGGCGCACGCTCGGTTCGGGGGTGCTCGCTGCGCCTGGCTGGACGCTGACCTGCGGCCACGTGGTGGCCGGTCATGCCGATGTCCTCCTGGATGGGGCTGGTCTGCCGTCGTCAGCGGGGACTGGCGGCGCCGTTGGGGGCTGGCCGGCGGTGGTGACATTGCGTTCGGAGCCGCTACGTGGTGATGGCCTGTGGCCGTTCCCTGATCTTGCGTTGCTGCGGTTCGACCCGGGCCTGGCCCATCCGGTTGCGCCGCTTGATTCCGCGGTCTGGCCTGAACGGATGGGCCGGGAGCCGGTGTTGACCGGTGACACTGTGACCGGTTGGGGTTTTCCGCGAAGGGAGGAAGGCAGGGAACCGCCGGGTTCACCGGCTTCGTTCGTCGTGGAGGGGGTCGAGGGCGACGGCTTCGTCACCCTCAAAGCAGGTGAGGCAAGACCGGGGCTAAGCGGTGCGCCGATGGTGTGCCCGCGGGCGCGGACCGTGGTGGGGTTGATGTCCGCGACTCGTGGGACGGGCGTCGAGCTGGGCGGGTACGTGTCCCCGGTGTCCGCGCTACGAGAGCCTGACCTGTTCACCATGGCCGTCGATCACGCCGAGGCGGCCTCGATGCTGGCCGACGTGCTGGCGGCTAATCGCTTGAGTGTGCTCACCGATCGCACGCCGTGGCTGTCGGTGCTTGCGCTACGCGAGCCTGGCGATCTGGTAGAGCAGCCGTGGGGGCAGTTCCACAAGACGGCCAGATCAGATCCGGCGGACCTACTGCGAGCGGATTTCGGTGTAGTCGATTACCTGTTTCGCGATGCGGAACTGGAACGCATCCGTCGGGAATGGTGCGAGACGCCGGAGCCGCTGGGTGTGCTGGTGGTCCGTGGCGTTGGCGGGTCGGGCAAGACACGGTTTGCGATCCAGCTGTGCCGCCGCATGATCGCGCGCGGGTGGCTGGCCGGCTGGTTATCCCACACCGACGGATCGGTGCCCGACGATGCGCCTGCCCTCGCCGTCGCAGTGCCGCGGTTGCTCGTCGTTGATTACGTCGAGGCGACCGATCCGCAACGGCTGGCCACCGTCGTGACACGGCTCGCCGAGTCCGCGACGGCCCTGGCTCCGGCCAGGCTGATCCTGGTCACCCGCACCCGGGTTGGTGGGTTGGCCGACCCGCTGGACACGATCGGTGAGATTGCCAACGCCCGAGTCAAACACCTTCTTAATCTGGGCCAGGAATCGGATCGGGCCACCCAGCCGCTGAGTCCGTCTCAGCGCACCGTGCTGTTTCAGACGGCGTCGGCCGCGTTGGCCGCCGCTTGGCAGGTGCCCGCCACACCGGCGATGGTCGACCTGTCCCATGAGCGGTACCAGTGGCCGCTGGACGTCCTGTTCGAGGCCCTTGACCGCGTGCTGACTGGCGACACGACACCCAACCCGACCCCTCCGGTCGGGCGGGTTCTGGCCCACGAACAGCGCTATTGGTCCGCCACGTTGCCCGATGTCGACCCGCATCTGGCTAGTTGGATCGCCGCCGCGGCAACCATCGCCGGCGCCGACACCCTCGATGAGGCCCATACACTACTGGCAATCCACCCCGCCCTGCGCCACGACGACCAGGCTGCGCTGCGTACACGGCTCATCGACTGGTGGTCTCAGCTTCAGCCCGGCCGCCGTCACCTCAACCCGTTGCGTCCCGACCGGCTCGGTGAACATCTGGCCGCCAGCGTACTGCCCGACTTCGGCGACGACGCCGGGGCAGTCCTCTCTGACCTGCTTACCCTGCCGTCTGATCGGCAGCTCGCCGCATGCCTGGACCTACTCGCGCGGGCAAAGACCAACTCGCCGACAGTTCGACAGCTGTTGAGAATCGCCATTCCGCAACAACTGGAGGTCCTCGCAGCACGCGCGCAACGGGCCGCCGACCCTGCCCACGACGGAACTGTTGACCGCAGTATCGCCGATAACGTCCTGCGGCACCTCACACCAGACATCCTCGACCGGATCACCGACCCTGCCCACGCCCTGCCCGGCCGCTATCGCGACGCCGCGGTCGCGTGCACCGCGCTGAGCATGCTCGCCCGCGAAACCGGACGATCAGAAGACGCCAGACGAATCGCCACCGCCGCCCTCCACATCGACCGTGCACTCGCCGATGCAAATCCCGACAACCCCGTCCACCGCCGAGACATCGCTATCGACCATTTAGCACTGGCGGATCTGGACCGGGATGCCGGGCGCCGCGAGGCGGCCGCCGAGGGCTACCGCAGCTATCTGGCGGCCGCACAGCAGCTGGCCGATCTCGACCCGAGCAACCCCACCTACCGCCAG
>Ga0075429_100001318_pt1 | contig 20245 bp, 17 predicted proteins | sample RhiMetdeltSRZDD3_FD_75295 | JGI IMG/M metagenome (GOLD analysis project Ga0075429, IMG submission 75295) | Populus rhizosphere microbial communities from Tennessee, USA - Rhizosphere MetaG P. deltoides SRZDD3 | ecosystem: Host-associated > Plants > Roots > Rhizosphere > Soil | place: USA... | reverse complement strand
AAGCGCTCATCCCGGAGCGCGCAGCGCGGAGGGTCCAGTGAGCGGGAACGCGACGGCGCGCGAGCGCCGCGGCCCGCCGCGCGAGGTGCGCATCATCGGCGGCGCGTGGCGGCGCAGCAAGCTGCCGGTGGCCGACGCGCCGGGGCTGCGGCCCACGCCCGACCGCGTCCGCGAGACGCTCTTCAACTGGCTCGGCCAGGATCTCGACGGCTGGCGCTGCGTCGACGCCTTCGCCGGCACCGGTGCGCTCGGCTTCGAGGCGGCGTCGCGCGGCGCGTCCTCGGTGGTGCTGGTGGAGCGCGAGCCGTCGCTGCTGCGCAGCCTGGAAGCCTCGCGGCAGCGCCTGCAGGCGCACGGGGTGCGCGTGGAGCCGGGAGACGGCATCGCCTGGCTGCGCCGCGCGCCGCCGGCAAGCGTCGAGCTGGTGTTCGTCGATCCGCCGTTCGACCGCGACCTGTTCGCCGCGGCCCTGGCCGCCGCGGCGCCCGTCGTCGTGCCCGGGGGCTTCGTCTACCTGGAGGCCGACCGGCCGTTCGACGACGCCGCCGTCGCCGGCCACGGGCTGCGGGTGCACCGCCATGCCCGCGCGGGGGCGGTGCATTTCCACCTCCTGCAGCGCCGGGACGCGCCAGCCCCCGGCTGAAACGCGCCGGCTACACTGCGGCCGAGCCCTTCGCCCAGGAGCGACCCGTGACTTCCGCCACCCGACTCACCGCCGTGTATCCGGGCACCTTCGACCCCATGACGCTCGGGCACGAGGACCTGATGCGCCGCGCCAGCCGCCTGTTCGAGCGGCTCATCCTGGCCGTGGCGGCGGGGCACCACAAGCGCACGATGTTCACCGTCGAGGAGCGGCTCGAGATCGCCAGGGAGCTGTCGGCGCGCTACCCCAACGTGGAGGTGCTCGCGTTCCGCGGCCTGCTGCGCGATTTCGTCGTTTCCCACGGCGGCAAGGTGGTGGTGCGGGGCCTGCGCGCGGTGAGCGACTTCGAGTACGAGTTCCAGATGGCCGGCATGAACCGCCAGCTCATGCCGGAGGTCGAGACCCTCTTCCTCACGCCGAGCGACCAGTACCAGTTCGTCTCGGGCACCTTCGTGCGCGAGATCGCCACGCTCGGTGGCGACGTTTCCAAGTTCGTGTCACCCTCGGTGAACCAGCGCCTGCAGCGGCGCGTCCAAAGCGGCGAATCCTGAAATTTCCGGCAGTCGAGCAGCACCATGGCCCTGTTGATCACCGACGAATGCATCAACTGCGATGTGTGCGAGCCCGAGTGCCCGAACCAGGCGATCTCGATGGGGCCCGAGTTCTATCGCATCGACCCCCACCGCTGCACCGAATGCGTGGGCCACTTCGACGAGCCGCAGTGCGTGCAGGTGTGCCCGGTGAGCTGCATCCCGGTGGACCCGCAGCACATCGAGTCGAAGGAGACGCTGTGGCAGAAGTACCGCCGGCTGCAGGCGGCGGCCCAGCCGCAGCCCGAGGCGCAGGCGCTCCCTTCCCCTGCGGGGGAGGGTCCGGATGGGGGCCGCTGAGCGCGCGACCATCGCCGGAGAGCCCCCACCCTCCCCCGGAGGGGGAGGGAGGCATGGGGCGCTGCGCCAGAGGGGGAGGAAGGCCGGTGCGCTTCCCCGCTGAGGGAGACCGGCGGCGCTACTTCGTCGGCGGGCGCGGCGTGATGAACAGCACGCCGGAACCCGGCGCGGCGGCGGCCTTCGCCGTCTTGCTCTCCTTGCCCACTCCTGACGCGGCCACGGCCTGAACCGGCGTTCGCGCTTCCACCGCGGTGGCCTTGGCCGCGGCCTTTTCCGCGGCGCGCCGTTCGCGCTCCATCTTCTCGGCGAGCGCCTTCTCGCGCTCGGCGAGGCGCCGCGCCTCGGTGCGCTGGGCGGCGCTGCGCGGGTCGGACGATTCGATGATGTGCCCGCCGGCGCAGGGGGTTTGCGAATAGGTCTGCCCGCAACGATAGATCGGCGTGGTGGCGGCACCGGCGGCGGTGGCGACGACGCCGAGCGCGAGCGCCAGGCAGCAGCGTTTCATCCAGGGGTCTCCTGCGTGTCGGGTGCCGGCCGCGGCGGCTTGGGCCGCGGCGGCTTGGCATGGAGCTTCATCATGGCACGCTCCATGTCCCCGGCGAGCACGAGATCCAGCGCGTCGAGCGACTGCTCGATCGCTTTGTCGATTGCGTCACGCTGTTCGAGGGGGGGCTTGCGCAACACGTAATGGATCACTTCGGCCTTCACGCCCGGATGGCCGATGCCCAGCCGCAGGCGCCAGTAGTCGGCGCTGCCCAGCTGCGCGTGGATGTCGCGCAGGCCGTTGTGGCCGGCGTGGCCGCCGCCTTGCTTCAGCTTCATCTGCCCGGGCAGGAGGTCGAGCTCGTCGTGCGCGACCAGGATCTCGTCGGGCGCGATCTTGAAGAAGCGCGCCAGCGCGGCCACCGACTTGCCCGACACGTTCATGAAGGTCATCGGTTGCAGCAGCCAGAGCGGCCCGTCGCGGCGGTTCACCCGCGCGACGAGCCCGTGGTAGGCGCGCTCGGGCACGAGCGACGCCTTCAGCGTGCGCGCCACCGCGTCGATCCACCAGAAGCCTGCGTTGTGGCGCGTGGCGTCGTATTCCGGGCCGGGATTGCCCAGGCCGACCAGCAATCGAATCATGGCGGCGATTATGAGTGGCCGGTTCGCGCCGGCTTCAACCGTCGCCGGAGGTCGTGCTCCCGGGCTCGGCCGGCGGTTCCGATGGCGCGTCCGGCGGCGGTTCCTCCTCCTGCGCCGGCTCGGCGGGCGCCATGGCCGGTGCACCGGCCGACGCCGCGGACGCGGGCGGCGCGGGCGGCGCGGGCGGCGCGGCCGGCGCGGCCGGCGAGACCGGCGAGACCGGCGATGCCGACGAGGCCGACGAGGCCGGCGATGCCGGCGATGCCGGCGATGCCGGCGATGCCGGCGCCCGCGCGGCCGGTGGCTGGCGCACCGCATCGCTCGCGGCCGCACCCGCGGCGCTGGCCGCGCTGGCCGCGGCATCCGGCGCCTGCGGGTTCGGCGTCAAGCGCGACTCGGGCTGCGCGACGAACTTCCAGTCGGCGTACGTCTTCGCCTTCTCGAAGTTCCGGTACGGCTCGGCGAAGCGGCCCGTCTTGATGGGCACGCCCTCGTCACGGCTGTGCACGCCCACGATGCGCCCGTGCGCATCGCGCAGCAGCGCCCAGTCGGCGCTGCGCGTCATCGGGTCGTCGTAGAGGCGGCGCAGGTGGCGGCGCGGCGCGAGGCTGCGCGGATCGAGCAGCAGGTCCTCCAGGCTCTTCGGGTAGCGCTCGCCCTCGCCGCCGGTCGCGGAATACGAGACGATCGCCTTGCGGATCTGGTCGCCCGCCCACAGCAGCTGCGTCTCGCGCTCGCGCCGCTGCAGGTGGCTCCATGCGCTCGCGCCCGCGGCGATCACCGCGCTCGTGAACGCCACCGCGAACAGCAGCGCGAGGTACGTCACGCCGCGCTCGGCGCCGCGCGCGCTCACCATGTGTCGAAGGTGGAGCCGTCGAGCGCCGCGCGGGTCGAGCCGCTCCTGACGTCGTAGACCTTGCCCCGCTCGCTGCCCGGCGGCGCCGTGACCACCCACGTGTTGGCGGCGCCGGTGATGGGGTCGCGCGGCATCGAGCGCAGGTAGCGCCGGGTGACCAGGTCCTCCAGCGCCTCGGGGTAGCGGCCGGTGTCGCCGTAATGCTTGTCGATCGCGTCGCGCATGAGCGCGAGGTTCTGCCGCAGCGTCGCCTCCTCGGCGCGCTTGACGCTGTCGTAGTAGCGCGGCACGGCGAGCGCGAGCAGCGTGCCGATGATGGCCATCACCACCAGCAGCTCGATGAGCGTGAAGCCGCGGCGTGTCACCATCGCCGGTACGGGACGCCGCCCAGGCTCTCGGCCGGGGACATCGAGTAGACGTCGTACACGTCGCGCCCTTCCTGCGGGGCGTCGGGCGGGCTCTCGTACGCGCGCTTGCCCCACGTATCGGCCGCGGGCGACCTGGCGTCCGGATGCATCGGGTCGCGCGGCAGGCGGCGCAGGAAGTAGATCTTCTGCTTCTTCGGATGGCGCGCATCCTCGACGCCCTCGACGAGCGACTCCAGCGTGTGCGGGTAGCCGGTCTCGTCGGCCTTCTTCACCACGCGGCCTTCGTCCACCGCCTGCTTGTACGCGTCGATCGCGCCGCGGATCTCGCGCAGCGCGGCGCGCAGCTCGTTCTCGCGCGTGCGCTTGACGCCCAGTTCGGCGAGCGGCAGGGCCACGGTCGCGAGGATGGCGACGATGGTCGCCGTCACCAGCAGCTCGACGAGCGTGAAGCCGGACTGCGCGCGGCGGTTCATGGCTGCGCCTTGATCTCCAGCGGCGCCGAACCCTGGATCGGCACGCGCCGGTTCATCGCGTCCACGGCCACGATCGTGCCCACCTGCAGCGTGCCGGTGGCCGCCTTGCGCGCCTTGAGGCGCACCCTCACGAGCGGCGCGTCGCCGGCGGTCGACGCCAGGCCCGACGCCCCGGCCGTCGCGAACACCACGCCCAGGCCGGCGTCCACGCGCGGCGTGAACACCGCGGCGCCGCCCACCTGGCCGAAGAAGCCGCCGTCCTCCACCGCCACGACCTCGAACAGCTCGGGGTCGTAGCGAAGCTGCAGCGACGCGCCCTTCAACGCGCCTTCGGTGCGCGCCTTCACCTCGACGGCGAACTCCTGCCCCACCTTCGCCGAAGGCGGCGCGACCCAGGACAGCGTCAGCGGCTTCACCACCTCGGCGGCCGCGGGCGTGCCGTCGGCCGGCGGCGGCGCGGCCGGCGCCGGGCCCGCCGCATCGGCGCCCGTTCCGGGCGGCGCCTGCGGGGTCGCGGTCAGCGCCGCCACGGGCGCGCCCGGCGTGTCTTGCGAGGTCGGCGACGCGGGCGACGCGGGCGACGCGGGCGATGCAGGCGATGCAGGGGATGCGGGCGACTCAGGCGATGCCGGCGATGCCGGTGACGGCGATGACGGCGATGGCGGCGGCACCGTCGATTTCGGCGGCGCCGCCGGCACCGGCGCGCCCCCCGGCCGCGGCGGCGCCGCGTCGGTGACCGGCCGCGCGAACGGCGTGCGCGTGCGCACGGCGGCCTCGGTGCCCGACCAGAACTCGGCCAGCGTCGCATCGGTGCGCTCGACGCCGCGCACCAGCCGCGGCGTGATGAGCAGCACCAGTTCGCGGCTGCGCCGGTCGGTGCTCTTGGTGCCGAAGATGCGGTCGAGCACGGGGAACTCGCCGACGAACGGCACGCCGGCGCCGGTCTGCACGTCGTCGTCGCGGATGAGGCCCATCAAGGCTTGCGTCTCGCCGTCGCGCAGCCGCAGCACGGTCTGCGCGTTGCGCGTGCCCACCTCGTACGCGGTGGTGCCGGCGTTGGTGCGCGTGCGCGTGCCGAGCGACGAGACGTCGAGGTTGATCTTCACCGCCACGGTGTCGTCGGCATACACGGTGGGCTCGGCCTCGATCTTGATGCCGACGTCGATGTACTGGATCTGCTCGGTCGTCACCGGCGCGCCCGACTGGCCCACGGCGCTCGTCGTGCCCACGATGGTGCTGGAGATCACCGGCACGCGGTCGCCCACGTGCACGCGCGCCTTCTCGCGGTTGCGCACCCGCACGCGCGGGTTGGCGAGCGTCTTGGTGTCGCCGTCGGTGCGCAGCAGGCGCAGCTTCAGGCCGGTGTCGACGCTCACGGTGTGGCGGTTGATGTCCCAGATGTCGGCCAGCAGCGCGCCGCTCGCGCCCGGCCCCACGAACTCGGTGGGCCACGTGATGCCGAGGTCGCGCACCTTGGTGCGCGAGACCTCCATGATCTCCAGCTCGAGCACGACCTCGGGGTCCGCCTGGTCCTGCGCGGCGATCAGCCTCTCGGCCGCGCGCACCGCGTCCGGCGTGTCGCGCATCACCAGGATGTTGGTGCGCTCGTCGATGAACAGGTCCTTCGTCTTGAGCATCGTGCGCAGCAGGTTCATCGCCTGCTTCGGATCGGCGTTGCCGAGCTGGAACGTGCGCACCACCAGTTCCTGGTGCTCGCGCAGCTTCTGCGGCGTGTTCGGATAGACGAGGATCGTGTTCTCGCTCAGGACCTTCTTCTCGAGCTGCTGGTTGTGGATGATGAGGTCGAGCGCATCCTCGACGCGCACGTTCTGCACGAAGATGGAGGCGCGCAGGTCGCTGCGCACGTCCCGGTCCAGGACGAAGTTGATGCCGGCCGAGCGGGCCAGCGCTTCCATCACCGCCTTCAGCGGCGCGTCGCGGAACTCGAGCGTCACCGGCTTCTGCAGCTTCGAGCGCAGCACCGGCACCGCGAGCGCCTTGCGGCTCTCGACCTCGCGCAGCTCGCGCTCCACCGCGCGCGCCTGCGGGTGGTTCGGGTTCTCCGACAGGACCGCCTTGGCCATGAGCTCGGCGCTCACCGCGTCGCCCGCCGCCAGCTTGGTGCGCGCGTCCTCGACCAGGATGCGGTGGCGAAACGCCGCTTCGATCGCGGCGCGCCCGGCGAGCGCGCGCCCGTTGCCGGGGTCGATCGCCAGCACCCGGTCGAACGCCTCGGCCGCCGCCTCGAGGCGCCCGCCGGCCTGGTGCGCGGCGCCGAGGCCCAGCAGCTCGTTGAGCACCCGCTCGCGGGCGCGCATGTACTGCATGCGGATCTCGACGTCGCCCACGCGCTCCTTCATGGCGGCCTCGAAGCGCGCGAGCCCGCGCGCGTAGTCGCCCTGCTCGATGAGCGCCTGGGCGTCGTTCGGGCCGGGCGTGGAGCAGCCGGCGGCGGCGGCGACGCAGAGCGCGGCGAGCGTGCGGCGGTACGGGCAACGGCTCATCGCGGTGCTCCCACCGCAAGCACCTGCCGCTGCTCGAGCGGCAGGTAGGTGAACGCGAGCTGGCCGGCCTGCGAGCCTTCGACGCGGTAGGTGCCGTCGATGACGTCGCCCGTCGACACCACCAGCACGCGATCGCCGTGCAACAGGTACCACACGGTGCGCTCGGCCGTCTCCTGCAGCATGCCCATGTACTTGAACTGCAGCGGCGGCGCCTGCGGCGGCGGGGGGGGCGGCGGCGGGGGCGGGGGCGGCGGGGGCGGCGGCGGGGGCGGCGGCACGAACCAGCTGCGGGTCGCGAAGGCGTCGAGCGACGCGCCGTCCTGCACCGCGCGCCGGGCCACGAGGCGCGTGTCCAGCACGGCGAGCGCCGTGCGGCGCTCGGCGGCCGGGTCCGCGGCCGGGGCCGCGACGTCCGGCGGCGAGGCGGTGGCGGTGGCGGCAGGCGACGCCGAGGCGTCCGAAGCCTCCGAAGCTGCGGCGGCTGCGGCGGCTGCGGCGGCTGCGGGCGCGCCGTGCGCCGGCGCCATCGCCCCGGGACGCGGCGGCACGGCCGCGTCGTCGCCCACGAGCGAAGACGCCGCGGTCGCGAGCAGGCCGGCCAGGGCGGCTGGCAGGAATCCCGATCGCAGGTGGCGCGGCGACTTCATTTGGCGAGGTGGAAGGTGAAGGTGATCTGAGTGTCCAGCGCACCGTCGGCGATGTCCTTGCGCTGCAGCTGGATCTGGTCCAGCGACAGCGTGGGCTGCTCGCGCAGCACGGCGGTCACGAAGGCGCGCACGGTCGGGTAGTCGCCGCGGATGGGCACCACCATCTGGTAGCGGTCGATCTTGCGCTCGGGTTGGCTCACGAGCCGGTAGTCGGCGCGCTTCATCTCGACGCCGAGCTGGCGCGCCACCGCGTGCACGCGCTCCAGCTTGCGCGGCAGGTCCTCGTCGCGCTGGAAATGCGCGTAGAAGCTCGCGAGCTGCGTGCGCGGCGTGTCGGGGCCGTCGAGCGCGCGGCCCAGCCGATCGAGCGCGGCATCGCGCGGCGCCTCGTCGCGCGCGCGCAGGGCCAGCACGCGCTCCTCCAGCGGCAGCACCTCGAACCACTGCAGCGCGAGCGCCGCGGCGACGAGCAGCGCGCCGAGCGCGAGCGCGAGCGCCGCGCCGTACCGCCGGAGCATCCACGCGAGGCGGCTCACGGCCCCGTCCTCCAGCTGGCGGCCAGCGTGAACTGGTACGGGCGCTCCGCCACGTCCTCGCGGATCTGGTGGTTGAGCAGGTGCACGCCGGCCAGCGCGCCCGCGGGCTCGAGGCGGCGCATGAAGCCGAGGATGGCGAGGTAGTCGCGCGCCTCGCCGCTGATGCGCACGACGCCCTTGCCCGCGTCCGGCTCGATCGCCAGCAGCGCGGTGTCCTTGTCGATCGAGGCCTCGACGGCCGCGAACAGCGCCTCCCACGGCAGCGTGAGCTCCTGCAGGACGTGGCGCGCGGCGTCGAACTCGCGCCGCAGCGCGTCGTTCATCGGCTCCTTCGGCGCCGCCTTGACGACGCGCGGTCCGGCCAGGCGACGCTCGAGCTGCCGCACCTCCTCCTGCGCGGCGGCCAGGCGCAACGCGGCATCGCCGGCGAGCGCCAGCCCGACGGCGAGCATGAGCCAGGCAGTCCAGGACGGGCGCTTGCGGACGAAGTCGAGCTCGAGGGCGCCCATCACGACGCTCCCCACAGCGCCAGCGAACGGGTGGCGAGCGGCGGCGCCCCGCCGCACGCGGCCGCGCGGCTTTCGGCGCCGGCCCACCACGCGCCCTCGTCGCCCACCAGCACGACGTGCAGCGGCGGCGCGTCGCCGCTGCACAGCGTGGCCAGGTCCTGCTCGATGGCCTCGGCCGCATGCGCGGCGGTGCGGCGCGAGCTGATGTCGCGCCAGCGGCCGCCGTCCAGCAGCCCGAGGCACACGCGGCCGAACTCGACGACGGCGAACGCGCAGCGCGCGTCGAGGCGGCGCCGCACGTCGTTGTAGGCGGCCATCAGCAGCGGCTGCAGCGAGGCGAGCCGCACGCCGTGCGCATCCAGGCGCTCGCGCAGGCCGGCGACGAGCGCGCCGTCGACGGCGCACGCGACGTGCGCCTCGCCCCAGCGGCCGTCACCGGCGCGCACGGTCCATTGCGCCGCGGCCGCGCCGTACACCTGCTCGAAGCGTGCGCGCGCGAGCTGCTCCACCTCGACGGGGCGCGTCAGCTCCGCCTGCCACGGCAGCACGGCGTAGCGCAGGAAATGGTTGGACAGCACGACGGCGGCGGCCTGGCGGCGGCGCGCCACCGCGGCGAGCGGCGCCTCCAGCGCCTCGAGCGCCGCCTGCCAGGCCGGCTCGCCGGCGCGCGGCGCGCAGGCGGCGCTCTGCGCGCGCGCGGGGGTGGCGCCGCGCAGCATGCCGAGCCGCGCCACGTCGACGCGGTGCGGGGCGAGCCCGATGCGCAGCCGCTCAGCCGACCAGCGTGACACGGTTGATCTCCTGCAGCGTCGATTCGCCGCGCCGCACGCAGTCGAGCGCCACCTCGCGCAGGAAGTGGGTGCCGTTGCGCGCCGCCGCCTCGCGCAGCAGCCGCACCGGCTCGTTGCGCAGGATCATCTCGCGGATCTCGTCGTTCATCATGAGGATCTCGGCGATCGCGCGCCGGCCGCGGTAGCCGGTGCCGCGGCAGCGGCCGCAGCCGCGCCCCATGCGGAAGCCGAAGCCGCGCACGCGCTCGCGCGTGAGGCCGGAGGCGGCGAGCGTCGCGTCGTCGGGGTGGTCCTCGACCGCGCATTCGGTGCACACCTTGCGCACCAGGCGCTGCGCGACGATGCCGTTCATCGCGGCGACGAAGGTGAAGGGGTCCACGCCCATGTGGCGGAAGCGGCCGATCACGTCGAACACGTTGTTGGCGTGCACGGTGGTGAACACGAGGTGGCCGGTGAGCGCGGCCTGCACCGCGATCTCCGCCGTTTCCGAGTCGCGGATCTCGCCGACGAGGATGCGGTCCGGGTCGTGGCGCAGGATCGAGCGCAGGCCGCGCGAGAACGTGAGCCCCTTCTTCTCGTTCACCGGGATCTGCAGCACGCCGGGCAGCTGGTACTCCACCGGGTCCTCGATGGTGATGATCTTGTCCTGGCCGCTGTTGATCTCGCTCAGCGTGGCATAGAGCGTGGTCGTCTTGCCGCTGCCGGTGGGGCCGGTCACGAGCAGCATGCCGTACGGCTCGCGCGCGAGGCGGCGCATGCGCGCGATGCTGTCGGCGTCGAAGCCGAGGTTGGTGAGCAGCAGCCCGAGCATCTCGGCCGTGAGCGACTGCTTGTCGAGGATGCGCAGCACCGCGTCCTCGCCGAAGATGCTCGGCATCACCGACACGCGCAGGTCGATGGTGCGGCCCTTGACCGACACCTTGAAGCGGCCGTCCTGCGGCACGCGGCGCTCGGCGATGTCGAGCTCGGCCATCACCTTGATGCGCGAGAGCACCTGCTCGGCGATCTCCGGGCTGCCGACGTTGCCCACCGCCACCAGCACGCCGTCGATGCGGTAGCGGATGGTGAGCCCGGCCGGCGTGGTCTCGACGTGGATGTCGCTCGCCTGCGACTTGAGCGCGTCGTAGATGGTGGAGCTGACCAGCTTGACCACCGGGCTGTCGTCCTCGCTGATCGAGGTGAGCGACAGCGTCTCGGCGTTCTCGGCGTGCGCGTCCTCGCCGCCCATCGAGGCGCCGAGCACCGCGTCCATCGCGCGCAGCGATTCCTCGTGGCGCGCGAGGTACGCGCGGATGTCGGCCGGGTGCGCCAGGCGGAAGGTGAAGTCGGCGGCGATGCGCTCCTCGGCCCAGGCGCGCACGCCGGGGTCGAACGGATCGCCGAACACGACGACGAGCGCGCCGGCCGCGTCGCGCAGCGCGAGGCATTCGTGCGCGGCGGCCTCGGCGAAGGGCATCGCGTCGAACGCCGCGGCCAGCGCGTGCAGGTCGTCCATCGTCATGGCGGGGAAGCGCACCGTGGCCGCGAGGCGGCGCACGAACTCGGCGGGCTGCAGGCCCGCACCCGCTTCCAGCGCGTCGACGACGCGCGTGCCCGCCGCCCGGGCCTCCGCGCGGGCCGCTGCGATCACGTCGGCGGGAAACGGCTCCGCCCGGAAGGTTTGCGGCGCGACGGCGAGATCCATACGATTACTTCCGCGAGAGTGCAGGCATGCTACCCGTCGCCCTGCGCGCTTGCGGGCGGCGCGGCTGCGGCAAAAGCGCGCAGGGCAAGGACGTGAGGCGGCGCATCGACGGTCCTTTGACGTGGCTACTTGACGTTCTCGGCGAGCTCGAAGATGGGCAGGTACAGCAGGATCACGATCAGGCCGACGAGCGCGCCGAGCATCACCATCAGCACCGGCTCGAACAGCTTGGTGAACCAGCCGATCCAGCGCGCCAGCTCGTCCTCGTAGAACAGGGCGATGCGCTCCACCATGTGCGGCATGCGGCCGGTGCGCTCGCCCACCGCGAGCAGGCGGAACGCCACCTGCGTCGTGAGCCCGTGCTGCTGGAACGCGCGCGACACCGCCTGCCCCTCGCGCACCTGCGCCGCCGCGCGCTGCAGCGCGCCGCGCAGCATCGGCGACAGCAGGCCGCCCGCCATGTCGATGGCCGTCGGCAGCGGGATCCCGCTGTCGAGCAGCATGCCGAGCGTGCGGTAGAAGCGCGCCAGCTCGTAGATGCGCAGCCGGTTGCCGAGCGCCGGGACCTTCCACAGCTGCGGCCCCATCCACTGGCGCACGCCGGGCCGGGTGAACACGAACACCGTGCCGCCCACGAGCGCGGCGGCCGTGCCGAGCGCCAGTGTCGCGTGCGCCTCGAGCACCTGCCCCCAGCCCACCAGCACGCGCGTGAGGAACGGCAGGTTGGTGCCGATCTCCTCGTAGATCTGGCTGAACTTGGGCACCACGTAGAGCAGCATGAAGCCCGACACCAGCACGCCCACGCCCATCAGCAGCACGGGGTACACCGAGGCCGCCACCACCTGGCGGCGGATGCGGCCGATCTGCACGTGGTGCTGCAGGAAGCGCCCGATCGCCTCCTGGATGTCGCCGGTGCGCTCGGCCGCGCGCACGGTGGCGACGAACAGCGGCGGGAACACCGCGGCCTGGCGCGCCAGCGCGTCGGACAGCTTCAGGCCGCGATGCAGGTCGGCGTTCAGCTCGTTCAGCGCGGTCACGGCCCCGCGCGCCTGCTCCTTCTCGGCGAGCAGCTCGATCGCCTCCACCAGCGACAGGCCGGCGTCGAGCAGCGACACCAGCTCCTGGCTGAACAGCTCGAGGTCGAACGTCGTGCGCGGCTTCAGCCAGCCGGCGAGCGGGTTGCTCGCCTTGATCGACAGCACGCGCAGGCCCTGCCGGTCCGCATGGCGACGCGCCTCGTCGATGTCCGCGGCCTGCAGCGTCAGCGCGACGACGTCGCCGGCGCCGCGCAAGGCCTTGACGTTGAACTTCACCGCGCGGTCCTACCAGTTGCCGATGTCGGCGTCCTCGCCGGTGCCGCCGGCGCGCCGGTCCTTGCCCAAGGAGAACAGGTCGTACTCGCCGCCGTGCTCCCCGGGCGCCTTGTACTGGTACGGGTGGCCCCACGGGTCGGGCGGCGCCGCCTTCTTCAGGTACGGGCCGCTCCAGCGCGGCTCGTCGTTCGGCTTGACGTTGAGCGCGGTCAGGCCCTGCTCGGCGCTGGGGAAGTGGCCGGTGTCGATGCGGTACTGCTCGAGCGCCTTCTCGAAGGCGTCGATCTGCGCGCGCGCCGCCTTCGCCTCGGACTTGCCGATCTGCGCGAAGTAGCGCGGGCCGACGTAGCTCGCGAGCAGGCCGATGATGACCATCACGACGAGCAGCTCGAGCAGCGTGAAGCCGCGGGCAGCGCGGCGCAGGGAGGCAGGGGCGTTTTCCACGGGGACTCCGGACGGCGTGTGGGTGGTGAAGGCGGGACGCATGGCGCGCTACTCCCGCGGGGGATGCTTGTTCAGCTTGCGCTGCAGCGAGCGGCGGTGCATGTCGAGCGCACGCGCGGTGGCCGACACGTTGCCGTCGAAGCCCGCGAGCACGCGCTGGATGTGCTCCCACTCGACGCGGTCGACCGACAGCGGGCGCTCGGCGGCGGGCACGTCGGGGTTGGCCTTGCGGTGCGCGAACGCGGCGACGATCTGGTCGGCATCGCTCGGCTTGGTGAGGTAGTGCGTCGCGCCGAGCTTGATCGCCTCGATCGCGGTGGCGATGCTGCCGTAGCCGGTCAGCACGACGACCGGCACGTGCTCGGCCAGGTGCTTGAGATGCTCGACCAGCTTGAGCCCGGACACGTCGGGCAGGCGCAGGTCGATCACGGCGTAGTCGGGCACGGTGCGGTTGATGAGCTGCACCGCGGTGCGGCCGTCGTGCACCACGTCGACGGCGAAGCCGCGGGCGTCGAACGCCCGCGCGAGCACCTGGCAGAAGGTGCGGTCGTCGTCGGCCAGCAGCAGCCGGGGGCGGTCATGCGACGGGTTGTCCATCGACTCTTCCTCTTGTCTTCTCGATCGATATCGTGCGCAGCGGCAGCGTCAGCTCGGCGCGCGCGCCGCGGATCGGCTCGTTGACCAGCGCCAGCCGGCCGCCCATGCGCTGCAGCGTGACGGCGGACAGCAGCACGCCGCTGCCGGCCTCGCCCGCGTGCACCGCGTCCAGCGGCTGCTCGAGGCGGTCGAGCAGCTCGGGCGCGAAGCCCGGCCCGCGGTCGCGCACGACGACGCGCAGGTCCGTGCCGGACCAGTCGGCGCTCACCTGCACCTGATGCGGCGAGCACTGGACGGCATGGTCGATGAGACTGGTGACCGCCTGGCGCAGCGTCTCCTCGGCGAGGATGCAGGGCGGCGGCGTGGCGTCGTCGAGCGACTCGGCGATGGTCGCGCCGGGGTGCAGCGCGCGGGCGCGGTCGACGATCGCGTGCAGGAACTGGTCGAGCTTGGCGCCGCCGGCCGACTCGGCGCGCCGGTGGCCGGCCGCGTTCGCGAGGTTCGAGACGATCTGCTTGCTCGCCTGGATCTGGCCGTGCAGGAGGCGCAGGTCGCGCAGCAGCGGCGCGTTGCCGCGCTGCTCGCGCAGCAGCTCGCCGACCACCACCGCCATGGTGGACAGCGGCGAGCTCAGCTCGTGGGCGCAGCGCGCCGCCAGCTCGCCGATCGAGGAGGTGTACTCGTTGCGCATCTGCGCCTCGCGCGCGGTCGCGAGGAGCTGTTCGCGCCGGCGCATGGCCGCGTGCGTGCCGGACACCACGACGGCGAGCAGCGCCGCGGTGAGCGCGAAGCTCGCGACCCATCCGGCGCGCAACAGCGCCTGCAGCGCGGCGTCTCCGGCCGGGTGCGCGAGCGGCAGGTGGCGCTCGACGAGGACGAGCACCGCCGCCGTGGACGCCGCCGCGGTGAGCGCCGCGCCGTGCGCCGGTGCGGCCGAGGCGGCGATCGCCACGGGCAGCAGCAGCAGCATGGCGAACGGATTGTTCGCGCCGCCGGTGAGGTAGAGCATCGCGGCCAGCGTCAGCACGTCGAGCAGCGACTGCGCGACGATCTCCGGCACGCCGATGCGCGGCGCGCGACGCACGCGTCGCCACGTGGCCGCGGCCACGGCCGCGTCGAACGCGAGCAGCGCGGCGGCGGCCGCGACCGGCACGGGGATACCGTGCCCCGCCGTCGCGACGAGCAGCGTCGCGCCCTGCGCGAGCGGCGCGGCGACGCGCATCGCGAGCAGCTGCCGCAGGCCGTGCAGCATCCCCTCGTGCGACGGCGCGACCGCGCCGGCAGGTGCGCCTTCGCCCTGCATCGCATCCCTCCTCGCGCTAGCGACGTCCACGGGGTCCCACCTCCGCCCGGCTGTCGTCCCGGGTCCCCTTCTCGTTGTCTCGAATGGCGGCGTGCCGCTTGCGCACGCCGCACTGCATGTCCACCGGCACGCGTCCCGCGTGAACGAGGCCACGCACCGAGCGCTAGTCTCGCAAGGAAAGCCCTCCCATTGCTGACGAACGTCAACGCGAGGTGCGGCTTTCCGTCGCACTGCGGCAATGCGCCGCGGGGTCGTCCCTGCGGCAGCGCGCCGCATGCGACGCCATGTCACATTCCCGGCGTGCACCCCGCTGCCTAGCATCCATTCACCCAAGGTCCCCGTGGGGAAAGGCACGCGACGAGCACGCTCGCCGCAACGCAAGCGCGTCCGCAAGAGCGCTGCACGCAGCCCTCCTCCGCGGGGTGTTCGATGACAGTGCGGAGGAGTGACATGACAGAGTCATCCAGAGGCGGATGGAGGGGGCGGGACCCGACCGCCGGACCCATCCGGCATACGGCATGGGGAGCCTGGCTCGCCGTCGCCGGCCTGACGCTGCTTGCAGCGGGACAGGCGCAGGCAGCGATCAGCTGCGCGCGCACGATCACGGCCAACGTGGTCGCGTTCGACAAACCGCTGATGTACAACCGCCTCGGCGCGGGGAACATCAACGGCATGATGTTCGCGCTCAAGCGCGACGTCATCAACATCGATTCGCAGCTGCCGCTCACGGCGGGCGGCGCAGCGACTCCCGGCAAGCTCGACCTGCGGCCCGACAAGCGGCACCGGCCCCTGGTGCTGCGGGTTCGCCAAGGCGACTGCCTGAACGTCACGCTGACGAACCTGCTCACCGTCGCCGCGAACCCGCGCCAGCTGCCCAACGCGCCGCAGCAGACGCAGCCGCCGCAGGTGATCGTGTCGCCGAGCGGACAGCAGTTCAGCGTCCAGATCGACGAGCAGATCAAGGACCGGGCCGTCGCGTTCCACGCCGGCGGCCTGCAGGTGGTGGACGGCATCAACAGCGACGGCAGCTGGGTCGGCGCCAACACGACCGACGGCTTCGCCGCGCCGGGCGGTGCCCCGAAGACCTACAAGCTGTTTGCCGAGAAGGAGGGCGTGTTCAACGTCACCGGCAGCGGCACCTTCGGCTCCGACGGCAACATGGGCAACGTCTCCAATGGCCTGTTCGGCCAGGTGATCGTCGAGCCCGCCGGCGCCAAGATCTACCGCAGCCAGGTGTTCGAGGAAGAGCTGCGACTGGTGGCCGACGTCAACCGCAACGGCGTCCTCGACGCCGGCGAGAAGACGCCCCTCGGCCAGCCGAAGATCACCAACTACGACGCGCTCTATCCGACGGGCGCGCCGTGGTCGACCGAAGGCAAGGGTGGCCTTCCGATCCTCAACACGATGAAGGCGACTGCCGGCGGGGCTTGCGGCCCGACCGCCAAGACCTGCGAGATCGTGCACTCGGAAATCAACGCGGTCGTCGCCGGCCCCAACCCCGACGGCACCTTCCCCGCCAGCACCTATCCGCTGGAGGGCAAGGGCAAGCGCAATCCGAGCCTGCCGAACCGCCTCGAGCCGTTCCGCGACTTCGCGTCGGTGTTCCACGACGAGGCCGCCAACGGCCAGGCGTTCCCGGGCTTCTATGTCCAGGACCCGGTGTTCCGCTACGTGCTCGCGGGCGTCAAGGACGCCTTCATGATCAACTACGGGTCCGGCGGCATCGGCTCCGAGATCATCGCCAATCGCGTCGGCGTCGGCCCGATGCACGACTGCCTGAGCTGCTCGTACGAGGAATTCTTCCTGACCTCGTTCGCGGTGGGCGATCCGGCGCTGACCGTCGACGTGCCGGCCAACCTGGGCCTCGAGACCCTGTTGCCCGGACAGACGCCGCCTCCCGGCACGCAAGGCCCGAAGGCCAACTACGTGATCGGCGCGGAGGATCCGTCCAACGTGCACCACAGCTACGTCGGTGACTTCGTCAAGTTCCGCAACACCCACATCGGGAAGGAACAGCACGTCTTCCACCTGCACAACCACCAGTGGCTGTTCAACCCGAACGACGACAACGCCAACTACCTCGATGCGCAAGGCATCGGGCCGGGTTCGGGCTACACCTACGAGATCAACTTCGGCGGCTCGGGCAACCGCAACAAGAGCGCCGGCGACGCGATCTTCCACTGCCACTTCTACCCGCACTTCGCGCAGGGCATGTGGTACCACTGGCGCAACAACGACACGCTGCAGACCGGCACCGTCCTCGCCTCGACGCCGAACGCGCTCGACGCGCAGGGCTACGCCGTCGCCACCGGCTACCACACCGCGACGTGGGCGCTGTCTGGAGCGACCAGCAAGCCGGCGCCCGGCTCGCGCGCCTACCCCGACAGCGAGATCGTCGCCGGCACGCCGATTCCGGCGCTGGTGCCGCTGCCCGGCAAGCCGATGCCGGTGATGCCCGGCCGGGTGACGACCAAGGTCAACCCGCTGATGGCGACCACCAACCCGGCGAAGCCGGTGGGCTCGCTGTCCCAGGTGATCGATCGCAACGTCAACCCGGGCTTCCCGTTCTGGATCGCGGGGATGGAAGACGTCGTCGGCCAGCGTCCGCCGACGCCTCTGCTGGACATGCTCACCAAGGACCAGGCCGCCGCGCTGCAGGCGAAGGGCGGTCTGTGGTCGGACATCCAGCCGTCCCAGGCCGACGGTTTCGACGGCGGCCTGCCGCGCCATGCGCTCAAGGGGCTGGCCGCCGGCGGCGAGGCCCACACCACGACCACGCGGATGGACTTCTCGAAGGAGCTGGTCAAGTCCGACGTCGTGTACTACGCCGAGGAAGGCACCGACCTCGAGAAGGTCGCCATGGAATTCCATGCGCAGCGCTGCGTGCCGACCCACAAGCCGGACGGCACGGTGGCCGCCTGCACGGTCGACCCCGTCAAGGGCCCGACCGGCGGCTACATCCTCAACGGCTCGAAGCCGGTGGTGGGCGCGCCGTACCACAACCCCTGCATCGACGATGCGGGCAAGACCCTGAAGGCCGGCGTCGTCGGCAACTACTTCTCGGGTGAATCGCTGACGGGGATGAGCACCCGCGGCGCGAGCTTGTTCCACTCGGACAACCCGCGCATCTACAAGGGCACGAACATGCAGTTCGATGCCGTGCTCAACAAGGTGGGCTACCACTACCCGCAGCAGCGCATCGTCGCGCTGTGGCAGGACGTCCAGGGCATCATCCAGAAGACGCAGCCGCCGGAACCGCTGGTGATGCGCATGAACACCTTCGATTGCGCGGTGTACCACCACAGCAACCTGGTGCCCGAGTTCTACGAGATCGACGACTACCAGGTGCGCACGCCGACCGACATCATCGGCCAGCACATCCACCTGCCGAAGTGGGACCTCACCACCACCGACGGCTCGGCCAACGGCTGGAACTATGAAGACGGCACGATCGGCCCGACGACGGTGCGCGCGCGCATCCACGCGATCCGCGCCTTCAACGCCTGCGTCGGCGAAGCCTCCGGCGACCCGCGCGACGGCACCGGCGCCTGCCCGGTGGCGAAGCCTCACCCGTATTGGGCGAAGGTGGCCGGCAACCTCGGCGGCCGCTTCCCCGACGAGTGGCTCGGCGCGCGCACGACGACCCAGCGGTGGTTCTCCGACCCGGTGGTCAACACCGAAGGGGTCGACCGCGGCCTGGGCATCATCTTCACGCACGACCACTACGGGCCTTCGACGCACCAGCAGATCGGCCTTTATTCGACGGTGCTGACCGAGCCCGCGGGATCGCGGTGGGCGCACAACGAGACGGGCCAGCAACTGGGCTACGACCCGGCCACCGGCGCGCCCGCGCGCACGGACACCCGCACCGACGGCACGTCGTTCAGCGACGGCGGCCCGACGAGCTGGCAAGCGCAGATCCAGCCGCAGGCCCAGAGCGGCCCGTACGCGAGCAACACCGTGAAGGCGCAGCCCTGCGCGTCGGGCACGCAAGTGACCGGCGTCGACTGCCAGCTGCCCTTCCGTGAGTTCTACTTCGAGTACAGCGACTTCCAGCATGCCTACGAACCCGGCGTGTATGTCGGCGCCGGCCAGGACGGCCTGCCGTTCAACCCGCACGGTGCCGGCCTGCCGCCGTCGACGTTCAACGCGGGCAACCCGCAGTGGAACGGCGCGGCCGACTCGGCGTTCCGTTTCGCGATCAACCCGCCGGCGCGCGAGCAGATCAACCCGGTCTTCCCGGACCTGGTCGTCGAGCTCGCCAACACCGCGGACAACCCGCTCAACAACTACTGCCCGGTGCGTCCCTGCCCGCAGGCCATCGACGTGCAGGACCCCGGCGTGCAGGTCGTGAACTACCGCCAGGAACCGATCGCGCTGCGGGTCTACGACCCGGCGAAGCTCGGCCCCGACGGCAAGCCCGGCATGCAGGCCGACGGCAGCCGCGGCGACCTGGCGTTCGCGCTGCAGTCGCGACGCGACCGCGCCCTCGCGCGGATGAACCAGATGCCTGACGGCAACACGGTGATCTTCGGCACGCGCTTCCCGCCGCACATCAACACCGGCACGCTCGATCCGGGCGATCCGTTCACGCCGACGATTCGTGTCTACGCCGGCGACCTGGTGCGCGTGAAGATGCAGGCCGGCGGCCACGAAGAAGAGCACAACGCCAGCATCCACGGCGTCAAGTGGCTGCAGGGCGGTTCGGGCCACGGCGCGGCCAAGAACTCCGGCTGGCGCAACAACACGGCCGCTGGCATCTCCGAGCAGTTCACGATGATGTCGCCGGTGCTGCCGGTGGACAACGCGCGCGGCAACTTCGCCGACTACGCCTACAGCATGGACGCCGGCAACGACGGCTGGTGGAGCGGCATGTGGGGCGTGATGCGTGCCTACGACAACGATCGCAACGACCTCGTCGCGCTGCCCGGCCCGCTGAGCGGTCCGGCCAGGATCGGCAACAACGCGGCCTTCAACGGGGTGTGCCCCGCGGGCTCGACGCCGCGCAACTACGACGTCAGCGCCGTGCTGGCCAACGACGTGCTGCCGAACGCGTTCGGCGTGACCGTCGCGCCCAACGGCCCCGTCGGGACGATGCACGTCGGCGGCGCGCTGAACGCCGCGGGAGGAACGCTGATCTACAACGGCCGCAACACGACCGTCGCGGGTCAAGGGGTCGATCCGGTCACCGGTGTTGTCGGTCCCGTGACGCACCAGGGTCCGCTGCACGACCCGACGGCCGTGATGTACGTGCGCACCTCCGACCTCGACGCGAGCGGGAAGCTGCTGCCGACCGCGCCGGTCGAACCGCTGGTGCTGCGTGCGCTGCCGGGCGAATGCGTGACGGTGACGTTGCGCAACAAGCTGCCCGGTGTCGTGCTGTCCTCGACTTCGTCCGGCGGCTTCGGCGGCGTCGGCTCCGCGTGGGAAACCCAGGCGCTCATCACCGACACGTCGGTGATCAATGCCGCGGACGGCTCAGGCGCGTCGATCAACACCGGTGGCCTGGACGCACTGGACGCGAACGGTGCGCCGCTGAACCCTGCCAGCACCTCGCGCATG
>Ga0075429_100001312_pt1 | contig 20288 bp, 17 predicted proteins | sample RhiMetdeltSRZDD3_FD_75295 | JGI IMG/M metagenome (GOLD analysis project Ga0075429, IMG submission 75295) | Populus rhizosphere microbial communities from Tennessee, USA - Rhizosphere MetaG P. deltoides SRZDD3 | ecosystem: Host-associated > Plants > Roots > Rhizosphere > Soil | place: USA... | reverse complement strand
TTCAAATGGCCAGGACAAGGCGCCCGCTGTACCGAGAACACGCGGCGCGACCGCAATCTCTATTTCCATTCGACGACTGGAGTCGTGCCCGCAGACGGATTGGTCCCGGTCGAGTCGTTGCGGAGGCTGACGAGAGACGAAGCGGCCAGCGTGCAACTGGAGGAATGGTTGCGCTCTAGAGAGCCAGTATCTTCTCGATGACGTCTCGGCTCGCGAGGGTGCTATGCCGACCGATTCGAGAGCAGGAAGCTGCGCACGTGGCGCACCGCCAGCGGAATCTTTTCTGGCGTGTTCTTTCCACGGGTACATGCTTAGTTGGCCCTTTGGTGCGAGTGTCGCGCTCTTGATCGCGGCGGCCAATGAATGCCCTGCGGCACTGCCGCGACGACGCGATTGGGCGCCCGCTCTATGAGGTTTAGGCCTTCACTTGCAGCTCCGGCTGTTGAATCGCGAGAGGCAGTGCGGGATCCATGAGACCCATCCCGCCGTCCACGGCGATGAGCTGACCCGTAATCCACCCCGCCTCGTTCGAGCAGAGCAGCGTGACCGCGTTGCCGATGTCCGCTGGCGTGCCGAGCCGCCGCATGGGCGTCCATCCGTTCCTGTGATGGTCGCGGATCATCTGCACGACCGGATCCGGCAGGGTGTTGAGCACGCTGTCTTCGATCCATCCAGGGCTGACCGTGTTGACGGTTATGCCGCGCGGCGCGAGCGCCACTGCGAAGTAGCGGCAGAGCGTCTCGAGCGCGGACTTCGCGGCCCCCATCCCGACCCACGCCTGCCAGCTTCCGTACCGGCCTCCGGGCGCATAGGTGATGGCGATGATGCGGCCGTTGTCGAGCATCAGCTTCTCCGCCTCGCGGGCGCCGATCAGGAACGCTGTGGCCTGCGAGCTCATCGCCGCGTCCCATTGGTCGATGCCGATGGACGCCGGCGGCTGGTAGAACGCACCTACCTCGGGTCGCGCATTGGCCACAAATATGTCGAGGCTGCCGAACTCACTCCGCACGCGGCTGAATAGGCGCTCCATCTGCACCGGTTGGCTGACGTCGGCCTGGACGATGAATCCGTCGGCACCGCGCGATCTGACCTGTTCGAGTGTGGCCTTCGCGGAGGCCTCGTCTTTCAGGTAGTTGATCGCGACGTACACACCATGGTCCGCGAGCTTCAGCGTGATGCCGCGGCCAATGCCGCGTGAGCCGCCGGTCACCAGTGCATGTCTCGCAGTGATGGTCATGGTTGTCTCCTTCACACTCTGTCAATTGATTTCAAGCCGGCATTACAATCGCCACGTTCCGGCATCACGCGGCCGCTAGAATGCGCTTCTGTGCGGGAGGGAGTCTTCAAGACGGAGTCAATACCGCATCAATAAAGGCTCAACGCGGTGAGGCCATTGACACAGAGGCAGTTCTACGAATTCGACGCATTCCGGATCGACACCGCGCTCAGCCGGCTCGCGCGCGCGGGCGAGCCCGTTCCACTGCCTCCCAAGGCGTTCGACCTGTTGGTCCTCCTCGCGCGCAATACAGATCGCGTGATGACCAAAGCGGAGCTGATCGAAGCGCTTTGGCCGAACACCTTCGTCGATGAAGCCAATCTCACCCAGCATGTGTACACGCTGCGCAAGGCGCTCGGCGACCGGCCGAACGGGCAGCCGTTCATCGAGACGGTGCCGCGCCGCGGCTATCGTCTGGCCACGTCGGTTCGGGAAGTCGTCGATGAAGCTCCCGGTCACGCTGCGGCCGGAGATGTTGTTCATCCGCCGAGCGACACGTCTGCGATCTCTCTCGCTACCAGCTCTATCGCGCCCGACGGCGAGCGCAAGCGCGCTACCATCCTCGATTGCCGGATCGCAAACGCCGCCGCGGTGGTGGAGCGGCTCGGACCCGTGGCGGCGCGGGATCTGACACGCGACTTGCTGACGATGGCGGCGGAGGAGCTGGGCCGGTATGGCGGCGTGATTACTGAACGGCGTGCAGACGGGTTCGTCGCGCTCTTCGGCGCGCCGGTCGTGCACGAAGACGATGCCCGCCGTGCGGTCCTCGCGGCGCTCGGCATCCAGCAGCGCTTTGGAGGGCTTGCGGCGCTGGAGTCGAATCAAGACGAGCCGCTCAATCTGCGAATCGGCCTCGGCACCGGTGCGTTGGTGGTGACACGCACGGGAAGCCACGCCGAAGTCGAGTATGCCGCGGTCGGTGAGCCCGCCAGAGTCGCCGGCCTGCTGCAACAGATCGCATCGCCCGGCATGGTGTTGATCAGCGACACGACGCACCGCGCGGTCGATGGCTACGTCGACACAGTCCCGAGCGGGAGTCACGACGTGGCCGGAGCCGTGTTCCGCATCGTGGGTCTGCTTGGCAGACACGAGGCGCGGTCGGCTCGATTTGCACGAACGCTTGCACCCTTCGTCGGCAGGCATCACGAACTGGCGGTGCTCGGCGACCTCGCATCCCGGGTTCGCGCCGGCAAAGGTCAGGCCGTCAGCATCGTCGGCGATCCGGGAATCGGAAAATCGCGTCTGCTGCACGAGTGCATGCAGCACGTGGCCGCGCCCGCGGGCATGGCGGTAGTCGAAGGACGGTGCGTCTCGTACGGCAGCAACATCCCCTATCTTCCAGTGGCGGATTTCATTCGGATCCACTGCGGCGTCCGTGAAAGCGATCCGCCAGAGCACATGCGCCTGGTGGTCGAGCGCACGGCCCGCGATTACGAGTTGCCGCCCGAGTCCGGAACCTGGCTGCTCCGCGTGATAGGCGGGATCGACACGAGTGGCGCCACGGACGCTCTCAGCCCTGAAGCGGTCAAGGCGCGCACGTTCGACGCAATCCGCACACTGTTCTTCAAAGCCGCCAAACGGACGCCGCTCCTCATCGCCCTCGAAGACGTCCATTGGATCGATCGGACGTCCGAAGAGTTTCTGGCGACGCTCGTCGAGCGGCTCGCCGGCGCACCGATCATGGTCGTCACGACGTGTCGTCCCGGCTATCGCGTCCCATGGCTCGATCGATCGTACCTCACACACATCGCGCTCCGCCCGCTGACCGCCGCAGATAGCGCACAGCTCGTCGAGTCCGTCGCCCGCGAGCGGCCGTTGCCTGAAGCGGTCTCCGCGGCTCTTGTCGAGAAGGGAGACGGTAACCCGTTCTTCCTCGAGGAACTCGCACGCACCGCGGTGGAGCGCGGAGCAGACTCGAGAGCTATTCCGGATACCGTGCAGGGCGTGATCATGGCGCGCGTCGATCGCCTGTCAGAAGTGGCGAAGCACGTCCTGCAGACCGCTTCCGTGATCGGTCGAGAAGTACCGCTCCAGCTCCTGGACCGGGTCTGGCGCGGCGGCGAGTATGCGTTGGAACTGGGGGAGCTGTGTCGGCTCGAGTTCCTGTACGAGAAACCTGGTGCCAACGAACCCGCAGTCATCTTCAAGCACGCGCTGACGCAGGACGTCACCTACGACAGCCTGCTGGCCCGTACGCGCCGGGAGCTGCACCTCCGCACGGCGGAAGCGCTTGCCGGGTTGCACGGCGATCGCGACGACGTGGCGGCCACGTTGGCCTATCACTATGCGCGCACCGATCTCGTGGACGAGGCGGTACGGTGGCTGATCCGCGCCGCGGATCGGGCCGCGCAGTTGTACGCGAATGCGGAAGCGGTTCTGCACCTCGATCTTGCCGCGCGCAGGCTGCAGCGGCTTCCCGAGGGACCTGACCGCGATCGGCGGATGCTGGATGTGGCGCTGCGGCACGCGCATTCGCTGTACTTCCTCGGACGGTTCAGCGAAAGCGTCGAGGTGCTGCTGCCGCACGAGGCCCCCCTCGCGCGTCTCAACGAGCCGGCATTGACAGCCACCTATTCGTTTTGGCTTGCGCATATGCACAGCCGACTGGGAGACCAGCGACGCGCCTGCGACAATGCCTCCCGCGCGATCGCGGCCGCGACTCGGGCGGGCGACGAGGAGACGCTCGGCAAGGCGCATGGGCTGCTGGCGCTGGAGGGACACTGGTCCGGCAACACCGCTGACGGCGTCTCTCATGGACGCACGTCCGTGGACCTCCTGCGCGCTCATCCACAACAGCGCTGGTGGCTGGGGATGACGCATTTCTACCTGGCGATGAATCATCTGGTTCAAGGAGACTTCGAGGCAGCTCTTGACGAAGCAAACAGAGCGGATGCCATCGGCAAAGAGATCGGCGATCCCCGCCTTCAGACCTATGCGGCCTTCACGGTTGGGTGGGTCGAGGCCACGCGCCGGAACGACGCGGTCGCCGTTGCCGCATGTCAACGCGGCCTCGAGCAGGCACCCGATCGTGTTAGTCGCGCCTATGCATCAATGATCCTCGGGCTCGCGCTCATCGGTCAGGACGATCACGGTCAGGCGCGAACAATTCTCGAACCGATAGTTGCAGAACTGAAGGGATTTGCTTTTCCGCAATGGCATGGCTTTGCTACTGCGCTGACAGCGGAGACATACCGCCTCGATGCACGACTCGATGTCGCCGGAACTCTTATCGAGCGCGCACTGGACCTTATGACCCGAGCGCAATACGGGTACGGAGTCGCCTTTGCTCAGCGCGTTGCTGCCCGCATCGCTCTCGACCGCGGCGCTTGGGACGAAGCCACCGCCACATTCGACGACGCGATAGGAACCTTCGAGCGGATTGGCGCTCGGTTCGAGGCGCGACAGACTCGTGACGAGCGTGACAGGGTGAAGCCGCCATAAGGGCCCGTCTTCAGGCCGAAACGGCTTCACAGCACGCAGCTCTACGCCGACCGATTCGACAGCAGGAAGCCGCGAACGTGGCGCACCGCCAGCGGAATCGTGTCAACGGGGTTTTCGCGCCGTTGACCGAAGGCCCGTTATGCGGCCCCGCCCTCCCGCCAGCACCGCAAGTAGAGGCCGCCTTCAGATCTTGAGACGAGGCCGCTCGCCCGCTACAATTCGCGCGACCACTCTGACCCATGCCGCTGGACGCCGGCACGCTCGTCGGGCCTTACGAGATTCAATCGCTGATCGGTGCTGGCGGGATGGGGGAAGTGTATCTGGCGCGCGACACCACGTTGCAACGCCACGTCGCGATCAAGGTCCTGCCGGCGTCCCTCGCTAATGACAGCGAACGATTGGCACGTCTCGAGCGAGAAGCCAGAGCACTCGCATCACTGAATCACCAGAACGTCGCCATCGTCCACGGCCTCGAGAAGGATTCGTCCGGATCCGGTCGCTACAACGCAGTCGTGATGGAGTACGTGGAAGGTCCGACGCTCGCCGAACGGATCACACAAGGCGCGATGTCGATGGAAGAGGCCTTGCCCGTTGCAGAACAGATCGCCGAGGCGCTGCAAGCGGCGCATGAACAGGGCATCGTTCATCGAGACTTGAAACCGGCGAACGTCAAGCTGCGGCCAGACGGTGTGGTCAAAGTGCTCGACTTCGGATTGGCCAAGCTGGCGCAGAGCCTAGGGGCGGATCACGTTCCCCAGCGGGAACTCACGATGTCCCCCACGATCACGACGCCGGCGATGACTCAGGTCGGGGTGATTCTTGGTACTGCAGCCTACATGGCGCCCGAACAGGCGCGCGGAAGGCCCACCGACGCGCGCGCCGACATCTGGGCATTCGGCGTCGTGCTTTACGAGATGCTCACGGGCCGGCGCCCCTTTCAGGGCGACGACATCACAGAGACGATAGCGGCGGTCGTCAAGGAACGACCTGACCTGACGCGCGTTCCCACGCGAGTGCGCCGCTTGCTCGAGGCGTGTTTCGAGAAAGATCCAAGGAAACGGCTGCAAGCTATCGGAGACATGCGACTGCTCCTCGAAGCGGAACCCTCGGGGAACATCGTGCCCGCACGGCCGTGGATCCAAGGCGCGGCGTTGGTCGTGGCCAGTGTCGCGTCGTTGAGCGCTGCCATTCTCGCCGTCATTCATTTCCGCGAGACATCCCCCCCGCAAATCATCCAATCCACGATTCTTCCGCCCGAGAACGCAACGTTCGATTTCACGCAGGGCGCCGGCCTGTTGGCATTGTCGCCAGACGGCCGGCACGTCGTGTTCAGTGCACGCACCGCCGATGGCCGGACACTCCATTGTGGGTCCGCTCGCTCGATGGGCTGTCCGCGCAGCCGCTTGCCGGGACTGAGGGCGCACAGTTTCCGTTCTGGTCGCCCGACAGCAAGTTCATCGCGTTCTTCGCCGACGGCAAGCTCAAGAAGATCGACGCCGCTGGCGGTCCGGTATTCACTCTCACCGACGCGCCGAACGGACGCGGCGGAAGTTGGAACCGAGACGGCGTCATCATTTTTGCGCCGAGCAGCAGTCCTGGATCGCTCTTGCGAGTTTCTTCGGCGGGTGGTGCCTCGAACCCGGTCTCCGGCGAAGTCGGGAGTTTTCCGTGGTTTCTCCCAGACGGGCAGCACTTCCTGTATCAAGAGCAACAGGGCGCCGACAGCCAGACACTGCCGATTCGAGTGGGAAACCTGGACGGCTCACCGAGTACGACAGTAGGGGCCGGCTCAAATGCTCTCTACGCCCGAGGACACGTGTTGTTTCTGCGTGAGGGCACGCTGATGGCTCAGCCGTTCGATACCGAACGGTGGGCGACGACTGGAGAAGGTGTTCCAGTGGCAGAGCGCGTGCAGAGCGTACTCGGCAGCGGGAGGGTCGGAGTCTTCTCGGTATCGGAAACCGGGCTGCTTGTATATCGAGAGGCCTCGAACTCTCGAGGAGCGGTCATGACCTGGTTCGACCGCACTGGCAAACAGGACACCTCGGTTGGCGAAGCATCGCGGCAAGATCAGATCGAATTCTCACCGGATCGCAAGCAGGTGGCGGTCGTCGTTCAGGAGCAGCAGGGCAGCGAAGATATCTGGGTTTACGATCTCTCGCTCGGACGCCGGACTCGGCTGACATTTGATGCGGCCCGCGATGTGAGTCCCGTGTGGTCGCCAGACGGGCGCAGCGTCGTGTTCAGCTCGAACCGAAAAGGGAAATTCGATCTGTACCTCAAGGCCGTAGATAGCTTGGGCACCGAGAGGCTGATCTATGCCGACGACTCGAACAAGATGGTCACGAGCTGGTCGTCGGACGGAACGTGGTTGCTGTATAGCGCAGGTGAACCCAATTCGAAGACCGGGCGCGATATTTGGGCTTTTGCCTTTGATGACGGACGCTCCCGGCGCTGCTATGAAACCCTTCCCCGTCCTGCAGACTGCGTTCCAGGAGCTCATACCCCGATTCTCTCCGAATAACCGGTGGATTCTTTACGCTTCGAACGAAACCCGGCGCTTCGAAATGTTCATCATGCCATTTCCGCCGACGCCCGAATTGGCGGGAAAGAGACAGGTGTCCACGGGTGGTGCGGCCGGTGATCCGCGATGGAGAAAAGACGGCCGCGAAATCTTTTACAAAGGTCTCGACGGGCAGCTTTTCTCGTCAGAGGTGACATTCTCGGGCAGCACGTTGGAGGTTGGCGCAACCCGCTCGCTGTTCAACGCGAGCGTGTCCGGAGCCGACGCGTTCGATGTCACCGCTGACGGCCAGCGCTTCCTCATGCTGACTTCACGCGAGCAGGAATCGGCCGCACCGCTCACGCTGATACAGAACTGGACGGCGGCGCTGGCTCGGTGAGTTCGAAGGGTGACAGCTGATGCCATCGCGCTTTTCGATTCCACGTAGCGGGGCTTCAGCCCCCGCTTGGGAATCGAGGCGCAGGCTAAAGCCTGCGTGCTACGGCGAATCAGAAATCGCTCTAGGCCGGCCGATTCGAGAGCAGGAAGCTGCGAACGTGGCGCACCGCCAGCGGAATCTTTTCAGGGGTGTCTTTCCAGGGGTACATGCTTAATTGGCCCTTCGGTGCGAGCATTGCGCTCTCGATCGCGGCGGCCAATGAATGCCCCGCGGTGTCGTCCGGCAGGACCAGCACCGGCGTCTGACAACTCTTCACGAAGTCGCGCGTCACCGTGAACACGAAGTCAGGGTTGTTGCGGAACATTCGGTTCAGGAATCGGTCGGTCATTTCAGTCGTGATTTCGGGACGGCGCTTGACGAGTGGTGCGGCCCACCCGGTTGTCTGACTCTCATAGAGAGAGTTCGGCAGCTCCGGCCTGAACCCGACTGGCTGCGCGGGCACTGCCGCGACGACGCGATTGGGCGCCCGCTTCATGAGGTTCCAGATGAAGGGACCCGCGATGCAGAAGCCCAGCACCATGAACTTGTCGATCTTCAGGTGGTCCATCAGGCCGAGATGGTCATCGGCGTAACCATCCCACGGCCGATCGATCTCGAGCGGGCCGGTGGACTCACCGGCCGAGTTGCGCAGGTCAGCGTAGATGCAGCGGAACTCTCCCTTGAACGCCTCGATTGTGTTGAAGGGATTGCCCCCGCGGATGCCCGCGATCGTCGAGCCGTTCAACCCGCCGCCCGGGATGAGCAACAGCGGGAAGCCCGAGCCGGTTTCTTCATAGCGGATGCGGACATTCCCTTTCTGATAGAAGCGCCCGCCTTCGCTCCCGTTCTGCTGCGCGAGCACTGACGGCGCAGCAGCTACTGCTGCCGCCGCTGCCCCAGTCTTCAGAAGCTTGCGTCGGATTGGATTCACCATGTCTTCCTCCTGGTGTTACATCTCGATGGCGCGGTGGGGACGCTTACTTCTGCGTGCTGCCGGCATCCTGGAGCAGGGTGATGATCTCCTTCGTCCGAGGGTTGTCGGCACCACCGCCCTCTCCCCTGCCCTGCACCAGGTCGAGCGCGGTCTTGCCGGCGTCGTCCTTCAGATCCGTGCGGGCGCCGTGCTCGATCAGATAGCGCACCACGTCCGTGCGTCCCGTGTCGGCGGCGAGAAAGAGCGCAGTCTGCCCCTGGCGGCCGGTCATCGTGTTGGTGCGCGCGATGCGTGCCGTCAGGCTGGTGACGTCGGTGATCCGCGCGTTCAGGTCCGCGCCCGCCTTGCGTAGGCTCTCCAGCGTCTCCAGCGACAGCGCGATGACGTTGTCCGGCGGCCCGGCCCCGGTCACGCCCGCGGCATTGCGCGTGCCGATGCCAGCCGCGGCCATCAAGGGCGTCACACCGGACGCGTTCGGCAGATCGACCAGCGCGCCGTGGGCGAGCAGCAGCGTCACGACCTCGTTGTCGAAGGTCTGCGCCGCGCGTAGCAGCGGCGTCGCACCGGTCGTGAGCAGATCGTCGCGGAAGCGATTGTCACGGCCGCCGCGGCTCGGCTCCTTGAAGGCGAGCTGCGGGTTCGGGTTCACATCGGCCTCGAGCAATGCCTCGATGAACGCCAGCGACGCTGGCGGACGCCGTCCGGCGCGGCTGTCCACTCCCCCTCGCATCGTCACCGCGACGTAGAGGGGGGTGCGGCCCCACCAGTCCCAGGTATGAGGGTTGGCGCCCTGGTCGAGCAGATAGTGCGCCACTTCGGGCGCGCCGTTGTCGAGCGCCATGATCATTGGCGTCATGCCATCGGGGTTCGGCCGGTCCTTGTCCGCGCCCGCTTCGACCATGGTCCGTACGCAGCCGAGACAGCCGGCGCGCGCCGCGTACAGCAGCGGCGTGAGGCCGCCGACCGGCCGGTACTGCACGCGCGGCTCGTTGCTGATCTGAGACGGCCAGTCGGTGGCGTTCGCGCGGATCGTCAGGTCAGCGCCCTGGGCCACCAGGAACGCCACCATCTCTGGATGGTTCTCGCCCGCCGCCCACATCACCGCTGACTGGCCTTTGAACTGTTCGCGCCGGTTGACGTCGGCGCCCGCCTTGACGAGCAACTCGGCAACGGTCACGTTGCCGGTGCGCGCCGCAAGCATCAGCGCCGTCATGCCGTCTTCGTTGGCCGCGTTCACGTCGGCGCCGGCCTCGAGCAGCATCCCGGTCAGTTCGGGACTCGCCACACGCACCGCCTCGTGGAGCGGGCTCGCGCCGTAGTGGTTCACTACGTTGGCCTTGGCGCCCTTCTTCAGCAGTCGATCGACCAGCTCGCGATCGACACGGTAGGTGGCCCACTGCAGTGGCGTGGTGCCATCGGGCTGCGCCTGATTGACGTTGGCGCCCGCGGCGATCATCTCGAGCGCAGCCGTGCGATCGCCGGCCTGAATCCGATCGGCGAGCGTCGATTGCGCGCGCGCGGTTCCGGTAATCGCGAGCGAGAGGCCGACCAAGAGGAACGTGCGACAAACAGCCCGTGTTAACTCCCAACTCCCAACTTCCACGTTTTTAAACACTCTTTTAGACCACATTTGGCGACAGCTTGTTGTGGTGTGCCCACAACCCTTTCTGCACGTCATAGAGAAACCGCTGCGGATCCTTCCACGTGCGAGCCAGTCCGTTCAGCACGCCGGCCTTGAGCATGTCCGTGGCGTCGTCGCCCTCGCGGACCTGATCGACCGTGCGGTCGTAGACGGTCTTCATCACGTCGCGCTCCGCCTTGAGCTCCGCTTTCGTCATCACGGGACCGAAGCCGGGAACGACACGCGTTCCATCGTCACAGAGCGCCAGCAGCCGATCCATCGCGTCCACGCGCCCGCCAATCCACGCGCCCGTGAAGTAATCCAGCTCTGGATCGCGGGTCGGCGCCGCCACATCGCCCACCGCCAACACGTTCGCGCCGCGGAAGTGAACGTAGATGTCGCCGCTCGTATGCGCCTCGATCAGATAGCCGTAGTCGACACGCTCTCCGCCGACAGTCATCGAGTCTTCGGTGCGGAAGGTCTTCGTGGGCTGTGCTGCCAGGGGGCGTGGTGGGCGGTAGCGATCCTCTGCTGGATTCCACACTGGCGTGGCCATCCAGAGCCGCGTGTTCTCGTGCGCGACGATCGTCGCGCCGCCCTGCCGCAGCATCTCGTTCGCGCCGGTGTTATCCGGGTGATAGTGCGTATTGAACACCGTGCGCACGCCGCCCGACAGTGATTTGAGCGCTGCTGTCAGCCCGTCGCTGCGGTCGGGGGCACCACTGTCCACGAGTACCAGGCCGTCGGGCGCCGAGAGGGCCAGGACGTTGGTACCACCGCTCGTGATCAACGACAACCGATCGCTCAACGCCGTGGTGACCTGCGCGGCGCCGCGACGCGGTACGGCCAGCCCCGCGATCACTGCGCCGATGACGCGTGTCATGAGCTGTCTTCGATCGAGCATCAGTCCCCGCAATCCCGCAGGAGCGGTCGTCTCCGTCACACGTTCGCGATGAGGCCGGTACTGTCGCCAAACTTTTCCTGACGCGCGTTGATCTTGTCGAGAATCGTCAGGTGCACGTTGGCGATCGGGGTCGGCTGGCCGGGATCGATGTGCTGACTGCCGCGCAGCTTGCCGTTGCCGCCGCCCACGAGCACCGTCGGCAGTGGATGGCCGTTGTGCTTGTCGCTGTTGGACATGTTCGAGCCGTAGAGGAACATCGAATGATCCAGCAGCGTGCCGTCGCCGTCCTTGACGGCGGCGAGCTTCTTCACGAACGCGGCGAACCGCTCCACGTGCCACGTCTGAATCTTCACAAGCTTCTCGAGCCGGCCGACCTCGTTGGCGTGATGCGACACCGGGTGGAACGAGTCCGACACCCCGATGTGGTTGTAGGTTCGGTTCGTCCCTTCGGCGACCATGATGTAGGAGGCGACGCGAGTCAGATCCGCCTGATACGCCAGCGCGATGAGATCGAACATCAGATCGACCTGATCCCCGAAGGCGTTCAGCTCGCCCATCGGCGCCTCGGGCACCGTGATCATCGACAGGTCGCGACTCGACGCCAGGTTCACCCGCCGCTCGATCTCGCGCACGGTCTCGAGGTAGGCGTCGAGCACTCTGCGATCGTTCACGCCCAGATCGCGCTGGAGGGCGCGCGTGTTGCCGGTGATGCGATCCAGCAGGCTTCGCGTCTGGTCCTGAATCGCGGCGCGCTCTTCCGGCGTGTCGCCCTCGCCGAACAGCATCGCAAAGACCTTGCGCGGGTTGAACTCCATAGGCAGCGGTGAATGCGCGTCGCGGAACGAGAGCGTCGTGTTGTAGAAACACGCTGAGCCGCTGCACGCCGCCGCCTGCTGCGTGGTCTCGGACGACACCTCGAGCGACGGGAGCGTCGTGTTCTGGCCGATGTTCTGCGCGACGATCTGATCGAGAGTCGTGGCCATGCTGGCCCCGACCGACCCCTTGTCCGGCCGGTGGCCGCTGAGCCACGTGGCCGGGGCGAACCCGTGTACGCCACCGACCATCGCCTGGTTCTGGAGGTTCCCGAACGACGTCACGTACTTCTTGTAGGGCTCGAGCGATTTGAGGATGGGACTGAGTTTGAAGTCGGCACCGGCACCGCTCGGCGTCCACTTGTCCATGTCGGGACCGTGCGACGTGTTGCCCATGATGGCGCCGTGCGGTATGTAGAAGAACCCCATGCGCATCGTGGGCGCGGCGGCAGTCTGCGCCAGAGCCGTCGCGGCCGGAACCATCGCCTCCAGGAGCGGCAGCGCCAGGGTGACACCGGCGCCCTTGAGGACCGTGCGGCGGGATAGATGTCGCTTCGTCAGAAACATGTCAGTCCCTCTTGGCAACCTGGACGCCGGGTGGCGGCGTGGGAGGTGCCTGCATGCGGAACGCATCGCTCGAAACGATGCCGGACACAACGGCGGACAGCCGATTGCCCTGCGTCGCGGCGCGACGGACCACCGCACGCACCTGCGGCATATCGTACGCCTGCAGCTCCCGCCCCAGCGCATACATCATGAGCTTTTCGGTGAAGGCGCGCACGAACAAATCGCGGCCGCCGAACAGCGCGTCCCGGAGCTCCGCGGGGCCGTTCACCGCCGTGCCGTTCGGCAGTACTGTTCGTGCGTCAATCGGCGATTTCGCTTCCTGGTCCATGTCGCGCCACCGCCCGACGGCGTCGAAGTTCTCGAGTGCGAGGCCGATCGGATCGATGACGCCGTGGCACTGATTGCATCCTGCCTTCGAGCGGTGCTGCTCGAGCCGCGCCCGCAGCGTCTTCGGAGCTTCGCCCTTGGCCTGGGACAGATCCGTATCCACGTCCGGCGGCGGCGGCGTCGGCGGCGTACCCATCAGTTTGCCCAGCACCCAGGCGCCACGCAGCACGGGCGAGGTGCGATCTCCGTACGAAGTTCGCAGCAGTACGGCGCCCTTCCCCACCAGGCCCCAGCGCCGCGGATCGTCGAGCGTCACGCGCCGGAACTGGGGACCGTAGACGCCGGGGATGCCGTAATGCTTCGCGAGCCGGTCGTTGAGGAACGTGTGGTCGGCGGTGAGCAGGTCGCCGACGTCGCCGTCCTCGAGCAGGATGCTGCTGATGAACGACTCGATCTCAGTCGACATGTCGCGCCGAAGCGCGTCGCTGAAGGTCGGGAACAGGTTTGGATCCGGCACCACCTGATGGAGCTTGTCGAGATCGAGCGCTCTGATGGTGAAGTTCCGCACCAGCCTCGCGGCGCGCGAATCCTTCAGCATGCGCAGCGCCTGCGCCTGCAGCGCGCCCGGGGCCCCCAGCTTCCCGCTCGCCGCGATCGCGAGCAGCGTCTCGTCCGGTCCCTGGCTCCAAAGGAAGAACGACAAGCGCGATGCGAGCTCGAGGTCCGTCAGCGGGTATGCGGCACTCGCGGCAGCAGGGCTCGTACTCGCAGGACGAATCGCGCCCGTGGACCGGGCCGCAGGCGTATGGATGGTGCGATACAGGAACTCGGGGCTGACGAGCACCGCCGCGATCAACTGCTCGACACCCGCATCGAAACTGCTCCCGCGGCCCTTCTCAAAGAATGGCATCAAGCCATCGACGTCCTTTTCGGTGACGGGACGACGGAATGCGCCGCGCGCGAGGCTGGCGGCGATGCGCCGCGCGCAGACGTCTTCGCTCGCCGTGACTTCGCGCGAATTGCGCCACCCCGCCGCGCCGGGCTGCTGTGCAGCCCGGCTAGCCAGCGCTGCTTGTCGGGTCGCGTCGCGACCCGACGTAGCGGAGGCGGGCGGCCGGCAGACGAAGATCTTCCGGCGGCTCGGCGTATCGGACACGCCGGGCGAGTTGAACGGACCATCTACCTTGACTCCGCTCACCAGGCGCGGCTCGCGATCGCCGCGGCTGAACTCGTCGCCCGGGAGAAAGCCAACGAACTCGTCGGACTGAACGCGTGCGCGCTCGATGAACGTCACCGCCACGTCATGGATGCCCGCCTTTACCTGCACAGGCAGGTTGGCGAACCGGTTCGTGACCTCGGCTCGGCCCGGCGCGCCTTTGCGATCGACGGTGCGCAGGTCTTCGGTACCCCCAAGCTCGCCGCGGAAAACCTCGCGGCCGTCGATCAGGATCACCACCCGGTGCCGCGTATCGAGCACTCGCGAATAGAGGTCGATACCGAGATCGAGAATCGTGACGCGGTATTCACCGTCCGCCGGGAAGTTGTGACGGAACTTCATTCCGCCGCGCGTACCGAGCGGAAGACCGTCCACGTGGTCCGGCTGTTCGCCTGGCGGAAGAAGATATGTGGCGCTCGTCATCTTGGTGGGGTCGCCCACCGCCAGCTTCGCCGCGACGCGCGCGCCGGCGACATATTGATCGAGGAAGGCCGGTGAGACCGTCAGCGCGGTGGCAATGTTCTCGAAGCCGTTGACCTCGATCTCCGCCGGCAGGATCTGTTCGGCGTCGAGCTCGATGCCGAGGAGATCGTTAACGGACGTGGCGAACTCCGTGCGCGAGAGACGCTGCGCCGGCACGTGGCCCGCGACAGGACCGCCACGGGCGGCGTCCAGCCTCGCCTCCATCCATGTGACGAAGGTGTCGATCTCACGCTGGTCCGGCTGGCGGCTGGTCGGCGGTGGCATCAGGCGCCCGCGCAGTTTGCGAATGGCCTTTTCCCAGACGTCGGCGTTCTGGTGCACCGCATCGAGCGAGAGCGTGTCCAGTGCGAGGTCGCCCGCCTTCGCCCGGGAGTTATGGCAGCCGACGCAGTAGGTGTCGAGCGTCTTCTTCGCCTGCGCCTGCTCGGCGCCGCTCTCCGGACGCACCTGTCCTGTGGCCCCGGTGGTCAGGGCGGCGACGGCGACGAGGATGCAGAGGGCTCGCTTCACGACCTGCCTTTCAACCGGACTGTGCCGACAAATATGCTCGGTCGAGATGATACCAACGTCCTCGACATCCGGTCGCGATTTTCAGCCGCCACGGACGGACGGGCGAGACCCTTCGGACTCGGCAACGTGCGCGACGCGGTCGCTCAGCGAGCTGGCGGAGCTCGACCATCCGGCGCGACTGTTCGTGAGCCCGATGACACTCGCGGTGATCGCGACCAAGACCTGACAGGACTTCGCCGGGATACGATTGCGTCATCTCACGCCGTTGATCTATGCAACGGCTGTCACCGGAAACCGACTTCACTGAAGACCTGAAGGCGATCGATATTCCGACACTCGTCATGCACGGCGACGACGATCAGATCGTGCCGATTGCCGATTCCGCGCTGCTGTCCGTGAAGCTGCTGAAGAACGGCAGCCTGAAGGTGTACGAAAAGTTCTCCCATGGCATGTGCACCACGCACGCGGACATCATCAATCCTGACCTGCTGGCATTCATCAGGAACTGAACGACGCTCTTCGTGAGCAAGAAAGGCCGGGTGCGCTCCGTTGCGCGTAACTTGACAACGCCTCCGGCCTGGTGGACAGTTGGCGGCCAGCGCTTGGAGGCAACGTGGCCACGCTGCACAAGGACGTGAAATCGGCGAAGCTACGCAAGTACTTCGACAACGAGTTCCCGAAAATCAACGCCAACACTACGGTGTGGAACGCGTTCCTGAAATGGTCCGGACACCAGGTAGGCGGCAAGCCGAGCGCCGAAGACGCCAAGAAGGCAGCCCTTCAGGTCATCGCCAAGGGCGCGACGCAGCAGGTCAACACTCTCGACACGATCGTTGCCGACCCCAAGAACACAGCTAACACGGATCGCTCTGCGAACGGCATCTTCTATACGAATGAGCCGGACACGATTTACGTCAAGACCGCGATCGCAGATTTCTACGACGCGAACATCGGCTCGACGGTGCATGGCGATCTGGCCGTCCAGCTCGTCGAGTCGACCTGCCTGCACGAGCTCGTCCATCTCCTCAACTACAAGCACCACAAGAAGGTCCGCGGGTTCACTGATGACGGCGGCGCAGCCATCAAGGAGATGGGAAAGGCATTCGAGAAAGAGGCCTACGGCAAGGACGTCGGCAGCGAAGGCTGGATGAGGATGGCTGCCGTGAAGGGCGCCGCGATACCCGCGAAGATCGCCGACTCGATGCAAGTCTACGAAGGCACGATCGCCAGGGTCGAAAGCAATCCGCCCGTGCTCGTCCTCACCGACGCCTCCAAGGGCGATCTGAAACACAAGCTCGCGCCGACCGTTCGGGTCACCATCGATGGCAAGCTCACGACGCTCAGCTCTCTGCAGAAAGGGATGAGGGCCCGGGCCACGCCGGTGCGCATCGACGCCCTCGACAAGAACAAGGACTTCGGAAAGTAGGCCGCGCAAAGAATGATCCTTGGAGGATCCCATGATGAAAAAAGCGCTCTTGCTGGCCGTCCTGGCTTCGCTCCTGCTGAACACGATGACGGCCATCGCCCAGCAGGCGGTACCGCCCGTCAATGCGACGGTGGCGGAAATGCCCAAAGAGACGACACGGACCGGCAAGCATGTCAACCGCATCATCGACATGTGGCTCAAAGGACAGCCTGTCTACTACGCGCAGATTAGCGGCGGCGGCTACGAGCAGGGCAAGCAGATGGCGGCGACCAAGGCCGACTACATCACGTACGAGATGGAACATGGCCCGCTCGACTTCAAAGAACTCCGCGAATTCATGCGCGGCCTCCTCGACGCCGGCCCGACCCGCACCGGCCACAAGACTCCCGCCGTCATCGTCACCTTGCCTATCCCCGGCACGACAGATGCGTTGCGGGCAAATGCCTGGATGATCCAGCAGGCGCTGGCCGCCGGCGTACACGGCATCCTTCTCTGCAACGCCGAAAGTCCCGAAGCCGCCCGCCTGATGATCGAAGCCGCGCGATATCCGTTCGCCCCGCGCGTTGACGGACTGGCACAGGGCACTCGCGGCAACGGCTCGCAGGCGTATGCCTCGCGCATGTGGGGCGTGACTGCCGAGGAATACATGCGCATCGCAGACCCGTGGCCGCTGAACCCTGACGGCGAGCTCCTGTTCGGTCTCAAGATCGAGAATCCCCGAGCTGACGCGAATGTCGAGACCTCGGTCCGCGTGCCGGGGATTGCCTTCGCGGAATGGGGCCCTGGCGATCACGGCTTCTTCATCATGGGTCGTCCCGGCACCTACTCAGGCGGCGGCGAAACATCACCTCAAATGGCCGCGGTGCGGCGCCGGGTTCTCGACGCGACCAAGGCCGCCGGAATCAAATTCCTGAATGCCTGCAACGAGAACACCGTGATCGACCAGTTGAAGGAAGGCGTGATGATCTGCACGGGCGGAGACTCACCGGCCGCCGACAAGGGGCGCGCGTTTACCAAGCGCACCGACCCCTGGTAAGCCGAAAGAGTCAGGCATCTAGCGTTTCTTCGTGGACACCGTGCGGCGGCGCGAGGGAGACGAGCGCCGCTTCGCGGGTGCGGTCGCGCTGACAAACCGGTGGGCGCCCCGGATGAGATCGTCCAGCGCTTCGCGCGAGATCCGCGAGAGCCGCACCACCACGCACGGATAGTCCACGTAGTGATCCGTCAGGTAGTAAGTCGCCGGATCCTCCTCGATCAGCAGATTCCGCTGCGCCATGTCCATGCGGACGACCATCGAGTTGGGCTCCGCCGACTTGTTGATCGCCACACAGGCGAACATCTTCCCGCGCACCTTCAGCGCCGATGCTCCCCACGTCGTCGTCACCTCGACGTCGGGTAGTGTGCGCCCGATCGCGATCGCGGCATCGAATCCACGGTGCCTCATGAGTTTCAGCTCCCTTTGAACCGTCACGAGAGTGGTTACGCTGTGATTGTCGGATAGTGTCCATCACCGCTGCTTGACAGCAGAATAGCCACAAGGCAATATAGCCATATGGCTATTGAAGCCGGTGATGCCCTCAGCCTCACCTTCCAGGCGCTCGCGGATCCAACCAGACGCGCAATTCTTGCGCGGCTTGCGGCCGGTGATGCGGACGTCTCAGAACTCATGCGGCCGTTCGCTGTGAGCCAGCCCACTATTTCCAAGCATCTCAAGGTGCTCGAACGCGCGGGGCTGGTGGCGCGCGGACGAGACGCTCAGCGGCGCCCGCGAACGCTGGTCGCGGCACCGCTCAAGGACGTCGACCGGTGGCTGGAGTCGTATCGACGGTCCTGGGAAAACCAATTCGCGAGCCTGGACGACTACCTCACTAAGTTGCAGAAGAAGGGAAAATCCCGTGGACGCCGGAGACGATAACGAACGGCATATCGATGTACCGACCGCTACGGTGTCGCTGCCGTCCGACCGCGAGATTGTGATCACCCGTACCTTCAATGCGCCGCGGACCATCGTCTTCGACGCCTGGACAAAAGCCGGGCACATCGCTCAGTGGTGGGATCCGCGTCGTGAGCCGCTCGGGTTCTGTGAGATCGACCTGCGCCCGGGCGGCGCGTTTCGGTTTGTTCCAAGAGATCCTGATCACGCGAAGCACCCCTTCACCGGCCGGTATCGGGAGATCGTGCGGCCAACACGGCTTGTTCTCGTGACGCCTGGGCCGTCGCCGGGCTCGGAATCGGTCGGCACATTGGTCTTCGACGAACGTCACGGAAAGACGACGCTGAGGATGACCATCGAGTGCGCGTCAAAGGCTGATCGGGACGCGTTGCTCCGGATGCGGATCGATGTCGGTACGAGCCGGACACTGGACAACCTCGCTGCTTACCTTCGAGATACGCCTGTAAGCGCCGACAGCGTTCAGCCATACCAGGAGCAATGACCTTCGGTCGATCGTCACTGTCGTTTGTCGCCGGGAGAATGTCATGAAAATGAACACCTACGTCAACTTCGCTGGTCGCTGTGCCGAAGCCTTTCGTTTCTACGAGGAACAGCTTGGTGGACACGTCGGCATGATGCTCAGGCACGGGGAAGCGCCCGTCGAGCGTCGGACAGATCCGCAATGGAAGGACGCGGTTCTTCACGCGCGAGTCACGATTGCGGACACCGAGTTGATGGGCGCCGACATCCCGAGCGCCGAACCGATGAGGAGCGCTTACCTGTCTCTCCGCGTGGAGACTGACGCCGAGGCGGAGCGTATCTACACTGCTCTTTCCGACGGCGGTCGGGTTTTCATGCCGATACAGGAGACCTTCTTTGCTACTCGATTCGCGCAACTCCAGGATCGGTTCGGCGTGAACTGGATGATCATGCGCGAGCGACCGCAGGCGCCTGCAGAATGAAGGAACGTCTTCGCCTAGGCCGGAGGGATGTTCGCATTGAGGTGGAACAAATTCGTTGGGTCGTACATTGTCTTGACCTGTCGAAGACGCGTGTAGTTCTCGCCGTAGGATGCGCGAACGACCTCGGGACGATCGTCGGCGGCCAAGTGGTTGACGTAGGCCTTGCCGAGCAAGTGCGGCTCGAATCGGTTCCACAACGCTCGCACCCAGGTGACATGCTGTTCGGACGTTGTACCGTCTGCCCACTGACCGATCGCGTCGAAGTCCCATTGCGCTCGGCGGGCGGCAAATGCGGTTTCGGTGGGGAGCGGCCGCGTTGCGGCACCGTGCATGTAAAAGAAGATCAGGGCGCTCAGCGGCGACGTGAAGCTTGCCGCACCGTCCACTGCGGCATCGATCAATCCGTCTGAGATCTGTTCGGTAAACGCGGATCGCCAGTAACGGTGGAGACCGTGTTCGGCATTGGGCGCATCCAACATCGTCTGGCGTGCCGTGTACGGAACCGCTCCCACGAGGTCGGCGATCGGTTGGCCGAAGCGGCGCGCCGGCGCCAGGACTTTTTCGCCATCCTCCAGCGATCCGTTGTATCCAAGCAGCAACGCAACGACGGGCATTCCCTGCGGAGCTGTGAGCATTGCGGCGAACGCTTCCGCCTCGTCAGGGAGCGTCGGGCAGAAGTCCCGGTAGAACCGAAGTACCGCAGGGGCCTGTTCCAGCGGGTACAGGACGAGACCGCCCAGCACTTGTGTCACTGGATGGAGGCGGTACTCCAGCGACGTCACAACACCGAAGTTGCCTCCACCGCCACGTAGTGCCCAGAACAGCTCTGGATTGTCGGTAGCGTTGGCCTCACGAAATGTTCCGTCTGCGGTGACGACATCGGCCGAGATCAGGTTGTCGATCGTGAGCCCGTGCTTGCCCATCAACCAGCCCA
>Ga0075429_100001311_pt1 | contig 20290 bp, 19 predicted proteins | sample RhiMetdeltSRZDD3_FD_75295 | JGI IMG/M metagenome (GOLD analysis project Ga0075429, IMG submission 75295) | Populus rhizosphere microbial communities from Tennessee, USA - Rhizosphere MetaG P. deltoides SRZDD3 | ecosystem: Host-associated > Plants > Roots > Rhizosphere > Soil | place: USA... | reverse complement strand
CATGCCGACGCCGTCGCTCGCGATCTCGGCCACGTCGACGCCGGTCTGGAACGCGCGGCCCTCACCCGTGTGCACGATCACCTTCACCTCGGGATCGCGGTCGAGCTCCGTCCATGCCAGCGCGAACTCGTCGCGCATGCGCGCGGACATCGCGTTGAGCCGGTCGGGGCGGTTGTTGATGAGCCACCCGATCGGCCCGCGCCGCTCGAGCTTCAGGCACTCGAGCTCCGGATATGTCATGCCGTCGTCCTCTCGTGCGGTTCGAGGGGCTGCCACACGGGCTCCCGCTTCTCGGCGAATGCCCGTGGGCCTTCCTCCTGATCCGGGTGGCCCCACATGGATACGAGGGCGCGAGCGCCGGCGCGGCTCGCGTCGGTGAGCCCGAGCTCGAGCGCACCCCACAGCGCCTGCTTGGTGGCGCGCATCGCGGCGGGAGAGTTGCTCGCGACTTTCTCGCCGAGCTCCTGGGCGGCGTCGCGCAGCTCGTCGGGCGGCTCGACCACCTGGGAGAGGATGCCGAGCTGTCGGGCGCGCGCGGCGTCGATGCGCTCGTGCGCGCCGGTCAGCGCCATGCGCACGATCGGCTCCATCGGCGACTTCCGGACGAGGCCGATCGTCTCGTACGCGCTCACCTGCCCGAGGGAGACGTGCGGATCCACGAACGACGCCTTCGACGAGGCCAGGACGATGTCGGCGTCGGCGACGAAGTGGAGGCCGCCGCCGGCGCAGACGCCGTTGACCGCCGCGATCACCGGCTTCCAGACCTGGTTGTGCCACGCCGTGAGTCGAAGCTCGGCGTCTCTCGTTCGGCGCGACTGCTCGCGCAGCGCCTGCTTGTCGCGACCGAGTTGCACGACGTCCACTCCGGTCTGGAACGCGGGCCCGTTGCCCGTGTTCACGATCACGCGTACGGCCGGGTCACCGTCCAGCTCGCGCCATGCGGCCTCGAGCTCGCGGAACATGGTCGCGTCCATCGCGTTCCCGGCGTCGGGCCGGTCGAAGACCAGCCATCCCACCGGGCCGCGTCGCTCGACGAGGAGGGTCTCGTACGCCATCAGCTGCGCGGGACCTCGCGCCACGGCTGTCCCTGCCACGGGTCGGGCTCACGGGGCAGGCCGAGCACGCGCTCGCCGAGCACGTTCTTGTTGATCTCGGTGGTGCCGCCCTCGATCGTGTTCGCGCGGCTACGCAACATCCCGCGCAGCTCGAACGGCAACGACTCGGCGTAGCCGTCGGCGTCGCTCTCCCACGCCACCGCGTCCATGCCGAGGAGTCCGACCGCGAGCGACTGGATGCGCTGGTTGAGCTCGCCCTGGTGCACCTTGCCGATCGAGCTCTCGGGCCCGGGCGGACGCCCGGCACGCAGCCCGGCGCGCACCCGGTCGTTCGTCCAGGACCGCACCCGTTCCTCGCTGTAGGCGCGCATCAGCTCCTGCCGGACGACCCGTTCGTCGGTCGCGGCGCGCCGGCGCGCGAGCGAGAGCAGGTGCGCCGTCCCTGCTCCGCCGATGCGGTCGACGCCCCCCGAGCCGCTTCCCGACACCATCTGGCGCTCGCCCGAGAGCGTGGCACCCGCAACGCGCCAACCGTCCCCGACGTCGCCGACGCGGTGCGCGTCGGGCACGCGGGCCCCGTCGAGGAACACCTCGTTGAAGTCGATCTCGCCGCCGAGATGACGGAGCGGTCGCACGTCGACTCCGGGTTGGCGAAGGTCGAGCAGGAAGTACGTGATGCCCTTGCGCTTCGGGGCGTCGGGGTCCGTCCGGGCGAGGAGCACGGCGAAGTCGGCGAGGTGCGCCCATGTGGTCCAGACCTTCTGCCCGGTCACGATCCACTCGTCGCCGTCAAGGACCGCGGAGGTCGCGAGCGACGCCAGGTCCGACCCCGCGCCCGGCTCGCTGAAGAGTTGGCACCAGACCTCTTCGTTGCGAACGATCGGCGGCAGGAAGCGGCGACGCTGTTCCTCGGTGCCGTGCGCGAACAGGGCGGGTGCAGCGAGATTCAGGCCCAGCGGGTTGAGCCGGCCGAGGTTGTACGGCCGCAGCTCAGCCTCCACGAGGCGCGCGACGTCGGGCGTGAGGTCGAGCCCCCCGTACGCCACCGGCCACGTCGGCACGGCCAGTCCCGAACCCGCGAAGACCGGGTACCACTTCTCGTAGTCGGCACGGGTCCGCACCTCTCGGATCGCGGCGGCACCGCCGTTGCGTGCCGCGTCCCGCCACGACGACGGCACAGACTCCTCGATCCACTCCCGGACGGCGGTGACGACTTCGCGCGCGGGTGTGTCGCGGTCGAGGTGGATCTTGTCGAAGCCGATGTTGTCGCGTTCCGTGAGCGTCGCGACCAGCTCGCGGCGGAGCACCTTGCCGACCTCGCTGCGCGGGAGCCTGTCGACTCGGTGAAACGCGACCGGCACCTTGTACGCGACGAGCTGATCGCGGCACAACGACGCGAGCGCGGCGGGATCGGCGTCGCCGACGAAGAACGCCACCGGCACCTCGCCGAGTCGGGTGTCGGGCGTTCCCACCACGGCGACGTCGTGCACTCCGGGCGCGCCGCGCAGGACCTCTTCGACCTGCGACGGGAGCACCTTGTTCCCCCCGCGGTTGATGACGTCGCCCGCGCGGCTCTCGATCCAGACGAATCCGTCGGCGTCGACGCGTGCGAGGTCGCCCGTCCGGAGGAAGCCGTCGGCGTCGAGGCGGTCGGCCAACCCGCCCCCACCCAGATAGCCCGACGCCATCCTCGGAGGGCGCACCGTCAACTCCCCCAGCTGCCCGGGCGGCAACGCGCCGCCGTCGTCGCCGACGACGTTGATGTCGACACCGGGATGTGGGCGCCCCACGGCGCCGACCTTCTCGGGATGCTCGCGGGCGTCGGCCGCGGTCCACCCGATGACCTCGCCGATCTCCGCCTGCCCGTAGCCGTTCAGCACCACCACACCGAACCGGTCCGCGAACCGGCGGGCCTCGTGCGGCGACAACGGCGCGGTGATGCTGCGCACGTAGCGCAGCGGCGCGAGGTCCTCGAGGGCGTCGTCGTCGGCGAGCATGGTGATCCCGGCGGGCGGCAGCACCGTCGAGCGGATCCCGAACCGGCGGACGAGCTCCGCGAACGTCCCCGTCTCGAAGCGCTCCATGATCACGATCGGCGCGCCCGCTCGGAGGCCGAACAGGACGTTGTAGATCCCGGCGTTCAAGGCCAGCGAGACGGGGATCAGGTTCGGGATCGGCCGTCGCTCCCGGGACGACGAGCCGGACCGGAGCTCGCCCAACACACGATCGAGGAGCTCGAGGTACGCGGCATGTGTGTGGAGGATGGCCTTGGCGTCGCCGGTCGTGCCCGACGTCCACTGCACGAAGGCGGCGTCCGGTTCACAGCGTGCGCCGCCGTCGAGCGCGCGGACGCCCTCGGGCCGCACCAGCGCGGCGGCGCCGACCGTGCCCAAGGCGCGTTCGACCTCGGGCTCCGGCGCGCGCGAGTTGACGGGCACGAACACGGCTCCCGCGAGCCAGACGCCGAACATCGTCGTGACCATCTCGGGCCCGTTCGGGAGCTGCACGGCAACGGGCTGGCCCGGCTCCACTCCGGCGTCGCGGAGGTCTTCCGCCGTGGTCGCCGCGGCCCGGCGCGCGTCACCCGCGGTCACGGCACGGTCGATCGTGTGCAGCAGGGGCACGTCGTCGTCGAACGGATGCGACACGAGCAGTTCCGCCAGGCTCACGCGTATTCTGTATACAACACCGGCGGTCCCCGGCAAGGAGGCGCGCGTGGCCGAGGGTCCTTCGATCACCGACGACGGTGTCGCCCGGCTGCGGGCGCGGATCGGCGTCCCGCAACCACATCCGCAGCCGCCGCACTACCGGTGCCCGAACGAGGACGCCTTCCGCCTCGTCGCCGAGTCGTACGGAGACGACAACCCGCTGTGGTGCGACCCGGCGTACGCCGCCGCGACGCGCTGGCACGGGCCGCTCGCACCGCCTCCCCTCGTCGGCGGCGACACGCTGATCGGCGAGAACGAGGTCACCGAGCTCGGCGAAGAGGAGCAGGCGCTGCTCAAGGGCGATCCGATCCGGGGCGCGCATGCGTTCTACTCGGGCAGCTTTCGCGAATGGTGGGCGCCGCTGCGACCGGGCACGCCCGTTACCCGCCGCAATGCCCTCGTCGGCGTGCACGACAAGCACAGCGAGTTCGCCGAGCGCGCCGTGCACGAGTGGACCGCCGAGGCGTTCGCCGCCCCCGGCGAGGTGCTCTCGGCGCAGTACCGCCTCATGATCCGCACCGAGCGCGGGAAGGCCGAGAAGCGCGGCAAGTACGACAAGACGTCGATCGATCCGTACACCGACGACCAGCTCCAGCAGATCGACGACGACTACGCGTCGGAGCCGGCTCGACGGCGAGGCGCGGAGCCTCGCTGGTGGGAGGACGTCGAGGAGGGCGATGAGATCGGCCCGCTGGTCAAGGGCCCGCTCCGCGTCACCGACATGGTGTGCTGGCACGTGGGCATGGGCATGGGGCTCTACGGCGTGAAGGCGCTGCGGCTCGGCTATCAGCAGCGCCAGCGCGTGCCGCGCTTCTTCCGCCCCGACGACCTGAACATCCCCGACGTCCAGCAGCGAGTCCATTGGGACGCCGAATGGGCCCGTCGAGCCGGGAACCCGTCGATCTACGACTACGGCCGGATGCGCGAGACGTGGCTCATCCACCTCTGCACGGACTGGATGGGCGACGACGCCTGGCTGTGGAAGCTCGATTGCCAGTTCCGCCGCTTCAACTACGTCGGCGACACGCACTGGATGCGGGGGCGCGTCGTGCGCAAGACGCTCGTCGACGGAGACCGGCCCGCGGTCGAGCTCGACCTGGCGGGGGAGAACCAGCGCGGCGAGGTCACGACGCCCGGGCACGCGACGGTCCTGTTGCCGAGCCGCGAGCACGGCCCGGTGCGGCTGCCGGAGCCTCCCGGTGGCGCGACGACGTGCCAGGAGACGCTCGACGCGCTCGTCGACCGCTTCGCCGCCGAGGAGCGCGCATGAAGGACTACCCCGAAACGCCCGAGGGTCTCGCCCTCGAGCACGATGGCAACGTCCTGCGCGCGCGCCTGGACCGACCGGAGCGCCGGAACGCGCTCACCGACGAGATGGTCCTGGCGCTGATCGAGACGATCGAAGCTGCCGGCAGCGACGAGTCGGTCCGCGTGATCGCGCTCACCGGCAGCGGGGCGCACTTCTGCTCCGGCTTCGACCTCGGGCAACGCGGCAAAGGAGAGGGCAAGTCTGCCGCCGGCGCGGCGCGCGCCGGCGCGACGCAGCGGCGGATGCGCTGGCAGGTCAACCGTCTCATCCCGACGATGCTCGAGACGCAGACGCCCATCGTCACCGCCGCGAAGGGATGGATGGTCGGCCTCGGCCTGCACCTGGTACTCGCGTCGGACTTCGCGGTCGTCGCCGACGACGCCCGGCTCCGTGCACCGTTCGCAGCAATGGGGTTCACGCCCGATTCGGGCGGGTCGTGGCTGATCCCCCGCCTCGCCGGGATCGCGCGCGCCAAGCAGCTGATCATGCTGGGCCGCGAGATCAGCGGCGCGCAGGCGGCGGACTGGGGAATGGTGCACCGGGCCGTTCCGGATGCTCAGGTCGACGCAACCGCCGCCGATCTCGTCGACGAGCTCGCGTCGGCGGCGACGGTGGCGGTCGGTCTGTCCAAGCTGCTCATCCATCGGGGCCTGAGCGTCGACCTCGAACGCCATCTCGCCGACGAGGCGCTGGCGATCGAGGTGTCGAGCCGCTCCGACGACTTCCACGAGCACGCGCGCGCCCGTCGCGAGCGGCGCGACCCCAAGTTCGAAGGCCGCTGAGGCACGGAGCCCGTAGCTCGTGGATGGTTCGCGTTGTGATTTCTCGACTGAAGATGCTGCTCGCTGAGGTGTCCCGGCCATGAAGTACCAGAGGGCAGTGCTGCCACCCCGGACCGACCTGAGGAGCCGCCGCGAGCGGGTGGCCGCAAGGGTCATGGTTCGCGGCCTGCACCTCGGTGAGCGACTTCTATCCCGGATGCTCGTCGAGGTGCCACCTCCGGCAGACGATCCCTTCTATCGCGTGCCCGAAAATCTGGAAGCGTTCCGCCCGGGCGAGGTGCTCGACCGTCGGCCCGTTGACGTCCGAATGTTTCGCCGCCTGGTCAACGCCGATGCGTGGCAGGTGAAGTTCCGCTCCACCGATAGCCACGGTGCGGCGGTGTCCGGAGTCACGACCGTGATGATTCCTCGGCGGCCCTTCAACGGGTCCGTCAGGCCGCTGCTCTCCTATCAGCCCGCCATCGACAGCCTCGGCGCGACCGCCGATCCGTCCTACACGCTCAGACACGGCGACCAACAGGAACTTCCTCTCATGGTCCGGGCCCTCCGCCGAGGGTGGGCGGTCGTCAGCACCGACTACACCGGACCGCAGCACGCCTTCGCCGTGGGGCTGGTGGCGGCCCGCTTCGTGCTCGACGGCATTCGCGCCGCCATTGCCTTCGAACCGGCCGGCTTCGACGCCGCCACGCCGATCGGCCTTTGGGGCTACTCGGGCGGAGCCCAGGCAACCGTCTGGGCGGCCGAACAGCACCCGAGCTACGCGCCGGAGCTGAACATCGTGGCCGCCGCCGCGGGCGCCATCCCGGTCGATGCCATCTCATCGGGACTCCCCGACGACGGCAACATCTTCAGCGGACTGACGGTCGCCTCACTCGTCGGTATGAGCCGCGGGTTTCCGGATGTCGACCTGCTCGGCGCCCTCACACCCCAGGGTCAGGCCATCGTGGGGGCGGCCGCCGACATGACCTTCCAGCAGCTCATCATGAGCTTTCCCTTCGTCCATTGGGACGACTACCTCACAGTCCCGGGCGTGTTCGAGATACCGGGGATTCGCACCGCCTTCGAGGCGATCCGGCTCGGTCAGGCCACGCCCACGACCAAGTTGTACCTGTACCACGCCGTGCATGATCAGTATCCCGCCGTCTCCGACGTAGACAAGCTCGTCGAAAAGTACCGTCGGGAAGGGGTTGACGTGACCTACCGCCGGTTTCGATTCGGTGAGCACATGATCGTGGCGATGACAGGTGTGCCGGGCGCACTCCGGTTTCTGAGCGAGCGATTCGGAGAGCCCGGTCACGCGGGCGCCTGAGGAGCGGCATGGCCAAGCTGATCTACGTGGCGAATGTGTCCCTTGACGGCTACATCGAGGACGCGCACGGCGGGTTCGAATGGACCGAGCCCACCGACGAGGTCTTCACCTTCATCACTGGCCTTGTGCGCCCCGTCGGTACCTACCTCTATGGACGGCGTCTCTACGAGACGATGGCCGTTTGGGAGACCGACCCCACCCTGGCCACCGAATCGGAGCTCAGCACCGAATTCGCGAACGTCTGGCGGACGGCCGACAAGATCGTCTACTCCACGACGCTGGGCGACGTCTCGACCGCCAACGCGCGGCTCGAGCGCCGCTTCGACCCCGATGCGGTCCGCGACCTGAAGACGTCCGCCGCCAGCGACTTGACCGTCGGCGGGGCGACGCTCGCGGCGCACGCGTTCAATGCCGGGCTGGTCGATGAGTGCCACCTCTTCGTGTATCCGGTGCTCCTCGGTAAAGGCAAGCCCGCATTCCCGAGCGACGCCCGCGTCCAGTTGGAGCTGCAGGAGGAGCACCCGTTCGGCAGTGGCGTCGTGTACCTCCGCTACCGCACGCAGAGCTGAACCTCCGGGCGGAAGCGCACCGGTCGCCTTCGCTTCGACGATCCGAATTGGTCGGCACGCGTCAGGTCTTCGCGGACGTCCCCCCAGTCGGGTCGAACACCCACGAGCTCGTGCCGCTGATGCGCATGAACGCGACCTCGGGCGGCTCCGGCGCCGGATCGGCGCCGGCGTCGACCGTGACCTCGATCGCGACGCGCCCGTCTCGCACCTCCACGTCTGCAAGCCGAGCGCTCGGCTCGACTGCCTGAGCCATCGCCTCGACACCGCCGCGCTCGCCGCGAGCGAGAAGCCCGAGCCATCCGGGGTTGCCGGCGTCCAGCAGCCCGTCCGCGAGCGGGGTGAGCTCGAGCCGGATCCGGTTCGCGTCGACGTCGACCACGCGCTCGAAGCCGGGCGGGAACGCCGGCTGCAGGGAGAGCACGGTGGAGAGCGCGTCAATTCCGCCGTCCCCCAGGCCGAGCGCGCCGGCAAGCCGCTCACTGGCCACCCAGCTCGCAGCCACCCACTGGCTGGCGATGATCTCGCGAGCAGCGTCGGCGCCGAGGCGATCCGCGATGGAGAGCTCGGCCGAGCTCGTCAGAAGGTGGACCTGCTCCTGGAACTCGCGCGCCACCGCGACGAGCGTGCCCTGCGACAGGTCGGCGAGGCGGAACGTCGGGTCGAACGGGCCGCGATAGTCGCGGTTCCCGCCCGGCTCCCGGTCGGTTGGGTGCTCGTTGGGAACCGACGCCAGCGGGAGCCGCGCGACACGCAGGGTGTGCGCGGCCGGGTCGATCGGCTCGTTCCGCGGATCGATGGTGATGGTCCAGTGGCAGTGCGGCTCCCGGTCCGACGGGACGCGCGGCGGGCGGTGGATGGGTCGGATCCGTGCCCGCGGGTTGGTGGCGACCGCGGTGCCGTCGAACGTCGGGTCCTCGATGTGGTGGCACATGCCGACGACGCGCGCCTCGCCGTGCGGCTCGACGTCCATGAGCGCGCCGCAGTGATCCAGCCAGAAGGCGCCGTGCTGCTCGTCGGTGAGCTCGTAGCTGACGCCCATGTACTGGTGCACGAAGCCGACGTCGAGCTGGAGCCCCTTCATGATCGCCCCGACGCCGTCGCCCTCGATACCCATGAGCTGTCGCATCCGGGCGGTGTAGGTCGGGCTGGCGCCGAGCCACTCGTCGATGGCGACGTCGTCGACGGCGTCGATCCCGGCGCGCACGGCGACCTGCGGCATCAACGCCCGGTCGATCAGATGGCCGACCATCATGTACTCGAGAACCACCGGGACGAGCTGGTCTCGCGTCAGATCACCCAATCCCGGCACAACGCATAACGTATGCAATCGTGGCGGCGGTCGGCCAGCGATCTCACGAGGCAATATGACAGTGCACGTGACGGCGGAGGTAACGACGTGACCGTGCACGCCGAGGACCTGATCCTCGCCTCCGTCGACGACCACATCTGTGAACCGGCCGACATGTTCGACGCCCACGTGCCGGACCGGTACCGGGACCGGATGCCCCGCGTCGTCGACGAGGCCGACGGCTCTCAGCAGTGGTTCTACGGCGACATCCGCGGCCGCAACCTCGGGCTCAACGCGGTCGCGGGAAAGCCGCCCGAGATGTTCAACGTCAACCCGATGCGGTACGAGGAGATGCGGCCCGGTTGCTACGACGTGCACGAGCGCGTTCGCGACATGTCGGCCGGTGGTCAGCTGGCGGGCCTCAACTTCCCCAACTGGACCGGCTTCTCGGGCCAGGTGCTCAACGCCGGCCCGGACCGCGACGTCAACCTCGTCATGATCAAGGCCTACAACGACTGGCACGTCGACGAATGGTGCGGCGCCTACCCCGAGCGGTTCATCCCGTGCGGGATCCTCCCGCTCTTCGACGTCAACGAGGCGGCCAAAGAGGTAAGGCGGCTCGACGACATGGGCTGCCACGCCGTCACGTTCTCCGAGAACCCCGCCGGCCTCGGCATGCCGAGTATCCACACCGACGCGTGGGACCCCCTGTTCGCGGCGTGCTCCGACACGGGCACCGTCCTCTGCTGCCACGTGGGATCCTCGTCGAAGAGCGCATCGACCGCGCCCGACGCGCCACCACCGGTCCCGATGAACCTCTCCTCCGCGATGAGCATCTTCACCCTCGGCGACCTGCTCTGGGCCGACTTCTGGCACCGGTTCCCGAAGCTGCGCTTCGCGCTGACCGAGGGCGACATCGGGTGGATCCCGTACTTCCTCCAGCGCGGGGAGCACACGCTCGACCGGCACAACGCCTGGATGGGCCACGAGCAACCGCAGGGCCTCCGACCGAGCGAACTGTTCCGAGAGCGCATCCTGTGCTGCTTCATCGAAGATCGGATCGGGGTGAAGCTGCTCGACGAGTTCAACGTCGACAACGTCTGCTGGGAGTCCGACTACCCGCACTCCGACAGCTCGTGGCCCTCCGCGCCCGAGCGGCTGGAGACGCTGCTCGCGGACCTCGGCCCCGAGGTCGTCGCCAAGCTCACCCACGGCAACGCCATGCGGCACTACCAGTTCGACCCGTTCCGCACACGCCCGCCGGAGCAGTGCACCGTGGCCGCGCTGCGGGCCGAAGCCGCCGACGTCGACACCGTCACGCACGTCGGTCGCCGCGCCGACGACCGCGACCTCGCGACGTGGAAGCTGATGACCGGGGCCGCGGCGCGACCGCGATCCTGATCGCCGCATGAACCGGGACCAGCTGCGATCCCTGTTCGACCTGACTGGACGCGTGGCGATCGTCACCGGGGGCACGCGGGGCATCGGGCGGTCGATCGCCGAAGGCTTCGTCGCCGCCGGCGCCGCTGTCGCCGTCGCCAGCCGCAAGCCCGACGCGTGCGAGGAGACCGAGGCGGCGCTGCGCGCGGTGGGCGGTGCCGCGATCGGCGTGCCCACGCATGTCGGCGACCTCGAGGGTCTCGCCGAGCTCGTCAACCGCACGGTCGACGAGCTCGGCCGAGTCGACATCGTCGTCAACAACGCCGCCACGCCGTTGCGCGAGGACCTCGGCCGGTTCACACCCGGGGCGTACGAGAAGGCGATGGAGGTGAACCTGCGCGGCCCCGTCTTCCTCGTGCAGGAGGCACTCCCCCACCTCCGCAGCAGCCCGTTCGCCGCGGTGATCAATGTGATCTCGGCGGGCGCGTTTCTGCCATCGCCGTTCATCGCGACGTACGGGGCGACGAAGGCGGCGCTCTTGTCGTTCACCCGGTCGATGGCCGAGGAGTTCGCCCCCCTCGGGATCCGTGTGAACGCGCTCGCTCCCGGTGCGGTCGACACCGAGATGATGCGCAAGAACACCCCCGAAGCTCAGGAGCAGATGGCGCGGTCGAGCTTCCAGCGCCGCATGGCGCATCCCGACGAGATCGTGGGGCCGGCGTTGTTCTTGGCCTCCGACGCGGCCAGCTTCGTCACCGGACAGGTGCTGATCGCCGATGGCGGCCTCGTCGCCGCCCGCTGACGGTCCTCTACGCTTGTGAGGTTGTGAAAGGCGATCGCGTCGAGATCCTGGTCGATACCGGGAACGACGTCCGGGGCTTCGAAGTCGTCGCGACCCGCGAAGGGCGACGGGTCGACGTGGTGATCGCCCGCGGCACCGTGGAGGTCGCCGAGGTCACCCGGGGCGGGCAAGTGGTGCGCTCGGCGCGCTTCATGTCGAGCCGGGTCGTCGCCGTCGTGGAGCACCCCGCTGGCGAGACCGAGCTCGAGCGATAGGGCGAGCGCCGAGTCGCAGTGAACCGGGGCCGGGCGAGCGGGGTGCGCCCGCCCAGCCCTCGGTCCCGAGTCAGCTCGTGCTGCCGATGCCGATGGTGCCCTGGATCGACACGCTCGAAAGGCCGGAGGCCGTTGTGCAGGGAGTCGGGTCGTTGGTGGTAAACGCGACCGCCCCTTGGACGCCGTCGCCGACGGGGAAGCTCGGGTTGTTCGTGGCGATGGTCTGGGTCGGCGGGCTCCCCACGGGGCCGCTCACGAGGGTCACGGTGACGCTCGCCACGACGGTGCCCTGCAGGTTCACGGCCGGTCCGACCGAGTTCGTCGTGTAGCCGACGACCGTCTTCGTGCCATCGGGCCACGTCGCGATTCCGGTGCCCTGCGTCGCTCCCCCCGGGCACGAGTTCACGGGCACAGCGCCGGAGCCGGTGGCGAGGGGCTCCGCGTAAATGGCCGGGCCACTCGGCGTCTGGATGGTCACCTGCTGGCCGACCGCGAGCGTGCCGCTCGCCGGTGCGCCGGCGACGTTCGACTGGCAGCCGCTCAACTGCCCGTTGACGCTGTACCCGAAGGTTTGTGTCGTCCCCGGACCGTTCGGCGTGAAGGCCGCCGTCCCGTCGAGCTGACACGCTCCGCCGCCGGGCGCGGCGGCCGCTGGTGTCGACTCAACGAGCGTCGCCCCCATTGCCAGCAATCCTGCGGCCGAGGCGGCCGCGAAGGCTTTCCGAAGCATCGTTCCCCCCGTATCAGGTCCGCACTGCCCGCCGAGGAATGTACCCAGCTCCGAGGGCTTTGTACCGATTTCGGGAGATTCGAGGGGATTTGAGGGGGTCTCGGGCGCCGAGCTCAGGAGCGGGTGTCCTCGAGCCACTCGGGCATGTCGATCGGCGGGTTCGGGAGTTGCCGGACGCCCCGCTCGGCGAGGAACCGCTCGTACCCGTCGAGGTCGGCGGGAAAGGAACGTGGGTCGCCCATCATCACCTCGAAGAGGGTGACGCCGTGTGGGCCCGCCACGAACGGTCCGAACGTGTCGCCCTGGTCGAGCGCGAGATGGGTGCCGGCGGTGCAGCGGACGTCGCCGCACGTCATCTCGCCCGCCACGACGAACACGACGTGATCGCTGTTGTGGCCGTGCGGCTGCACGATCATCCCAGGGTCCCACTCGGCGTAGAGGGAGAGGAAGCGGGGCGAGAAATCGAGCCACTTCTCGCGCACCGACGCCGTCCGGTCGCCGTGCTGCTGACGGCGCACCTCCTGCCACGAGAAGTCGTCCAGATGTCGAATCCGCGGGCCACCGGGCATGAGTCCCCTCCCATCTGGGCGTCGTCAGGAGGCTAGATCGGCGGCGAAATCCCCCGGCCTCATGAACAATTCATGATCGTCTTGTCAGGGTGCCCACGTGTCGACGAGCACGTATACGCGTGTCTCGACGACTCCGGCGCGCGGCGAGATGCCCACCCCATCTCGCCCGCGTCGGGCTTTCGCCCCGGTCTGGTGGGCCGTCCTCGGCATCATGGTGCTGTCGCTCGGGCTCGAGTGCTGGGCGGTGACCCACGACCTGCCCTACCCGGGCGTGGACGAGCCGGTGTTCGTCAAACCGGCGGTCCACACGGCGTCCACCGGCGATCTCGATCCGCACTGGTTCGGGCACCCGGGGTCGACCACGATCTATCCGCTGGCCGGCATCTATCACGCGTGGGACACGGTCGCCCACGGCGGGCCCGTGTTCTCGGCGGACCCGAGCCTCGCCCACCGGTTCGCGGCCGACCCCGGCACCTTCTACCTGATCGCCCGGCTGTGGTCGATCGCCTTCGCGGTCGGGGCGATCCCGCTCATCTTCCTCCTCGGACGCCGTTGCTTCTCGACCCGCGTCGGTCTCGCGGGCGCGGCCCTCTGGGCGGTGATCCCGTTGTGGGTCTCCTACGGGCGCGTGGTCCGCACCGATAGCGCAGGTGTGTTCTTCGCTCTGCTCGCGTTGCTCTTGATACTGCGGCTCCTGAAGCGCGCCTCTCTTCGTGACCAAGTGCTCGCCGGCGCCGCGGTCGGGGTCGGGATCTCCACGCGCTACTTCCTGGTGACCCTCCTCGCTGCACTCGTCGCGGCGGGCATCATCGCCCTCCGGCGCGGGGTCCCCGGGGCATCGGTCCGGGGCATCGCGGCCGGCGTGGGCGCCGCGGTCGCGGCGTTCCTGTTGACGACGCCGTACTTCCTGCTCGATTGGTCCACGGCCCGCGCCAGCCTCACCAACGAGAACGCCACACACGTCGGCCACGACGGTCTTTCTCCCCTCGGCAATCTCCGGTGGTACCTGGGGAGCTCGATCCCCAACGTGATCTCGTGGCCGGTCGCGCTGCTCGCCGTGGTCGGAGTCTTCTTCGCCGTCGTCCATCGGCGTGATCCCCGTCGGCTCGTCCTGCTGGTGGCAGCCTCGACTTTTCTCGTCGCGATCAGCATGTCGAAGCTGCATTGGGACCGCTGGCCACTCCCGATCCTTCCCGTCTTCGTGCTCTTCGCGGTCGATGGACTCGTGCGGCTCACGTCGGCACTCGATGCGCGCATCGGCCGGCCCGCTCTGGCACCGGCGTTCGCGGTCGTCGGCATCGCGCTCGTCGCATTCGGGCCGGCGAAGGACGCCATCCAGCTGAACATGCGCGAATCGCGCCCGAGCACACGCGTGCTGGCTCGACAATGGATCGAGAAGAACGTCCCCGAGGACAGCAGGGTGGTTCGAGAGCTGAAGACGGCGCCCCTCAACGACACCGATCTTCGCTGGATGTCGCGGTTCGCGCTGCCGAATGGCGGATGGACGCTCGACCGGTACCGCCTCGACGGCTTCCAGTACTTCGTCACCAACGCCAGCATCAGCGGCGCGTACACGACCCAGCCTCGCCACTACCCCGCACAGGCGCGCCTGTACCGGGAGCTTCGACAGCAGGCGTGCTTGCTGCACGTGTTCCGTCCCAACGCGAACCGGGACGGCCCCATCATCCGGGTGTACGAGCTCCGGCCCGCCGGGACCCTCGTCTGCGGGTCGACTTTCGCGGCCTAGTCGGCGGCCGCGGTCACGACCTCGGCGGCGGCGCGTTCGCCCGACTGCACCGCGCCGTCCATGTAGCCGCTCCAGACCGTGGCCGTCTCGGCGCCCGCCCAGTGGAGGCGGCCCACCGGCGCTCGGAGCACGGGCCCGTACTGCGTCCACACGCCGGTCGGGAAGTGTGCGCCGTAGCACCCACGGGTCCACTCCTCCTCCGACCAGTCGAGCTCGACGTACTCGACGGGATCGGCGGCCTGGGGGCCGAAGAACCCGACGAGCGAGCCGATGACGGCGGTGCGGCGCTCGCCGGGGCGGACGCGGTTGAGCTGACGGGCGGCGGCGCCCTCGAGGAACGCGAGCAGCACACCGGGCGTGCCGTCGGGCGGAGAGTTGTCGAACACGACCTTGGCCGGCCCCCGGTCCCCCGTCGCCTGCCCGGTGAGCCCGGCATCACGCCAGAACGGCGTGTCGTAGACCGCGTGGCACTTGATGACCGAGCCGGCGGGGACCCGCTGGGTGAGCTGATCGCGCCGCGCAGGTAAGGGCGGGTCGTACGCGATCCGTCCCGCCAGCGTCGGCGGGACGGCGACGATGACGCGCGCGGCGGTCACGTCGAGGCCATCCCCGTGCACGATCGTCCCGTCGCCTCGCTGCTCGATCCGCCGTACCGGCACACGCAGTCGGACCCGGTTGCCGAGCTGCTCGGCGAGACGGAGTGGAACGAGCTGGGAGCCGCCGACGAACCGGTCCTGCTGCGCGCCGCCCGCGGTGCCCGCGAGCGCGTCGACGCCACCGCCCGAGTGCGTATAGAAGAGCGCGTGGAGCAGCGAGAAGTCCGACGCCTCGGCGGCGAAGACCCCCTCTGCGAACAGCCGCAACATGTCTCGTCCGGACCCGGTGCGCGCGTTGCGTTGAATCCAGGTCTCGAACGTCTGCGCGTCCAGTTGTCGGGCGCGGTCGGCCGTCCACGGCACCTCGAGCGGCACGTGCCGGGCAAGGCGGTCGAAGCGAGCTTGCGCCTGCCCGATGTCGGCGAGCACGAGCGGGCCCAGGCTCGGACGCGTGCGGTAGCGGATCGGCTTGTCACGCAGGTGCAGCAGATGCTCCCCGGTGTTGTACGTGGGGAACGTCTCGAGGCCGAGCTCGGCGGTGAGCTTGGTCATGCGGAGCTGGGTCGGACCGACCCACTGCCCGCCGAGCTCAACCACAGTGCCGTCGGAGAGCGTGTGGTTGAGGACCCGGCCACCGACGCGGTCGCGGGCCTCGAGCACCACGACCTCTTTCCCCGCGGCAACGAGCTCGCGCGCGGCGATCAATCCCGCGATCCCGGCCCCGACGACGGCGACGTCGGCTTCAATGCGCTCTGCCATGGGGGCCAGCGTACGTAGTGTCGACCCATGCCGCCGGTGGCGGGTGTGGACGGATGTCGGGCGGGATGGATCGTGGTGCACGACGAGTGCGCCGGGGTCTACCCCGACTTCGCCAGCGCGCTCGCGGCGTTGCCCGACGACGCCGTCGTCGCCCTCGACATGCCGATCGGTCTGGTCGACGAGCACGAGCCCGGCGGGCGAGACGTCGACCGGGCCGCCCGGGTGCAGCTCGGCCGGAAACGCAACTCGGTGTTCTCGGCGCCGCCTCGCTGCGCGCTCGGGGCACGGACGCTGCGTGAAGCCCGGCGTCACGGCGCGCGACTCACGCTGCAGACATTGAACCTCCTGCCGCGCATCGAGGACGTCGACCGCGTCATGACGGCCGATCTGCAGTCGCGCGTCTTCGAGGTGCACCCGGAGCTGAGCTTCGCGGCCATGAACGGTCACGATCCGGTGCTGGCTCCGAAGCGGAGCGAGGCCGGCTCGAATGAACGCCGAGCCCTGCTCCACCGAGCCGGCGTCGTGGTGCCCGAACGTCCTGCCGGCGCGGCCCTCGACGACCTGCTCGACGCGTGCGCGCTCACGTGGAGCGCGCGGCGCATCGCGAACGGGACTGCTTGCCATGTCCCGGACCGGCCCGCGCGGGACGCGCGCGGCTTGCGCATGGAGATTCGTTGGTGACCTTCCGCACGGTCGGGCACGGGACGCTGGCGGCGGACGAGTTCGCGGCGTTGCTGACCGGCGCGGGCATCGGGCTCGTCGTCGACGTGCGCTCCTTCCCCGCCAGCCGCCGCCATCCGCAGTTCCGCCGCGATGCGATGGAACGGTGGCTGCCCGACGCCGGTGTCGAGTACCGGTGGGAGCCGCGCCTCGGCGGGCGGCGGCGCCCGCGGCCCGACTCGCCCCACGGCGCGCTGCGCGTCCCCGCCTTCCGGGGATACGCCGACCACATGGAGACGGCGGAGTTCCGGGACGCCGTCGACGATCTCCTCGCCGAGGCCGGCACGCGACCCGCGGCCGTGATGTGCGCCGAGAGCGTGTGGTGGCGCTGCCACCGCCGCCTCCTGGCCGACGCGGCCGTGCTGCTGCGCGGGAGCGCCGTCGAGCATCTCTTCCACGACGGCCGGCTCGAGCCGCATAGGCCGATGCCTGAAGCCCGTGTCGACGGGCTGCGCCTCGTGTACGACCGGGGCGAGCCGGGGCTTCCTCTGCGAGAATCCTGACCGGGCAGCGGGGGCGCAGGAGGAGAGCCTGTGCAGCGGTTCGTGGTCCACCTGTTCATCTCGGTCGCGGTGTGCGGCTTCGTGGTCGGAGCGTGGGCGCTCACGAGCGGCTCCTTCGCCGAGCTGTCCGACATCGCCGGCAACCCGACGCTCGCGCGCGAGCTCGGCTTCTGGCCGATCTGGGTGATCCTCGCCGCCGCCGCCGTGCTCGTGGTCGACTTGGGCTTCGTCGTCGCCGGGGTCTTCAGCGATCGGAGCCGGCGCAGGCGCCGCCGGCGACAGGTCGAGCGCACCACGCGCGTCGGCACGCAGGTCGGCGACGCGCTGGCGGAGATGCTGCGGTCGCTCGCGGCGCGCCAGCGCGAGCGAAAGACGCCCGCGCCCGGCCCGGTGAAGCGGTGGGTCGCGGTGATGTTCAGCGACATCGTCGACTCCACCCGTCTCGCCGAGGAGGTGGGCGACGACGAATGGACGGGCGTCGTCTCCCGCTACCGCGAGTTCGTGCGCGCCGCGTTCGCGACGCGCGGCGGCACCGAGGTGGGCACGCAGGGCGACGGGTTCCTTGCCCAGTTCCCGAGCCCCGCCGACGCGGTTCTGTGCGCCGTGGACATCCAGCGCGACGTCCAGGACGTGGCCGCGGCCGGGTTGGGTCTCCGCCTCCGCATCGGCGTGCACGCCGGCGAGGCGGTCCACGACGACGGCGATCTCATCGGCCGGGTCGTCAACCTCGCCGCCCGCGTCACGGGCGAGGCCGAGCCGGGCGAGATCCTCGTCACAGAGCCCGTGGCCGACTACGTCGGCGGCCATCTGCATCTGCAGGACCGGGGCCTGCGCGAGCTCCGGGGCGTGCCGCAGCCACGCCATCTGCTGGCGGTGGACTGGTCGGAGAGCGACCAAGCGGCGGCGCCGCGCCCCGGCGGGTAGACGCTCTACGCTCCCCCGCGTCCCGACCGACCGACCGGAGACCCCGTATGCCCCTCGCCACCGCCGCGCGTGCCCTGCTCGACGAGCGCCGACCTCTGACTCGCGACGAGGTCGCGGCGGTGGCGGCGCTGCCCCTCGAAGAGCTCCCCGACTTGGTCGCGCTCGCGCACCGGGTTCGACTCGCCTACTGCGGCCCCGAGGTCGAGCTCGAGAGCCTCATCAACGCCAAGTCGGGCGCGTGCCCCGAGGACTGTGCGTTCTGCTCGCAGTCCGCCCGCTTCGAGACCGGCGTGGACGTGTTCGCGTTCCTGGATCTCGACGACGTCGTCGCGGCGGCCCGATCAACACGCGACGCGGGCGCCACCCAGTTCTGCATCGTCGTCGCCGTGCGGGGCCCCGAGGAGCGACTCTTGCGGAAAGTGCTCGAGGCGGTCGACGCGGTGCATCGCGAGACCGGGCTCGAGGTCGCGTGCTCGCTCGGACTGCTCACGCGCGAGCAAGCCGAGCGGCTCGCGGCCGCCGGTGTGCGCCGTTACAACCACAACCTCGAGACGTGCCGGGAGGTGTTCCCCTCCATCTGCACGACCCACACGTGGGACGACCGTGTCGCCACTGCTCGCCTCGCCGGCGAGGTGGGCATGGAGCTGTGCTGCGGGGGGATCCTCGGCATGGGCGAGACGCTCGAGCAACGGATCGACTTCGCGTTCGAGCTCGCGGCGCTGGCGCCGTGCGAAGTGCCCATCAACCTGCTCGACCCGCGGCCCGGCACGCCGCTCGACGATCGAACGCTGCTCGCGCCGCGTGAGGCGTTGCAGGCGATCGCGCTCTTCCGGCTCGTGATGCCCGGCGCGTGGATCCGCCTCGCCGGTGGACGAGAGCGTGTGCTGGGCGAGCTCCAGGCGATGGGCCTGTTGGCGGGCGCGAACGCGCTGATCGTCGGGAACTACCTCACGACGACCGGGCGCCCGCCCGAGGCCGACGTCGCCCTGCTCGACGCCCTCGGCATGCCGGTGGCCGACGGCCCCGGCGAAGGCAGGTTCGTCGTCGACGGCGCCGGCGCCCACGCCCGCCCCGCGCGCGGCCCGTCGATCCCCGTGCGCGTGGAGGAGATCACCGGGTCTCGTTGAAGCTCAGCAGGACGGGGCCGCGACCGATGCGGGTCACTGACGCGACGTCGAGGCGCATGCGCCAGGCGAGCTCGGGCGGGACACGGAGCGTCCAGGTCACCGCCGCCTTGATCGGCGAGACGTGGCTGACGGCGACGACGACGCGGTCGTCCAGCCACTCGTCGCAGAACGATGCCATGCGCTCGGCGACGACCTCCAGGCTCTCCCCACCCGGAGGGACGAACCCGGCGTCGCGTCGCCAGCGCTCGACGACGTCGGGCCCGAGATCCGCGAACGGCCGCCCTTCCCACGCGCCGTAGTCGATCTCGATCAGGCGCTCGTCGACCTCGGCCGCCTGGCCGCACGCGGCGGCGATGGGCGCCGCCGTGTCGCAGGCGCGGCGGAGGGGACTGGTGAGCACGTGCGCGACCTCGAGGTCGGCCAGCGATTGGGCCACGCGCGTCGCCTGGGCCCGGCCGTGATCGGTGAGCTCGACGTCGCTGCGACCGAGCAGGAGCCCGGCCCGGTTCGGCGGCGTCTCGCCGTGTCGGACGAACGTGATCACGGCGACGCCGGTGCGCGCAGGCGGCCCGTCCGCAGAAAGTCGTCCCGGCGACCGCGGTCGGCGAGGTCGAAGCGATACACGATCCAGGCGCACGCGGCCAGGCCCGCGAGCTCCTCGAGCACGACGATGCCGGCCGCGGGTAGTAGTGCGCCATTCGGCAGCGAAGCGCCCGTGAACGGCCACCAGAACACGTCGGTGTTCGTCCACGCCGCCGAGAGCACCAGGCCGCAGAACGCGCCGATGGGGAGGCACAGCAGGCGGCGCCGCAGCAGCCGGGGCCTGCCGATCGTCAGCAGCATGACGGCGACGAGCAGCACGACGCTCCCGAGCAGCGCGTGGCCGTACGCCAATCCGACGAACGGAAGGTCGACGGCGAGCGGGAGCAGGGAGCCGACGACGACGAGGCGGTAATCGACGCCCGCGCTCTGGAACACGAAGTAGACGAGCAGCACCGAGAGCCCCGCGTACCAGAGCAGCATGCGCTCAGGCGAGGTCGAGGGCGGCGTTGACCAACGCGTCGGCCTCGGTGTTCTGCTCGCGCGGCACGTGCGTGAGCTCGACGTCCTCGTACTCGGCGAGCAGCTCCCGCGCCCGCTCGTAGTACGGCCGAAGGTG
>Ga0075429_100001310_pt1 | contig 20296 bp, 15 predicted proteins | sample RhiMetdeltSRZDD3_FD_75295 | JGI IMG/M metagenome (GOLD analysis project Ga0075429, IMG submission 75295) | Populus rhizosphere microbial communities from Tennessee, USA - Rhizosphere MetaG P. deltoides SRZDD3 | ecosystem: Host-associated > Plants > Roots > Rhizosphere > Soil | place: USA... | reverse complement strand
CGCCGCTCGCATAGCGATGATGCCGAATAGCGTTAAGACCAGGAGGAAGACTCCTGAATAGATGAAAGCTTTGTAGAATCTTTTCTGATATAACATGCGCTCTCCTTTCTTCCTTCGTCCTATAAACAAACAGTACACCAGGACAGTAGGGGCCCAGAGTCTAATGTCTGGGAAAAGTGAGCGGGCACCCTCCCCCAAGTGGCTTTAGTTCATAAACTTTATGTCTACAGTCTCCTTTCTTCTGGTAAGAATTGCACTGACTAGGTCAATCTCATGATGCTTCAATAGACTATACGATTAAATAGCCCAGCCGGATTTAGCTCAAGCCTGAATTCTTGATATGTGGGATCGATCCTTTAATCAACAGAAATGTTCCACCAAGGAAACAGGGCCCAGCGAGTGATGTCTGGGAAAAGTGAGCGGGCGCCTCCCCCAAATTCTTTTAGAGCATGAATTATCTGTACCAGTAACCTCCTTCCAATCTAGATTAAGCCTGCCAGCTATGGACTCTCATACAATTAAGACAACAGTAACGATATTATGGAACAAGATGAGAATCAAATCAATAGATTTGTGGTGCAATAGATAAGCTGGCGTCTCAGCAACACAGGTTGTTGTTTTTGAGCGGTTTAGTTTCCTTGTTCTTCAGAATCGACCACAAGGAGTACATCGGGAAAAGCATGTATCAATTCTTTCACAGAACGTAACTTCGGAACATCAGCCTGAGGGCGTTCGAAGTTAAAGCCGGACATTGTTAACAGTGTATACATCACACTATTGAGATAGTCTTCGACGGTGGTTTTATCCAACTCGTAACAGGTTCCAAGCACAGTATAGGTCGTATATGCTCTCAACCAAAATAGGGTGATCAGCAAACGATCGCGTAAATCGTACTTGTGTTTTCTGCCAGCGCCCACAGCACGTCGGCGCTTCCGTCTATGTCGTCGGGTATACTGTACAGCGCTCACACGGCCAGTGTAGGCATGCTCAAACTCGACATATAACTTATCAAATTCTGCTAAAGACATTCCAATCAGACTCTTCGCAATTTGTGGTTTCTTTAAGATCTTTTCATAGGTAATCATCGATCACAATGTAGGTTCACCTGGCTTTCTGCACGAAATTTTCTGCTTATTAGTTGCAGAGAGATGGTCTCTCTTACCAAATTAAAAAAAACAGGGCTTCCGATAGAGGAAGCCCTGTTCGGCGTATGTAACATTCCATTTACGGAATCAAATCCTGCAAATCACCCAAGGAAGGAATCCCACCTTCTTCCTCAAGACGGCGCAAATCACGTAGAGTCTCATATTCAGTCCGACAGGCAGGGCACTGCTTCAAATGCTGTTTCACGTCTGGCATTTTGGCGGCCGCGTCTTGACCGGAGGTCTCAAGTTCTACGAACTGAGATACAAGATCGAAGCATTCGGTGCAGGAGATCTCCTCCTCCTGAGTCTCGTAGATGTTTTTCAGCCAGTTCTCGAAATTTTCACGTTGCATCAATACTCCACTATCATTCGTTGCAAAGCCTACCCGCTTCTTACCTCTGGACACTGAATATCGCGAGTATCTCGCCTATATCAAAACCACGTGCCTGCAATCGATTCTTCAGTTTGCGACGCGCATCATGAAGCATTTTATAGATGGCATTCCGGTTTGTATCCAGTTGCCGGGCGACTTCATCCATGGGAACCTCGTTGAAGACCATCAGAATCAGGACGCGGCGCTGTTTGGCGGTCAGATCCTGTTCAATCACCTCGCGGATCATTTCGCGAATCTCGCTTTGCATGACATATAGATCTGATGTAAGCTCGGCTGACTTATCCCGCAACACCCATTCAGAGAGAGCGCCATCAACCCCAAAGGGCAATTGATCGAGTGACACACCCCTCCACCGTTCACGGCGGGCCGCCATCAAAGCAATATTCACGCCAAATTTATAAACCCAGGTGGTGAACTTGCTGTCGCCCCGAAAGTCCGAGAGATGGTTCATCACGGCGATGAGGGCATCCTGGGCGCAATCCTCTGCCAATTGCAGGATTTCGTCCCGTGCTAGCCTCTCGAAGTCTCTCAGGTTATGGCTAAAGAAGAATAAAACTGTACGTAACAAAAGATTCCGTAGGTCGGCAATTGCAGCTTCCTGCTTTGCTCTGCTTGCTCTCAGTTCCTCCAGCCATTCCTCATTTGTACGCGTGTTTGCCATCCAAAGCATTATATCAAGAACGCCATTTCGCTATCCTGGCGTATAACAGATTAATCCTTTAAGATACGCCCCTTCCGGGAAATGCAGTAAGACTGGATGATCGGCTGCTTGCGACAAATGCTCGACGATCTGCGAATCTACCCCGGCATCCAAAGCGGAGCCTGCAACGATCTTTTGGAACAATCCCGCGTCGATCCCACCGGAGCAGGAGAACGTGACGAGGATTCCGCCGGGTCGTAATAGCTTAAAGGCAAACAGATTAATATCCTTGTAGCCGCGCGCGGCTCGTTCGGCTTGCGCGGCGGTTGGAGCAAACTTGGGAGGGTCAAGGATGATCATATCGAAGGAACGATTCTCATCTCGGAATTTGCGTAGAAGTTGAAAGACATCGCCTTCGAGCGCAGTATGCGGAGTGGCATCCAGATTGTTAAGCTCAATATTTTCCCGCAGCAATGCCAACGCCTCAGCCGAGGAATCGATCGAAAGAACGGATTTTGCTCCTCCTGAGAGCGCATTAACCGTAAAGCCACCCGTATAGCAGAAGCAATCCAGCACATCTTTATCTTTTGCCAGTTGGCGCACGCGCAGGCGGTTTTCACGCTGGTCGAGGTAGGAGCCAGTCTTATGGCCGCTTTGGAGATTGATGTGGAAGTTCAGACCATGTTCGGTAATAACGATATTCGTGAGGCGAGATTCGAGATCGGCCAGAGTTCCCGAATTCCGAGCGATCGAATTTCGAATAACGCCGCGAAGCGGTGGCAGCCCTTCCAGTTCGCGCACGTCGGCGTCGGAGCGCTCATAGATCGTGGAGAGACCGGTCTCTTCAAGTAAGAGATCTGCAAGTGTCTCCTTCCAAAATTCAGAGCCCGCTGTCAGAGATTGAAGGACAAGCACATCCCCATAGCGGTCCACGATCAAGCCCGGGATGCCATCTGACTCGGCGTAGATCAATCGCGCTGCATTGGAGTGTTTTTCGATCTCCAGCGAGTGACGTGTGGTCAGGGACGAGCGGATCCGCTTGCGAAAGAATTCCGTGTCAATGGACTCCTCGTCGAAGCTCCACACGCGTGCGCGGATCTGCGAGCTGGGCGAGTAGGAGGCGCGGGCGAGGAACTGCCGGTCCGCCGAGAGCAGGTCTATGGTCCCGCCCGAGACAGGCTCGCCCTCCACCTGTTGGACTCCTCCCGAGAAGATCCACGGGTGGCGGCGGAGTAGAGATTTTTCGCGTCCCGGTTTGAGGAGGATCGCAGGCATTAGCTCTCCCCGGGGAAGCGCCTGTACATTTGCATCCAGTGCTCAGGGTCTTCGATGGACGAGAAACCGTACTGTTTGTAGAGCCCATGGGCGTCATTCGTGACCAGCACCCAGCGCCGCATTTCCCGGAGGTCAGGGTGCTCCAGAATCGTCTGGAGCAGCCATTTGCCGAGACCGTGGGCACGGTAGTCCTCGTGGATGAAGACATCGCAAAGATAGGCGAAGATGGAGTAATCGCTGACGACGCGCGCGACGCCGATCTGTTTGGCGCCGTCATAGACGCCGAAGACGAGCGAGTTCCGGATGGCGCGTTCCGTTCGTTCACGCGGGCGTGTATTTGACCAATAGGCGCGTTTGAGAAAATTGCAAATGGCGTCAATATCCAGCCGTGCAGGGTCTGTGCTAATGGTGAACTCACCGCGCTGTGTTTCAAGGATCTGTGGCATGGCGAGAGTTTATCATAGGTGTTATTATCTCGCGCTGAGCTGAGTGAGGCGTCAGGCGAGTGCAGACGAAGCGCGCTCTACAAGTCGTATGCGCTTCAGCTGCGGGACTATCGTCCCTCCGCTCAGCGAGGAAACAGGAGAATAAATGCTTAAACCGATTCGTTGGAATACGTTCATGCGAGATTTTATCGTCATTCAACTTGGATTTCTGCTCTACGGCCTTGCAATCGCATTGATCATCCGTGCAAACCTTGGCACAGGGACGTGGGTCGTGCTGGAGGTTGCGCTTGCTAACATCCTGGGCATCCAGATCGGTACGATGACCGTTTACATGGGGTTTTTTGTTTTATTCATCGCGCTGGCGCTGCGCGAACAGGTCGGATGGGGGACACTGGGAAATATCCTGAGTATCGGTCCCTGGTTAAATCTATGCTTGGCTTGGATCGGTACTCCAACGAATAATCTCCCGGTTCAAATTGGCATGTTTTTCCTGGGCATTCTGATCCAGGGGATTGCCACGGCGGTTTACATCGGCGTGGACGCAGGAGCAGGTCCGCGCGATAGCTTGATGCTGGCGATCCATCGCACTACCGGCGTCAGCATCCGCCTGGCGCGCGGGGCGATCGAAGTGGTTGTGGTCCTGATCGGGTGGCTGCTGGGCGGTCCGCTTGGGTTGGGAACCGTTGTCTTCGCGCTGCTGATCGGCCCGTCTGTGCAGTGGGCGTTCAGCCTGTTTAACGTGCACCCGCGTACGCCCGAGCCCGTGGATGCTGCGGCGGATTAAATATATAGTGTAAATTTACACTGTGAATCCAGTCATGGAGAGCATATGATTGCTACGGAAACCCCGACCTCTTTACCTGAGCCGAGAAATCGTTCGGCCGGCGCCCTGGTCTTATTCCTTTTGCTCGCCTTGCTCATGCCGGTTTGTTTGCTTGTCTATCATCTGATCCTGTGGTCCACGGAACAAACTGCCATCGCTTCGGGCAGCCAGGCGCAGCTCGAATGGGCGGGATTAGTCGGTCTGGCTGTGCAGGGGATCATTCTGACAGGTTTCACATTAGCACTCTGGCGTCTTACAAGCGATATACGATTCAAAGTCGTCTATGCCGGATGGCTGGGGGGCGCACTGATGGCGTTCCCCGGTTTGCTTTTGCGGCTGCTCGGACCTAACAATGATCAACTGGGGTCGATCTTACAAATCTTGATGTGTGCTGTCTCGGCAGTGATCGTCGCCAGGCTATGGGGGAAAAGAATGGGTGGGCGATTGGGGGATATTTCCCTGGCATTTTTGCTTGCCGCCTTTGGCGTTGGACCCCTTGCCGTGTTCGGCGCGTTTGGAGCCCCTGCAGATGCAATTCTCAGCCTGCTGGCGGGTTTGTCCTTTGGCTGGCTGGCGGCGCTGTTGATGGAATCCACCACCGAGAATCGATTCCTTGACGCGCTTGGCATTGGCGCCGTGCTGGCGTTGCTGGGCTCTGCAATTGGCTATGACGGCGGGCAGTTGATCCTGCTGGCGATCCTCCCTTCGTTTGCGTTTGCCATCGCGGCCCTCATGCCTTCCAGGATTTCCGCTGCGATCCTCACGGGTTTGCTGACCGCCGCTGCTCTAATCTTCTTCGATCCCACGGAGTTGACGATTTTGCTGGGAGATCTTTTGGGAATTGCGACGAAGGCGGTTGGATATGCTGTCGGCCTGGGGCTGGTCGTAGGACTCATCGCGGTCATCGTGCGATCGTTGACAGATTCAGGTACAGGATCTCGTGTGCCCCGAGTACTGTGGGCGGCGGGAGCGCTTGTCGCCTGGGTCGTGGTTGCGGTCCTCTTTTTGAGGAATGGGAACCACGGTTTTTATGGTGACCGGCTCTTCGTCATCCTGAAGGGCCAGGCAGACCTTTCGAGCATCCGGCAAATCGGCGACATCGATGAACGACGGAGCGCGGCATATCAAATGCTTGTGCAGCATGCAAATGAAACACAGGCCGGATTACGAAATACATTTGAGGATTTCGGCGTGGCATATACCCCCTATTACCTCCTCAACGCGCTCGAAGTACGTGGCGGCACTCTCGTGCGCTTGTACTTATCCACGCGGCCCGAAGTGGACCGGGTCATCCCCAGCCCGCGCCTGCGTCCCGTTTCGGAGGGACAATCCTCCGCCTCCACCCCCGGTGAATTCCAGTCTCCGCCGACAGGTGTGCAGTGGAATGTGAGCATGATCGGCGCGGACAGGGTCTGGGAGGAGTTTGATGTGCGCGGCGAGGGGATCGTGATCGGGCAGTCCGACAGCGGCGCGGATGTCAATCACCCTGAGCTCAAGGAAAGCTATCGCGGCAATGCGAGCGGCGATGACTACAACTGGTTCGATCCATGGAATGGCAAGCCGTCGCCCTATGACGAGGGCGGCCACGGCACACATACCCTGGGAACCATTGTGGGACAGAATGGCATCGGCATCGCGCCCGGCGCTACCTGGTTTGCCTGTGCAAACTTGAACCGCAACCTGGCGAACCCGGCCCTGTATCTCGATTGCATGCAGTTCATGCTCGCGCCGTTCCCACAGGATGGCGATCCGTTCCTCGACGGCGATCCCACCCGCGCCGCAGATGTGCTGAACAATTCCTGGGGCTGCCCGGAGCTGGAAGGCTGTGACGCGAACGCCCTGCTAGATGCCGCAAACCATTTACGCGACGCGGGGATCTTTGTTGTGGTCTCTACAGGTAACGATGGTCCGAACTGCAGCACGGTCAACGCGCCGTTATCACTCTACGACTCGGTCTTTTCCGTCGGCGCGATCGACGAATCGGGAAACATGGCTTTCTTCAGCAGCCGGGGCCCTGTAACCGCCGATGGCTCGGGTCGGATGAAGCCGGATATCTCCGCACCCGGCGTGAATATTCTTTCCTCCTTGCCAGGTGGAGCGTATGGCTCGAACAGCGGTACCTCCATGGCAGGACCGCACGTGGTGGGCGCGGTGGCCCTGCTCTGGTCGGCAGACCCCAGCCTGGTTGGTGATATCGACCGGACGGAGCAATTGCTCATCCAGGCGGCAGATCCATTTACCGGTAGTAGAGATGTTGGCTGTTTTGCAGGCGATATTCCTAATGCTGCCTATGGGTATGGCGTTCTGGATGTGTATGAGGCAGTGAAGATGGCGTTGGGGCAATAAATGCCATTCAAATTTGATCCTGGAAAACACCGACGGCGGTCGATTCGCCTGCCGAATTATGATTATTCCCAATCGGGCGCGTATTACATTACGATTGTCACCTGGCACAGGGAATGTCTATTCGGGGATGTGGTGGATAGGGAAGTGGTTTTTAGCAAATTTGGGTTGGTTGCTAAACAACAATGGGAGAACCTTCCTAATCGGTTTCCGAATATCACATTGGGCGCGTTTGTAATCATGCCCAATCATATGCATGGAGTTATTGTTATTATGACTGGTAGGGGCACGGCGGGGAATCTTAACGATCATGACGGTGAATTGTCCCGCCGTGCCCCTACGCATGAACAATATCAAAAACCGGTAAAAGGTTCGATTCCCACAATTGTCCGTTCTTATAAATCTTCCGTCTCATATCGAATCAATTTGATGCGCGGGACACAAGATATACCGGTTTGGCAACGAAATTACTATGAACACGTTATTCGCAACGCACGAGATCTGCAAAACAAGACGGATTATATTGAGGCGAATCCCATGTTGTGGGCTGAGGATGATGAAAATCCGATACACACAAAGCCTTAGACGTGAGGCGCCATTGCCCTCTTCACATCATAGTGAACCGCACAGTTGTTGAAATCTGGGAGTGCAATGGTATTGATGGACCGTCCCTGCCTTACGACGCATTTGTTATAATCTCTTTAACTCAAATCAGGAGAGAGTTCATGCCCAAAACCAAGGGTACTGTTGCGCTTCCCCTCGAGAAAGAAGAGATCATTAAGGATTATCGTCTTGCCTATCAGAGCAGGCAGGCAAGCTTAATCGGTAGACGTGAAGTTTTAAGTGGCAAGGCAAAATTCGGGATTTTCGGCGATGGTAAGGAGCTTGCCAACCTCGCCATAGCGCGTGCATTCCAAAAGGGCGATTGGCGCTCAGGATATTACCGTGACCAGACCTGGATGTTCATGTTGGGGGTGATGAATATCCAGGAATTTTTTGCCCAGCTCTATGCCCATGCAGATGTGAACCACGAATCGAATACCGGGGGACGCTCGATGAACGCGCACTTCGCCTCCCGTTACATGAACCCGGATGGCTCCTGGCGGAATCAGACGGAATCCTATAATACCTCGGCGGATGTCTCCCCGACGGGCACGCAGATGCCGCGCACGGTGGGGCTCGCGTATGCGTCGGTCCTGTATCGGCAGCTGGAAGAGCTTCAGGAGTTCACTCAATTTTCGAAACACGGAAACGAAGTGGCGTTTGCCAGCATCGGCAATGCGTCGACCGCCGAAGGCATGTTCTGGGAGGCGCTGAATGCCATCGGGGTTCTGCAGGCGCCTGCGGTCATTACTGTATACGACGATGGCTATGGCATCTCGGTGCCGAATCAATTCCAGATGGTCAAGGAAAACATCCATGCCATTCTGCAGGGATTTCAGCGTGATCCGTGCCTCGAGGAGGATTGCGAACGCGGCTATGACCTCTATCAAGTGCGCGGCTGGGATTATCTAGCTCTGCTCGAGACCTATGCAAACGCGGCGGAGATCGCGCGCCAGTACCATATCCCGCAGCTGGTGCACGTCATCGATGTCACACAGCCGCAGGGGCACTCCACGTCTGGCAGTCACGAACGCTATAAATCGCCAGAGCGCCTGCAGTGGGAACAGGAGTATGACTGCATTCGCAAGATGCGCGAGTGGATGATCGAGCATGGCATAACGACCGAACCTGAGCTGGTCGCGGTTGAAAAAGAGGACAAAGCGGCTGTCGAGAAAATCCGCAAGCTTGCCTGGGAGGCGTACCTCGCCCCGATCTTGGAGGAGCGCGGTCAGGTCATGGACATGCTCGATGAGATTGCCGGCAGCTCGTCCCACGCCTCAGAGCTAACCCAGATCAAGGAGCGGCTCGCGGCCTTACCCGCGCCGCTAAGACGTGACGTCCATACGGCCGCGCATGAAGCGCTGCGAGTCCTGCGGCACGAAGCGAATCCATCCAAGCAGGTTCTCGTCCAGTGGAAGAATGAACAGGATGAGGTCAACAGCGAGCGCTACGGTTCGCATTTGCAGAGCGGGAAGGGGATAGCAGTAAAGGAAGTGAAGCCCGTCTATTCCAGCGCCTCGCCGACCGTGATGGGCTTCGAAGTGATGAACGCGGCCTTCGATTCGATCCTAGGGCGTGACCCGCGCGTGATTGCCTTCGGGGAGGACGTTGGCTTCCTTGGCGATGTGAATCAGGGCTTCAAGGGAATGCAGGAAAAATACGGTGCCCTGCGCGTGGCCGACACGGGCATCCGGGAAACGACGATTCTGGGGCAGGCGATCGGCATGGCGATGCGCGGACTTCGTCCGATCTGTGAGATTCAGTATCTGGATTATGTCCTGTACGCGTTGCAGATCATGTCTGATGACCTCGCCAACCTGCACTGGCGCACCGTGGGCGGACAGGCGGCGCCAGTGATCATCCGTACGCGCGGGCATCGCCTGGAGGGAATCTGGCATGCAGGCTCACCCATGGCCGGGATCATCCATCTCGTGCGCGGCATCAACGTGCTGGTTCCGCGTGATATGACTCGTGCCGCCGGGTTCTATAACACAGTACTAAAGGCCGATGAGCCCGCCGTGATCGTGGAGGTCTTGAACGGGTATCGCATCAAGGAACGGCTGCCGGATAACATCGCCGAGTTCACCGTCCCGCTCGGTGTTCCAGAAGTGATCCGCGAAGGTAGTGATGTGACGGTGGTTACCTATGGCGCCTGCTGCCGCATCGCACTGGACGCCGCGCAAAAGCTCTCGAAAGCTGGCATTGAAATCGAAGTGGTAGACGTGCAGTCTTTGCTGCCCTTCGATATTCATGGCAAGACTGTGGAATCGCTCAAGAAAACAAACCGCGTGCTCTTCCTGGATGAGGATGTGCCGGGTGGGGGGACAGCCTATATGATGCAGGATGTCATTGAAAAGCAGGGCGGCTACTATCACCTCGATTCCGAACCGCGCACCCTTTCCGGTAAAGCGCATCGCCCCGCCTATGGCAGCGACGGCGATTACTGGTCCAAGCCAAACGCCGAGACGGTGTTTGATACGGTGTATGACATGATGCATGAAGTCGACCCAGACCGTTATCCTGAGATTCATTAATCGCGGAGACGCTGAGAATTAATCAACTCTGTGTCTCGATGTCTCCATGGTTAGATAATGAGGAGCAATTATGGCCACAAAGGTTTTGGTTCCACTGCTTGGTGAGGGTATAGAAGAAGTCACTGTCACAAAATGGCTCAAGAGGGAGGGCGACTCTGTGAATGAGCTGGAGCCGTTGCTGGAGGTGAATACCGACAAGGTAGATACGGAAATTCCTGCCCCTGCATCCGGGACGATTTTGAAAATTCTTGCCGAAGAAGGCGTTCCTGCGAAAGTGGGAGCAGTTCTGGCATTGATCGGAAAGCCCGGGGAATCAGTGGATAGTGATGGGGCAGACGGAGTCCAAAGTCTCCAGACTTTGGATAACAAAGTGGAAAACCTTCAACGTCAGGAGACGTTGACTCCAGCGCGGGCAAACAGGGAAATCGGCTTCATCTCTCCGGTTGTTGCAAAAATTGCAGCAGAGCACGGCGTGAATTTGCAGCAAGTTCAGGGGACCGGATTGAACGGCCGCATCACAAAGAACGATGTGTTGAGTTTTGTGGAGAGTGGAAAGCCCGTGATTCCCACAACACGTCCAACACCCCACCTGACACCTGAAACCGGAGCACATGACACCCTACTCAAACATACCGCAATTAGAAAACAAATCGCCGAGCACATGGTTATGTCCAAGCATACCTCGCCGCATGTGCTGACCGTGATGGAAGCGGATATGAGTCGCGTCGCCAAACACCGCTCTGCCAACAAGGAGATGTTCGCGCGCGATGGAATCAACCTCACGTTTACAGCCTATTTCATGCTGGCGATCGTTGCAGGTTTGAAGACGTATCCCAACGTCAATTCCTCCTGGACGGACCAAGGTATTCTTGTGCATAAGGACATTAACCTCGGGATGGCAACCTCCCTGGGTGAGGAAGGCTTGATCGTCCCCGTCATCAAAGGTGGGGACAATCTGTCTCTGCTGGCAATGGCGCGGACGGTCAACGATCTGGCCAATCGGGCGCGCTCGAAAAAGCTTCAGCCGGATGACGTCAAGGGTGGGACCTTCACGCTCACGAATCATGGCATCAGCGGATCGCTTTTTGCATTCCCAGTCATCAACCAGCCGCAGTGCGGGATTCTGGGGGTCGGCGCGATGCAGAAGCGCGTAGTTGTCATTGACGACGCGATTGCCATCCGCCCAATGGTATATCTTTCGTTTACGTTCGACCACCGCATTCTCGACGGTGCCTCGGCAGACTGGTTCCTGATGAAAGTAAAAGAAACATTGGAGAATTGGGCTTAATCCCTGTGGCAAAAGAACAGGACCATCCAAACATCAGCCCCATGGTGCACCCACCTGTGGTGGCTATGATCTTCATCGTAATTGCTTACTTCCTCGGGCGTTTTATCCCTCTTCCCGTTGCGGCGCCCCCAATTTTGCGTTTCTTCGGGCTGGCATTGACCTTTGTGGGCTTTCTGCTTGGCGTCGCATCGCTCCTCGAATTCCGGAAGGCACGCACGACCTTGGATCCACACGGCTCATCCCGGCAAGTGGTTACTTCTGGCATTTATCGCTTCACTCGCAACCCCATTTACCTGGGTTTCCTCCTGATGGTGATTGGTTTGCCACTAAACTCGGGCTTATATTGGGGGATCGTGCTCGCTCCCTTTTATGTGCTGACGATGAATTGTCTGGTCATTCAGCATGAAGAGGCATATCTCGAGAAAAAGTTTGGGCACGAATACACCGGCTACAGGTCTCGTGTAAGACGCTGGCTGTAGTAGAATAAAAATATTAAACGTCATCGCGAGCCAGAGGCACGCGGTGATATACATAAGGAGAACTGTATGGCGGAAAATTTCGACCTGGTTGTGATCGGTGCGGGACCTGCAGGGTATGTTGCCGCGATCCGTGCCGCACAATTGAAGCAGAAAGTTGCTATTGTGGACAAGCAATGGCTGGGCGGTGTGTGTTTGAATGTCGGTTGTATCCCATCGAAATCGCTGTTGAAAAATGCAGAGGTAGCGCATACCCTCCGGGAACGCGGCAAGGATTTTGGTTTTTCCTTCGACAATCTCAAACTGGATTTTGGAGTAGCGTTCAAACGCTCCCGGCAGGTATCGGATCGACTGGTCAAAGGTGTTGGGTTCCTGATGAAGAAGAACAACATCACGGTTTTCATGGGAGAAGCGCACCTGACCAAGCCGAATACCATGACCGTTAAAGGCAAGGATGGCAAGTCCACAGAGTTAACCGCTAAGAACATTATCGTGGCGACGGGTGCCAGTGTGGCTGTTCCGGGCGCCTGGAAGATCGACGGAGAAAAAGTCGTTACCTATCTGGAAGCTATTATGCAGGAGAGGCTCCCGAAATCGGTGATCGTGATCGGGTCGGGCGCGATCGGCGTGGAATTCTCGACGGTTTGGCGCTCCTATGGGGTGGAAGTGACCATTGTCGAAATGCTGCCGCGCCTTGTCCCTCTGGAGGATGAGGAAGTCTCAAAGGAACTGAAGAAGGAATTCGAGAAGCGTGGTATCAAGTGCCTGGTTGGAAATAAAGTCGAATCGGTGGAGGCCACCGGGAGTGGGGTAAAAGTCAAGGTCTCGGCAGAAGGCAAGGAAACAACCCTCGAAGCGGAACAGGCGTTGGTGGCGATCGGATTCCGACCCAACTCAAAGGGGCTCGGATTGGAGGAAGTCGGTGTTAAGATCAGTGAGCGCGGCTTTGTCGAGATCAACGAGAAAATGCAGACCAGCGTCCCGAACATCTATGCTGTGGGCGATGTAACCGGCAAGCTAATGCTGGCGCACGTTGGCTCGGCAATGGGCATTGTCGCCGCGGAGAATATCGCGGGCGCGGAGACCATCACACTCGATTATGAGATGATGCCCCGAGCCACCTTCTCAAATCCGCAAGTGGCGTCATTCGGTCTGACCGAGGCACAGGCGAAGGAGCGCGGGTTCAATATCAAGGTTGGTCGGTTCCCCTTCCAGCCGAACGGCAAGGCGCTCGGGCTTGGCGATTACGCGGGCTTCGTCAAGATCGTCGTCGATGAGAAATACGGCGAGATCCTCGGCGCGCACATGATCGGTCCCGAAGTGACCGAGCTGCTCCCCGAGCTGACTCTGGCGCGCATGATGGAGCTGACGCCGCATGAGATCGCCCGTAACGTGCACGCGCACCCCACGCTTTCGGAGGTGCTCATGGAAGCGGCGCACGGCGCGGAAGGAACGCCGATACACTTGTAGTGGAACGAAAATAGAAGCAGCCCTGTCACATGTTTGCAGGGCTGCCCTGTTTTAAAACAGCATTCCCTATCTCAATTTGTATTCAATCGCTTTAGGGAAATCCAGTTTCATTTATTGAGCTTTTGCCTTCAAAAACGCATATCCGGTTGCGTCCTGTCCTCTTTGCCTCGTAGAGCGCAAGGTCGCCCTGCTGGATGAGGACATCCGCTCCGAAATTGTCTCTGTGCAACGTGCTTACTCCCATACTTAGGGTAAGAGGATGCTTGAGATCGGAGGAAGCCCTCATCGCGGCACGGATTCTTTCAGCAACTTCCAACGCGCCCACGATCCCGGTCTCAGGCAGAATGAGAGCGAACTCTTCGCCCCCTATACGCGCCAACACATCTGCGTTGCGGCGTCCTTTATTCAGGCACATCACCACGAACTGCAGAGCCTTGTCTCCGGCTGGATGGCCGAAGGAATCGTTATACTCTTTGAAATGGTCGATATCGATCATGATGATCGTCAGATCGTGACCGAATCGCTGGCTTTGTCCAACTTCATTACTAAGAAAAAGATCGAAATAACGTCGGTTGTAGGTGCCAGTCAGAGAATCTGTGAGAGAAAGCTCGACAACTTGTGCGTGCAAATCAGAAGCTTTGAAAGTCGCTGCCAGCTGCCTTGCGATAATAGCACAGGGGCCCAGGTTTCCGGCGTCAAAGGCCACATACCCCAATGGCTCATCTTGGAAGACCAGGGGCACGAGAGCCAGGTTTAGTAGTTCATCCTGTGGATATAATGTTGATGGTGGGAATTCCCGGGTGGCGAATCGATGGTTGGTCAATTCCAGATCAGAATGAAGTAACACACTCCATGCAACTGGGTCATCATCTTGAGGTTCAAAGAGAGCAACTCGAACATGTCGAATACCAATTGTAGCGAGATGAGCATCCAGGGCTGCGACTGCCTGTCGTTTATCTAAGGTAACAATTAATCGAGCGGTGAGTTCGCTCAGTGCTTGGGACATGATTTCGCGTTGGTATTGGTGACGGTAATCCTGCCTCTGGGCGCTTTCGCTGATTGCGGCGCGTGCTTGATGTAACATATCCTGCGCGAGGCTTCGTATCTCGGCTCGCTCCCACTCCACTGGTAACTGAGTCATCTCACGCCTCAAGGCGGAGATAATCTCTTGCCAGGGATCCATCTTATCATCTGCCAGTTCCAATCTGTCGAGGAAGTCCATCAGAGTCGTTTGAAAATGGAGAGAATCACCCTCGTTCAGGCTCGTATAAAAGGCATCCAGCAGGCTGGTACACAGCTGGTTTGTACGTTCTCCATAGGGGAACCGTGATGCATGGGGCAGCATGGCCACCATTTCACTCACCAGTCGTTTTCTGATCAGGTGAATCTCGTGATCGCCTGGTTTTGAAAGGCTGACGGGTGACGGTGAGTGCGATTCTCCTTTGCCTGCTGAAGAGACAACCTGTGGAATACACCCACAGGATTGACGAGGAACCAATCGGGTTGGTATTCGGACAGATTCGAGACGACGATTCATCGTAATATGATCAAACATCAGCGTCAGTGCCTGCTCACCTATCAATGTGAGCGGAACGTGGATACTCGCCAGCGGGGGTACCTGTGCCACGGCATCTGGCTGATCGTCGAAACCAATGATGCCAATGTCGCGAGGGATTCGTAGCCCCTTATCCAGGATCGCTTTCATGGCCCCGATCGCGCAATTATCATCGCTGGCGACCAATGCTGTAAATTCTACGCCTGATTCGATAAGCCTCCGCGTCGCCTCGTAGCCTCCCAGGTAGGTGTGCCAACCCTGTATGACCAATCCAGAATCTATCTCCAGCCCATAATCTATCATAGCCGAATAATAAGCATTAAGCCTGAGTTCGCTGTCACCTTTATCGTCCGGATCGCCTGCAATGAAGGCGATCCGGCGATGACCGTGATCCACCATGTGCGCCACTGCCTTGCGAATCCCTGCCTCGTTATCGACTGAAATCATGGGCTCTCGCTCACCCGTCGCAATATAGAGGATCGGGTACCCCTGATTGCTCAGTTCCTGAAGATAGCGTGAACGCTCCTCATGACGCAGCGGGGCGAAGACGATCAGACCATCTGTATTCCACGGCCCAACCGGCACGAAGTCTGAGTCAGCGGAAGTCACGGGCCAGGCAGGGAATGTACCACTGGAATCAGTCACTCTTCCCAGACCCCATGCCAGCAACAGGTGGCATTCTCTAATTTTGGCAGCGGATTGAATGCCTGCCAAAACAGAAGCAAGGTAGCGATCTGGGATGATGCCCGCGAGGCCTGACCACCCCGGTAATATGCCAATTGTTGGACGATCACGTTTGAACTTTGACATTCCCACCTTATTTGAGATTACTCATCACGACTGCTAATTTGGCTGTGAACATACACGACCTATGAAATATGGGGATCCTGCTAGCAGAGAAACGAATCCTACTAGATATTCTAATTGTAATCTCTAGTTATGAGCATGCAAGCACCTTTCGTTCATTTCAAAGCTATGGCGCGGCTATGACCGTACGAAACGATTAATAATCTGCAAGTTTTCTCCGATTCCTGATTTACTATACTATACACAGGTTACATACAAAAAGTTCGGTATGAAATAGCAAACATCCGGGAGCTGCAAGCTCCCGGATATCTTTTCATGTGCGACGGGGTTTGTGTTATTTGCTTTTGATTGCTTCGATGAGGGCTTGCGGGTCAAGGATGACGCCAAATTCGTAATCTTTCCCGTTGTGCCCAATGTGAATGGTCCTGCCCGTATTGAGAGCGGTATCCCAAAATTCCTCGGGTGTGATATCGGGTTTGACTGGAACAGCAAGCGCATACATTCCAGCCAGGTAGGGAATGGCCCAGCTCCAGCCTCCCTGACGGTAAAAAACATAATCTTCTTTTCCTGTGGGACTTGCCGTAGTGCGTGAGTCCATGGGAACCATGAGTGTCTGTGCAGGAAGGCCGTTCTCAAAGAAATAATCCTGCCACCATAATCCCGGCATGTATGACTCAGTCTGGTTGGGATTTGATAACGAATCATGTCCCAGACCATGAAAATGCAGGCTGTGGGTCTGAGAAAGGCTGGAGCTGATCACGAAGATCCCGGCATCCGTGGCTTCCTTGACCGCAGTCATGATATCGTCATATCCAAGCTCAACAGACGCCCATCCCCGCGCAATGGCGAGAACACGGATCTTGTGTCTGGCTGGAAGAGTCTGATTGATCTCGATCACCCGCCGAACGCCTCTCGCCAGGCATTCAAAATCATTATTCTCGAAACATATTGGGGACGCCAGATAGTAGAGATCGGCATTGGGGGCAACCCCAACCGTCCTGCCCACCGCAATGGATGCCACCGCTGGACCGTGCATGCTGGCCTCTCTGCCGCGATCACGCTTCTCCGGTTCCTCATACAAGCGCATCCGGCCGGTATATTCGATGTGGTCTACTAACAGGGTCTGATCGATGATGGCAATTCCCACTCCCGTCCCGTCAATTCCCTGATCGTGCAAGGTGCGGATGCCGAGGCCCGGGTCTTTATTCATCTCCAGGATCTTTTGCCAGTCGAAATCGACGGGCATTTTATCAGAGGAGGGCCATTGGGTTTTGCTATCGAAGTCAGCAAAGAACAGGTCTTTTGTCGATTGCGAGAGATCCAAATCTTTCAGATTGGAGGAGCGCAGGTCCACCTGCCAGCCCTCGGTTGAATTTGGATCATAAACTGGAAGCTCTGTGTATACGTTGAACCCTCGAAAATTCGCCTGTTGTGGAAATCTGGCAATACGGATCGGAGGCAGGGGCTCCGGTGTTGCGGAGGCGACAGGAGATGCAGCAGGAGCTATGGCTGTAGCAGTCTGGGATCGTGTGGCATCTGGTGCTCCACAGGATACAACTAGCACAGTAAGCACGAGCGATACCAACATTCGATACATGTCTGACATTGTTCCCTCCCGAATCGAAAAATTGTACACTTTTGCACAATCACAGACAATCAACGAAATCCTGACGAAAACCAGACGCGTGTCAGACAATGCTGGCTATCCAGATCAAATCAGCCCGGAGGCGCTGGAATCGCTGAAAACTGTAGGACTTCATCCACGAAGAAAAGCAGGGGGAACTCTGAGCGGCTGAAACCAGTCTTATGTGTATAATAATATCAACATCATTTTAATTTTGAAAACTGATCCCAAACGTGTTGTTTATCACAATTGGGCAGGAGGCATGATGGCTCGAAACACAAGACCCCGGGGGCCAGCACCATTGTTGCCGCGCGGCGGGAAGCGGTTATCACAGCGGGGCATGCTGAGCATCCTGATGCTGATGGCAAGCTTGGGCGCCTTGGGCATTGCCCTGCTCAGTGGTGCCTGGCTGGTTTTTGATATTCTGGGTACAGGTCTGGTGAACTCGCTTCCCACTCTTCCTGCAAAGGCACTGGTGATCGCGTTGGCGTATGGTGTAGGATGGATCACCGCCATGGTCGCGATCCGCGTCTATGGCAACTTAGTTCTGCCGTTTATTATCAATTATTTGATATGGGGCTGCCTGATCGGGGTATGCGCCCTGTACGTTCTCATTCTGCAAAGGTTATATGACCAGACCTATGATATGCTGCGGTTCTGGGCGTATCTGATCATTATGACGGCTGCATTGGGAGCCACGGTTGGGCTTCACCTGATCTTGGAAGATCATGACTTACGGCCTCTGGCGATCCCACTGCTGGTGATCAGTATGATCCACCTGGGCTTGATCGTCCTCCGTTATGTTTTCACTGTGGCGAACTCGGCCTACCTGGTGACAGACCTGATCTTTTTTGTTGCCATGGGAAGTTGTGGATATCTTATGCTGGCGCATATCGGTCTGCTGGCTCCTTTGCGGAAGCAGCTAACCAATTATTTTGACCGGAACAGCCGGGTGATCCGCACAGAGGATTAGGATACATCGAAAGGAAACGTCCGAAGCATGTATCGCTTCGGACGTTTTTTATTGATGTGCCAGCGGTATCTGGAGGATGAAGGTGCTGCCGGGCAGTTTCTCTTCGTCATAGCCCGAGCTTTCGACCCAGATCTTGCCCCTGTGTGACTTGACAATGCCTGCAGCGATTGCCAGACCGAGGCCGGGTCCACCGCCTTTGAACTTGGTGCGCCCTGAGGAATGTAGTTCCACTTTTCCGAGCTGGTAGAGTTTTTCAAAGACAATCTTGTGGTTGGCAGGATCGATGCCGATGCCAGTATCGCGCACCCGGATCTCGCAATAGTCTCCGTGTCCATTCACCTGGATCGGCCGGGCGTTGATAAAAATGGAACCGCCATCCGGCGTGAACTTGATGGCGTTGACCAGGACATTGTCGAGAGCTTTTTTCAGGAGCTCTGAGTCTGCCAGCAAGGGAGGCAGCCTGTTGATTCCGGGATCGAGTTCCAGCTTGATCTGGCGCTCTTCCAAATCCTCCGCATAATCCTTGCAGACCAGGCGCAGAACCGGGCCGAGAGCGACCGATTCGAGATGAGGGGTGAGGACCTGGTTTTCGAGCCGGGCGACATCGAGCATGCTGTTGACGATCTGGTGCAGACGGTTCGTCCCCTGGATGACGCCATCTGTAACCTGCCGGAGGGTCGTGTTTTCCTGCACGACGGGCGCAGCTTTGATCATTCCAAGATAGCCCTTGATCACGGTCAGCGGTGTGCGCAACTCATGGGCCGCGACCTGGATGAAGTCGCTCTTGTTCTTGTCGAGCTTTGCGAGTGTCTGGTAGGCACTGCTCAATTCATCCACGCGTTGTTCGACCATGCGCTCCATCATCTGGTTGAAGCGATTCAGATCGTCATAGAGGCGGGCATTCTCGAGTGCAATCGATGCCTGGATGGCAAATGTGTTTGCCAGAAGGACATCATCCTGGTTGAAGGAGGCAGGTGCAATGCGGCTGATTGTGAGCATGCCCATCACTTTGTTCTTGGAATAAAGCGGAATGCCCAGCCAGGCGCGGTCCTCGGGAAGCCATTCGGGTTGTTTCCAGTTCTGCATGCCTGTGATATCGCCGATCAGCAGCGGCTCCGATTGCTTCGCAATCAGATGATAAACGTTTGTCCCGCGCAGGCTGTATGCCAGACTATCCATTGGCGAATCCGCTGCAAAACCGGCGTGTGCCACCAGCTTTGGGATGCCGTTAATGTCTTCGCGGAAGATCGCCGAGCGGTCATGGGGGATCAGAAGGGATAACTGTGTCAGAATCTGCTGCGGGACATCGGTGACGGTGCCTAGGGAGGAGAGCTGCCGTGCCGACCGGGTCAGCGCTTCGGCAACCTGCCGGCGGGTCTGCTCACTGGAATAGAGCTTGGCGTTCTCCGCTGCCGTCCTCTCGGCGAATTCCTTCGCCAGCGCCAGTTCGGTGGTGCGCTCGCGCGCCTCTGCGAGCAATCGTTCCACCTCCCTTTGCGCCTGTTCCTTTTGCTGGACCAGCATCACGCGCAGGAGAGCGCTGCTGACCAGGTTGCGGATGCGGACATAGATCTCCCAGTCGCTTGGTCCCATCTCCACCCACATGAAGCCAAAGCGATTGCGTGCCAGAGAAAGCGGCATGACCACTGCGGCGTAGCGATGGTCTTTCGGCGTCTTCCCACGAGGGATGAGCTGCCCGGTTCCCATGGTTGTTCGCTTCTGCGGGATTTCAAAATGCTTCCCCTCATATTGAAGCAGCAGGTTATAGCTTTCAGGGGGTGGCGCGGAAATGGATTGCGGTGCGGTCACGTCGCTGTAGAACATCACATACCAGCGCTCGATACCCATGACCGGGAAGTGTGTAGAGATGGCGCTACCGATCTCGTCCATACTCATGGCA
>Ga0075429_100001306_pt1 | contig 20310 bp, 18 predicted proteins | sample RhiMetdeltSRZDD3_FD_75295 | JGI IMG/M metagenome (GOLD analysis project Ga0075429, IMG submission 75295) | Populus rhizosphere microbial communities from Tennessee, USA - Rhizosphere MetaG P. deltoides SRZDD3 | ecosystem: Host-associated > Plants > Roots > Rhizosphere > Soil | place: USA... | reverse complement strand
CCCGCGCCGACGATCGCGACGTCGGCCTTGAAGATGTCCATCGTTCCTCCGCCCCTTTGCCCGGGGAGGCTCTACCGCGTGATCACCAGCTTCTGGTACAGCCCCCCGAAAAACGTCTGCTTCACGATCGACGCCGGCTTCGCGTGCGCCGGCATGAAATGCTCGACCTCGTTGCGCCACAGGTCCATGGCGTACGGCTCGAGGTGCCTGAAGACGCCGGTCATGAGCAGCGTCAGCGGATGGCGCTTCACCGGCCGGTGGTAGTCGACGATCACGATGCGCCCGCCCGGGCGCACCACGCGCAGCGCCTCGGCCAGCGTGGCGCGGCGCACGTGTTCCGGCTGCTCGTGCAGCAGGAAGAAGAGCAGGGCCTGGTCGTAGCGCGCATCCGCGCCGCCGAGCGCCGAGGCATCGCCCTGCAGCAGCGCGATGCGGTCGTCGCGCGGCATCTTGCGCGCGAGGTTGCGCAGCTGCACCGGCAGCACGTCGACCACGTCCAGGCGCGCATCGGCGGCGAGCCGCTCGCGCAGCAGCGGGGTCAGGTTGCCGTACACGCAGGCGAGCTGCAGCGTGCGGCCGCGCACGGCGGACCCCAGGTCGGCGAGCGCGGCGTCGCGCAGGCGGCCGTAGTTGCCGAACAGGATCGCGTTGACCAGCCATTCGCGCTCGAACACCTGCACGGCCTTCGGATGGACGTACGCCCACCAGTACACCTGCTGGAGGTAGCGCGGGATCGGCATCGCGGTGCGCGGGGCGAGCGCGGCGTGGGCGGCGGTATCGGCGGGCGGCGGCATGCGGGGCGGGCTTCCTGTGTTGGCGCGCCGGGACGGCGACGGCGCGATGTGCAGATGACCCAGCGTAGTGGGTGGCCGGGTGGTGCCGTTGATGGCGATCAACGCCACGGGGGGCGGTGGCGCGGCGATGCCGCGCCGCGTGAAGGTGTGCGCGCGACGAGAGGCCCCGTCCCTCGTGGAGCGTGGGGTCCGCGCCGGTGAAGGTGGGGCGTTGCCCGCCCCACGGCACGTCAGAACCGGTAGCGCACGCCCACGCGAACCACGTTCACGTGGTACGTCGCCGGCTGTTCGCCGAACGCCAGCAGGTTCGCCACCGTCCCCGGCGCGACGCCGTCGAGGCGCCAGTCCTCGGCGACGTAGCGCTCCCACGCCCAGCCGCCCAGCAGCGACAGGTTCGCCTTGTAGTGCCACGTCGCGGTGAGCTTCAGGCCGTCGAGCTCGGTGGTCTGGCGCGGGAATGCCGACGGCGTGGCGCCGGTGCGCACGATGTCGCGGCTGCGCGAGCGCGACACCGTGGCGTCGCCGGTCAGCTCCAGCTTGCCCTTCAGCGCGCTGTGCGTCACGCCCACGCCCACCACGTCGAAGGTGTCGCGCACGCGTCCCGTCCAGTCCGGCTGCGCGAAGCCCTGGCTGCCGCGCTGCGTCGAGCGCACGTGCTCGCTGTTGAGGTACGCGCGCAGCTGCGTCTGCGCCGACACCGGCATGGAGAGGTCCGCGCCGAAGCCGGCGCTGCGCGCGTCGGTGAGCCCGACCGGCGAGTGGCGGTAGTTGTCGGCCGACACGTCGAGCGTGACGCCGAGGCCCACCTTCTCGCCGAGCGTGGTGTCGGCGCGCAGCCCCACGGTCTGGCGGCGGCGGTCGGCCATGTTGAACTTGCGCAGCAGCGGGTTCTCGGGCGGCTGGATCGCCGCCACGGGCACGTAGCTCGACACCTCGCGCTGCGCGTGCGCCAGCTTCAGCGCGACGGTCAGCGTGTCGATCGGCCGCGCGGTGGCGCGCGTCCAGACGGTGGTCTCGCGGGTGCGCCCGGCTTCCTGCAGCGTGCGCTCGACGGTGTCGTGGTCCACGCCGCCCGCCAGCAGCAGCGTCTTCGGGCCGCGCCAGTCCGCCCCGAGGCGCACGCGGTCGCGCGTGAAGCTGTAGGGCAGGCTGGCGCGCGTCGCCGCGCCGAGGAACATGTCGGTCGACACCGTGGGAAACGCCAGGCTCGGCGTGCGGTTGTCGCGCTCGTTGCGCGTCGCGCTCGCCGCCAGGCGCAGCGTCTCGGTGGCGGCGACGCTCACGCGCACGCTGGCGTCGAGCGTGTCGGCGCGGCCCTGCAGCGAGGCCGCGGGCAACGCGGGCACCGCGAGGAAGGGGTTCAGCGTGGCCGCGAGGAACGGCTGGTCCTGCAGCATGCGGCCGAACGCCAGCTCGGCGCTGGCGCGCACCTTCGGGCTCACCTGGTAGCCGGCGTTCGCGCGCACCTGGTGGAACTGGTTGTCCGGCGGCAGCGCGAGCTGGCCGGCGGTGGCGCCCGGCACCGGCGAGGTGAACGGGTTCTGCCACGTGAGCGCGTCGTCGTGGTTGCGGAACGACGACGCGTGGTAGGCGAGCGAGGCGTGCAGCCGGGTGTCCGTGTACGCGGCGCTCACCTCGACCTGGTCGGTGACGTGGTCCACCGGCAGCGCGAGCTGGGAGGCGTTCGAGAAGAACGACCCGCCGCCGCGCAGCGTGCCTTCGCGCTCGTCGTGGCGCGCGTCGACGCGCCATGTCCAGCCCGCGGGGCCCTGCAGCGTGCCGCCCGCGTCGGCGCGCTTGCGCTTGGTGCCCAGTTCCAGCGGCTGCAGCGTGGCGGCGAGCGGCATCTCGGCCGTCGTCGCGGCGGGATAGCCGGCGGGCAGCGTGAGGAAGCCCGAGCCGTTGCCGGCGAACGGGGTGCGCGCGGTGTCGGTCAGGCGATGCGGGATCTCGGCATAGCCGAAGCGCAGCGCGTAGCGCCCCGCGTGGCCCCCTTCGGCCGCGAGCGAACGCGTGTCGAGGCCGAGGTCGCGGGCGTCGACGTCCGCATAGCCGCCGTCGCCGTAGCGGTGGCGCAGGGTCGCGCCGACGAGCGCGAAGCCTTCGCGGTCGAGCCCGGTGTAGTCGCCGAACCTGGCGGCGTCGTCCGAGACGGCGCCGACGCCGAGCTCGACGCTCGCCTGGCGGCTCGGCTTCTCGTAGGGGCACTTCTCGCAGGTCCACTGCGACGGGTCCGCGGCCGCGGCCGGGTCGGCCACCGTGAGCGAGAGGGCGCCCAGCGCGCCGAGCAGCCACAAGGGGGTGGAGGTTCTCATGTCGAGGTTCCGTTCTTGGTCGGTCGTGGCGTTCGCGTTCAGCGCAGCAGCTTGGCGCCGGCCGGGTGGTTCGAGCCGTGCGTTTGCGTGTGGCAGTTGGTGCAGCTGCCGGCGACGACGAAGGCCGCCGCGCCGCCGTTCGCGCCGCCCGGCAGCGCCGTGCCGTTGCGCGCCACCGAGGGATGGCCGGCGGGCGAGTGGCACTGCTGGCACAGCAGCGGCGGGTTCTTCGTGAGCAGCGCCTGGCGCACCGAGCCGTGCGGCGTGTGGCACAGCGCGCAGTCCTCGGCCACCGGCGCGTGCTCCCACAGCAGCGGCCCGCGCTTCTCGGCGTGGCAGGTGAAGCAGGTCTGGTTCAGCGTGGGCCTGGCGAGCGAGGCGGTGCTGCCCGAGCCGTGCGCGTTGTGGCAGTCGCTGCAGCTCATGAGCCCGAAGCGCACCGGGTGCGTGGAGGCCTTCTGGAACTCCGCGCGCTGCGGCGCGTGGCAGCGGTAGCACACGTCGGCCTGCGTGGCCTTCGCCTGCACGGGGTCGCGCTCGGCGTGCAGGCGGTGGCAGTCGGCGCAGGCGACGCGGTTGCGGTCGTGGCTGCCCGCGTGCCAGGCGTTGCGCTTCGCGTCCTGGTGGCAGGTGAGGCAGGGCTCGTTGCGCTGTGGCACCGAAAGGAACGAGTCGGCCTTCTGGCTGTTGGTCGTGAGCTTGGCCTTGGCGTTCTTGTCCGAGTGCCGGTCGCCCGGGCCGTGGCAGGACTCGCACTGCAGCCCGCCCTTGGCGAACGGCGAGCGCGGGTTGCTGCGCTCGGCATGCGGCGTCTTGAAGATGGCCGCGGTGCTGAAGCCGGGCGCATCGCTCTCGTCGTCGTGGCATTCGAGGCACGTGTCGGCGCCCTGCGTGCTGTACTTCGTGCCGGTGCCCGGCACGTAGGGCGCGGCCGGCGCCGACGCCGCCGGCGCGCTCGCGGCCGGGGCGGCGCCGGGTTGCGCGGCCGCGGTGCCCAGTGCCCCCAGGGCGGCCAGCGCTAGCAGCGCGGGGCCCATCGCGTTCCAGATCTTCATCGGTGTTCTTCTCGCTTGTTGGCTCGGAGGCTGTGCGGCATGGGCCTCGGCAAAGGCCGGCTCGCCTCCGAGCGAGCCGGCCGCGCTGCACGGTGTCATGGGTTTCGCTTCGCCGGCTCAGTCGACGCCGTGGACCGTCTTCACGTCGAGCGCGTCGCCCGCGCCGTGGCAGAACGTGCAGTTCTCGCCGGCGGTCGCGCGCAGGCTCGCCTGCGTGGCCGAGAAGGTGCCGCCCGTGGTGGCGTCCTGCATGTGCAGGCGCGCCACCGGGCTGTCGTGGCACGACGAGCACACGGCGGCCGTGGGCGAGATGCGCAGGTTGTCGGCGGAGTCCGCCGGCGCCGCGGCCGAGTCGACCGTGCTGCCGAGGATGCCGCTCGCGGTGGGCGTCGCCCACGCGCCGTCCAGCCGGTACGACGTGCCGACGTGGCAGGTGGCGCAGTCCGACAGGCGGCCGGGGAACTTCACGTGGCCGAAGTCGTTCACGCTTCCGCCGAAGCCGTACACCACGAGGCCCTGGGTGCGAAAGCCCCCCTGGCTCGCCTCGCCGGCGTGGATGCCGTGCACGAGCCGCTTGAGGTCGATCGACTCCTCGGCCTTGCCATCCACCCCGAGGCCCGCGGGGCGGCGCCCCTTGTCGGTCGCGTTCGGGTTGTGGCACACGTCGCAGGCGCCGATCTCGCTCGTGCGGTTGTTGCCGTGCAGGCTCAGCGTGTCGTGGCACACGTTGCACTTGGCGATGTCGACCACCACGCGGCGCGGCGTCACCGTGCCGGTGATGGCGGCGTCGCGCAGCGCCGTCTTCACCAGCAGGCGGTCGCTGAAGGTGCCGGGCGTGGTCACGTCGCCGGCCGGATGGCCCTCGAGCGTGACGCGCAGCGTGCCGCGCGCGAGCGCGGGCACCGCGACGGGCGAGGTGACGACGAAGGTGCCGGCCGTCGGGCCCGGCGTGGCGGCGGCCGTCAGCGCGTTGATGGTGACCGGCTGGCCGAAGCTCTGGCCGCTGCCGTCGTTGGCGAAGTCGAACGCCGGCTGGCCGGCGGCGAAGTCGGGCCAGCCGATCTTCACCGACAGCGTGCTGGCGCCGCCCGGGGCGACGAAGGCGGGGTGGGTCTTGATGTCGTAGGCCGCGTCGGCGTTGGCCGGGTCGGTGACCGTGAACGTCACGACGGGGCGGCTGCCCGGCGCCGTGGCGGTGACGCTCAGGATGTCGAACCGGAAGCGCGCCGCGGCGGCGTCGATGCGGGCGGGGAAGCTGTGCGCCACGACGATGTCCTTCGCGTCGGCGAACTTGCCGGCGCCGTGGCACAGCGCGCAGGTGCTGTCGTCGGCCACCGGGCCGCCCGAGTGGGCCTTCGTCTGCCAGGGCCGCGTCGGGTCCGGCGCCGAACCGAAGAACACGTCGTCGTGGCACGACGCGCACGCGGCCTGCGTCGGGTTGGTCTTCCAGCGGTCGCCCTGCGGCGTGGGCGTGGTGTGCGGCGTGTTCGCGGAGCCGTCGTGGCAGCGCGTGCAGTTGCGCACGTCCTGCGTGAAGGTCACGGCCGAGTAGTCCTTGGTGCCGATGCGGTTCGGCACGCCGGCCCGCACGCTCGGCAGCGCGGCGCCGGCGTTGTTGAAGTGGATGCGGTGGACCATCGAGCGGAGGTCGAGCGAGGCCGCCGGCGCGCCGGGGCTCGACGAGCCCGGGTTGTGGCAGGTGACGCACAGCTTCGTGTCGACGCGCGTCTCGTGCGCGGTGATCTGCGCATGGCAGGTGTTGCAGGTGGCGGTGGCGACGACCTCGCGCTGCACGACGGGGCTGCCGTCGGGCGCGAAGTCGAGCGTGCCGGCGGCGCGCGGGAACGCGGGGTTCGCCTGCTCCACCGTCACGCGGTGCGTGAGGCCGGCGTCGAAGCGCAGCTCGAGCGGCCTGGCGTCGGCGCCGGTGCACGGCGCGGGGCAGGGGTTGGCCTGCGGGCTCGTGATGTCGGTGGCGAACTGGTAGCGGTAGCGGCCGCTGCCCAGGCCGGTCAGCGTGCCGAACGGCGCGCCCGTCGCGAGGCGCTCCTGGCTGGCCTGCACGACGCCGCCGTTCGCCACGTTGATGTAGTTCTGCCAGCGGCTCGCGTCGCCGCTCGGCACCGGCATCAGCTTGGCGATGTTGAACTTCAGGTCCGCGGGGCGCAGGCCCGTCATGCCCGCGCCGGCCTGGTTGGTGACGGTGAACTCGATCTCCGGCTTGCCGGCCACGCTCGCGCTGTCGATGCGGATCGCGAGCGTGCCGGCCGCGGCCAGCGCGGCCTGGCCCGTGTCGATGGTGGTGGGCAGCGTGGGCGGCGGGAATTCGTTGCCGCCGCCGCCCCCGCCGCAGCCGGCGAGGGCGAAGGCCAGCAGGCCGGCGGCCAGTGCGCCGGCCGGGCGGCGGGACAGTCGAGGCTTGTTCATGTCGGACACCTTCATTGCGGCTTGCCCGCCTTCGGCGGCAACGCGACGATCGAACGCTTGAGGGAGAAGTACAGCCCCGCCGGGATGGCGTTGTTCGTGACGAGATGGGCCTTGGTGAGGTACGGCCGGCCCGCGATGATGCGATCGGCCTCGGCGTCGCCGATGCCGGGCAGCGTCTTCAGCTGCTTGCGGCTCGCGCTGTTGACGTCCACCAGCCGGGCGGGCGCCTGCGCCTTCGCGGGGGCGCGCGCGTTGGCGGGCGCGTGCGCGCCCGCGGGTGTGCGGGCCGCGGCGGCTTTCGCGGCGGAGGCGCCCGCCGGCGCGGCGGGCGGGTGCCCGGCCGCGAGCGACAGGGCGCTGCAAACGATCAGGCCCGCGGCCATCGCCGCGCGCCTCATGGTTCGCGCGGGCAGGCGCGGGGGACGGGTCGTCTTCATCTCGGGGCTCCAAAGAACGAACCCGGCGGCGTTGCCGCTGCCGGGTCCCTGGGGCGGCGGGCGGAGCACGGTGCCTCGCGACATCGTGCTCCGGCGCTAGTCGCGCACGGCCGCCATCATGCTCGATTACCTCGCGTGCATCAGCTTCACGTCGGCGACCTTGCCCGGCCCGTGGCAGAGCGCGCACTGCTCGCCCTTGGCCAGCGCGACCGAGCGCGCCTTGTAGATCGAGCCGCCGTTGGTCTCCATGTGCTGCTGCGCGAGCGTGCTGTCGTGGCACGCGAAGCAGGCGGTGGCCGTGGGCGAGATCACCAGCGTCTTCGGGTCGGCGACCGTGGTGACGCCGGTGCCCGCGTTGAAGCTGAAGCCCGAGCCGAAGCCGCCGACCGCGGCGCTGGTCGCGGGCAGGTCGATGTACTTCGACAGCGAGAACTCGGCGTTCGAGCCGGCCGCCGGCACGGCGATCGAGCCGGTCGCGACCGTGCGGTACAGCTTGTTCGTCGTGTCGCCCAGCTCGTACGAGCCCGGCACGTGGCAGGTCTCGCACTGGCCGAGGATGCCGGGGTACTCGATCTCGGCGAACGACTCGAACGGCGCGGCCGTGCCGATGGCGTGCCAGGTGAACGGGCTGGAGCGCTTGGCCGACGAGTGGATCGCGTGCACGAAGCTCGTCGAGTCCGCCGACCAGCCGCTGCTGGCGCGGTTCGGGTTGTGGCACCACGAGCACGTCGTGCCGTCGTTGCGCTGGCCGCCGTGGAAGGCTTCCTCGGTGAACGCGCCGAGCTCCTGGTGGCAGGCGTTGCAGCGCGCGTCCTCGACGATCGCGCGGCGCGCCGTGAAGCCGGTGGCGACCTTGGTCGCGTTCGGCGACACGACCACCAGGCCGCCGGCCCGGTTGGGCATGCCGGCGACGAGGCCCGCGGCGGTGGACACCGGGTCCACCGGGTAGGCCGCGAGGTTGGTCTGCGTGAGCGGCATCGCGGTGCGCACGTTGTACGAGAAGCCGAGGCCGCCCGTCAGCATCTTGGCGTTGGCCGGGATCGTCACGCCCGTGAGCGTGACGGTGTAGTAGCCCTCCGCGTCGGGGCCGGCGAGCGTGCCCGCGCCCGTGCCGGTGGCGGTGCCGTTCCAGATGTTGCGCAGGTAGCCGCTGGCCGAGGCGTTGAAGTCGGTGGGCTCGGCGATGCCGTCCTGCGGCACGGCGAACACGTACTGCACGCTGGGCGAGCCCATGAAGTTGTCCCAGATCTCGGTCTTGCCGCTGCCGAACACGTTCAGGTCGGCGCGCGCGCTGTTCTGCAGCATGCGGAACACCATCACCGGCTTGCCGGCGACGACCGACACGCTCTTGATGTCGTACGTGACCTTGATGGCGCCCTCGGGCAGGCGCGCCGTGTTCGAGGCGATCCAGCCGGAGTTGGTGTTGGTGTCCGGGCCGCCCTGGAAGACCGTGTTGCGGTTCGGCGGGGTGACCGGCAGGTGCACCAGGTCGATCGCCTGCGCGTCGTGGCAGTTGCGGCAGGTGGCGTCGTCCGCCAGGCCGCGCGCCGCGCCGTGCGCGAAGCCGGAATGCGAGGTGGTCGAGGTCAGGCCGGCGGCCGCGTCGGCCAGCGTCACGCCGCGGCCGGTGGCGAAGTTGATGCCGTCGTGGCACGCGCCGCATGCCAGGCGGCTGGGCACGTTCTTCCAGTTGTCGCCCTGCGCGGTCTTCGCGGTGGAGGTGGCGGCGCCGTCGTGGCACTTCGTGCAGTTGCGCACGTCCTGCGGGAAGCGGACCTCGTTGTACCGCGTGCCGGCGTAGTTGTAGTTCTGCTTGGCCAGGTGCGATCCCATGTGGATCTTGTGCACGTTGTTCGGCATGTTGCCGACGGCGCGGCCATCGACCTTCTCGGTGGCGGTCGTGAACTTCAGCGCGGCGTCGATGCCGGCTTCGCTGCGGCCGTACTTGCGCTGCTCGGTGTGGCACACCATGCAGTAGCGCGTCTCGTTGCGGCTGCCGCCGTGGAAGCCGGCGCCGGAGTTGGCCTCGCTGTCGCCGGGCAGGCCGCCGAGCTGGCGGTGGCACTCGTTGCACTTGGCGGTCGCGACGATCTCGCGGCCCGAGTCGGCCGCGGCCTGGCCGGTGGCGGGCACGAAGTCGAAGATCACGTCCAGCGGCTTGGCCATCGGCACGCCGGGCGTCGTCTGCACGGCGTTGGGCGTGTTGGTCCCCGTGCCCGGCGCATTGCCGGACAGCTGGATCGTGAGGCGGTGGACGAGGTTCGGCTCGTAGGTCAGGTCGCCGAGGTCCGCCTTGTTGTTGGCGCCGCTCACGGTCATCGCCGCGACCTGGTCCTTCACCGTCGTGATGTCACGGAAGAACGTGTACGTGTACGTGCCGTTGCCGTGGTCGACCAGCGTGCCGGTGTTGTCGGTGGTCGGGCGCGTGGGCGCGGCGGCGACCGTGGCGCCCGACGCGTTCAGCGTCGGCACCGTGGTGACGACGTAGCTCACCCACTGGCTCGGGCTGCCGTTGGCGCCGGGCACCAGCTTGGCGAGCGAGAACGCGATGTTGGGGTACTGGGCGACCGTGGCCGTGGCGCTCTTGCTCGTGCTGCCGAAGCCGATGACGGCGTTGCCGTCCTGGTCGGTGATGGAGAAGTCCACCACCGGCGCGCTCTTGATCGTCACGCGGCCGACCGTCACCTTGGGCTGCAGCGCCGCGAAGGTCGTGGCCGGCGTGTTGGCCGTCAGCGTGATGGGCGAGGTGCCGCCGGGCACCGCCACGGGAGGACCGGCCGGCGCTTCGGCGGCCGGCACTTCCTCGCCGCCGCCTCCGCCGCCGCAGCCCGCGAGGGCGAGCAGGATCGAGGCCGCGAGGCCCCACCGAAATACCGTGCGCTTCATTGCTTCCTCCCTTGGCGGGATCACATGAACATGCCGCGGCCGGGCGGGCCGCGGCGGCCGTTCCCTACTGGGCGAGGATCCACTGCACGAGATTCTTGATCTCGGCGGGATCCTTCGACTTGACGGCGCCGTGGTCGTCCTCGGTGCCGTCCTCGAGCTTGACCTTCTGCGGCTTGGTGATCTGGTCCATCACCTTCTGCTCGGCATCGGGCTTGCCCTTCATCTTCTCGGCCGTCTTCTTGTACGGCGGGCCCTTCTTGGTCTTGTCGACCGCGTGGCACTTCGTGCAGCCGCTTTCCTTGGCGAGCTTCTGGGCCGCTTCCGCATCGGGCGCGGCGGCGACGGGCGTCGTGACGAAGGCGAGGGCGGCGGCGAGGCCGGCGAGCGTGTAAAGCGATTTCATGGATTCTCCGAACGGACTACAAGCGCCGCTCCCAGTGCGGCAGTGAAGCATCTTCGGCACGCGCATTCGCGCGGCCGGTGATGCAGGTCAATAGAAGGCCGGGCGTGCTGCGGCCGCCACGCGGCATCGTGTGGTGCGTCACGGCAGCAATCCCTTGAAGAACCCGTTCACGATCAGCGCGAGCAGCCCGAGGCCGAACGCGATCAGCACGAAGCCGAGCACGCGCGAGCCGACCGCCATCGGCCGGGACGGCGCGTCCACCAGGTGCCGCGCGAGCTCGCCGCTTTCCAGCATGCGGCGGTACTGCACCGTGTGCTCGCGCGCGAAGTGGTCGAGCGGCACCGAGCCCGTGAACATCACGGGATCGAACGGGAACTTGTCGGGGCGGAAGTGGTTGTTGAAGAAGTGCACCGTGAACAGGAACACCGCGGCCAGGAACGCTTCCTCGCCATGGGTGATGGCCGCCACGTTGAACACCCAGCCGGGCAGGAACTGCGAGGTGATGTGCGGGAACCACATGAGCAGTCCGCTCACGCCCACGATCGCCACGCCCCAGAACGGCGCCCAGTAGTCGAACTTCTCCCAGTACGTCCAGCGGTCGAACACCGGCCGCGGGCCGCGCCCGAGGAACCACTTGAACATCGCGACGCAGTCCTTCAGGTCCTGCAGGTTCGGGATGAGCGAGTCCGGGCCGAGCCAGCGGAAGCGGCGCCCCTTGCGCCCGATGTGCAGCGCCATCCACACCAGGTGGACGACGAACACCGCCATGAAGATCACGGCGTTGACGCGGTGGATGACGGCGGCGACCTTCGGGCCGCCGAGCAGGCGCATCACGACGGGCGCCCACGCGGTGTCGGCGTACATGAGCGTCATGCCGGTGAGCGTGAGGATCATCAGGCTCACGGCGAACAGCAGGTGGCCGAGGCGCCACCACGGGCCGAAGCGGCGCACGTGCTTGCCGGGCGGGATGCCGGCGGCCTCGACGCGGATGTGCGGCCGGGTCCTGCCCTGCGCGCGGTCGCGGCTCTCGCGCCACAGCCACAGCAGCAGGTGGATCCAGAAGAAGGCGAAGGTGCCGAGCAGCAGGCCCACCATGAACTTGGTGGCGAGCCAGATCTGCGGGTACTTCCCGAAGTCGCGCGCGTTGCCGTGCGGCTGGAAGCTCGCGAACCTCGCGTTGGCTTGCTTGTGGCATTCGCGGCAGGTCTCGAGGCGGTTGGCCGTGTGCACCGTGGACTTCGGGTCGTCGGGCGAGCGGATGTCGTGGCTGCCGTGGCAGTCGAAGCACATCGCGGTGTGCGTGTAGCCGAGCTGCGTGACCTGCCCATGGTACGTGTCCGCGAAGGATTCGGCATTCTCCTTGTGGCACGCGGCGCATGCCTTCACGGCGCCCAGCTTGGCCGGCGCGGCGTTGGTCCGGTCGACGCCGTGGGGATCGTGGCAGTCGGAGCAGATCGCGCCCTTGGCGTCGTGCTCGTCGAGCACCGTCTTGCCGTGGACCGAGCCGGCGTACTCCTCGAGGTGGTCCTCGTGGCAGCCGCCGCAGGTGGCCGGCAGCGCGACGCGCCGCGCGGCGAGTTGCGGGCTGCCCTCGGCCAGGCGCGCGAACGCGTGGCTGTCGTGGCAGGCCGAGCACGTGGCGTTCTTCTGCGTCTTGTCGTCGGCGTTCTGGCGCGCGTGCACGGACAGCCGGTAGCCTTCGGCCTGCCGGATCACCAGGTCGATGCCGTGGGTGTCGCGGCCCTCCTTCTGTGCGCGCGCGAAGCGCTCCTCGTGGCAGCCGAGGCAGTCGGGCCTGGCCGCGCCGGTCTTGCGGTGCGGCTCCTCGTTGTCGACGACGTCGCGGTGGCAGTCGAGGCACGCCATGCCGGCGTGCACGCCGGCCGGCTCGATCGCGTGCAGCGCGCGCTTCTTGCCGTCCGCCCCCGTGGTCTGCAGCGTCTTGCTGCCGTCATGGCAGGCGGTGCAGGCGCCGCCGGCCGACGGCGCTGCGTCCACGGCGTGGGCGCCGACGGCGAGCAGGAGGGTGGCGAACAGCGCGAGGACCCGGGCGTGCAGGTTCGCGGGCGCTCGGCCGGCGGCGCGGCGGGGATCCCGGTGGCGTCGGTCCGGAGCGGGCCGATCTTGCGTTGGCTCAAGTCGCGGGGCGGGACCCGGCAGGTTGGGGTTCATGTGTCGGACGTCGGCGGCGGTCCGGCCGTCAGCGCGACGTCAGTATCGGCAGTGCGTGCGCCGCAGCCTTGCGCCATGTCACCCGGCACGCGGGCGACGCGCCGGCGCAACACGACGCAGCTGCGGCAAATTGCCGCAGGCCGGCAGCCGGCGGGTCGCGCCGCGCCGCCGCGCGCCCCGCTCCCCGCAAGCGGGAGAGGGAGACCCGCGCCGGCGTACAAGACGCCATGGACGCCGCCGCCGACCGCCGCACGCTGCTCGATGCCCGGCTCGTCGCGCCCGATGCGAGCGAGCCCGGGCTCTACGTCGAGTTCCGCGGCGAGCGGCGCGCGCTGCTATTCGACCTCGGCGACCTGCACGACGTGCGGCCGGCCGCGCTGCTGCGCGTGTCGCATGCGTTCGTCACGCACACGCACATGGACCACTTCGCGGGCTTCGACGCGCTGCTGCAGGTGGTGCTCGGCCGCCACGAGCGGCTGGTGCTGTACGGCGGGCCGGGCTTCGTCGACCAGGTGGAGCACAAGCTGCGCGCCTACACGTGGAACGTGGTGCACCGCTACGAGACGCCGCTGGTGATCGAGGCGGTCGAGGTGGGCGTCGACGGCGCCGGCCGGCGCGCCGCGTTCTCCAGCCTGCGCCGCTTCGAGCGCGAGGGCGACGCGCCCTTCGCGCCCGCGGGCGACGTGCTGCACGACGAGCCCACGTTCCGCGTGCGCGCGCGCTTCGTCGACCACGACATTCCCTGCCTCGCGTATGCGCTGGAGGAGAAGGCCGCGCTGCGCGTGCGGCGCGAGCAACTGGAGGCGCTCGGCCTCACCACGGGCGCGTGGCTGCGCGACCTCAAGCATGCGGTGCTGCACGGTGCGCCGGGCGACACGCCGATCCGGCTCGAATGGCGCGACCGTGCCGGCGCGCATGCGCAGACGCGCGCGGTGCAGGCGCTGCGCTCGCTCGTGCTCGAGGAGGTTCCGGGGCGGCGCATCGGCTACGTCACCGACCTGCGCGGCACCGAGGCGGACCGGGCGCAGCTCGCCGCGCTGCTGCAGGGCGTCGACCTGCTGTTCATCGAGAGCGTGTTCCTCGACGCCGACCGCGGGCATGCCGAGCGCAAGAACCACCTCACGGCGCGCCGCGCCGGCGCCATCGCCCGCCACGTGGGAGCGAAGGAGGTGGTGCCGTTCCACTTCTCCCCGCGCTACCAGGGGCGCGAGCAGGCCCTCGTCGACGAGCTGCGCGCCGCCTGGGCGGGCGAGTGAGCGCGCCGGCCCGGTTCTGTCTTGGACCGTCACACGCCGTTCACGCACCGTTTCCGGCCGATCCGGTGCGTTTGCCGAACATTCGCGGGCGCCGCCTAACCTTGTCTGCATGCGGTCCACGACGGGCCGCCCGCAGTCGGACCGGAGCACACCATGAACGCGAACGTCGCCTCCCACACGCAAGGCCACTACGAACTGCGCTTCCAGTCCCTGCACGACGAACGCGCCGTCGCGTTCCCCTGCGACGCCGCCGGCCGGGTCGACCTCGACGCCCTGAGCGAGCGCGCCCGCATCGCCTACTTCTACGCCCGCACGGTCATCGGCCGCGAGTTCGCGCTGCCGGCCGTCTCGGCGAGCTCGCTGCACTGAAATGCCGATGCCGCAGCCCCGGTGAGCCCCGGGTTGCATCCGGGCGACGACCCCCTCCGCGTCGCCCCGGGTGCGAGCCCGGGTCGCACCGGGGCTGCGGCGAAGCCGGGGAACCTGCCGCGCCGTCTCCGTGCTAAGCCGGCGCGCGCGCCGCCTTCGAGTACATCCCAGCCACCCGTTCCATCCCGTCGAGGATCGCCTCGCTCGCGTCGGCCACCACCAGCGCGTGCGAGGCCTCGCCCTGCATCGCCAGGGCCGCGGTGAACCAGTCCCAGTGCAGCGCGACGGCGCCGAGCTCCTCGGCGATGCCGGGCGTGTTCTCGCGCGCGTCCCTCAGGGTGGCGAGCGCGGCCGCGAACTCCCCGCGCGCCGCGGCGACCTGCGCATCGGCGCCGGGCACGGCGATGCCCCAGGCGCGCAGCATGTAGAGCTTGGCGAGCCGCTGCGACAGCATGCGCTGGCGGCCCGCGAGGTTGACCAGCCGCGCGACCGGCGTGCCGGCCGCGCCTTCCAGCACGCCCACCAGCTCGTGCGCGGCGCCGAGCAGCGCCTCGTCGTGGCGCGCCAGCCATTCGGCGCCGTCGCGGCGAACCGGCGCGAGCGCGACGCGGCGCAGCGGGCGCCACAGGCCCTGGACGGCGTCGAGCACCGGGCGCGCGGCGGCCACCGGCGCACGCCGCCCGAGCTCGGCGAGCTGGGCCTCGAAGCGACGCACCGCGGCGCGCAGCTGCGCCTGCGACGCCTCGGGGGTGACGCCGAGGCCGACCTGCGCGTAGGCCTTCACGATGCGCTGCGTCAGCATGCGCTGCCGCCCCGCCATGTCGACGAGCGCGCCGTAGTCGATCTCGGCAGCCGGCACCTGACCGGCCAGGATCCACGCCGCGCACGAGGCCACCGCGCGCAGCGCGTCGCGCCGCGTGGGCGTCCAGGGGGGCGTCGGGGAATCGGGGGTCATGCGTCGCATGGGCTCGATGCGCCTCACTTCAATGTCGGGACGCCCGCGGCCTGCAGCGCGCGCAGCAGGTGGCCGGTGGCCTGTTCGAGCAGCGTGACGCCGCCGCGCGGGTCGCCGGCGGCCGCGCTGGCATCGGCCCGCGCGCGCACCTCGCGCGCCTGCGCGAGCGCCTGCTCGACCGCGGCGCGCGCGGCGGCGTCGGGGCGCCGCTCGGCCATCGCCAGGCCGACCAGCGACTCGTGGCTGGCGTAGCGCTCGGACTCGTAGCGGAACTCGTCGGCCGGCGTCTCGAACTTGAGCTCGAGCGTGATCGTCTTGCCGGCCCAGACGGCGGCGAGCGTCTCGGTCGCGAGCTGGTACGCCCGGCCCAGCGCCTGCGCCGCGTCGTCGTGGCGCGCAGCGGCGCTCGCGCCGTCGGCCTCGGCGACGAGGCGGTCGAGCCGCTGGAGCGTCGGCTCGTCGCCCTCGGCGCGGCCGCCCGGAGGGGCCGAAGCGAGCGCGCCGCGGAACGTCGCCACCTGCTGGCGCAGCTCGGCATTGCGCGCGCGCACCGCCTCGTCGCGGCCCGCCGATGCGGCGCCGCCGAAGGCCGCGGTGGCGAGGCGCAGCGCCTCGTCGACGAAGGCCTGCGCGCGCGCAGTGTCGCCGCCCCCGATGGCGGCGCGGCCGTCGGCGAGCACGGCACGCGCACGGGCCAGCGCGGCCTGGCGGGCGGCGTCGCCGCTCGACGCGACGTCGGCCGCGCGCGCGGACCCGAGGAGCTGCTCCACGAGGCGCGCCTTCTGCGCCAGCAGCGCGCGGCGGTCGGCGTCGGACGGTTCGGCGGCCTGCAGCGACGCGGCCAGCAGTCCCGCGGCGAGCGCCGACATGACATCGCGCAGAAGTCGGCGACGCGGACGGCAGGGGCGGATCATTCGATGGGGGGCGGCACGTGCGGAGGGGGCAATGCTCGTGGCGCGCGCCGCGCCGCGGCTTGATCTGCCGCAATCGCCGCTCGCGAAGTCGCGCGATGGCGCGGCGCCGGCCGCCGGCGCCGCGCGCGGCCCGGGCGTGCCGGTTCTGATCGGCGTCACGCCGCGCGCCGGTCGCGCGGCTAGCATCGGCCCTCGTCGAACCAACGAAAGCGAAGGACCACGATGGATCTCGGGTTCCCCTTGCCCTCGCGCCGGCGTGCGCTGCGGCGCGCGGCGGCGGCCCTGCTCGCCGGCTGCGCGTTCCACCTGGGCGCGGCCGCGGCGGAGGTGAAGGTGTTCACCGCCGGCGCGTTCAAGCCGGTGCTGCAGGCGATGGTTCCGGGCTTCGAGAAGCGCACCGGCCACAAGGTAACGGTGACCGACGGCACGCCGGGCGCGATCGCCGCGCGCATCCGCCAGGGCGAGGCCTTCGACCTGGCGGTGCTGGAGCCCGCCCTGCTCGAGGCGCTGGCCCGCGAAGGCGCGGTGTCCGACGGCTCGATCACGCTGCTCGCGAAGAGCGTGCCGAGCGCGACCCTCTATGCCGGCGCGGTGGCCACCGGCGCGGTCGACGACAACGCCGCGCTCTCGCTGCTGATCCTGCTGGCCAGCGAGGACACGCAGGCGGTGCTGAAGGACAAGGGGCTGGCCGCACCGTAGCGCGAAGCCCCGCACGAAAGCGCTAGCGCACCATCGCCAGGTCGCCCTTCAGGTCCTCGCGCGCGGTGCGCACCGAGTCGCCCATGGGGGCGGTCTCGGGCTCCACCGTGGAGGCGACGACCTGGCCGTCCATCCTGGTCGTGCGCCGGCCGTGCGCCGGCGGCAGATCGCGCTGGAGCATCGCGCGGATGCCGTCGCGGCCGCCGACGGCGCGGTAGACGAGCGCGGCGCCCAAGGCCTTGGAGAGCAGCCCGCCGCGCAGCAGCAGCAGGCCGGCGCCGAGCGCGAGCCAATGCTCGCCGGGCAGGGAAGGACGCTGGTCGTCCCAGCGCTGCAGGGTGTCGAGCGCGGAGTGGAGGTTCATGGCGGATCCTTTTCGAAGTGGATCCGCTGCGGGGCAACCCGTGTGCCCGGAGGTCGCTCCGTTGGCTCGGAGCCTGTGAACGATTCGCTGGTGGACGGTTGGCGCGGCTCTGAGCGTGCTTCGCTCCGTCGGCTCAATGCACGCCGGAGAGCACCGGGTCGATCATGTCGGCGAACAGCGCCGGCGAGCGGGCGATGAGCTGGTGCAGGTCGGGGTGGTAGTGCGTCGCACAGTCCGGGCGCGCGCCGCAGAGCACCGAGCTCACCAGTTCCTGGACCAGCGAGTCGTCGAAGGGCACGCCGATGAGCGGCACGAACACGAGCTGGCCGGCGGTGTCGGCGGGACGGGTGCGGATCGCCTGCATGAGCTCGCCCTGGGCCATCGCCTTGACGGCGGGCGCCGGGCCGGCGCGCGGAGCGTCGGCCGCGTTCACGGCGGCGATCACGGTGCAGGCGACCTTGCTGTCGCCGTGCAGCCAGCAGGTCCAGTCGGTCTTGTGCGGGGCGGCCTGGGCGTTCGAGAGGAGGCCGAGGCAGGCGGCGAGGGGGACGGCGAGAAGGCGCAGCATGGTGAGCATGGGGAACCCCGGTGAATTCGCAGATCGACGTTCGGACGGGGCGGCGAGACGCGGGTCTTCCCGGGCCGGGCGTGCGCATTCCTCCCTCGGGGCGCGCGCGGCGACCCGGTGGGGGCGTACGTCGGTGGGGAAAGCGGCCGCGGCGCCGCGTGCGGCGCGTCAGCCGGTCAGGGACCGGCGCGCGCGCGCCGCTCGGCGGGCGCCGGAGCGCGCCGCGTGCGTCGGGGCGAGGGATGCGGCGCAGGCCGCGAGCCGCGGTGCGCGGCGGGGGTGGAGGGCACGCGTGAACGTGCCGGTGTCCATGACTCTCATTGCGTGCTCCATTGCGATGAATGGCACACAAAGCCTGCACGGCAGACGGGAAGCGATGGCTTGCCCGGCTGGCGGCCCCGCTGGCATCGACGACATCGCGTCATTAGCCCGGAAGCTTTGCGTCCCCGACTTTCGTCGGGTTTGCCCAAAGGGCCTCTCGGCCCCGGTGATGCGAGCCCATGTGCCTGCACCACGGAACGAAGCATCGCACACGTTTGTACACTTTTGTCACCGGCCGATTCTTTCGCGTGAACCCGTGCACGCAAACCGCCGGCCGCGAAAAAAGCTCGGGCGCCCGTTTGCGCAAGGGTGTGTCGCGCGTCACGCGAAGGCATACTGGGCGCTCGTCCATCGTCCCTGCGGGGCCCCAGCCACCATGCCGTTCGCCGAAAGCCGCCGGAGCGCTCCGACGGCCGCCCACCAGCGCCTGAAGGACATCGACGCGCTGATCGGCAAGGCCGAGCAGCTCATCCGCGACCAGCGCGAGCGCATGCGCGAGTGGGGGGAGCGCGGGTGGGACGTGCGCGGCCCGACGAAGCTGCTGTCCAACTTCGCCGACAGCCTGGTGCTGCTGCTGGAGCTGCGCGCGGAGGTGATCGACGACCTGCACCGCGAGGCCCTGGACGCGCCGGGCCCCGAGTCCGCCGAGCCCTTCGCACCGCCGCCGCGGCTCGAGCCGCACCTGGAAACGGCCTCGCGCGCGCTGGACGTGGCGCTGGCGGCGATGCCGCTCGGCGCCATCGGCGCCGCCACCGGCGAGATGAAGAGCGAGTACGCGGCGCTGCTGCTCTACGTGCTGCACACCAAGGAGCGGCTCGACGTGCTGCGCGCCCGTTGGGGGGATCGGCCCGCGGGCGCCACGCCGCCCCCCTCACGCCCGCCGGGCTGAGCGGCCGCGCTCCCACGACTGCACCGTCTCGCGCCAGGCGCGGATCGCGTGGGCCGGCGGGGCGTGCCCTTCGGCGCTCGCCTGCGCCAGCCGCTCCAGCAGCGCCAGCTGCTCGGCGCTCGGCTTGTCGGGGAAGGTGGGAACGACGGTGACGAGGAAATCGCCGCGCGCGGCGCCGCGCCGCTCGGTGGGCGCGCCCTGGCCGCGCAGGCGGTACACGTGGCGGCCGCGGCGCAGCCGCATGCGATGCAGGCCGGTGAGCGTGGGCACCTCGACCCAGGCCTCGGCCATCCACGCGAACGCGTCCACCGGCATCTCGCAGGCGAGCGTGCCGTCCTCGTCGAGCCGGAAGAACGGATGCGCGGCCACGTGCACGAGCAGCTCGAGCATCGCGCCGGGGGCGCCGGCGGGCTCGCCGGCCGCCGGCGCGTGCAGCACGTCGCCGTGGCGCACGCCGGCGGGCAGGCGCACCGTGCCCCGGTAGGCCGAGCTGCGCTCGCCCGCGCCGCCGCAGTCGCCGCACGGACGCGGCACCGTGCCCGCGCCCGCGCAGGCCGGGCAGGCGGACTGGCTGAACATCCAGCCGTACCACGAGCGCGTGCGCACGGTGCCCGAGCCGGCGCAACGGGCGCAGGCGTCGCGCTCGGCGAGCACGCCGGCGCCGTCGCACGCGACGCAGGCGCTCGTGAGCCGCCCGCGGAGCACGCGCGTGCAGCCGAGCGCCGCCTCCTCCAGCGAGAGGCGGACCTTGCGGCGGACCGTGTGCGCGGGCGCCGCAGCGTCGGCGGGCCGCGGGGGTGCCTGCAGGCCGGCGTCGGTGAAGCGCGTGTTGCGGATGCGTTCGTACGCGGTGTTGATGCGCTGCATGAAGTGCAGCGCGTCGGCCGACGGGTTGCGGTCCGGATGCCAGCGCGACACCAGCCGGCGCCACGCCGCCTTCACCTCGGATTCGCTCGCCCCGACCGGCAGCCCCAGCTCGGCGTACGCGTGATCGATGCTCAACCGTTCCCTCCTCGCGAACGAATCGGCAATGGTAGCCGTCCTACCCGCGCCGGCGCCGGCGTCCGACGCGGGTGGCGCTGCGCCGTGGCTACGCTCGGCGGACATCGGGACTACGCAGGTCGAGTCATGGGCGTCAAACGGTCCGCGCGCGCGATTGCCTCGCTGTCGCTCGGCTTCGGCCTGGTGACGATCCCGGTGAAGCTGTACTCGGCCACCGAGAGCGCCTCGGCGATCCGCTTCACGCTGATGGGGCGCGGCGGGGCGCGGGTGCGGCAGCAGTATGTGCAGGACGAGGCGCTGGAGGAGGCCGGGCCGCACGACGTGGCCGAGGCGATGGAGCCGCCGGCGCCGGCCCCCACCCCGACCCTCCCCCGGCGGGCGAGGCAGGCGGTCGTGGCGGCGCCGGCCGCGGACGCGGTCCCCCGGCGGGGGAGGGAGGAGGGCGTGGCGGCGCCGGCCGCGGCCGCGGTCCCCGGGCGGGGGA
>Ga0075429_100001304_pt1 | contig 20322 bp, 17 predicted proteins | sample RhiMetdeltSRZDD3_FD_75295 | JGI IMG/M metagenome (GOLD analysis project Ga0075429, IMG submission 75295) | Populus rhizosphere microbial communities from Tennessee, USA - Rhizosphere MetaG P. deltoides SRZDD3 | ecosystem: Host-associated > Plants > Roots > Rhizosphere > Soil | place: USA... | reverse complement strand
GCGAATTGCTTCTCAGCAAGGTGATGACGGCGTGCCTGCCAGCATGGCAGAGCGGCTCGGGTTCTACGAAGTACGCGTCGCAGAGACCGCTGCAGGCCTCGAGCTCCTCGATCGCGGAGTCGCGATGTCCGCGCCGAAGAATCGATCACAGGTCAAAGCGCTGCTGAACCGCGCGTCCGCGAATTTCTGGCTGGGTCGTCTCGAGCCGGCATTGCAAGACTTGACGGCCGCCGAGCGCGTGCTCGCGGAGAATCCAACCGAAGTTCATGACTACGTGCGCGCTGCGCGTCTGCTTCGAGCGCAATGGCGCTTCGCCCGGGGCGAGCCTGCCGCGTCGCTGGCCGAAGTCGACCGCCTTCTGCAGGACATCGGGTATCCGAGCGCAAGGATCGCGAGTCGGTTGGCGTCGATGCTTACGCTGAAGGCGCGTGCGGAGCTAGCTCTTGGCCGCACGGCGGCCGCACTCGCAACTGCCGAGAGCGCGGTCGCGATTGCCGAATCAATGTCGCTCGATCCGCAAAGCAGTGCTTCCGTGGGCGCCGCGCTGATGGCACTCGCCGAGACGCGGCGTGCGCTCGGCGATCCGGCGAATGCCAGCGCCGCTGCGCAGCGTGCCGGGAAGGCGCTCGCGGCCGCTTTGGGGCCCGATCACTCCGAGACGCTGGCTGCGCTGAACTTTCGTTAATCCGGAAGGGGAGCGCGTTCCTGGTGCTAACATCCTCGGATGCAGCGCCAAGGTGAACCATGAACATTTCCCGGGTCGGAGCTTCGTCGTTGCTGGCGGTCCTGATGGCAATCGGGCCAGCATTTCAAGCGGCAGCGCATAGCACGGTGCAATCGAGCACGCCACCGAGCGGTGCGACGCTCGAACAGTCGCCGCCGCTCATCGAGATCAAATTTCACGCTGCGATCAGCCTGACTTCCGTCGTCGTCGTGGACGCGAGCAAGGTCGAGCGCAAGCTCGAATTCAGCCCGCATGGCAGCGCTACGGTCTTTCAATTGACGAACCCGCAGCTCGCTACGGGCCACAACGAGGTCAGGTGGAAGGGACTGTCGAAGGACGGTCACGTCGTGAACGGCACGCTCGTTTACGAGATCAAGCCGAAGGAGGCGAAAGCCTCCTGAAATGCTCGAAGCACTCACCGCGTTGCTCAAGCTCGCGCTCTATGCGGGACTGTTGTCCAGCAGCGGGGCGGTGTTCGTGCAAGCCACGTTGCGTCCATTGCCGGAAGAGCAGGAGTCTCTGACGCAGCTCAGCCGGAGGGGCTCGACCCTCGTTCTGGTGACGGTGCCGCTGCTGGCGCTCGTGCTCATGCTGCGGCTGGGCGGCGCGTTCGACGCAGCGACTTTGTCGGCCGTGTTCTTATCCAGCTCCGGCGCTGCGCTGTGTCTGCAGGTGACCGGCGCCTTTCTGCTCCTGATCTCCACAGTCGACGATGACGGCGTCGTGCGTCTGTCGTACGCGATGCTGCCGATGCTCGCTTTTGCGTTCAGCGGGCACGCAGCAGCGATCGGGCCGCTCGAAGGATTGGTTGCGGTAGCGCACGTGTCGGTAGCAGCATGGTGGCTCGGTTCGCTCTACTTTCTGCGACGCGCGTGTGCTCGACCCGAACGACTCGTCACGGCGGTCGCCCGCTTCAGCTCGATGGCGTTCATCCTGACCGGAGTCCTCGTGGCCGTCGGGCTCGTCCTCGTGATGATTCTCGTCGACTTCAGCAAGGATCCATGGTTGTCGCCTTACGGATGGATTCTCGCAACCAAGCTGTGCGTCGTCGCGGTGTTGTTGGCTCTGGCCGGCTACAACCGCCGGCGCCTCACGCCTCGTGTGCTTGCTGGTGACAGCACGGCGGTCGGAGCTTTGCATCGGACAATAGGCATCGAGCTGGCCCTCATCGCTGCGATCCTGACGATCACGGCCATTCTGACGACCTACACTGCGCCGCCGGACTAGCGCGGTGCTCGGCCCAACCGTTAGGATCCACGGCACGATGAAACGACCTGACATGAAGCCCGATGCAGCTGAACCGGCGGGAAAGCCCGTCCATTTCATTCGCAAGATCATCGCTGACGACGTCGCTGCCGGACATCCGACGGTCCGCACACGCTTTCCGCCAGAGCCGAACGGCTATTTGCACATCGGTCATGCCAAGTCGATCTGCCTGAATTTTTCCATGGCGCAGGAGTTCGGCGGGGTCTGCAACCTGCGCTTCGACGACACCAACCCCGAAAAGGAAGAAGGCGAGTACATCGAGTCGATCCAGCGGGACGTGCGCTGGCTCGGGTACGACCTGGATGGGGCAGTCCGCTTCGCCTCCGGCTATTTCGATCAGCTCCATGAGTGGGCCGTTCACCTGATCAAGCACGGCAAGGCCTACGTCTGCCATCTCACGGCCGAGGAGACGCGCGCGTATCGCGGCACGTTGACCGAGCCTGGCAAGGACAGCCCGTATCGCAATCGTTCGGTCGAAGAGAACCTGGCGCTGTTCGAGCAGATGCGTCGCGGCGAACTGCCGGAAGGGACGTGCGTGTTGCGCGCGAAGATCGACATGGCCGCGCCGAACATCAATATGCGCGACCCCACGATGTATCGCATTCGGCATGCACACCATCATCAGACGGGCGACAAGTGGAAGATCTACCCGACGTACGATTTTGCGCACGGCCAGTCCGATGCCATCGAAGGCGTGACGCATTCACTCTGCACGCTCGAGTTCGAAGATCATCGACCGTTGTACGAGTGGTATCTCAACAATCTGCCCGTACCCTCGATGCCGCGACAGTACGAGTTCGCGCGGCTCAATCTCAACTACACGGTGATGAGCAAGCGCAAGCTCAAGCAGCTCGTCGACGAGGGGCACGTGTCCGGTTGGGACGACCCACGGATGCCGACCCTCTCGGGCTTGCGTCGCCGTGGCTATACGCCAGCATCGATTCGTACCTTCTGCGATCTCGTCGGCGTCACGCGCAGCGAAGGTGTGGTCGACGTGGGCCAGCTGGAATTCGCGATCCGTGACGACCTCGACAAGCAGGCTCCGCGCGCCATGTGCGTGCTGGCGCCGCTGAAGGTGACGATCACGAATTTCGATGCGAACGCGCTCGAGCACTTCACTGCACAGCTCCATCCGCAGAAGCCGGAAATGGGCACGCGCGAGCTGCCTTTCACGCGGGAGCTGTATATCGATCGCAACGACTTCCGCGAAACGGCGGAGAAGGACTTCAAGCGGCTCGTATTGGGTCAGGAAGTGCGCCTGCGCAACGCGTACGTCATTCGCGCCAACGAAGTCGTCCGCGACGCCGCTGGGCAGATCGTCGAGCTCAAGTGCACCTACGATCCGGAGACGCGCGGCAAGAATCCGAGCGACGGACGCAAAGTCAAAGGCGTCGTCCATTGGGTTTCGGCAGCGCACTGTCTGGACGTCGAAGTGCGCTTGTACGACCGCTTGTTCACCGTCGAGTTTCCCGAAGAGGACAAGTCGAAGACCTTTCTCGACTTCATCAATCCGCAGTCGCTGACGATTCTGCAGGGCTGCAAAGCCGAGCCGTCGCTGGCGGATGCGACCTCCGACACACGCTACCAGTTCGAGCGCGAAGGTTACTTCTGCGCCGACAGCGTCGAGTCGCGGCCGGGCAAACTCGTGTTCAATCGCACGATCGGTTTGCGCGATTCGTTCGGGAAGTAAACCGGGAGGAGTCCAGCATGCATCGTTCCCGGCTGTGTGCGCTTCTCATCGACTGCAATACGCCCGACATCGATCAGGCGGCCAACTTCTGGGCAACGGCGTTGGGTCGCGCGGTGGATCCCGATCATCCCGGCACTCGCGGACCTTACCGCATGCTGGAGACACCGTCCGACGAGCCCATCGTGCAGCTTCAGCGCGTCGAGCATGAAAGCAGGGTTCACATCGATATCGAAACCGATGACATTCCTGCGGAGGTCGCTCGGTTGGAAGCGTTGGGTGCCGCCGTCGTCAGCCGCCTGGAACGGTGGGTGGTGATGCAGGCTCCAACGGGCCAGCGATTCTGCGTCGTGCGTGTGCAACGGCCAGGCTTTCCGAAAAATGCAAATGAGTGGCCGTAGCATCAGGATGTTCTGCAAGACACTCGCGGTTGCGCTCACGGCTTTTCTCGTTGGCGCTTCGCCTGCGTCTGCAGCGGACGACGCCTACGATGTCGTGATCGTCAACGGCCGCGTGATGGATCCCGAGTCCGGTCTGGATGCCGTCAGGAATGTCGGTCTGCGCGCGGGCAGCATTGCGGCCATTTCGACCGATTCGCTTCGCGGTCGCCGGACGATCGACGCCAAAGGACTGGTCGTTGCACCCGGCTTCATCGATCTGCACGAGCATGGCCAGAAGCCGGAGAACTATGCTTTTCAGGCGCACGATGGCGTAACCACCTCGCTGGAACTCGAAGCGGGCACAGCCGATGTCACAGGCTGGTACGCGGAGCGTGAAGGGAAGTCGCTCATCAACTTCGGCGTGAGCGTTGGGCACATCCCGACGCGCATGAAAGTGATGAAGGATCCAGGCACCTGGCTGCCCACCGGCGATGCAGCTCATCGCGCGGCCACTGACGCTGAGCTGGCGCAGATCGATCAGCGCATTGAAGCCGGGCTGAAGCAAGGCGCGCTGGCTGTCGGCATGGGCATCAACTACACGGCCGCGGCAACGCGCGGCGAAGTGTCCAATGTCTTTCGCGTTGCATCCCGATATGGCGCGCCAGTGCATGTCCACTTGCGTTACGCCGGCGACAAAGCTCCCGAGACCGGTCGTGCGGCGCTGGAAGAAGTGATTACGGCTTCCAGCGAGACCAAGGCTCCCTTGCACGTCGTCCACGTCACCAGCATGGGCTTGCGTGATACGCCGGAACTGCTGGCAATGATTCGCGCCGCCAGGGCGCGGGGTATCGACGTGACGACGGAGTGCTACCCGTACGTAGCCGGCAGCACCGGTCTGGAAAGCGCTTTGTTCGATGCCGGTTGGCAGGAGCGGATGCGAATCGGCTACGGCGATCTGCAATGGGTCAAGACCGGTGAGCGGTTGACAGCGGAAACTTTCCAGCGCTATCGCAAAGAGGGCGGTCAGGTCGTCATCTTCATGATTCCGGAAAGCGTGGTGCGACTCGCGATCGCAGATCCGATGGTGATGATCGGCAGCGATGGCATGCCTTCCGCGGGTGCCAGCGTTCATCCGCGAGGGCAGGGCACTTTTTCCCGCGTGCTCGGCAAGTACGTGAGGGAGGAGAAGGCATTGGACCTGATGACGGCGCTGCGCAAGATGACGCTGATGCCGGCGCAACGTCTGGAGCAGCGTGCTCCAGTGTTCAAGACCAAGGGCCGCATCAAGGTGGGTGCGGCTGCGGACATCACCGTGTTCGATGCGAATCGCGTCATCGACGCCGCTACGTTCGAGAAGCCGCTGCAGTACTCGCAGGGCATTCGCTTCGTCCTGGTCAACGGCATCGCCGTGGTCAGCGACGGAAAGCTCGTTGACGGCATCTTTCCCGGGCGCGCAGCACGCGCGCCGCTCATCGAGTGAGCTCGCTTCCCGCGAACAGCTGCCGCGCACTATCGGTCATCGCGACGACAGCGGGATGCTTGACCTTGCAACGTGAGCCTGCAAGGAGGGGAAGAACTCCCGGAAGTCGGCTGCGAATGCAGCTTCCTGGGTGACGAGGTCGCGGGCACCGCGGTCCAGTTGAAACTGCTTGTGCCAGCGTGATTCGAGGTAGGCCGAGATTCGATGCAGCGCGCGCTCGACTCCCTCCACTCGGGCGTAGGAGCCGAGCAGGTCGTAGCGGACGATGCGTTCGAGCATCGTTCGCGCGCCCGCGGGCAGTTCGATCGTGCGGGCGTGGACGCCGGCGTAGAAGGCCGCGGTGTAAGCATCGAGTGCGATCGGCGAGTAACGCTCCCAGTCATTGGCCAGGCAGTAATCGTAGAAGACGTCGACCAGCACGCCGCTGAAACGACGATGCTCGCTGCCGATACGCGCGCGACTGCGTTTTACCACTGGATGAGCGTCGGTAAATGCGTCGATCGCCTTGTGACGGGCGGCGCCGCGAACGAAGTCTGCGCTCATCGCCTCGCGCTCAGCGCCCCTGACGACGTCCGCCAGCAGGTTGCCCAGCTGGAACTCGACGTTCGGTTCGGACAGGAAAACATGGGCCAGCCAGTTCACCGCGGCTAATGTAGCATCAGGCATCCGCAGTTCCGATGCCTCTGCAATGGGTGTGCACATGGGCAACAAGCCGGGGTTCTACGTCAGCCTGACCAGGAAACATCCTAAGTACATCGCAGCCGTGGAAGCGCTGGGACACGCTGTTCGCGAGAGTGGGCCACTCGATTCCAAAATGCTGCATCTCGTGCAACTGGCTGCCGCTGCTGCGATCCGCTCGGAAGGCGCGGTGCACAGCCACGTGAGACGCGCGCTCGCAGAAGGAGTAACGCCGGACGAAATCCGGCATGCAGTGATTTCGCTGACCAGCACGATCGGATTCCCCAACGTCACCGCCTCGCTCAGCTGGTGCGAGGACGTGTTCAAGGCAGCGAAGCCGAAGTCGGCTCGATGAAGCACGGCGCCTGCCTCTTCTCGGGCAGCGCGTTGCTGCTCGCGCTGGTGTGCTCCTGTGCGATGGCGCAGGAGTCGACCGACTCCCGCCAGCTCAATTTCCAGCTTCTCGCCGCGGCGCGAGCGGGCGATGCGGCCGCGGTCGAACGCCTGGTGCATGCCGGGGCCTCGGTCAAGACGCGCAATCGCTTTGGTGCCACGCCCTTGCTGGAAGCAGCCCGCGGCGGTCACACCGCCGCCGTGCGTGCGCTGCTCGCGGCAGATGCGGACGTCAATCAGGCGAATCTGGAACAAGCCGCTCCTCTCCTGGAGGCGGCACGCAACGGCCATCTGGAGACGGCCAGCGCGTTGATCGAAAGCGGTGCGGATGTAAATCGCGTAGATCTGCAACTGCTCTCGCCGCTCATGCACGCTGTGTATGGCGGACACACGCAGGTCGTGAGCCTGTTGATCGAGAAGGGCGCGAAGGTGGATCTCGTCGACCGTACCGGCAAGTCCGCACTCGTCTACGCGGCAGGCTCCGGCAACGTGGAGATTCTCGCGCTCATTCTGGATCGCAAGGTCGATCCCAATCAGAGATTCGAGAACGAGCTGACCGCACTCATGTGGGCCGCCGGCTATGGCCACGTGGATGCCATCGAGGCACTGCTCGCACGCGGCGCGCGTGTGGACTTGCGGGACAATCGGGGCATGACGGCCCTCATGATCGCGAGCGCCCAAGGGCATCTTCCGGCCGTACGCAAGCTGCTCGAATCCGGAGCTGACAAATCACTCACGGATCGAAGCGGAAAGACTGCACGCGATCACGCGGCCGCCGGCGGCCATGCGGATGTCGTCAAGGTGCTGTCGTCTACTGGATCTCCGCACCCTGCGAGCTCTGGTACACCGTGAGCGAGGCGAGATAGTCCGCGAGGCCCGCAATCTCCTGCTCACTGAAGGTGCCGAACAGTGCGACCATGGCCGGTGCATTGGTACGCACTTTGTTCTTGAAATCGAGCATCGTCCGCTTCAGGTACTCGGGGTGTTGTCCTGCCAGACGTGGCACGGCGCTGTTACCCCGAAAATCGCCCAGGTGGCACGCGATGCACTCGCCGGATTCCTCGGCGCGCCGCGCGATCTCTACGTTGGCGTTCTCGGCCGCGTGACCGATCGCTGGCCACTTCTGCTTCGAGAAGAACTGGGCGAGCAACTTCATCTGCTCGGGCTGCAGAGGCTGGACGAGCGGTCCCATGATGTCGCTGCGCCGCGCGCCGCTCTTGAAGTCCTTGAGCTGCAGGTAGAGGTAGTAGTACTGCTGGCCGGCCAGGATCGGATTCTCAGGCAGCTTCGACGCGCCGCCATCCCCGTGACAGGCAGCGCAGGTCTGAATCACCTCGCGGACCGCAGCGAATTCGTCCTGCGCCGATGCGGGCGACGCCAGCAACAGCGTCGCCACCGCCAGTGCGATCCGCATTCCCTTATTCTGACAACGCGAAAGCAAGGATGCTGTTGCCACGCTTGGCGTCGATTTGCACGTTGCCGCCGGCGGCGACCACGATGTACTGCTTGCCGCCGACCGTATAGGAAGCGGGCGGAGCATTGACACCCGCGCCGCACTGGAAACGCCACAGCTCACTGCCATTCGCCGAATCGTACGCTTTGAACCAGCCGTTGGCCTCGCCGGTGAATACCACACCGCCCGCCGTCGCAAGAATTCCGCCGATCATCGGCTGCGGGGTCTTGACCTGCCAGCGAATCTTGCCGGTGTTGTAGTCGACCGCCGTGACGTTGCCGGACTGCTCCTCGCCCGGAATGACCTTGAACGCGCCGCCGAGCCAGAGCTTGTTGCCACCCGGATACGGCGACTCCTCGACGTGGTAGGTCATCGGCTGGTGCAAGTTGATGGCGTACGCCGTGTTTTGCGTCGGATCGATCGCCATCGGCGACCACTCGACGCCGCCGTTCGCTCCGGGCAGCATGCGCGCGCCTTCCTTGGTTGGCAGCACCCAGCGTCCTTCTTGCGACACCATCGGGTCGGAGAAGCGGATCAAGCTGCAATCGTCGGCGCGATGCACGTAGACGTAGCCCGTCTTCCCGCCGTGCAGCAGTCCTTTGACCGGCTTGCCGCTCTTGTCGTTGACGCGCGTGATGATGACTGGGCTGACCGCATCGAGATCCCAGACATCGTGCGCGATGTACTGGAAGTGGCACTTGTACTTGCCGGTTTGCAGATCAACGGCGACCAGCGAGTTGGTGTAGAGGTTGTCGCCCGGTCGAATCGCGCCGTACAGGTCGGGTGAGGGGTTGCCGACGACGAAGTACACGATGCCGGTCTCACGGTCGACCGCCATGTTCTGCCACACGCCGCCGCCCAGCGTTTTGTACGGATCTCCGGATTTCTTGAGCGCCGCTTTCTCCGCCTTGATATCGCGCTTCATGTCGAGTCCGGTGGCGTCCTTGGTGGCCCACACGCCCACTGAGTTCTCCGGGATCGTGTTGAACGTCCACAAGAGCTGGCCGGAATTGGCGTCGTACGCCTTCACGAATCCACGAATTCCATACTCGCCGCCGTTCGTGCCGATCAGCACTTTGCCGTCGACGACGGTGGGCGCCATGGTTTCGCTGTAGCCCAGTTCCGGGTCTGCAATCTGCTGCTCCCACACCTGCTTGCCCGTCTTCGCGTCCAGCGCGAGGAGCTTGGCGTCGAGCGTGCCCATGTAGAGCTTGTCGCCGTAAGCGAATACGCCGCGATTGTTCGGGCCGCAACAGAAGGTCGTGATCGGCCCCATGTTGTGCTTGAAATGCCAGAGCTGCGCGCCGGTCTGGGCGTCGAGCGCATAGACGTGATTGAACGACGTGGTCACATACATCACGCCATTGGAGACGATCGGCGTGGTCTCCATCGATTCGATGATTTCCGTCTGGAAGATCCAGGCAGGGCTGAGCTTCTTCACGTTGGCGCGCGTGATCTGCGACGCGGGGTAGTAGCGCGTCTGATCGTAGTTGCCGTTCGTGTGCAGGAAGTTCTGCGAGTCGCGCGCGGCCGCGTCGATCATCGCCTGGCTGACGGGAGCGGAGGGCGCTTCCGCCGCAGCGACGCTCGTTGCAGCGAGCGACAACAGGCTCAGACCTGAGATGACGGCGAGGGTTTGCATAGTTGAGAGTGAACGCTTCATGGGATCACCCCTTTGGTCTTCGAACGTTCAGAGCTCGGACAGCAGCTCCTGCATCTTCGCGCGGTAAGCCTCTTCGCTGATCAGGTTCTTGTCCCGGAGCTCCTTGAGTGTCTTCAGGCGTTGCTCGATGTCCGCGCCGGACTTCGTCGCCACGGGTCCTGCCGGCGTCGCTGCCGCCGGCGCCTGCGACACAGCCGCTGCGCCCGATGCGACAGCTGCGGTGTCAATCTCGACCCAGTCGTTGCGCACGCCGCCTGGAGTCGAATGAAGCTGCACGCCCGGACGAGCCGCGAGGATCCACTCATGTTCAGTGGCCTTGGTGCGCGAACCTTCCCGACGCGGGGTGAAATCTTCCGTGCGTTGTCCGTAGACACTGCGCTTCCGGTAGCCTGACTGCAACTCACCAAAGATCACGTTGATCTTGGCGTCGTCATAGAACACGCGGCCGGCGTTGACGCCGGGATCCTTCACCAACCCGCCAGCGGCCCGCGGATGGCTCCCGATCGTGCTGAACGTCACGTCTTGCCGAGGCCCGGCTTTGGCAAGTCCTGAAGCGATGCGAGGAGCGAGGTTGCGGAGTTCCTCAGCGGTGAAAACCGACCGCAGCGTTTCAGCGGCCGTACCCTCGTCCACGATGCGAATTCGCAGCGCCGCGAGCGCGTTGCTGACAGCTTCGCTCGCAAGCTGGGCCGGATGATCGTTCGGCGAAGCCGCTGCATCATCCTGCGGCTCGATCTTTACCCATTGATCGTTGGCCGACCAGAGCACGACTACATCGCGCGGCGTGTCCGCGGCGCAGGCGACCGCTGCAACAAGCGCCAGCGCACCGCTCGCTATCACGAGTTGGCGTCGACACGATCTACGACGGTTTTCCATCATCATGCTCGCCGTCCAAAGAAAGCGGCGGCGCCGAAGCGCCGCCGCAGAGGGGGATCTCAATAGAAAAGAATCGCACCGATAGCAATGGCCGTCTCTTTCGCTTCAGCTCCACTGTGCGCCGTGGCTTTCGTTTGCGTGTACTCGGCGACCAGGTTGAGGAACGAAGTCAGCGGATGATAGATGCCGACCACGACCGACTCGTTCTTCGAGACCAGTGACGAGCTGGGTAGATCGGCGGGGCCGCGATCGAGATTGCTCTGGCCGGCGCTCGCGCCAATCTTGGTGCCGATGCCGGGGAGCTTGAACGTGGCCTGCACGTAAAAGCCGTCCGAGTCGCGCGCGTTTCCCGCCTGATCTACGGCGTCGAACAGAAAGCCTGTGGTGCCTATGCCTTCGCCTTGGTAGTAGTAGGCGACGACCTCAAAGCCGGCGAGACCGACCTTGCCGCCGACGTCATACCCGAGCGCGTCCTCGCTGCCGAAGCCGCCGGCGCTCTTGATTTCCTGGCTGATGGCGCTCACCCAGATCTTGCCGTTGAAGTTTTTCGGATCTCCGAACGTGAAGGACGCCTTGCCCTCCAGGCCGTAGGTGCTGCCTTCCTGATTGAACGTGTCGGCATTCAGGCTCTCGCCGGACAGATCGACGAGGCCCCAGGGGTCGACGAGCGCCACGTTGAGTTGGAACCCGCCGAACTTCGGCGAGGAGTACTGGATCTGACCTTTCCAGTCGGCGTACACGTAACCGACGCCGATCCGGCCCAGCGAAGTATTGCCTCCGCCTCGCGTGAGATCAGAAACAGTGCCGACGCCAAGCAGTGTCATGTCGGACAAGATTGCGTCCGACCCGAACAGGCCAAGGTCGCGACCGATCCTGATGCCGCCCCAATTGCCGGACCACTCGAGGTACACCTGACGCAGGTTCTCTGAGTTGAGGCCGAGGCCGCCGTCGAGCGGGGCGCCCGTAATCGCGTTCTGGTTCCCGCCGTCGATACCCGGCTGAAAACCGATCATGACGCCGTACTTGTTGTCGCCGTCGGTTTTTTCCGCATGGAAGCCGAGCCACGAAGGCAGCAAGCCGGTGCGGATGTTGTTGTCGTTGTAGTCGCCGCCTGATAGCGAGCCGCAGGCGAGCCCGCCGCCGACGATGGCGCCGCCCGCCGGGGCTTCGCACTTCACATCGCTGGCGAAGCCGTTGATGTTGCCGCTGAAGTCGATCTTCCATTCACCTACTTCGATCGCGTCCAGCGCAGCCGCGCCCTGGGACGCCAGCAGGAGCGCCAATGCGCTGGTCGACGCAACGAGCCTTCTGTCAACTTTCATGGTGAGTTCCCCCTGCTGCTCAAACCGAGGAGTCGCTGCGTCGCGCCGCACTTCGGCGTGTCGCTAACGCAACGCAACCGCTGCAGTCAGGTGCAACGACCATGCCAAGCGCGTGATGACCACGCGACGCACAATTTACAGCCCGACGGAAATATTCAGCGATATCTGCAGTTGCAGAGTGTGAAAGCGAACCTCGATGCACTTGCGTACGATCGAGCCAACTAAGTACGGTGGTATCGCGATGAAGCACGTCTGGTGCCTTGCGTTGGCGGCCGCGTTGGCGAGCAGCGCTGGTTACGCCGAGAGCCTCACGCGCGAGCAGATCCAGCAACGCCTTGCGAGTCTCCCGGCAGACTTCACGAACCTGGAAGCTCCCGGCGCGAACCTCTCGGGGATCGACTTCGCCGGTGCCACGCTGTTCGGCGCGAATCTCAAGGGCGCCAATCTCTCCAATGCGAACCTGGCGCGCTGCAATCTCAACGTCGCAATCCTGCGCGACGCCGTCCTCGTCGATGCCGATCTGCGCGAGGCGAAAATGTTCTCCAGCGTTTTTGCCAATGCCGACCTGAGCAAGGCTGATCTGCGAGGCGCCCAGATGATGGGCAATTTCGAGCGCGCGAAGCTCGATGGTGCGAACCTGGAGCGGGTGCAAGGCGCGGCCGACATGCGCAATCAGCCGATGGGGCTCGTTCGGCTCGTGCTGGTCAACGCACGCCTCAAGGGCGCGCGACTGGCCAATGCAAATCTTTCTCGCGCCGATCTGACCTTCGCGGATTTGCGCGAAGCGGACCTGACCGGCGTCAACTTGACCCGCGCGAAGCTGGTCGGCGCGGACTTCTCGGGCGCGACGCTCACCGACGTCACGCTAGACGGCGCGGAAATTCAGCAGGCGATCTTCAAGGGCGCCGTCGGCATGGACACGTTGCGAGGCCTGGAGACGGCCGAGGGCCGCGACAGCGCGATCTTCGACCGTTGATATCGGTCGGACTTACCACTTGACCCGGGCGCCCACCCAGGCGCCACGCGGCGGACCGGCGCCGAGAAAGCGCGGGTCCGTGAAATCCTCGAACACCTCGCCCGGATCGCCCAGCACACCGAAGGTTTCGTAGTCCTCGTCGAACACGTTCTCGACGCGCGCAAACAGCAAGACGTTGTCGGTCACATGCCATGCGGCACGCAGATTGAGGATGGCGTAGCCGTCGGTCCGGTCGAGCAGGTTGGCCTCGTCGCCGCGCAGATGGACGCCCGAGCGCACGACCACATCGGCGCCAAGCTCGAGACGATCGTTCAACGAGTAGTCGACACCGAGGTTGGCCTGGTGGCGCGGAATGCCGGGAATGTCCGAGCCGGCGGTCACGAGCAGCTTCTCCGCGCCGACGATCGCCGGGGAGTCCGGCTCGTCCGCGAAGATCGGATGATGCGGGCTATGGACGATGAAGGCATCGTCGAACGTCGCCGCGATGTAGCTGTACTCGAAGGACCAGCTCAGGCGCTGCAGACGTTGCGACAGGCTCAGCTCGATGCCGGTGCGCAAAGTATCGCCGACGTTGTCGAAGAAGCCGACATTGGCCTGCGGTCCACCGGTCGTCTGGAACAGGACGTCGTTGCGATTGATGGTGTAGAAGCCACCGACGTGCCAGCGCAGCCCTTCGCTGCCTTCGCTGCGAAGGCCGATCTCGGCGCTCTTCGCCACGACCTGCTCGAGCGGCGGATCGGCGAGGAACGCGTTGGGCAGGTTGCACGGCGCATCCTCGCTGGCGCATGCCAGTTCGACGGGCGAGGGAGCGCGCGTCGATTCGCCATAGCTGCCGTAGAGGGTCATCTTCGGGCCGAGTTGGAACGTGACGCCGACGGCGGGATTGAAGCGATCGAAGTCGTGCTGGCCGTCGAGCTCGGGATTTTCGCCGCTGCGATCGAACAGCTCGATGCGCGTATCGTCGTAGCGGCCGGACATCGTCACGGCGACGCTATCGGACAAGCTCAGCGTATCGAGGAAATACACGCTCGCGCTGGTGAGCTCGCTGCTCAGGGCGGTCGCGAACTCCTGCGCGAAAATACCGGTTCTCGATGTCGCGCGATCCTCCAGCAGGCTGGCGACTTCCACCGCGGAATCGAAGGTGGTCCTGCCGGTGCTGTAGGCGACGCCCAGCGTGAGGTTGTTTTCGCGGCCGAACAGCGGCGCTTGCACGCCGAGCTGTGCCGAACCGCCGTAACTTTCCTGCTCGCGCCGGCCGATGTTGTTGATCGCATTCAGCTCGTTGCCGTCGAGCTCGGCAGGGATGGGCTCGCCGTCGAGATCACGCACCAGCTCGATGTCGCCGTCGTCCGCCGAACACAGGAACGCGTCGCCGCCGAACTCGCATTCCTCGAACACCGTGGCGTCGCCGTTGAAGGTGTCGGTATCGAGGCGCCGATAGAACGCGTTGCCGCTGATCCGCAAGGTATCCGAGAGGTTGCGTGAGCCTTCGAGGATGAGCTGCGCATGCTCGTTCTGCGTGATGTCCGGATAGGTGAACACCGCCGAGCGATCAGTCGCGAGCAGCTCGACCGGCGCAGGGCCATTGCCGCGCAGCTCCGTGTTTGCGTAGGCAGCGCTGAGGTCCACCGTCCAGTCGGATTCGTGCCGGCTCACGGCACCGTACAGGCGCAGAGCGTCCGATTTCGAATGGTCGCGCCAGCCATCTTCTGCGAAATAATCGGCGTCGCCATAGTAGCCCCAGCGTCCATCGTTGCCGCCGGCCTGCACCGACGCGCTGCGACGGCCAAAGGCGCCGCCGTAAGCGTCGCCTTGAGCACCTTGCTGGCCGAATCCGTTTTTCATGCGCAGCGACAGTGCACCGCCGAGCGTATTCAGCCCGAACACGGGCTGCGCCCCCGCCAGCATCTGCACGCTGTCGATGGCCGACACGGGGATCAGGTCCCAATTGACCGTATCGCCGAACGGGTCGTTGATGCGCACGCCGTTTTCATACACGGACAGACCCTGCGGCAACCCCAACAGTGGCGATGCGGTAAAGCCGCGAAAGTTGAAATCGGGTTGCAGCGGATTGTTCTGCGCGTGATTGATGCTCACGCTGCTGAACTGCCGGTTCAGGAAATCCGTCAGGTCCAGCGATTGCGAGCGCTGCAGTTGTTCGGCCACAGCGCGCTGCACGTTCGCCGGCACCAGCGTGGGGTCGACAGCGGTGCCGTAAGGCGCCACCACGATGACTTCTTCGAGTGGGGAAGGGCTTGCGGCCATCGCCCACGGGGCAGCGCAGCCGATGCAGCAGGCGCAACCGATCTCAACGACGGGTGAGAGGCGCATGCTGTTTACGGTTCGTCGATCCAGCCGCGGGCGCGCGCCACATCCAGAAACTCCATGATCTCCACCGCACGCGTGCGCGGATGCGAGCTGCGCACGACCTCCGCGACCACACCTGCGCGGTCACGAGATCCGTCGCAGAGCCGGAGTATCGCTGCTGCCATCCGATTGAGCTGGACTTTGCCAGTCGGAGAAACAAGCACGACGACTCCGTCTCTCTCCTTGTCGCCGTCGAGACGATGGCCCGGTGCGAGTGTTACGCCGCGGCCGCGCGCTCTCGACATGACTGCGTCCTACTACGAAGGGTCCTCCGCCGAACCTGCAGAGAAGCAGATACCGTGCCAGCAGTCAGGGTTTGTCGTGCGAGCGCTGTGGCGCAATATCGAGCCGCCTGCAGCGGCGATACAACGTATTGCGGCTGACGCCGAGCTTCTTCGCTGCCTGCGACATGTTGCCGTCGCACTCGCGCAGGCAGCGCAACAGCTCTTCCCGCTCATCGTGCTCGGGAAGGGCGGGCTTCTGGACCTGAGCATTCTGGCTCGAATCCTGGCTCGAATCGCTCTCGCGAACCTCGCTCGGCAAGTCCCGGAGGCGCACGACCCCGCCGTCGCAGATCGCAAGGGCAGTGCGGATCACATTGCGCAGCTCGCGAACGTTGCCCGGCCAGCGATAGGCCAGTAGTTGCTGGAACGCATCCACCTCGATGGCGGCGGGTCGGCTGTCGCTGGTTTCCGCGGCGAGAAACTCCCGGATGAGTCGCTCCTTGTCCGTGCGCAGCGCAAGCGGCGGCAGCTCCAGCGTGATGCCGTTGAGGCGGTAGTAGAGATCTTCGCGGAATTCGCCGCGCGCGATCATCGCCCTGAGATTCTGATGCGAGGCGCAGATGACGCGCAGGTCGACCTTGAGCGCCGTTTCCGTGCCGAGCGGTATCACCTCCTGCTCCTCCAGCACGCGCAGCAGGCGCGTCTGCAGCGCCACGGGCATGTCGCCGATCTCATCGAGGAACAGCGTGCCGCCCGAGGATTGCAGGATCTTGCCCTTCATGCCTTCTTTGCGCGCGCCGGTGAATGCGCCCGAGCGGTACCCGAACAGCTCGCTCTCGATCAGCGACTCGGGAATCGCCGCGCAATTCAGCGCCACGAAAGGCATTGCGGCGCGGTCGCTGGCAGCGTGCAGGGCGCGGGCGAACATCTCCTTGCCGGCCCCAGTGGGTCCCTGGATCATGACGGGCACGCGTAACGTGGCGATGCGGTGCGCGCTGCGCACATTTCGCAGCATCAGCGGATCTTCTCCCGCGAGCTCCTCGAGCGTCAGCGGCGATTTCGGCGCCTCGGCGGCGGCGAAGCGAATGACTCGCGGCGATCCCGTCGATGACGAGCTGTATGCCGACGACGTGACCGGCGCACGGTAATCGAGGCTTGCGAAGAAACGCCGACCCAGCAGCGCATGCCGCACCGGCTGCAGCTCCGCGCGCGAGCCACGCAGCGGCTCGACCATTTCCTCCGGCCGAACGTCGAAGACCTGGTCGATGCGGCGTCCGACCAGCTCGGTGCGACTCGCGGCCCCGAGCAAGTGCACGGCTGTCTCGTCGACTGCGATGATCGTGGCGTCCTTCGCCAGCACGATCGCGCCATCGTGCTGCAAATTGACGAACTCGGGCCGCGCATGGAAGCGAAACACGATGTCGCGCTGGAAGTGCTGCAGGAACAGGCATTTCTCGATCAGACGCGCTGACATGTTCACCAGCGCCATCGTGTGCCCGAAGCCGCCGCGCGGGTCACGCGCGTTGGGCGTCGAAGCGTCGAGCACCGCGACCAGGGCTCCCGACGGATCACGGATCGGCGAGCCGAAGCACGTCAGGCCGATGTGACTGCTGCGAAAGTGCTCCTCACGATGGACGATGATCGGTCGGCTCTCGGCGATGCAGGTGCCCATGCCGTTCGTGCCTTCCCGCTGCTCGCTCCAGTCCGCACCGGTCACCAGCCCGGACGAGCGAAAGGTATTCGCGAGCGTCGCGTCGGTCTTCTCGTAGAGGACGATGCCAGTAGCATCCGTGAGGATGAGGGCGTAACCGGACTCGGCAATATATTCGTACAGCCAGTCGATTTCGGCCGAAGCAACCTGCAGCAGCTCGGCGTGCTGATCGCGCCTCTCCCTGAGCGCCGACGCGTCGACGATCGTGGGTGAATAGTGACGCGCCGGATCCAGCGCGTAATCCAGTGCACAACGTCGCCATGAACCGCCGATCGCCGGGCTCACCCTTGTGCTTCCCGGGATCGCGTCACTGCTCGCGCTGTTCACGAACTGCAGCACTATCGCAGCGTGATTGATGGCCGCCGTATCCCCCACGGTCCTGCTCCTTTGCTCCGGGCCCGCAGACTGTAACACTGGTGTCACCTGTCACGTATCAGTGTCACGCCTGCAGGCACAGTTGGGACATTGCGGTGGGCCGCGGCGCCCCCGGGCGCTCGCCAGCCTGTCCTGGATCCACTGATCGCCCGGCATACCCATGTTCAGGGCAGGCGTTTGGGCTTCTGCTCGCGAACAAGAAGTACACTGCCGGCGTTTATCACTCCCGATAGAGAACTTCACGCCAATGTCGTCCCATACATGTCCTTCCAGGATGCTGTGGCTGGGCATCGTGGCGGCCGTGCTGGCAGGCCCGGCCGACGCGACGCGCCTCTATGTTTCCAACGAAGACGGGCAAAGCGTCACCGTGCTGGATGCGGACAGCGCGGCTGTGATCGAAACCATTGCGATCGGCAAGCGGCCGCGCGGCTTGAAGCTCACTGCCGACGGATCGCGGCTGTTCGTCGCAGTCAGCGGGCTGCCCAAGTGCCCGCCGTCGGTTCCGGACGAGGAGTGCGCGAAGCTCGAGCGGGACCTGAAGGCCGACGGCATTGCGGTCGTTGATACGGCAACGCACAAAGTCGTGCAAGTGTTACACGCCGGCTCGGACCCCGAGCAGTTCGCCCTGAGTCGCGACGGCAAGCGGTTGTTCGTGGCCAACGAGGACGCGGCGACCATGTCGGTCGTCGACGTGGCGAGCGGCAAGGTCGTGCAACGTGTGCCCGTCGGGCGCGAGCCGGAAGGCGTTGCAGTCACGCCGGATGGACGCTGGGTGCTGATTACCAACGAATCCGACAACTCCGTCTCGATCATCGATACGGGCACGCTGAAGATCGTCAAGTCGGTGCCCGTCGGCAAGCGGCCGCGGGACATCGCATTCACGCCGGACGGCCGCACAGCGTATGTCTCGGGTGAATTCGATGCCTCCGTGTATCGCATGAGCGTGCCGCAAGGCGCGCCGGTCGAGCGCGTGATCGAATTGCGCAAGGAAGCGCGCCCGATGGGGATCCTGCTCGATCCGCGCAGCAACAGGCTTTACGTGAGCACGGGCCGCGGCGGGAGCGTTGCGATCATCGACAGCGCGAGCCACAAGCTGCTCGCCGAAGTGCAGGTCGGGACGCGGCCGTGGGGCATCGCGTTGTCTCAGGATGGCCGCTGGCTCTATACGGCCAACGGCCCGTCGGACGACGTCACTGTGGTCGATACCTCGGCGATGAAGGCGGTTCGGCACATCCGTGTCGGCCGCTCGCCGTGGGGAGTAGTGGTCGGGCCCTCAGGATCCCAACCCACAACCGCGGTAAGCCTCGGCCTCGGTGTCCCGATAGCGCTTGGCCTTCTGCCGCGCCATGTCGGAGTCGCGGAAGATCCCGCCGCCTTCGCCCGGGAGGCTCGCGTACTTCGCGTAGGTCGAAGCCTCCACGAACTCATCGTAGGTCAGGGCGTTGGCAATGCGGTCGATGGCACATGAGCACTGGTAGAGGTTCTCGAGCTTGCCGCCATGCTGCCTGATGCATTCCTGCACGAATTCCACGCGCGCGACCGTCGGGTAATCGTTGACGGGCGAGTCCGCGCCGGCGACGGCCGTGGCGCACAACCAGGCCGTGCCAAGCAGAACCGGCAGTCTGCGTATCTGGCATACGCGTTGCATTGTCGTCATGAGGTGTCACTCGGTTCGTAGCGGCTGACGGGGGATTGAACATGAAACAGCAACGTCTCTCCATACTAATCGGTGCGGCGGCCGCCGCGACGATCGGTTTGAGCGGCATGGCGGTCGCCCAGACGGGTCCGGGGCTCGAGCAGCTCATGGCCAAGTCTTCCAACTGGGCGACGCAGGCGGGCGATTACGCCAACCATCGTTATAGCGAGCTCAAGCAGATCGACAGCAGCAACGTCGGGCAGCTCCAGGTGGCCTGGACGATGTCGACCGGCGTTCTGCGCGGTCATGAAGGCTCGCCGCTGGTCATCGGCGAAACGCTGTATCTGCATACGCCATTTCCGAACAACGTGTACGCGGTCAACCTGAAAGACCAGTCGTTCAAGTGGAAGTACGAGCCCAAGCAGAACGCCGATGTCGTGCCGGTGATGTGCTGCGACACGGTGAATCGCGGCCTTGCGTACGGCAACGGCAAGATCCTGCTGCAGCAGGCCGATACCACCTTGGTCGCGCTGGACGCCAACACCGGCAAGGTGTTGTGGACCGCCAAGAACGGCGATCCGAAGATCGGCGAGACCAACACGAATGCGCCGCACGTCTTCAAGGACAAAGTGATCACCGGTATCTCCGGCGGCGAGTTCGGCGTGCGCGGCCGACTGATCGCGTACGACCTCAACTCCGGCAAGAAAGTGTGGACCGCCTGGAGCACCGGACCCGACAAGGAGTTGCTGGTCGATCCGGCGAAGACGATGACATGGACCAACGGCAAGCTCGCGCCGGTCGGCGCCGACTCGTCGATCAAGACGTGGAAGGGCGACCAGTGGAAGCTCGGCGGCGGCACGACGTGGGGCTGGTATGCCTACGACCCGAAGCTGAACCTCGTCTACTACGGCACGGGCAATCCGGGAACCTGGAATCCTGCGCAGCGTCCCGGCGACAACAAGTGGTCGATGACGATCTTCGCGCGTGATCTCGACACGGGCATGGCGAAGTGGGCGTACCAGATGACGCCGCACGACGAGTGGGACTTCGACGGCATCAACGAGAATCTGCTCGTAGATCTGAACATCAAGGGCAAGACGGTGCCGTCCCT
>Ga0075429_100001296_pt1 | contig 20375 bp, 17 predicted proteins | sample RhiMetdeltSRZDD3_FD_75295 | JGI IMG/M metagenome (GOLD analysis project Ga0075429, IMG submission 75295) | Populus rhizosphere microbial communities from Tennessee, USA - Rhizosphere MetaG P. deltoides SRZDD3 | ecosystem: Host-associated > Plants > Roots > Rhizosphere > Soil | place: USA... | reverse complement strand
GACCTGCATCGCTGGACGTACGGCATCGGCTGGCGCGGCGAAGCACGGCTCACGGACTCGCGAAAGTGGCAGGTGTTGTGGGGCGCGGACTTCGGTTACGCGCGCCAGGAAGCGGATGTGCGCGGCGAGGTGGTGGACGCGACCAGCGACGTGGTGTTCGCGACCGGCCCGACGCTGCTGTGGAAGATGGTGGGCGGGCAGACGCTCGGCTTCTCGGGCGCGTGGAAGCACGCGTTCCTGAGCCGCGAGGAGAATCCCGACCGCACGACAACCTGGGCCTCACTGGCGCTCACGTGGCGCTGGCAGAGGATCCCGCGACAGTGAAGGCGCGCGACGCCCGGCCCGCAGGATGCGAGCCCGCGGCGGGAGCGCAGCGACAGGAAGGATCCAGGACATGGCGTTGAATGACCGGTCGAAGATCATCGATCTGCACATCGAAGAGGAGATGAAGACCAGCTACATCAACTACTCGATGTCGGTCATCGTCTCCCGCGCGCTCCCGGACGTGCGCGACGGGCTCAAGCCCTCCCAGCGGCGCATCCTGGTCGCGATGAACGACCTGAACCTGGCGCCCGGCCGCGGCTTCCGAAAGTGCGCGAAGATCGCCGGCGACACGTCGGGTAACTACCACCCGCACGGCGAAGGCGTGGTCTACCCGACGCTGGTGCGTCTGGCGCAGGACTGGGTCATGCGCTACCCGCTCGTGGACGGCCAGGGCAACTTCGGCTCGATCGACGGCGACGCGCCGGCCGCCATGCGCTACACCGAGGCGCGCCTCACGCCGCTCGCCATGGAGATGCTGGCGGACCTCGAGAAGAACACCGTCGACTTCCGCTCCAACTACGACGAGACGCGCGAGGAGCCCGTCGTGCTGCCGGGCGTGCTGCCCAACCTGCTCGTGAACGGCTGCTCCGGCATCGCCGTCGGCATGGCCACGGAAGTGCCGCCGCACAACCTGACCGAGGTCTGCAACGCCATCATCACGATCATCGACAAGCCGGAAACGCTCGATGAGGAGCTGCTCAAGATCGTGAAGGGCCCCGACTTCCCGACCGCCGGCATCATCAACGGCACGCAGGGGATCCGCGACTGCTACTTGAACGGCCGCGGCAGCATGAAGATGCGCGCCAAGGTGCAGGTCGAGGAGGGCAAGGGCGGCCGCATGAGCCTCGTGGTCACCGAGATCCCGTTCCAGGTGAACAAGACCTCGCTGCTCGAGAAGATCGCCGACATGGTTCGCGAGGGGAAGATCGCCGGCATCTCGGACCTGCGCGACGAGTCCGACCGCGACGGCATGCGCATCGTGGTCGAGCTCAAGAAGGACGCGAACCCGAAGGTCGTGCTGAACGCGCTGTTCGTGCACACGCCGCTGCAGACGTCGTTCAGCGCCATCATGCTGGCGCTGGTGGACAACCGGCCCCAGGTGCTGACGCTGCGGGCACTGCTCGACCAGTACGTGCGCCACCGGCGCGAAGTGGTGCGCCGGCGCACCCAGTACGACCTGACCGAAGCCGAGAAGCGCGCCCACATCCTCGAGGGGCTGAAGATCGCGCTCGACCACCTCGACGAGGTGATCGCGCTGATCCGCAAGTCCAAGGACACGGACACCGCACGCACCGGCCTGATGTCGACGTTCGGCCTGACCGAGATCCAGGCCAGCGCGATCCTCGAGATGCGGTTGGCCCGCCTCACCGGCCTCGAGCGCGACAAGATCCAGGCCGAGTACCTCGAGGTGATCCAGTTGATCGAGAAGCTGCGCGCGATCCTCGCCAGCGACACGAAGATGCTGAACATCATCCAGGACGAGGTGCGCCGCCTGCGCGACAAGTACGGCGACGAGCGCCGCACGCAGATCGTCGCCGAAGAGGGCGACATCAACTACGAAGACACCATCGAGCAGAAGGACATGGTGATCACGATCTCGCACGCCGGCTACATCAAGCGGCAAGAGATCTCGGCCTACCGCGCGCAGCGCCGCGGCGGCAAGGGCGTGATCGGCGCCCGCACCAAGGAAGACGACTTCATCGAGCACCTGTTCATCGCCAACACGCACGCCTACCTGCTGTTCCTCACCGACAAGGGCCGCTGCTACTGGCTCAAGGTGCACGAGATCGAATCGGCCGGACGCATGGCCAAGGGCCGCCCGCTGGTGAACCACCTCGAGGGCATGGGACGCGACGAGCGCGTCCAGGCGGTGGTCGCCGTCAAGACGTTCGACGAGCAGCACTACCTGGTGTGCGCCACCCGCAAGGGGCTCATCAAGAAGACCGTGTTGCAGGCGTACAGCAACGTGCGCAAGGCCGGCATCAACGCGGTGCTGCTCGAGGAGGGCGACGCGCTGATCGAGGCCATGATCACCGACGGCACGCAGGACATCATCCTCGCCAAGAAGAAGGGCCTCGCGATCCGCTTCCACGAGGACGAGGTGCGCGCCATGGGCCGCACGGCATACGGCGTGAAGGCGGTGACGCTGGACGACGCCGAGGACGAGGTCGTGAGCATGGTCGGCGTGAAGCGCCAAGCCACGCTGCTGGCGGTCACCGAGCACGGTTACGGCAAGCGCAGCGAGATCTCCGAGTACCGCATCTCGCACCGCGGCGGCAAGGGCATCATCACCATCAAGACCACCGAGCGGAACGGCAACATCGTGGCCGTGAAGGAGGTCGTGGATGGCGACGAGCTCATGATCATCACCAAGCAGGGCCAGTTGATCCGCATGCCGGTCAAGGGCATCGGCGTGATGGGCCGCAACACGCAGGGTGTGCGCCTGGTGAACCTGGCCGTGTCGCCCGAGGAGAGCGGCAACCTGCTGCCCGACACGGTCGGCGGCGTGACGCGCGTGGTGAGCGAGGACGACGATTCGGGAGAGGCCGTCATCGACGCCGGGCCCGCGACGGACGCCGGCTCCGAGACCCCTCCGGAAGCCTGAACGGCAAGCGAGCGGCCGCGGGGCTGACCCCGCGGCCGTTTCGCAGTACCCGATTGTGAAAAGATTCACGAGCGGTGAAGGACAATGAGTGGTCGCACCCACCGCGAGAGGCCCATGTCGCACATCTCCGAACCCACGGTGCGCCGGCTGTCGCACTACTACCGCGTGCTCGAGGAGGTCGCCGCCGAGGGCAAGCGGATGATCTCGTCGCACCTGCTCGCCGAGCGTGAGGGCATCACCAGCGCGCAGGTGCGCAAGGACCTGTCGTCGTTCGGCTCGTTCGGCCGGCGCGGGCTCGGCTACCACGTCGAGCACCTGCGACAAGAGATCCGCACGCTGCTGGGGCTCGACCGCCGCTGGAAGGTGTGCGTCGTGGGCGCGGGGCACATCGGCAGCGCGCTGCTGGGCTACCGCGGCTTCGCCGACCAGGGCTTCGACATCGTGGCCGTCTTCGACGCCGATGCCGACCGCGTCGGCCGCACGCTGGAGGGGCTGGTGGTGCGGCCGATGGCACAACTGTCGGCCCGCGACGCGTTCGAGATCGGCGTCATCGCCACGCCGGCGCGTGCCGCACAGCCCGTGGCCGACGCGCTGGTCGCCGCCGGCGTGCAGGGCGTGCTCAACTTCGCGCCGCGCAAGCTGCGCGTGCCCGACGGCATCATGTTGCGCAACGTGGACATGACGATGGAGTTCGAGAGCCTGTCCTACGCGCTCACGCGCACCACCGCCGCGCGCCCGCGCCGCAAGCGGACCCGGCGCGCGCCGTGAAGCATGGGCCGGCTCGACGCGCCCGATCGCGGCGCCACCCGGGCCGCCAGGCGCGCGCATGAACCGCGCCGCCGAGCGCCGCGCGGTGGGGGCGATGGTGCTGGCCTGCCTGCTGTGGGGCGGCACGTTCGTGGCAATCCGCGACAGCGTCGCCGCGATCCCGCCCGCGCTGCTGGTGGCCTCGCGCTTCCTGTGCGCGGGGCTGGTCTTCGCGCTGATCCTGCTGGTGCGCCGTCACGTGCCGAGCCGCGCCGAACTCACGGGAGGTGCGGTCTCCGGGCTGTTCATGGTGGGCGGGTTCTACCTGCAGGCCGAGGGCCTGCGCTCCACCAGCGCGGGCAGCTCGGCGTTCCTCACCTGTGCGGGCACGCTGCTCACCGCGTTCTGGGCGTGGCTGCTGTTGCGCCAGCGCCCCGACGGGCGGCTGCTCGCCGGGATCGCCACCGCACTCGCGGGTTCCGCGTTGCTGTCGTTGGACGCGGGGCTGCGGCTGGGCCGGGGCGAGCTGCTCACGCTCGCCGGCGCGGCACTGTTCGCGCTGCAGATCGTGGCGGTCTCGCGCTGGGTGCAGTCGGCCGACCCGGTCGCCCTCGTGTGCGTGCAGTCGTTCGTCGCGGCCCTGGTGCTGGCCCCGTTCGCAGGCCCGCCCGGCGCACTGTTCGGCGCGCTCACCGGGCCGACGCTGTGGAACTTCGCTTACCTGGCGATCGCCGGCAGCACGATCGCGCCGCTGCTCCAGGTGCTCGCCCAGCGCACGCTGCCGGCCGGGCGCATCGGCTTGCTGTTCGCGCTGGAGCCGGTATTCGCGCTGGTGTTCGCGCTGACGCTGGGGGCGGAGAGCTTCGCGACGCGCTGGTGGTTCGGGGCAGGGCTCATCCTGGCCGCAGTGTTGCTGGTGGAGACGCGCAGCGAGGGGTGACGCCTCAGGGCTTGGCCGGCCTCTCGGCGAGCCAGCTGTAGAAGCGCTCCATCACGCGCGGCTCGCTGCGGAACAACGCCGCCCCCTTGCCGTGCAGGCCCGAGTCGGCGACGCGCACCTGGCCCGGCAGTGTTTCGCGCGAGATGAGATCGGCGGTCTCGAGCGAGAGCGGCTCCTCGGGGCCCACCTGGATGAACGTGCGCGTGCGCGCCGCCTTGAGCGAGGAGCGATACTCGGCCACCTCCACGAGCGGCAGGTGCGGGGCGGCGAGCAGCATCGTCTGGACATGCTTCCGCGTGCGCGCGAGCGAGAGTGCGACCGGCGCCATGTCGCCCGCCGCGCCCACGATCCAGCCGCCGGCGGGAGCGCCCTTCTTGGCGATCGCGTCCATCACCCGGCCCGCGTCGGCGGCCGTGGCCTTGAACCACTCGCCTTCACGCCCGACCCACACCTCGGGCCCGGGCACGCTGGCACCCACCGCACCGAAGCACCCGCGCGGGGCCAGCAGCGTCACCGGGTGCCCGGCGGCGGCCAGCGAAGCGGCGAGCGAGTCGGCCGCCGGCAGCGTGTCGCTGGGGGAGAGCACGAACAGCACGTGCGCCTGCCGCTTGCGACCCGGGGCCGCGGGCAGGCTGACGTAGCGGACGGCGAAGCCGTCCGGAGCGCGCAACACCTCGAAGCGCGCGCCGAGGCCGGCCACGAATGCCTTCTCCGAGGCCTCGGCGGGATCCAGGACCACGCCGACACTCGCGACGCGGCGCTCGTCCGTGTAGTGAAGCGAGCGTTGCGCCGACTTCAGCAACGCCTCCGTCTCCGGGTGCTGCCCGCGCGTGCGCGCGGAGAGTGCCGCGAGCCACCGCCACGCCGCGACCGTGTCACCGGCCGACAGTTGGATCTGGACCAGTCGCCGTGTCCAGAACGGGCGATGTTGGATGGGCCCGCACCACTCGCGTGCGATCGCGATCGCGCTGTCGGTGCGGCCGCGCAGGTGGAGTGTCCACGCCAGGCGCGCGAACGCCTCGGGCGCGCGCCGCGGCATGCCGATTCGCGACTGGTCGGCGAGCACCGCGGCGACCCCGTAGGCCTCGTCCACGTCGGCCTTGCGCCCGCGCCGCACCAGCGCGTCGCCGAGCGCGAAGCCCTCGTCGAAGTCGCCGCGCAACGTCCACGCGCGCCGCCACTGCGCGATCGCGCTGTCCGCGCGTCCGGCACGCGCGTCCTGCACACCCAGCCACCACGCGGCCTCGCCGCCTTCCACGCGCTTCGTCACGTCGGCACCGGCGGCTTCGCCCTGCGCCGCGTAACGCCCCAGCGAATCCCGGACGGCCGCACCGTCGCGCGCATTCCACATGGCGAGGACCGCGGGCGGGGCTGCGACCGCGCCGGCGATCGCCGGAGCGGGTTGCAGCCCGACGAGGAGGACCGCGGACAACAGGGAGCGCATCACGAACCGCATCGTCTGGCGCATCACGAGGACTCCGGGCGGGAAGGGGCGGTTGCGGCCTCCGGCCGCAAGATCTCGAGGAACAGCCGTTCGAGTGGGGAGTGCAGATCGTCGCCCGCGCCCCATTCGGCGCGGGTGAGCGAGCGGGCCACGCGGCCCTCATGCAGCATCACGACGCGGTCGCACAGCCGCTCGACGGTCTCGGTGACGTGGCTCGAGAACAGCACTGCGGCGCCGCGCGCGGCAAGCCGGCGCAGTTCGGCCTTGGCCGCGAGCGCAGAGGGCGCGTCGAAGCCCTCCAGCGCCTCGTCGCAGAGCAGCACCTCGGGCTCGTGCAGCACCGCGGCCATGAACGAGAGTTTCTTGCGCATGCCGTGCGAGAACCCGCGCACGGGTTCGTCGAGGCGTGCGGCCAGTTCCAGGGGTTCGGCGAGTGCGAGCGTGCGGGCATGCGCCGACTCGGGCTCGAGCCCGCGCACCGCCGCCACGAACGCCAGGTACTCGAGCGCGGACAGCTCCTCGTGGAACGACGGCTCCTCCGCCGCGTAACCGAGCGAGCGCTTGGCCGTCTCCGGTGCACGCCAGACGTCGTGCCCACACACGCTGGCGCGGCCGGCGTCGGGGGGCTGCAGGCCCGCCACCGTGCGCAACAGCGTGCTCTTGCCGGCGCCGTTGGCGCCGAGCAGGCCGACGATCTCGCCGGGCCGCACGGTCAACGACACCCGCGCCAGAGCGACGCGCGCGCCGTAGCGACGCTCGAGCTCGTGGACCTCGAGCATCACACCACCTCCGGCGTGCGCCAGTGGCCGAGCCGTCGCGTGGCCTGCACCAGCCCCCCGATCACCACCGCCCAGCCGAGCAACGGCACGGCGAGGCTGCCCACGATGCCGGCGCCGAGCCAGCCGTAGTAGAGACCCTCCGCAGCACCAGGTCGCCCGCCGAGTGAGAGCCCGACGTGCAGGCCGAGCAGCACGAGCAGCACCGCCGGGAGCAGCCACGACAGCGCCAGGCCGACCCGCGCGGCGGCAGGAACGCCCTGCGGCAGCACGGCGTGCAACACGAGCACCGCGGCGATGACGGCCAGCAGCGGCCAGGCGCGCGCGCGCCACGCATCGGACAACGAGAGCGGCAGCGGCCTCAGCGCGGTGGCGGGATCGCCCGCGGCACGCCACGCCGCCCACGCACCGAGTTCGGCGCACGACACCATCAACGCCGCGAACGCCTGGGCCCGCGCCTGTGAGAGATCGTGGCTCAGCGACCACGCGGCCACGCTCAGGAGCAGGAAGCCGGCGGCGAACAACAACCGTGCCCGCGGCGATCCCGCCCGTGCCGACACCGCGCGGTCGAGACGCGCCAGTGCGCGCCAGCGGGACTCGTTCCGGAACCGCGCCCTGGCGAGACGCGTCGCGGGCACCGGCCGTCGTGCCGAGACCAGCGCACGCCATGCCGCGGGCAGCGCGCTCGCCGCACCGCTGGCACGGGCCGAGGCGCGCAGCGCGATCGCGCACGCGAGGCGCAACGAGAGTTCGAGCGCGAGCACGAAGCCGAGCGCCAGGGCCACGAGCGCAAGCGGTGCCAACAGTCCCCAACCGGCGAGCCAGGCCGCCGCGGCGGGCACGGCCACGGCGCGTGCAGGTGCCATCGCCTCGCGAGCCAGGTGGCGTGCGACGGCCGGCGGCGGCAGCGGCAGCGCCAGCCACTCGGGTCCCGGCGGGTCGGCCGCGAGTGCCACCCGGCGGAGCATGGCGATGGCCGCACCGGCGACGGCGAACGCGCCCAGCGTGAGTGCCAACCGTCCGCCGGCGGCCGACTCGCCCGCCTGGCGCAACGTGCCGTCCAGCGGGACGCGCACCTGCCAGTACGTGAACGCGGCGACCGAGAGTGCCAGCACGCCCATCACGAACCACAGCCGTGCTCCCAACTCGTGCGCGCGGCGGGCGGTGAGGCGGCGTGCGAGCGCGCGGAACGCGCGATCCGGATCCGGGGTGGCGCGGGACATGGAGCCCATGGGGTCCACGATGATAGCGGATTCGCCGTGCGGCACTTGTCCCTGCTTTGCCACGGCCGCCGGAACGGTGGCACCCTCGCGCCATGCACCCGCCCCTTGCCGTGTGGTCGCCAGGTTACGGCTGCGACATCGGCACGCACGTGTTCCCGACCGCCAAGTACGCGGGCGTGCATGCAGCCCTGGTGGCCTCCGGCCACCTTCCGGACGGGGTGGACCTGTCGCCGCCGCCCGCGACGCGCGCACTGCTCGAGCTGGCGCATGACGCCGAGTACTTGGACGACCTCGACGCGCTGCGCTGGACACCGCGCACGCAGTACAGCGAGCTGCCGCTCACGCGCGAGATCGTGGAAGCGTTCTCGCGCGGGGCCTCGGGCACCGCGCAGACGGCGCGCCTCGCGCTCGCACACGGTGCGGCGGCCCACTTGGGCGGCGGACTGCACCATGCGTACGCCGGGCACGCCGAGGGCTTCTGCTACTTGAACGACCTCGCCGTGGCCGCGCGCGCCATGCAACACGAGGGGCTCGCCGCACGGGTCGCGATCGTGGACCTCGACGTGCATCAGGGGAACGGTACGGCCAGCATCTTCCGCGGCGACGCCAGCGTGTTCACGCTCTCGCTGCACCAGGAGCACAATTACCCCGAGCCCAAGGAGCAGGGTGACCTCGACCTGGGCCTGGCGGACGGCACGGAGGACGAGGCCTACCTGGCCGCACTCGCGCCCGCGCTCGAGCGCGTGTGGGCCTTCGCGCCGCAGCTCGTGCTCTACCAGGCGGGCGCGGATCCGTTCCACGACGATCTGCTGGGCGGGTTGCGGCTGTCTTTCGCGGGGCTCGAAGCCCGCGACCGTGCCGTGATCGACGGCTGCGCGGCGCGCGGCATCGCCGTGGCCACGACGCTGGGCGGGGGTTACTCCCGCCAGTTCGAGGACCTCGTGCGCATTCACGCCACCACCAGCCGCCTGGCGCTCGAAGCCGCGCACCGCGGAGTGCGCTCGTGATCCGCGCCTGGCTCACCGACGATGCGAGCGTGCGCAGCGTGTCGCTGGCCGAGGCGCAGGAGGCGCTGCGCACGCAGCGCGGCCACGTCTGGGTGGACTTCGAGGACGAGAGCGAGCCGGTGGTGACCGAAGCACTCGCTCCGTTCGGCGTGCACCCGCTCGTCATCGAGGACATGGTGGTGCAGGTCAACCGCCCCAAGCTCGACGACTACGGCGACTACGTCTACGTGGTCGTGCACTCGGCGCGCTGGGATTCGTCCCAGGAGCGCCCGAGCCTGCGCGAGGTGGACATCGTCGTGGGCGAGCGCTGGATCGTCACCTACCACGACGGTGAGACCCGCTCGGTCGCCGCCGCGGCGGAGATGCTGCCGCGGCGTCCGTCGCTGCTGTGCAAGAGCCCGGCGCAGCTCATGCACTTCCTGTTGGACGTGCTCGTGGACCACTACCTGCCGCTCGTGGACCAGCTCACCGAGGAGCTGGACAAGCTCGAGGAGGACGTCTTCGACGACTCGTCGCAGGCCATGCACGCCCGCATCCTGCGGCTCAAGCGCGGGATCAGCGCGTTGCGCCGGATCGTCGGCCCGCAGCGCGACACGATCCTGTCGCTGACACGAGACGAGCTTCGCGCGGTGCCCGCCGAGTTGCGGCCGTACCTGCGTGATGTCTACGACCGGTTGGCGCGCGTCGCGGACATGCTGGACTCGTTCCGCGACGAGACCGCGTCGGTGCTGGAGTTGCACCTGTCGGCCGTGTCGAACCGCATGAACAACGTGATCAAGCGGCTCACGGTCATCGCCACCATCGGCTTGCCGCTCACCGTCGTGACCAGCTACTACGGCATGAACTTCAAGCTGCCGGAGTACGAGTGGGCCTACAGCGAGTGGTACGCGCTCGGGCTCATGGTCGCCACGGCGCTGGGGACCTGGTTGTACCTGCGCTTCCGCCGCTGGGACTAGAACCAGGTGCGAGCCGGCGCTGCCGGCTTCACTCCTCCAGGTGCCGCTCGAACCACTCCAGCATCCGGTGCAGGATGTCGACCTGATGCGCCTCCCCGGCTTCCGCTTGCACCGCGCTCACACCCCCGGCATCGCCTTCTTGAGCGGCTTGAGCAGTAGCATCAGCACGAACGCCATGAACAGCGCGCAGCCCGAGAGCAGCAGCCAGAACGAGGAATGCGGCATGTCGTCCCACAGCTGGCCGATCTGCGTGAGCTTGTTGCCGATGGCCGTCGCCACGAACCAGCCGCCCATCATGATGCCGCGCAGGTGGCGCGGGGCGACCTTGGAGACGAGTGCCAGGCCCATGGGCGAGAGCATCAGCTCGCCCAGCGTCAGCACACCGTAGGCACCGACCAGCCACACCGGCGAGACCTTGTAGCCGTAGATGTCGCCCGGTGCGGCCAGGCCCTCGCCGTGCCGCGCGGCCAGGAACATGACCAGGAACGCCAGCGAGGTGGCGAGCATGCCGAACAGCATCTTCACCGGGGTCGAAGGCTCGCGCCCGCGGCGGTCGAGCGCGCGCCACACCGCCACCAGCGGGAACGTGAGCAGGACCACCCACAGCGGGTTGATGGCATTCGAGATGATGCCGGTGACGTTCCAGCGCGTGTTCTCGTTGGCCCAGTACGTGAGCGTCGAGCCGTTCTGGTGGAACACCATCCAGAACACGATGACGATCAGGTAGATCACGATCAGCGCGCCGACGCGCCGCGACGTGGGCACGGCGTCGATGGGCAGTGGCTTGGCATCGGCCACGACGGCCGACTTGGCGTTACCGGTCCCGAGCAGGTGGCTCTGGAACCGCCACAGGATGAACACCGAGATCACCATGCCGCCCGCGGCCACCGCGAACGCGGGGTGGAAGCCGAACCGGCTCTTCACGAACTCGGCGATCACGGGTGCGAGGAACGCACCCACGTTGATGCCCATGTAGAAGATGTTGTACGCGCGGTCCTTGAGATGGCTGCCCTCGGGGTAGAGGTTGCCCACCATCGCGGACACGTTCGGCTTGAAGAACCCGTTGCCCACGACCAGGCAGGTGAGCGCCAGGTAGACGATGGCTTCGGAGCGAAACGACAGCAGCAGGTGGCCGGCCATGAAGAACAGGCCGCCGATCATCACCGCGCGCCGGTAGCCGAGGCCGCGGTCCGCGATCCAGCCGCCGATCAGCGGGCTGGCATACACGAACATCAGGTAGTTCGCGTAGAGCCCGGTGGCACGGTCGGCGGTCCAGCCGAAGCCCTGGCCGGTGGTGTCGCGCAGGTAGAGCGTGAACATCGCCAGCATGGTGTAGAAGCTGAAGCGCTCCCACATCTCGGTGGCGAACAGGACGAACAGTCCCTTGGGGTGCTTCTCGGCGGCGGCCGGAACGGCGGCAGGAGCGGCGGCGTGGCTGGCCATGCGTCGCGTTCCCTCGGGGTCGAGAGTGGTTCGGACCCGCGAGCGGGCCCCGGAGCGGGAGAAGCGCGCGCGAGTCTGCCGGGAGTGGCGTGCAATGGCCAGCGGGAAATGACCGCGGCGAGTCGGAGCGGGAGGGCGCATCGGCCCGGAGCGAATGCGCGTCCGGAGCTGCACGCGGGGCGCCCGTCGGTGGCACGCGAGGCGCACCACATCAGTAGAGGGGGGGCCCCTACTGGTCTGCCGCGAACATCTCACCCAGGGCTGGTGAAGCGGAGACCCCGCAGCTTCCTCTCCGCGCAGCCTCTCTTCGGGTCACGGACCTCACCTCGCTCGTGAAGATCGCGCTTCCCTGGAGTGGCAGACCCCGTGCAGCGGCCAGGGTCTCGGATCGGGTCTGGAAGTTCCCTGCCAAGGAATCCTTCCTGCCCAGCTGCTGAACTAAGTCTGTGCCCGTGCCCGGGGGGTGTCAAGACTCGGCGTACGAACGAGCATGCGAGTGTTTGTTCGCAACGACCTCGCGCTGTTCGCTCGCCGGGGCGCGACGCTCGTCAGGACTTGGGTTTCGCGGCGGCGGGCGGCTTGGCGGCCGCGCGCGCGGGGCCGATCACCTCGAAGCTGGCATCGTCGATCCACACCGTGCCCCGTGCCGGCGCGATCGCCTGCAGATGAGCCCACACGATCTCGGAGTCCTCGGGGATGTCCATCTCGATCGTGAGCTGCTTCCAGTCCCACGTTCCCGACATCAGCTCGGCGCCCGGCGACTGCACGACACGCGACTTCATGCCGTGCGAATAGATCTTCACCAGCGCGGTCCCGACCAGCGAGTCGCCCTTGAGCCAGCCCGTCAGTCGCACGCGCTGTCCGCGCAGCGAGCGGCCCAGGACGGACTGCCCCACGCCGATGCGCGTCTCGACCAAGCCGTCCCAGAAGTCCTGGAGCCGGATGCTGCGCCGCCCGCTGTGCGCGACCGTGCTGTCCACGAGGATCTTCGAACCTTCATAGGGCGGGATCGCCACGTCCCACGACAGGCCGCCGTCCTCGAATCCGGGATCGGTGAGCAGGTTGCGCCCCGGCGCGGGCTTCGTGACCGCGGGCGCAGGCTTGAGCGTGAGCGACACGTCGTCGAACAGCACCTGGCCGGTGCCGAGCAGTCCGCAGCGCACGAACATCACATTCGTTCCGGGCGGCACGAACGTGACCGCCTCGCGCTCGACCCAATCGGTCAAGGGCTCGTTGAACTGCGCGCGGTCCCAGCCCAGGTCCAGGAGCGGGTCGTCGATCTTGTTGATGCCGAGCCGCTTCAACGCCTCGTCGTGGTCCACGTTCCAGATCTCGGCCATCCGGCTCGCGGTGTCGCAGTACGCTTGAACAAGGAGGTAGGCGCGGCCCTCGACACCGTTGTTGCGCACCCACGCCTTGAACGTCGCCACCTTGCCCCACGTTTCGGGGCCGACGAGGATCGTCTGGTTCCAGTTGTGTCCCATCGGGAACGCGTCGCTCATGTTGGCCACGCTCACCGCGTACTTCCCGGAGTGCACGAGGAACGAGTCGCGACCGAAGAACACCGTCGGCAGGTCGGCCATCGAGGTGTCCCAGCCGGCCGCCATCCAGTGGCCCACGGACACGGCGCGCTCGAAGCCTCCGTTCTGCAGCAGCTCCCGAGGAGCCGCCGCCTTGGCCGGGGCCTTGGCGGGTGCAGCGAGGGCGGACGAGGACAGCAGCAGCAACGCGAGCGTGGAGAGCGCGCGGAAGGACGATCGCATGAGGGGCATCCGGGTTCGGGTCGATGGGGCGCGGGGCGGTCCGGCAGGCCGGCGCAAGTTGGCGGGACGGCGAAAAGTATCCGGAGGCCGCGTGTTCGTTGCAAGCGGAAGCGAGTCGCGCGTGCCGCGAGGCATCATCCCTGACCACTCGCTGACGCTTCGGGCCTCGTGCGCGGCGGGCGTTGCCGCCGAATTGCGGCGCGAAGCGATTCTCGCGGCAGCCGCAGGATCGCGCAGCGGGGCCCACGCCACGCTCCCGGTTGAGGCTGCGGGGGCACTTCGGTAGCCTGCGCTGCGCCCGCGCGTTCACGCCGAGGCGCACCCTGGCGGGTCGCGCCGGCGCGGGAAGCGGGCCGCCCCGGGCGCTCCGCCGGCCGTCCCCGAGGGAGGCGCGGTGTCCGACTGGTTCTTCACGTCCGACCTGCACGGTTCGAGCGAGCTGTACGAACAGATCGTCGCCCTCGCGTCCGAACACCGTCCCCGCGCCGTGCTGCTGGGGGGCGACCTCGCGCCGCACGCCACGGGAGCGCCGGGCGTGGAACGTCAGCGCGTGTTCCTCGAGGGCTTCTTGGTCGAGTTCGCGAGACGGCTGCACGACGCCTCGCCCGAGAGCGAGCTGCTGCTGCTCATGGGCAACGACGACTGGTCGGCGAACCACGACGTGCTCGAGCGCTACGACGGCCAGCTGTGGCGCTTGCTGCACGCGCGGACGATCGAGGTGGACGGCGTGAGCGTGTCGGGACTCTCGTGGGTGCCGATCACACCGTTCGCGATCAAGGACTGGGAGCGCTGGGAAGATGGCGACGACGAAACCCCCGCGCGACTGCACGGCTGGGTCTCGGGGCTCGAAGGCGTGCGCGAATGGCGATTCGACCCCGAGCGCCGGGAACCCACGATCGCCGAGGGGCTCACCGCGCTCGCGCAGGCCTCGGATCCCGCCTCCACGATCTACGTGCTGCACTCGCCGCCGCGCGACACCGCCTGCGATGTCATCTCGACGCGGCAGCACGTGGGCTCGCGCGCGATCCGCGCGTTCGTCGAGACGCGGCAGCCGCGGCTCGTGCTGTCCGGGCACATCCACGAGTCCCCGCGGGTCTCGGGCGCCTGGCGCGACACGGTGGGTCGCACGCCGGTCGTGAACCCGGGCCAGTTCGGCGGGCCGAAGCTCGCGGGCGTATGGTTCGACCCACAGCGCCCGGATGAGACGCTTCGCCATACCGTGCATCGCTGATCACGACCTGAGCGCGCCGCCCGCGCGGAGGACCCATGAGCATCCTGCACGGACAGCACGTCCTCGCACTCGACACGGAGACCACCGGCATGAGCCCGACCGACGGGCACCGCCTGGTCGAGGTGGCACGCGTGGCGATCGTGGACGGCGTGTTGGGGGAGGAGTGGAGTTCGCTCGTGAACCCGGGCCGGCCGATCCCGCCCGACGCCTCGCGCGTGCACGGCATCCGCGACGACATGGTGGCGAACGCGCCCAGCCAGGCCGACGTGGGTCGTGCGCTGCGGGAAGCGTGCGGCGACCTGGCGCTCGTGTTCCACAACGCGCCGTTCGACCTGCCGTTTCTCCTGAACCTGTTCCGCACGGCGGGAGCGCCCGCGCTGTTGAACCCCATCGTGGACACGCTCGGGCTGGCGCGCGGCTTGTTCGGGACCGGCAGTAACTCGCTCGGCCCGCTCGCGAAGCGGCTGGGGGTGGCCGAGGAGACGGCGCACCGCGCGCTGGGCGACACGCGCATGACGGCACGCGTGTTCGTGGACCTGGCCGGGCGCTGGGAGCGCGAGAAGGGCGTGCGCTCGCTGTTGGAACTGGCCGCGATCAGCCAGGACGTGATGCGCGCCACCGCGCGCCGCTGACCTGGCGGGTCCGGCCTCGCACCCGGGCCGTGGGCTTCACTCGCGAACCCAGCGGCTCCCGGACCGCTGGACGGCCGCCGTGCAGCGGGCGAAGATGAGAGGCGCGAAACACAGCGCCCCGCGAAGCCTCACCCAGGAGTGGAACATGACCACGCAGACCGTCCCCGAAGTGGGCCAGCTCGCGCCGGAGTTCCGGCTCAAGGGCCCCGGGGGCGCCTTCTACACACTCTCCGAGCACAAGGGCCAGAATCCCGTCGTGCTCGTGTTCTTCCCGCTGGCGTTCTCGCCCGTGTGCAGTCACCAACTGCCCGATCTCCAGGCGCGCATCCCCGAGCTCGAGACGGCGGGCGCCGTGGTGTATGGCATCAGCGTGGACAACCACTATTCCAATCGCGCGTTCGCGCAATCGCTCGGACTCACGTTCCCGCTGCTGTCGGACTGGAAGCACGAGGCCTCCGCGGCCTACGGCGTGCTCTTGCCGACGGCGCGCACGAGCGGGCGCGCCACGTTCGTGGTGGGCAAGGACGGGCGCATCGTGCACGCCGATGTCTCGGACGACATCGAGCGCGTGCCGAGCCTGGACCGCGTGCTGGCCGCGCTCGCGAGCGCGTAGCCGAGAGTGCCCCCGTCGCGCCGTCGCAGCCCCCGCGCGCTGCCCGGCGCCGAGTCCGCCCGCGCGCTGACCGGACGCTCGCGTGCGATCCAGCGCGTGCGTGACCAGTTGCGCCAGTTGTCGGTGTCCCGAGCACCGGTGCTGCTCGAGGGCGAGCCGGGGACGGGCAAGAGCGTCGCGGCCCGCGCGCTCCACTCGAGCGGGCCGCGACGCGAGCGGAGGTTCGAGCGTGTGCGCTGCGGTGCGATGCCGGAGAGCGTGCTCGAACTGGAACTGTTCGGCTCCGAGGCGGCCGGGACGCCCGGCGCGATCGAACGCGCCGACGGCGGCACGCTGTTGCTGGACGAAGCCGACCAGATGCCGCCCTCGGTACAGGTGCGCGTGCTGCGCCTGCTCCAGGATCGCGTCACCGAGCGCGTCGGCGGCGCGCGCTCGCGCCGTGCCGACGTGCGCGTGCTCGCCGCGTGTGATGGCGAGCTGGCGACGGCGGTGAGCGCGGGCCGGTTCCGCGACGACCTCCACTCCCTGCTCGCGGTCACGCGCGTCACGCTGCCGCCGCTGCGCGAGCGCGCCGAGGACCTGCCGTTGCTGGTCGGGGAGCTGGTGCGGGCGGCCAATCGCGAACACGGCCGGCGCGTGTCGGGGGTGACGATGGGCACGATCGACCGGCTCGCGCGGCACGACTGGCCGGGCAACGTGAGCGAGTTGCGCAACGTGATCGACGGCATGGTGTCCACCGCGCGCGGCCGCGAGCCGCTGGACCTGGACAGCCTGCCCGCACACCTGCGCGGCGGGGCCGGCGGCGGGCTCGAGATCGCGGTCGGCATGACGCTCGCTGCGGCCGAGCGCCGGCTGGTCGAAGCCACGCTGGCACACGCGAGCGGCGACAAGCGCCTGGCCGCGGCCATCCTGGGCATCAGCCTGCGCACGCTCTACCGGCGGCTGGAGGATTGGGGCCTGCACTGACGCTTTGCACGCCGTGGGCCCGCGGACCCAGCCGATTCCGGGGCCCGGACTGCGCGCGGTACCCGCCCCGCCCCGTCTGCGAGGCCGGCCGGGAGCCTGCGACCCGTGTGAAGTCGCACACGGAAACCGCCGATAACCCTGCCGACCCCTTGCCGAGTACGGAGGCCCTGTGGGCGAGCCGTTGCCCTACGATCCCGAAGACCGTCCCAAGCCGGATCCCCAGCGCAAGCAGCCGGATCGGGCGGACTGGCTCGTGGGTGCAGAAGAGGGCATGTCGGCCGAGGTGTCTCGGTCGCAGGCCGGGATGCCGTCGCCGTTCGTGCCGCCGAAGCTGGCGCGCCCCGACAGCGGCGAGATCATCGCGCCCGGGCCCGGCGACGCCCGGCTGCCCTTCCAGGCGGCGAGGGTGCCGCTCCCGGGTGCCGCACGCGTCCCGCTTCCGATCCCTCCCGCCGCCGCACCCGCGATGCCGAGCTGGGACCGAGCGCAGAGCAGCCTGCCCGTGCTCAAGCGCGAACGCGAGGCCCCGCCCGCGTCATCGTCGCCGATCCCCGAGCTCGCCCGAGATTTCCCGATGGACGACGCGGAGGAGCGCGCGATCATCGCCGCGGAGCAGGCCGAGCGCCGGGCGCAGGACGAGGCCGTCGCCACGCGCCCGCACGCCGTGGTGAAGCCGGCCGAGTTCGAGATCCCGGTGATCCCGCCGAGCGGGCTGCCCAAGCTGCAGGCCGCGCTCGCCACCGACCGCCGCGTGCAGCTCGCCATCCTCCTGGTGGTGGCGGTCGTGCTCGCGATGACGTTCTGGCCGCGCGAGGAGAAGACCGTCTCGGTCGCACACCTCAAGTCCGAGCCCGAGCGATTCGCCGACACGCAGGTGCGCGTGAGCGGCAAGGTGGTCGAGATCTACCCGGTCGGCAGCAGTTGGGCCTACGCGCTGGTGCAGGGTCGCGACACGATCGTGGTGTTCACGCGCATGGGCACGCCGAAGCTGCACGAGAAGCGCGTGGTGGTGGGTACGCTCAGCAACGGCTACCTCGACGGCACCTCGCGCGCGGCGATCTTCGAGACCAATCGCTGATCCGCGCTCCGGCGTGCGGGCACACACCGCACGTCCCAGGGCCCGCTGCACGCACGCTCGCGTGAATGCGCCCGAGCGGCTCGAGCCCGCCGTTCACAGGGGGCGAACCACCAATGGCCCCGACTGTCCGTATCTCGTTGCCAATATGACACCACGGTGCACATTGAAACGCCAACAGTTGTCCGCAAGACAAACCCCTGCAAGCATATAGTAGGCTTGGCAATTGGCGGACTTGCACGAGCGTCGAGCCAACCTAGATTCCCTTCCGTCCGCGTCCCTCAGGGCCCCCCGCCCGTGATCACCGAGGTGCGGACGATGTCTCCGAACCCGAATCTGGTCCGACTGCGCACGTGACGGACGCGCTCCGCGTTCCACGGCCGGTCCTTTCGTGAGGAGAAGACGATGAACTTCCAGCCTCTCGCCGACCGGCTGCTCGTACGCCGTATCGAGGAGCAGGAGACCGTCCGGGGCGGCATCATCATCCCGGATACCGCCAAGGAGAAGCCGCAGGAGGGCGAGATCGTGGCCGTCGGCCCGGGCCGCCTCACCGAGGACGGCAAGCGCATCGCCCTGGAAGTGAAGAAGGGCGACCGCGTGCTCGTGGGCAAGTACAGCGGCACGGACGTGAAGATCGACGGTACCGAGTACTGCATCCTGCGCGAGGACGAAGTCCTCGGCGTGCTCAGCAAGAGCAAGTGATCCTGCGCCGCCCGGCCTGACGGCCGGCGGCTCGCACATACGGAGGCCTCATGGCTGCCAAGATGTTGCTGTTCAGCGAGCAGGCTCGCGCCGAGATCATGAAGGGCGTCGAGATCCTCGCCAAGGCGGTGAAGGTGACGCTCGGGCCGCGCGGCCGAAACGTCGTCCTCGACAAGAAGTGGGGTTCGCCCACGGTCACCAAGGACGGCGTCAGCGTCGCCAAGGAGATCGAGCTGGACGACCCGTACCAGAACATGGGCGCGCAGATGGTGCGCGAGGTCGCTTCGAAGACGTCGGACGTGGCCGGTGACGGCACCACGACCGCCACGGTGCTCGCCGAGGCCATCTTCAAGGAAGGCCTGAAGAGCGTCACCGCCGGCTCGTCGCCGATGTACATCAAGCGCGGCATCGAGAAGGCCGTCGAGACGGTCGTCGCCGAGCTGAAGAAGCAGTCCAAGGACGTCAAGGACAACAAGGAGATCGAGCAGGTCGCGACCATCTCCGCGAACGGCGACACCGAGATCGGCAAGATCATCGCCGACTGCATGGAGAAGGTCGGCAAGGACGGCACGATCACGGTCGAGGAAGCGCGTTCGATCGAGACCACGAAGGAGATCGTCGAGGGCATGGAGTTCGACAAGGGCTACATCTCGCCCTACTTCGTGACCGAGAAGGACACGATGGAGGCCGTCATCGAAGACGGCTACATCCTGCTCTACGACAAGAAGCTGTCGAGCATGAAGGACCTGCTCCCGGTGCTGGAGAAGGTCGCGCAGCGCGGCAAGCCGCTGCTGATCATCTCCGAAGAGGTCGAGGGCGAAGCACTCGCGACGCTGGTCGTGAACAAGCTGCGTGGCACGCTCAACGTGTGCGCGGTGAAGGCGCCCGGTTTCGGTGACCGCCGCAAGGCCATGATGGAGGACATCGCCATCCTGACCGCCGGCAAGGTCATCACCGAGGACCTCGGCATCAAGCTCGAGAGCGCCAAGATCGAGGACCTCGGCCGTGCTAAGCGCATCGTGATCTCGAAGGACACGACCACGATCATCGAGGGTGCCGGCAAGAAGATCGATCTCCAGGGCCGCATCGGCCAACTCAAGAAGGAGATCGAGGACACCACGTCGGACTACGACCGCGAGAAGCTGCAGGAGCGCCTGGCCAAGCTGGCGGGCGGCGTGGCCGTGATCAACGTGGGTGCCGCGACCGAGACCGAGATGAAGGAGAAGAAGGCTCGCGTCGAGGACGCGCTGCATGCCACCCGCGCTGCGGTCGAGGAAGGCATCGTCCCGGGCGGCGGTGTGGCGTACCTGCGCTGCCAGAAGGCGCTCGATGCGCTCGCGGCAGAGCACGAGGGCGACTTCCGCATCGGCGTCAGCATCATCCGGCGCGCCCTGGAGCAGCCGCTCCGCACGCTGTGCGACAACGCCGGGCTCGAGGGTTCGGTCATCGTCGAGCAGGTGAAGAAGGCCAAGAAGGACTTCGGCTTCAACGTGGACACCGAGGAGATGGTGGACATGTTCGAGGCCGGCATCATCGATCCGACCAAGGTGGCCCGTTCGGCGCTGCAGAACGCGGCGTCGGTGGCGAGTCTGCTGCTGACGACCGAGGCGCTGATCACCGAGATCCCGGAGAAGAAGAAGGCTCCGGCCGGTGGCGGTCCTGGCGGCGGTGGTTTCGACGGCGGCGACTACTAGACATCTCGCAAGAGCACACGGACGTCGCTGAAGGACGCCCCCGGGGGAAACCCCGGGGGCGTTTCGTTTGCGGGGAGCAGCGTGCGCGTCCGGGGGGCCTCGAGCGAAGCCACCGCCGATCGCGGCGGCAGACCCGCAGGCCCGCCGCCGCCCCGGTGTTGCGACGCGCTACCGCTGCTGGCCCTGTGCCTGGGCCATGAACTCGCGCCCGCGCTTCTCCATCTCTTCGAAGGT
>Ga0075429_100001293_pt1 | contig 20410 bp, 20 predicted proteins | sample RhiMetdeltSRZDD3_FD_75295 | JGI IMG/M metagenome (GOLD analysis project Ga0075429, IMG submission 75295) | Populus rhizosphere microbial communities from Tennessee, USA - Rhizosphere MetaG P. deltoides SRZDD3 | ecosystem: Host-associated > Plants > Roots > Rhizosphere > Soil | place: USA... | reverse complement strand
CTTTCCGTCGCCTCTTTGCCTCCTTGCCTCTTTGCCTCCTTGCCTCCGACCACCAGCAATCGACTCTCCCCGCGCAGCGGGCTCGGCACCTGCGCGATCAGCTCGGCAGGAAGTGCGTAATCGAAATCGGAGGTGCGGAGGTCTCCGCGCGCGTCAGCCATCGAACAGCAGCGCCTGCCCGCCAGTCGCGGGAGGCGGGGTGATGCCGAATCGCTTGTACGCGTTCGCCGTCGCCACCCGCCCGCGCTGGGTCCGCTCCAGGAACCCCTGCTGCAGGAGGTAGGGCTCGTACACCTCCTCCAGGGTGCCGGAGTCCTCGCCGACGGCCGCGGCGATGGTTCCGAGGCCGACCGGCCCGCCGCCGAATTTTTCGATGATCGTGGTGAGGATCTGCTTGTCCATGTCGTCGAGCCCGAACTCGTCGACGTTGAGCCGGGCCAGCGCTTCCGCCGCAACCTCCCTGGTGATCACTCCGTCGGCCTTCACCTGGGCGTAGTCGCGGACCCGCCGGAGCAGCCGGTTCGCGATCCGCGGAGTTCCCCGGCTCCGCCTGGCCAGCTCGACCGCTCCCTCCGGCGCGATCGGCACCTTGAGGATTCCCGCCGACCGGTTGACGATCTGCGTCAGCTCGTCGGCGGGGTAGAAGCTGAGCCGCTCCACGATGCCGAATCGCGCCCGCATCGGGGGCGTCAGCTGCCCGAACCTGGTGGTGGCACCGACCAGGGTGAACTTTTCCACCGTCATGGGAATGGTCTGCGCATTGGGCCCGTCGGCGATGCGCACGTCGACCCGGAAGTCCTCCATGGCGGGGTAGAGGAACTCTTCGAGCTGGGGACGCAGGCGATGGATCTCGTCGATGAAGAGGATATCGCCCGCGCCCAGGCCGGTGAGCAGGCCGACCAGATCCCCGGGCCGTTCCAGCACCGGACCCGACGACGTCCGCAGCTGTACCCCCATCTCCTTGGCAAGGAGGGCAGCGAGCGTGGTCTTCCCGAGTCCGGGGGGGCCGAAGAAGAGGATGTGATCCAGGGCATCGCCCCGCCCCTTGGCCGCATCGATCGCGATCTGGAGCGAGGCCTTGAGCTTCGCCTGGCCGACGAACTCGTCGAGCCGGGACGGCCGGAGCGCGGCCTCGGCACCGCCCTCGTCGGGCAGCGCGGCCGGCGTGGTAATCTCGAGCCGGCTCAGAGCGCGCTCGCGTTCCACCGCACCGGCCGGGCGCCGGGGGTCACCTCATGCTTTGTGTGGCAGGTGACGCAGCGATCGACCGTGCGGGTCAGGTCGGCGGCCACGTATTTCCGGTTGGTGGCGCCGCATCGGGTGCATTGCCATTCCGCGGTCACATGCGGCGTGCTGGACAGGGCGATCATCCACGGCCTCCTCGCTGCGTCGTGAGCTGCTTGAGTGCCTGGCGCACCAGCGCCGCGACATCCTGCGTCGTGTCGGCGGTGAGCACCGCGCGAACCGCCTCGTCCGCCGCGGCCGGCGCGTAGCCCAGGGTAACCAGCGCCCGCGCCGCTTCGTCCGCGGGCCGCCCGGCACGGGCCAGAGGTGCCAGGGCAATATCGGCGAACCGGTCGGACAGCTCGACGATCAGTTTTTCCGCCCGCTTCTTTCCGATGCCGGTGACGGTGCTGAGAGCGGCCACATCTCTTCCCTGAATGCTGCGCACGGTCCGTTCCGGGCCCAGCGTCGAGAGGATCGCGAGCGCCAGACGAGGTCCCAGCCCGGTCGCCCCGAGCAACCGCTGGAATATCGTTCGTTCGCTCGTCGAGTCGAAGCCGTACAGGGTCCAGGCGTCTTCCCGGACCACCAGCTCGGTGAACAGCGCGCAGCGCGCGCCGCGAGCAGGGAGTCGCTCGAAGACGCCCAGGGGAACCGTGACTTCGTACCCGATGCCTCCGTCGGTCTGAATCACGACCGACTCGGCGTCGCGCTCGGCCAGGGTTCCGCTCACGGTGGCGATCACCGGCGGGCCCCCGGACCGATGCCGAGGAAAAGATGGGTGAGCGCTACCGCCACCGCATCGGCGGCATCGGCGGGCGTCGGCGCTGCGCTGAGCTGAAGAATCTTGGCCACCATGTATCCCACCTGCGGCTTCAGCGCCGCCCCGCGCCCGACCACCGTTTTCTTCACCAGGGCGGGTGAGTATTCGGCGACGGCCACTCCAGCCTGGGCTCCGGCGAGAAGAATGACACCGCGGGCGTGGCCGAGGACCACCGTGGTGCGGACGTTGGTGGCGTAGAAAATGTCTTCGACGGCCAGCACATCGGGGCGGTGCCGCTGGAGCAGCTCGGTGAGGCCCTCGTGGATGACGGCGAGGCGGCGGGACAACGAATCTCCGGCGCGGGTCCGGAACACTCCGCATTCCACCAGCCGGACCGGACGCCCCGCTGTCGTCATCCGCTCGACCACGCCGAAACCCACCGTCGCGGTTCCCGGGTCGATCCCGAGGACCTTCATCGGCAGGGGAGGGTCAGGCTTCGGCCTCCGCGAGCGTCGCCGCGTCGATGTCGAAGTTGGAGGAGACCTTCGAGACGTCATCGAGATCTTCGAGTGTTTCCATCAGCCGGAGCAGCCGGCTCGCGTCGGAACCCTCGACCCGAACCGTGTTTCTGGGCACCATCGCCAGCTCGGCGGATTCGAAGCCGTACTTCCGCGCCTTGAGCGCATCCTGCACCGCATGGAAGTCGGCCACACTGGTGGTCACTTCGAGCTGCTCACCCTCGCGCGAAAAATCTTCGGCGCCCGCTTCGAGCGCATCCTCGAGCGCCCGATCCTCCGGGTAGCGCCCGGCATCGAGATAGATCACTCCCTTGCGGTCGAACATCCAGGCGACCGAGTTCGACGCGCCGAGATTGCCGCCGTTCCGGCTGAAGGCGTGGCGAATCTCGGCGACCGTTCGATTGGGATTGTCGGTCGTCGCCTCGATGATGATCGCCGCGCCGCCGGGTCCGTAGCCTTCGTAGGTGATTTCCTGATAGGTCTCACCCTCGAGCTCGCCGGTGCCCTTCTTGATGGCGCGCTCGATGTTGTCGTTGGGGCAATTGACGGCCCGCGCCGCATCGATCGCAGTCCGCAGCCGAGCGTTGCCACCCGGGTCCCCACCGCCCGCCTTGGCCGCGACGATGATTTCCCGAATGCGCTTGGCCCAGACCGCCGATCGCTTGTTGTCGGTGGCGGCCTTCTTGTGCTTGATCTGTTTCCATTTACTGTGTCCGGCCATCGCGGCACTCCCAGGCGTCAGCTCATAAACATAGCAATTGCAACAGGTTCCGGCAATTCAACAGGCAACCGTCAGCGCTGGCCGGCGCTTCGGGCCGCCCGCTGGAGTATCTCCGCGGCTTCGGTGCCGATGGCTTCTCGCGCCGGGGCCACGAGGAGCAGCAGCACCTGTCCCACCCGCTCCCGGCGCGGCTCTTTCAGCTCGGCCAGGGCCGAGACCAGGGCGCGGCGGAGCGGCGCCGGGAGCGACAGGCTGGAGAGCCGCTGCTCCAGGGCGGCCACTCGTCTTCTGGTGCCGCGCTCCGGAGGAGGCGGCAGGAGCAGAAGATCTTCGGCGACTCGGAGCGTGAGCCAGAGCGCAAACACGCCTTCGCGCTTCGGACCCCGGGGCATCTCGCCCATCACCCTGACCAGGGCCGCACCCGCCGGACTCAGCAGCGTCATCTCGGCAGTCGCCGGAGCGCCTCCAGCACATCGACGGGCTGAAGATCCTGCAGGCATCGGTGATGTTTGAGCGGACACGCCGGCCCGCCATGGGAGCTGCATGGCCTGCAGCCGAGGTCCCGCTGGAGTACCGTCGCCTTGGCGTGATACGGAAAGAACCCGAACGCTTCCACCGTCGGGCCGAAGAGCGCGACGACGGGAGTGGCCACGGCGGTCGCCAGGTGCATCAGACCGGTGTCGCCGGACACCAGCGCCCGGGCTCGCTTGAGTATGGCGGCGGTCCCGAGCAGGTCGAACGCTCCCGCCGCGCTGGCCGCGCGCTCCTCACCCGCGGCCGCGACCGCCTCCGCAACACCCAGATCCTCAGGACCGCCCAGCGTCACCACGTCGTTGCCCGCCTCCACCAGCCGCCGCACCAGCGCGATCCAATGGTGCGGGGGCCAGCGTTTGGTAAAATGTGCCGCCCCGGGCGCGATCGCGATGAGCTGGCGGGAGACCCCGAGTCCGCGGGACGCCAGGAATGCCTGGGCGCCGTCGAGCTCGGCGCGAGAGAGAAAGACTTCCAGAGATCCGGCGTCGGGGGTGACATCCAGCTCGCGCGCTGCGTCGAAATAGCGCTCCGGGACCGGCCGGCGGTCACGATAGATATTTCGCCGGGTGTGAATCAGCACCGCCCGCGCCACTCGATGCTTGGGATAGGTGGTCCACCGGCCCCCGACATGCCGTCGCAGCGCGTGACTGCGCAAACTGCCATGCAGATCGAGCCGATGGGTGAAATCGAGCCCCTTGAGGCGCCGGCCCAGCTCGGCAAGCGAAGTCAGCGGATCCCAGCCGATGATCGAGGTCAGGTGGGGATTGTGGGTCAGAAGCGGAGCGAACGCCGAACGGGTCACCACGGTGATTCGCGCCTCCGGGTGCCGGCGGCGGAGGGCACGCACCAGTGGGGTGAGGAGAAGAATGTCACCGATGGCGCTGAAGCGGACAAGGAGGATATTCGGCGGCACGCGGGGAATGTAGCCGCGTGAATTGGGGTCGCCAGCGCGTTAGCTTCTTCACATGGCGGAGCGCACTGCACGACGGCTGCTCGAAGCGGCACGACCATACTGGGGGCTTTTTCTGATCGGGGTCGGGGCGACGCTCATCGCGTCGGTGCTCGACACCGTGACCATCGTGATTCTGGTGCCGCTGCTCAAGGCGCTGTTCGGGACGGCGGGAGGACTCGGCGGAGATATCACCAGGCTGGAGCGGATCGCCGACTGGCTGCTGAATCCAGTGGTGTCGGGCTTGCCCGCGCGCGCGGCGGCCGGCCGGCTGGTTCTGGTACTGGTCCTGGTCCTGCTGGTCAAGAATCTGATGCAGTACGCCTCGAACCAGCTTTCGGTGGCGGTGCAGGAAGGCCTGGTCCGCGATCTGCGCGTACGGCTCTACCGTCATCTGCTCACGCTCGATCTCAATTTCTTTCAGCGGACCAGGAGCGGTCAGCTCATCTCGACCGTGATGGTGGATGCCGACCGGACCAAGCAGGCGGTGACGGCCTCGCTGGCTGCCTTGTTTCAGAATTCGGTTCTCATCCTCGGAACCCTCGCGTTCCTCGCCACGATTTCGCCTCGGCTCACCCTCATCACCATCGGGACCGCGCCCATCCTGGTCTTCGGGATCAGGGCCCTCCTCGCGCGCCTCAGGCGGCATGCCCGGCTCTGGCAGGAGGAGCAGGGGCAGCTCACGTCCACGGTGAGCGAGCGACTCGGGGCCATGAAGCTCATTCGCGCCTACGGCGGGGAAGAAGCCGAGGCAAGCTTCTTCGCGGATCAGGCCAGCCGGTATCGAAAACGGGTTCAGCGGACTCAGCGCTACTCCTCGATGACCAGCCCCGTCAGCGAGCTGTTCGGAGGACTGGTGCTCACCCTCATCATCTGGGCCGCGGCCAACCCGGCGGTGACCGGGGTCGAGCTGGGCGCCGCGGCGACGATCGGGTTTCTGGTCGCGGCGCTCAAGATCATGTCACCGCTGAAATCGATCTCCCAGTTTCCGGCCTCCTGGTCGATCGCGCAGGCCAGCGCGGAACGAGTGTTCGCGCTGCTCGACGAGCCTCCGGCGGACGTCGATGACCCGGGAGCGGTTCCGGCGCGGTTCGAGCGGGAAATCGTCTTCGACCGGGTGAGCTTCGGGTACGAGAGCGGGGCGCCGGTGCTGGTCGACATCACGTTCTCGGCGCCGAAGGGAAGCGTCGTTGCGATCGTCGGGCCGTCCGGAGCCGGCAAGACGACTCTGCTCGATCTGCTTCCGCGGTTTCACGATCCGATCTCGGGACACATCCTCCTCGACGGCCTGCCGCTTCGGTCGCTGCAGCGTGCCTCGCTCCGTCGTCTGCTCGGTGTGGTCAGCCAGGATACGGTGCTGCTTAACGACACCGTGTACGCGAACATCGTGTACGGAAAGCCGGACGCCACCCGCGGGCAGGTGGAGGCGGCCGCCGGTGCGGCGAATGCGGCCGAGTTCATCGCCCAGCTGCCGGCAGGGTACGATACGCTGCTCGGCGAGCGGGGCACCCGGTTGTCGGGAGGACAGCGCCAGCGCATTGCGATCGCGCGGGCGCTCCTGCGCGATCCACCGATTCTCCTGCTCGATGAAGCCACCAGCGCACTGGACACGGAGTCGGAGCGTCTGGTGCAGGACGCCATCGACCGTCTGATGCGGGACCGGACCGTGCTGGTGGTTGCCCACCGGCTCGCCACCGTGCTCGACGCCGATCTGATCCTGGTGCTTGATGGAGGATCGCTGGTGGAGCGGGGCACCCACCAGGAGCTGTTGGCCGAAAACGGCCTCTATCGCCGCCTGTACGACTTGCAATTCCGGGGAGCAGAAGTCCTGGCATGAGCTCCCGCTCGGTGCTGGTCGTGGCGGAGTTCGACGACGGTCAGCATGCCCATGCCGCGCAGCGATGCCGGGCGCTCGAGCGGCTGGGCTGCCGTGTGGAGGCATTCGATCTTCTCAAGCGACCCGGATTCTTCGGCCGGCTCTCGGGCAGCGACCTGCGCACCCGGCTTCGCAAGGCAGTAGAGCTGGCACGCGCCGATTTCGTGCTGGTGATTGGTGGTCGCGACCTGGCGTCGGACATGATCGAGGATCTCCGGCGCACCCTGGGGGTGCCGTGGTTCAACTGGTTCCCCGACGACCTTCGCACGGTCTCGGAGGTCATGCGCCGGATGCGCGCCTATGACAAGGTGTTCGTCGCCTCGCTCGATGTGGCCGAGCGGGCTCGCGCCTCGCTCGGGCGCCCGATCACCGTGGTGCCCCTGGCCGCCGACCCGTCGGTGTACCGGCCGCTCCGCTCCCGCGACCAGTACCGGGCGAATGTCGTTTTCGCGGGGACCGCCACCGCACGCAGGGAAGCGCTCCTCACCAGTCTCGTCGAATTCGGTCTGGCGCTCTGGGGCCCTGGCTGGCGGACGACTTCGCTCCGGGACTATTGCCGCGGCGAAGTGCCGAACACCGAGGATTATGTGCGTGCCTACGGCGGCGCGTCGGTTGCGGTGAACATTCATCATGTCGCCTCCGCGAACGGCGCCCTGGAATCCCACCTGAATCAGCGACTGTTCGAGGTGGCGGCCATCGGCGTGCCCCAGGTCGTCGATGAGCGCGCCAGCCTCGCCTCACACTTCGAGCCCGGACGCGATCTGCTGGTCTTTCATGATGCCGACGAGCTTCGGAAGACGGTGCAGGCCGCGCTCCAGGATCTGCCGGCCGCCGAGCAGATCGGAGCCAGGGGCCGACAGGAGGTGCTGGCGCGGCACACGTACATGCACCGAATGAAGATCATTCTGGATGAGGTGAACCCGTGAGACGTGAGATGTGAGACGTGAGACGGGTGTTCCTCCACTCACCTCTCACCTCTCACCTCTCACCTCTCACCTCTCACGCAGTCGTCCTGTCGCAATCACCTCCCGATACACCTCCAGATACCTCTCCGCCATCACGACGTGGCTGAACTTCTCCACGACACGGGCTCGGCAGGCCTCGGGATCGATTCGTTCGATCGCCGGGCGGAGCGCGACGAGCTCCTCCAGTGTGTCGCCCAGCATTCCCGTCGTGGTCGAGACGATTTCCGGCAGCGCGCCTCGCCGGGTTCCCAGCACCGGAGTTCCGCTGGCCATCGCCTCGATCAGCGTCAACCCGAACGGCTCGTTCCATCGTGCCGGCATCCAGAGACACGCGGCGGATGAGAGCAGCTCGGCTTTCCGGACTCCGCCGACCGGTCCTACCACACGCACCCCGCGCCGGAGGATGGGACGCCATCCCCCGGCGACGACCAGCTTCCTCCCCGCGCGCCGCGCACCCTGGACCGCCCACTGCCATCCTTTGACGCTGTGCAGGCGGCCGAGATAGAGGTCGTACGGCTTTTTGTCGCGGCGAAACTGGTACTCCGAGGGATCGAGCCCGTTGTAGACGAATGCCGCCGCACCGCTTCGCGCGGCGTGATCGGCGCTGAGGCATACCATGTTCGGGGGATAGTCGGTCCTGGTCGCGGTGCCGTGCAGGGTCCAGAGCGTCGGCACGCCGGCGACGGCAATGGCCCGGTGCGCGTGAAAGACCTCGACACCAGCCGGCAGCAGTGGCCGCGGGTCGAAGTCGGCGTGCTCGGCGCGATAGGGATCGACCGGCACCAGCCGGGCTTCCGGCACGCGCGAGCCGGGTCCCGCAAGAAGCGTCACCTCGTGCCCCAGCTCGGCCAGCCCGCGAGCCAGCCAGTGCACCACCCGGCCGGTGCCGCCATAGCGCGCGACCGGCAAGACGCCGTGATAGAGGAGGGCGATGCGCATCGGCGGACAAGCTACTACCGGATTACCTTTCGCGCGTGCCGCCCGTCCACTCCGGCATCCGCCTCCTCCTCGTCGCCAAATTCAATCCGCGATACCACCGGACCGGCTCCGCCCTGCGTGACGCGCTCACCGCGATGGGGTGCAGCGTCGTGACCGTCGAGGAGCGCACCCGGGGATTGGACGCGCTGCTGCGGCGGCCGCTCGCGCGGCGACTCGACACGGCCATGCGAGCTCACCGTCCCGACCTGGTCCTTGTCTTCAAGGGCGGGTCCCTCGAGCCCGAGGTCATCGAACAGCTCAGAAACAGGTGCGCCGCGCGATGGGTCAACTGGTTTCCCGACAGTCCTCACCTTCTCGAGCTGTCGCTCCGAATCGGAAGGGCGTACGACCGCTGTTTCATCTTCGACACGTCGATGGTCGACCGGCACCGCGCGATCGGCCGGACCGCCGACTACCTCGCCGAAGGATTCGACCCCGGCTATCATCGACCGCTCTTGGATGCCTCCTGGGCTCGTGAACCCATGGTCTTCGTCGGAACTCATGAGCCGCTCCGGGCCCGCGCGCTCGAATCGGTGCGCGACCTCGGCGTTGCGACCTGGGGACCCGGATGGCCCCGGGGGCCGCTCTTCGGCGACGATTTCATCCGGGCCTTCAGCAATGCCGATGTCGCTCTCAACGTGCATCAGTTCTTCGGAGAAGCTCCTGAAAAGGGCCGGTATGGGACCGGCGCCAATCGGCGAGTCTTCGAGCTTGCCGGCATCGGTACGGTGCAGCTCTGCGATGCCAAGGTGGATCTGGAGCGAAATTTCGCCACTGGCAGCGAGATCGTCTCATTCCGGAATCTCGAGGAGCTTCGCGAGCAGGCGCGGTGGCTGCTCGAAGCGCCGGACACCCGGCAGCAAATCGCCGGGCGCGCGCGCGCGCGCGCCCTCGCGGAGCATACCTGGCGTCATCGGCTCGAGGAGCTGCTGACCGTGGCGCTTCGATGAAGGTTTCCGGATTCACGCTGGTTCGAAATGCGGAGATCCTTGATTTCCCCGTCGAAGCGAGCATCCGGTCGATCCTGCCGGTGTGCGACGAAGTGGTCGTCAATGTGGGGAAGTCGGATGACCGGACTCTGGACATCGTGCGTTCCATTGCCGATCCGAAGATCCGGATTCTGGAAACCGAGTGGGACTTTTCTCGCGGCGAGGAGCTGCTCCGGACGGAGACTGCCCGGGCAATGCGCGCCTGCCGCCACCGCTGGGGTCTCTACATTCAGGCCGACGAGGTGCTTCACGAAGCCGGCCTGACCAGCCTACTGGGCGCGGTGCAGGCCGCAGACCGCGATCCCAGAGTCGAAGGCCTGGTCGTGCGCTATCGTCACATCTTCGGGGATCCGGATACGGAAGCGGTGAACCGGCGCTGGTACCGGCGCGAGGTGCGGGTGGTCCGGCTCGACTCCGCTCTCGGTGTGGAACCGTATCGGGATGCCCAGGGGTTCCGGGTGGGAGCGCAGCGGCGCCGTGTTCGTGCCCGACTGGCCAATGCCGAGATATTTCACTACGGCTGGCTGCGATCGGCCGCTGCCCTCAGGGCGCGGGGCGCGGTGGATCGAGTCCTGTATCCGGGACGGTGGGTTCCGCCGACCGAGTCGGCCGCCGTGTTACGATGGTTCCCGGGACTTCGACCGTTCGCCGGGACGCATCCCGAAACCGCTCGACCATGGGTCGCGGCGCACGCGGTCGACCCCGAGCGCGTGGTGACCCCGCCGTTCTTCGCGGCGGAACATCTCCGCTTCTACCTCTCCGACGTCGTCGAGCGGATCACAGGGCGGCGGCCTTTCGAGTTCCGGAACTACGTCCTGATCTGACGGGATCCGCATGGACGATGTGCGCTGGTTCTCCTCGAATCGCTATGGCGCGCTCCCGGTGCCGGCGCTCGGTCGCGCGGGGCTCCGGGTCGCGCTCGAGGGTGATCGAGCGGCGCGGCTCGCCTTTGCGCTCGACGGTCAAAGCGCCGTCGCGGGTTTCGCATTCGCCCGGCGTCACCGGTGTGCGCTGGTCCTCAAAATTCCGGACGTCCCCCCCTGGCGACTGGAAGGAGGGCACCCGGACTTTGTGGTCGCGGCCGGGGCGAAGGTGGTACGGGTTCCCCGTCTCTGGGGACGCTATCCCGAGCGGCCGGGATACTACAGCAGAATTCGCTACATCGCGAGACACGCAGACGCGGTCTGGTGCCCCTCGACGAATTCGGTGCAGGGCGTCTTCCGATATTACGGCGTGTCGGCGGAGCTCATGCCGTTTTGCTATGACAGTGACAGATTCTCGAGCGTGGGGCCGAGGCCGCCCACGGTGCACAGTGCACCGTTCACCATCGTCTCTATCTCCCGCCTGGTCCCCCACAAGAATCACGCGGTGATTCTCCGCGCCGCCGCGCGGCTTGAGCCGCGACCCCGGGTCCGGATCCTGGGGCAGGGGCCTGAGGCGGAGACCCTTCGCCGCATCGCGGCGGAGCTCGGCGTGGAGCTCGATCTGCCGGGGACCTGGGCCTCGGACGACCAGATTCTCGATGCCTACAGGCATGCCGGAGTCGTCGTCGCGCCCAGTCGCTTCGAAGGCTTCGGCCTGACACCACTGGAGGGCCTTGCGATGGGCGTGCCGGTGATCGCGTCCGACATCCCTTCCCACCGTGAATTTCTCAGTAGTGCAGTTCGATTCTTTCCACCTGAAGATGACATTGCCCTCGCTGGGGAACTCGGCAGAATTGTTTCCCAGCCGTCGAGCCGTCCAGCCGTCCAGCCGTCTGTTCTCGAGCCCCTCACCATCGAAGCCTGCGCCGCCCGGTTGCTGCCGGCCCTGCGGCGTTTCGTGGATGGTGGCCCGTGAGCGCTGGACCGGACCTGCTGCTCACATTTGACTTCCCTCCCATGGATGGCGGTATCGCGAGATGGATGGCGGAGATCGCGATTGGGTATCCGAGCGACAAGCTCATCGTCTCCACCGGGGCGATGCCCGGGAGCGAGAGCGCCGATCTCCGGTTTTTCAATCGGGTCGATCGCGTGAGCGTCCCCGCCCGGCGGCTCAAGACCCTCCAGGGACTGGTGCAATGGAGCCGCCGGGTGACCGCACTCATCGCCGAGCAGAGCGTCGGCTTCATCTGGTGCGGCAATCTCCGGCCGGCCGCCTATCCGGCGAAATGGGCACACGAGCGAAGCGGGATTCCCTATGGGGTGATCGTGCACGGGGGCGATCTCCTGGCGCTGCGGATCAACTATCTCGACTCTCGAATCAAGCGGATCGCCGCCCGTGCCCTCCTGGGCACCGCCGAAGTGCTCGTTGCGGGCAGCCGCTGGACCCACGATCTGGCGTGCGACGTGCTTCGCGAGCTGGGCCTGCCGGAGCGCACCGGTCGCGTTCGAGTCATTCCGCTCGGAACCGATCCTCTGATCTTCCACCCCGGGCTCGATCCGGGGCCGTTTGCCGAGGCGAACCGGCTTCCGGCGGGACGATGGCTGCTGACCGTGGCCCGGCTGGTCCCGCACAAAGGGATCGACACGACGATCCGGGCCCTCCGGCTGCTTGCCCCCCGCTTTCCCGATCTGCGGTACGCCGTGGTGGGACGCGGCGCAGCGCGCGGGGCGCTCGAGGCACTCGCCCGGCAGGAAGGTGTCGAGGACCGCGTGCACTTCCTGACGGAGGTCACGGATCAGGATCTGCCGCTCGCCTACGCGCTCGCCACGGTCTACGTCGGCGTGTCCCGCCAGACCGCAAAGGATGTCGAAGGGTTCGGGATCTCGCTGCTCGAAGCGCAGGCGAGCGGGAAGCCCGTGGTCGCGGGGCGAAGCGGCGGGATGCCGGATGCGGTGCAGGACCGGGAAACCGGCATGCTGGTGGATTCGGACGACCCCGCCAGCGTGGCCGCCGCGATCGAGGAATTCCTCGAGGATCCCGGGCGGCGGGAGCGCTTCGGCAAGGCGGGTCGCGAAGCGGTGGAGCGGTTCTTCAACTGGCCGAGAGTGGTGGCCGATCTCCGCGCGATCAGCGCCGAGGCCAGGTCTGCTCGGCGATAATGGCGTGGGTTGGGCAGGCGGTGAGCAGGTAGTCGCCCAAGGGCGACCACCAGAGCCGATCCTCCCGCGCTGTCGCCTGGCCGTTGGGCTGCATGCTGAAGATTTCCGGCGAGCGCGCCACGCAGGCGCCGCACCCGATACAGCGCGACGGGTCGACCCGCACCCGCACCTCGCGCTGAGGATGAATGCCTGGCGGAAGCTGATCGAGGGCGTGGGGCAGCTGGTCGAGAGTCTCGTTCATCGCGCGGTATCCCTCGGCAATCAGATACGGCGTCCGGTTGAAGGCGAACATCGAAACCCGCTCGACCCGCGGACGCACCAGCACGACCGGGGGATCCGACCAGTCCTGCAGGTGCTCGGCGGCCAGCGTCTGCATGACGATCTCGAGCCCGCGGCTGTAGGTGGACACGAAACCCTTCCGTTCGACCCCCGAGCGCTCGACCCGCGTTCCTCCCACGTCCACCGCGATGATCGGCGAGCGGGCGATCGCGAGCGCCCCCCGCACCGGAAGATTCTCGAGGACCGCGCCATCCACGCAGACCCGCCCCAGGATGGTGCGCGGCGGCAGGATGCCGGGAAGAGCGCACGACGCGAACACCGCATCCGCGACTCGTGCCGCCTCCAGGCCCGGCAGTCCCCAGAGAACCTGCTGACCGCTGTTCAGGTCGACGGTGTTCACCACCAGTCGGCGGGGCAGCTCCAGAAACGTCACGTCGCCGGTGATGCTCTGGATGAGATGATCGAGTGGCTCCCGCCGGTAAATGGCCGGGGCGAGCATCCGCTTGAGCGCCATGTCGAAATGCGCGATCCGGAAGATGTCCTCCCGGGTCACTGCCAGCGCCCGGTCTTCCATTTCCTGCAGCGGCAGGCCGACGGCCCACGCCGAGGCGATCAGCGACCCCATGCTGCAGCCAATCACGGCCTGCGGCACCAGATTCCGTTCAGCGAGGGCCCGGAGGGCGCCGATGTGGCTGAGCCCCTTGAGGCCCCCGCCGCCGAGCACCAGGGTGAACTGGGGAGAATCGATCATGCGGAGCATATTACAGCATGGCCTCGATAACCGCTCCGGCGCGGACGCCCTACGACGTCTCCGCCCTTCGTGAAGCTGAATTTCCCTGGACCCGCGACACCATCTACCTGAACCATGCGGGAATCGGGCCGATTCCCGAGCGTGCCCGGCGGGCGCTCGAGGACTATGCCCGCGAGCGGGTCGCTCCGACGAGGCTGACCGACGATCGGCTGATGGCGGTGCTCTCCGCCGGGCGTGCCAAGGCGGCGAGGCTCATCGGAGCGGATCCGGCTGAGATCGCCCTGACGACGAACACCAGTTTCGGCCTGAACCTCGCCGCGCGAATGCTTCCGCTCGCGCCGGGCGATATCGTGCTCGTGAGCGATCAGGATTTTCCCGCGAACGTCTTTCCCTGGCGCCAGATCGAAGACCGGGGCGTGCGGCTGGAGATTCTGCCTCGCACGGCGGCGGGATGGCCGGACGAAGCCCGGATGCTGGAACGAATGCAGGACGGCCGGGTCAAGGTCCTGGCAGTGTCGCACGTCGAATTCCACACCGGGTACCGGCTGGATCTCGACGGGCTCGGCGCGGCGGCGCGCGCCACCGAGACATTCTTCGTGGTGGACGCGATCCAGGCGCTGGGGCATGTTCCCCTCGACGTTTCCACCACGCCGGTGGACATTCTCTCCTGCGGGGCGCAGAAATGGCTCCTCTCGCCGTGGGGATCGGGCTTCATGTACGTCCGCCGCGGACTCATCCAGCAGCTCGAATCACCACTCGCGGGATGGAACGCCTATGAGGGGAACCAGAACTTCTCGACGCTGGTCGATTACGGCGGCAAGCTCCACTCCGACGCCCGTCGCTTCGAGCTCTGGACTCTCCCCTATCAGGATCTCCTCGGGATGACGCTGTCGCTCGACCTCCTCGACGAGCTGGGGATCGAGCGGATCGAGGAGCATATAGCGCAGATCGGGCGCCCGGTGCGGGAATGGGCCCACCGCGCGGGGGTGCGGCTGAAATCGCCCGAAGGGCCCCGTGATTCCGGAATCATTTCGCTCGTCGCCGCCGATATTCCCGAAGGTCTGGCCACTCTTCGGGCGGCGGGCGTGGCGACTTGTGTCCGGGAAGGCGGCCTTCGCCTCGCCCCTCACTGCTACAATACGATCGAGGAGATGGAGCGGGTGGCTGAGTTGCTCCAGGCAAGTTTGTCCCGCTAACCGCTAACCGCTAACCGCTAACCGCCAACGGCTGATGCCTTCACTCCAGGAAACTCTCTCGGCGGGTTACGCGTTCGCGGCGCCGGTCATCACGCTCGGCGCCGCCATCGACGGCGCCGGCACGGTCCGGGAGCCCAAGGTTGCACTGCCCACGGCCATGATGAACCGCCACGGTCTGATCGCGGGTGCCACCGGCACCGGGAAGACCAAGACCCTGCAGCTCATGGCCGAGCAGCTGTCGAGCCAGGGGGTACCGGTATTCGTCGCGGACATCAAGGGCGATGTCTCCGGCCTCGCCGTTCCGGGGGCACGCAGTCCCGCTATCGACGACCGGGCCGCGTCGGTCGGAATCGCCTGGGAGCCGAAGGGTTACCCGACCGAGTTCGTGAGCCTGACCGGACAGACGGGAGCTCAGCTTCGCGCTACGGTCTCCGGTTTCGGCCCGCTGCTGCTGAGCAAAGTGCTGGGCCTCAATGACACCCAGACCAGTGTCCTCACGCTGGTGTTCAAGATCTGCGACGACCGCGGCCTCCTGCTCCTGGATTTTGCGGATCTTCGCGCGGTCCTCAAGTACCTGGCCAGTGACGCAGGCAAGCCGGTATTGGAGGAATCCGGCGGAATGTCCTCTGCCACGGTCGGGGTGCTGCTTCGGCAGATGGTGGAGCTCGAAGCCCAGGGCGCCGGGGAGTTCTTCGGCGAGCCGGAATTCGATATTCGCGATTTGCTGGTCGTCACCCCGGATGGCCGGGGGGTCGTGACGGCTCTGGAATTGTCGGACGCCCAGGACCGTCCCGCGCTCTTCTCCACCTTCATGATGTGGATGCTGGCGGAGCTGTACCAGGTCCTGCCGGAAGCCGGCGACCTGCCCAAGCCGAAGCTGGTGTTTTTCTTCGACGAAGCGCACCTGCTCTTTCGCGATGCCTCGAAGAGCTTTCTGTCCCACGTCGAGCAGATCGTTCGTCTGGTCCGCTCCAAGGGAGTGGGGATCTTTTTCGTTACCCAATCTCCCAAGGACGTGCCCGATGAGATCCTGGCCCAGCTGGGACACCGGGTTCAGCATGCGCTCCGGGCCCACACGCCTGACGATGAGAAGAATCTGCGGGCGACGGTACGCACCTACCCCAAGACCCAGCTCTACGACCTCCAGGAGACGCTGACCTCGCTCGGCATCGGCGAGGCGATCGTGACCGGACTCAATCCGCGCGGCGTCCCGACGCCGGTGATCGCGACCCGGCTTGCGCCGCCGACCTCCCGGATGGCGCCGCTCACCGCCGAAGAATTCCAGAAGGAGTTCGCCGAGTCGGACCTGATGAAGGCGTACGGAACACCGGTGGATCGCGAAAGCGCCGCCGAAATGCTGTCGAAAAGGCTCGAAGAGGGGAAGGAGGTGAAGGAGGGGAGGACGGGGGAATTGAGAAAGACCGGCAAAGCCCCGGGAGGCGGGCTCCTCGGCGCGCTGACCGGACCCACGGCGCGCACCATCGGCCGCGAGCTGATCCGCGGGGTTTTCGGGATGCTCAAAGGCAAAGCGCCTCGCCGCACCACCCGCAGCCGGTGGTAGGGCTCGGCGCTATTTCTTGGCGACGAGGTCTTCCTTCAGGAGTTTTTTCGAGATCCAGAACACGACGTAGGCGACGATCAGGAAATCGATCAGCGCGCCGAGCACCTGGCCGATTCCCAGGGCGATGAGCGGCGCCTCGTCGGTCCCGCCGATATTGATCGTGGCTTTGCGCCAATCCGCGCCTGCAGCGCCGAGCAGGGGTGCGAGCAGCGGCATGAAAATCCCTTCCACGAACGCCGTGACCAGGCCGTTGAGCTTGCCGCCGAGCACGACCGCGATCGCGAGCCCGATCACGCCGTAGGTCTTCAGGAACGCCATGAATTCCTTGCCCATGGAATCCTCCCGATCAGGTTGGTGAAGCGCCGCTCCCACCCGCATCCACCATCGCGTACTGCTTCTTCCCCTTTTGCAGCACGATGAAGCGCCCCGCCAGGAGATCGGAAGGCACCAGGGGGCGTTCCGCCGAGATCCGCTCTCCGTTGACAGAGTAACCGTTTCCCTGAATGCCTCGCCGGGCATCGGCCTTCGAGGTAGCGAGACCGGTCCCGATCAGGGCATCGACGAGGGCATAGCCCGCCTCCAGCGCACCGGTCGTCACTTCGATGACCGGCACCTCGCCGGCGACCGTCGCGAGCGTTGCGAGGTCGGCGGAGCGAAAATCGCCCGCTCCGAACAGGATGGTGCTCGCCTCGATCACCCGGCGGACGGTGTCCTTCCCGTGGACCCGGCTGGTGACGTCCTCGGCCAGGAGACGCTGAGCGACCCGCTTGCCGGGATCCCCGGCGGAGGTCCGGACCAGCGCGGTGATTTCGTCGAGCGGCCTGAAGGTGAATACCCGCAGCAATCTCTCGACGTCGGCGTCTTCGACGTTGAGCCAGAATTGATAGAACCGGTACGGAGTGGTCTTCCGCGGATCCAGCCAGACATTGCCGTCCTCACTCTTGCCGAACTTCGCGCCTGAAGTCGTGGTCAGAAGCGGGGACACCAGGCCATGAACCTGAGCCTGCTCCCGGCGGGAGATGAGCTCGATCCCCGCGGTGATGTTGCCCCACTGGTCGCTGCCGCCGACCTGCAGCTCGCAACGCTCGGTCCGGAAGAGGTGATGGTAGTCCTGTGCCTGCACCAGCATGTAAGCGAATTCAGTGAAGGAAATCCCGGCGTCGAGCCGCGATTTCACTGAGTCCTTCTGCAGCATGTAGTTGATGGTAAAGTGTTTTCCGGTGTCCCGGAGGAACTCCAGCAGTCGGAGAGGCCGGAGCCACTCGGCGTTGTTGTGAAGCCCGGCGGCGTTGTCTCCCTCGAACGAGAGAAAGCGCGCCAGCTGTGCTCCGATGGCCGCCGCATTGGATTCCACCTGGCTCTCCGGCAGGACCGGTCGTTCGCCCCGCTTGCCGCTCGGGTCGCCCACCAGCGCCGTGCCGCCGCCCACCAGCGCGATCGGCCTGCCACCCTCCCGCTGAAGCCAGGCGAGCACCATCACCGGCACCAGGTTGCCGACATGGAGCGAATCCGCGGTCGGATCGAACCCGGCATAGGCGGTGACCGGCCCGCGATTCAGCCGGTCGCCAAGCCCCGGCGTGCCGTCGTGTACCAGGCCGCGCTCTGTGAGGATCTGGAGGAGGGAAGCCATCGGGGCAAGAGTAGGGCAGTGTCTGAAAAGCGTCAACCTGGACCGTGAGACGTGAGACGTGAGACGTGAGACGGAACGGCTCCTCCCTCTCACGTCTCACCTCTCACGTCTTACGATCCCCTTATCTTTCGGCATGGCCCCTACGCTTCCCTCCCGCCTCACTCGCTGGTGGCACTTTCCCCGCCGCCGCAGGAACATCCTGGTTGGACTGCTCGCCACCGGGCTCTTCCTGGCGGCGCTGCTGGCCGGGGCCTGGAGCCGAGTCTGCGCCGGGGGGGCATGCCCCTCGATCGCAGGTCTCACCAACTACGATCCCGATCAGGCGTCCAAGCTGTACGCCGCCGACGGGAGGCTGATCACCGACTACGGACTGCAGCGGAGGACCGTGGTTCCGCTGAATCAGATGTCACCGGCCGTGGTGGCTGCGTTTCTGGCGGTCGAGGATCGCCGGTTCTACCGCCATCACGGGATCGACTGGATCCGGTTCTTCGGGGCGCTCAAGTCGACCCTGATCGGGAAACGGCAGGGTTTTTCCACCATCACCATGCAGCTCGCCGGCAATCTCTGGCCCGACCAGATCGACCGTCGCCAGCGGACCGGCCTCAAGGGGCTCTCCCGGAAGATCCGCGAGGGACGGATGGCCCTCGAAGTCGAGCGCAATTACTCGAAAGACAAGATTCTCGAGCTGTATCTCAACCAGATCGACCTCGGCAACCGCGCCTATGGAGTCGAGGCGGCGGCCCAGCGGTACTTCGGCAAATCGGCCCGGACGCTCAACGTGGCGGAGGCCGCGCTGCTCGCCGGGCTGCCCAAGGGTCCCACGATCTACAACCCGCGCAAAAGCCCCAAGGCCGCAGTGCAGCGGCGCAATCTGGTGATCGCGATCCTGGAGGATGTCGGGAAGCTCACCCATGAGTCGGCCGAGGCCTGGAAGGCGTATCCGCTCCGGCTGTCCTCCCGGTCCGACTTCAGCGGCGTGGCGGAATACTTCGTCGAATACATCCGTCAGATCCTGTCCGCCCGGTTTGGCGCGGACCTCTACCGCGCCGGCTTCCGGATCTACACCACCCTCGACCTCGACATGCAGCAGGCCGCCGAGCGGGCCCTGGAGGCCCAGCTTCAGAACATCGAGGACGGCGGCACCGGCCCCTATCGACACCGGACCTATCGCCAGTATCTCGACCAGCGTCCCGAGAAGGGCAGCCCGGAAGTCGACAACGGTCCCTTCAGTCCGTACCTGCAAGGGGTGATGCTGACGCTCGATGCCAAGACCGGGTACATCCGGGCCATGGTGGGCGGCCGGGACTTCGAGGACAACAAATACAACCGGGTGACTCAGGGGATCCGCCAGGCCGGCTCCGCCTTCAAGCCCTTCGTGTACGCCGCCGCCGTCAGGGCCGGCATCCCGTGGTCTTCGATGTGGGATGACTCCCCCATCTCGATCGAGATTCCGGACCAGCCCCTGTGGGAGCCGAAAAACTACGACAGCAAATTTGAAGGTCCGCAGACCATGCGGCACGCCCTGTATATGTCCCGGAACACCATCGCCGTCCGGGTGGGCCAGGAAGTGGGCGAGGAGGCCGTCATCGCCGAGGCATCGAATTTTGGGATCACGTCGCGGATTCCCCGGGTGCCGTCGATTTTCATCGGCTCGGCCGACGTCACGCCGCTGGAGCTGATCGGCGCGTACACCGGGTTTGCCAACTTGGGGGTCGTATCGACGCCGCTGGGCATCCTTCGGGTCGAAGACCGCGAAGGCCGGATCGTCTGGCAGCCCGAGGTTCGCGACCAGCGCGTGATGGATCCGGAGCACGCCTGGTTGATTCTCGACGGGCTCCGCGACGTGGTACGCCGAGGAACCGCTCACTCTTCGGTGGTCGGCAAGGGGTTTACCATCCCCACCGGCGGCAAGACCGGCACCACCAACGACGGAATGGACGTCTGGTTCATCGGTTTCACCCCCGATCTGGTGACCGGCGTCTGGATGGGGTTCGACAAGAAGACCACCATCAAGTCCAATGCGCAGGGTGGGCTCCTCGCCGCTCCGGCGTGGACCGCGATGATGCGGGAGGTGTACGAGCGCCGCACCGCCCCCGCTCCCTGGGCGATGCCACCGGGAATCGTGTCGGTGGAGATCGACGCCAGCACCAACGCACTGGCAACTCCCTTCTGTCCCCGGGACAAGGTGGTCCGCGAGGTGTACTACCCCGGCACCGAGCCGATCGAGCACTGTCCTCTGCACAGCCCCTTCCGCGGGGGTTGGTGAGACCACTCCGCCTTCGGGCGAGCTGGGCGCTCCCGGTGGATGGCCCGCCAATCCAGGATGCCGCGATCCTTATCGACGCCGAGGGCCGCATCGATGCCGTCGGCCCGAACCACGACATTCCGACCCTTCCCGACGCGCTGAGCCATGATCTCGACGGGGCCGTGCTCCTGCCTGGAATGGTCAACAC